>Ga0114932_10003048_pt1 | contig 16889 bp, 12 predicted proteins | sample 2SBtaG_2_FD_87286 | JGI IMG/M metagenome (GOLD analysis project Ga0114932, IMG submission 87286) | Deep subsurface microbial communities from Kolumbo volcano to uncover new lineages of life (NeLLi) - 2SBTROV12_ACTIVE470 metaG | ecosystem: Environmental > Aquatic > Marine > Volcanic ... | reverse complement strand
TTTAACGCGCTGCACGGGCGCTGGGGCGAAGACGGCTGCGTACAGGGCATGCTGGAGTGGCTGCAAATCCCCTATACACATTCGGGGGTGCTGGCCTCGTCGCTGGCGATGGACAAAGAACGCACCAAAGCCGTTTACCGCACCCATGATCTGCCTGTCGCCCCAAGCATTTTGGCACCGTCCGCAGATGTGCGCACGGCCCATGTGATGCCGCCGCCCTATGTGGTGAAACCCAACAACGAAGGGTCTTCCGTCGGTGTCTACATCGTGCACGAAGACGCGAACGGCCCGCCGCAACTGTCTGGTGACATGCCGGAAACCGTAATGGTCGAGGGTTTTGCCCCGGGGCGTGAACTGACCTGTTCGGTGTTGATGGATGCGCCTTTGACTGTGACCGATATCATCACCGAAGGTTGGTACGATTACGCCGCGAAATACCAGACCGGAGGGTCAACGCACGAAGTGCCCGCAGATATTCCTGCCGAAATTTTCGACGCCTGCATGGCCCACGCCGCCAAAGCACACCGTGTTTTGGGGTGTCGCGGTCTCAGCCGCACGGATTTTCGCTGGGACGCGGCGCGCGGGCTTGACGGTCTGATCCTGCTTGAGACCAACACCCAGCCCGGAATGACCCCGACGTCACTGTCGCCTGAACAGGCGGCCCACTGTGGAATTTCATTTGGCGCGCTGTGCCAACAATTGGTGGAGGACGCGTCGTGCAATCGGTAGACAGACCATCGGGCCACGCACCCACGATAGGCGTGCGCAAGGACGCGGCGTTTGTCGACCGCTCGATTTTTGTGGCTGAAGAGAAGAAAAAGCCGGGCACTGATCCTGCACCGAGCCGCACGTCGTACAAATTGCAGCGACTTTTGCTTACACCGTTTTTCCACCTGATTTTACGCGCCGGGTTGCCGGTATTTGCCGTTGTCGCGGCCATGGCGTGGTATGTGTCCGACGACGCGCGCGTAGCGACGCTGGACGTAAAATTGTCCGAAATGCGCGCGCTGATCGAGAACCGCCCCGAGTTTCAGGTCAACCTGATGCGGATCGAGGACGTATCGGCCTCGCTTGCCGATGATATCCGTGAAATCACGGCCATAGATTTTCCGGTGTCGTCGTTTGATCTGGATTTGCGTGCCCTGCGCGGGCAGATTGAGCAACTTGACGCCGTGGCGGGCGTGGATTTGGTGGTGCGTGCCGGGGGGATACTGGACGTTGCGGTGGTCGAGCGACAACCGGCGATTGTCTGGCGCGGGCCGCGGTTACTGGAATTGCTCGACGCACAGGGTCACAGGGTCGCGGCGATCGAGACCCGTTCGCAACGTTCCGATCTGCCGTTGATCGTGGGCGAATCCGCTGACCAAAACGTGCAAGAGGCTTTGGCGATTTATGCGGCGGCCTCGCCTTTTTTGGCGCGGTTGCGCGGGCTGTCCCGCGTGGGCGAGCGACGCTGGGATATGATCCTGCAGGATGACCGGCGCATCATGTTGCCCGAGGCCGATCCGATCGCGGCGCTGGAACGGGTGATTGCGCTTGACGCCGGTAACGATCTGCTGGCGCGCGATTTTATGGTGATCGACTTACGCAACCGCGCCCGCCCGGTGGTGCGGCTGCGTGACGAGGTCGTAGACGCCATGCACGGACTGGCTGATTTGAACAGCAAAGACGATCCCCTATGAATGATCTGTATCGCGGACAGCGCGCTATGCGCGCCCAAAGGCTTGCTGCCATGCAGCGCGGCGTGGTGGCTATTTTGGACATCGGCACATCCAAACTGGTTTGTCTGGTGCTGCGTTTTGACAGCATCGCACCTGTCAACGCCAGCGAAGGCGTGGGGTCGATGACCGGTCAGTCCCGGTTTCGCGTTACCGGTGTCGCCACGACCAGATCGCGCGGCGTGCGCTTTGGCGAAATTGAGGCCATGGAAGAAACCGAACGCGCCATTCGCACAGTGTTGCAGGCCGCGCAGAAAATGGCGAACGTACGGGTGGACCACGCCATAGTCTGTTTTTCGGGTGCGCGACCGCGCTCTTACGGGTTGACCGGATCGATTGCGCTGCAGGGTGCGGGCGTGGCCGAACAGGACATCGCCAGTGTTCTGTCCGCCTGCGCTGTGCCGGATTACGGTGCGGGGCGTCAGCCAATGCACGCACTGCCGGTCAGTTTCGCGCTTGACCATCGTCTTGGGTTGACGGACCCGCGCGGACAGGCCGGCAACCGCATGTCGGTCGATATGCATTTGCTCACTGTCGATAGCACTGCAGTCGAGAATCTTTTACGGTGCATCAAACGCTGCGATCTGGAATTGGCGGGTATCGCCAATGCCGCATACGTCAGCGGTATGGCGGCGCTGGTCGAGGACGAAACGGAACTGGGGGCAGCCTGTATCGAAATGGGCGGCGGCAGCACCGGCGTGTCGATATTTCTTAAAAAGAATTTGATCTTTGCCGACACCGTGCGCATGGGCGGCGATCACGTGACTTCGGATATTTCGCAGGGTCTTCAGGTTCCGCTCAAAACCGCCGAGCGGATCAAGAATTTTTATGGTGGTGTGGTGGCGACCGGCATGGACGACCGCGAGATGGTTGATCTGGGCGGCGAGACAGGCGATTGGGAAATCGACAGACGCCGCGTCAGCCGCGCCGAGCTGATCGGCGTGATGCGCCCGCGGGTCGAGGAAATTCTCGAAGACGTGCGCGCGCGACTGGACGCGGCGGGGTTCGAGTATCTGCCGGGACAGCGTATCGTGCTAACCGGAGGTGGCAGTCAAATTCCGGGACTGGCGCCCATGGCGTCACGCATTTTGGGCCAACAGGTGCGTCTGGGGCGGCCCATGCGCATACAGGGACTGCCGCAGGCGGCCACGGGTCCGGCGTTTTCGTCCGCTGTGGGCCTGTGTCTTTATGCGGCCCACCCTCAGGACGAATGCTGGGATTTTGAAATCCCTGCCGAGCGTCAAACCGGTCGCTCGATCCGGCGTGCAGTCCGTTGGTTTCGCGAGAATTGGTAGATGTCTGGTCTCTAGGCGAAAAAATGCCGGAAATCACCGATTTAACACAATATATGGTGGGTTTGGCAGCAATTTTTTGATGACCCGCGCGAACGGCTTCGTTACGATGTCGAATCAATAGGCAAGAAAACGGCCAAAGGCCGGATGAATGGCGAACAGGCGGACTTAACCATGACGTTAAACCTTCGGATGCCCGAGCAACAGGATTTGAAACCCAAAATTACCGTGTTCGGTGTGGGTGGCGCAGGCGGAAACGCCGTCAACAACATGATCAGCAAAGAGCTCGAAGGCGCCGAATTCGTGGTGGCCAATACCGATGCGCAAGCGCTGCTGCAATCACAGTCCAAACACAAAATTCAACTGGGAGTCAAAGTCACCGAAGGTCTGGGCGCGGGTGCCCGGCCGTCGGTTGGGGCCGCTTCTGCGGAAGAAAGTATCGAAGCCATCGTGGACCACCTTGCGGGGTCTCACATGTGTTTCATCACCGCAGGTATGGGTGGGGGCACCGGTACAGGTGCGGCCCCGATTATCGCACAGGCCGCGCGCGAATTGGGCGTTCTGACCGTTGGCGTGGTCACCAAACCGTTTCAGTTTGAGGGCAACAAACGGATGCGGCAGGCCGAAGACGGCGTCGAGGCCTTGCAGCAGGTTGTCGACACGCTGATCATCATCCCAAACCAGAACCTGTTCCGTCTGGCCAATGAAAAAACCACCTTCACCGAAGCGTTTTCCATGGCGGATGACGTGTTGTATCAGGGCGTGAAAGGCGTGACCGATCTGATGGTGCGCCCCGGCATCATCAACCTTGATTTTGCCGACGTCCGTTCCGTGATGGACGAAATGGGCAAGGCGATGATGGGCACCGGGGAATCCTCGGGCGAGGACCGCGCCATTCAGGCCGCCGACAAGGCGATCGCCAATCCGCTGCTTGACGAGATTTCGCTGCGCGGCGCCAAGGGCGTGTTGATCAACATTACCGGCGGCCACGATATGACGCTGTTTGAACTCGACGAAGCCGCCAACCGTATCCGCGAAGAGGTCGATCCCGACGCCAATATTATTGTTGGCTCTACTTTGGATACCTCGATGGAAGGGGTAATGCGCGTTTCTGTTGTCGCCACGGGTATAGACGCGTCCGAATTGGCGCAGGAAATGGCCGTACCACGGCGTTCTTTGGCCAAACCGCTGGAACCCGTCATCCAACCCGACGCACAGGCCGAAGACATGCCGCCTGCCGCGCAGTCCGCCGAGCCCGAGGACCAGCCTTCGCTGTTGACCGAAATGGAGGCCGGATCTGACTATGACTATGAAGACGACGAGACCGGAGCGGCACAAGAACCGGAGTACAACGACGCTTACGACATATCCGCGCAGGATGACCTGCCGCCACCTGTATATCGCCCCGAACCCGCACCCGACGCAGCAAACATAGCCTCTGAAACAGGCGCGCGGACCTCGGTTGATCTGGGCGGATTTGTGGCACCCAAGCCTCCGGCGCCCGGAAAACCGTCCGCCGACGCCATGGCGCGGTTGCGCGCGGCGGTCAACAAAGTTCCCGAGACACCGGCCGAGCAAACCCCCGAACATCCTGCGTCCGCAGAGAAATCCGCACGGTTTGGTATCAACAGCCTGATCAACCGCATGACCGGTCACGGGCCGGAAACCGGAAATCGTCAGGCACCGGAACCAACCGAGTCGCGCCGCGCGCCCGATGAACAAGAAACCGTCGACCCTGAACAGGAACGCATTGATATTCCTGCGTTTTTGCGTCGTCAGGCCAACTAAATCCACGCGGTTACCGGCGCAAATCTGATCGACTATTGGCTGGATACACGCCGCTGCGGCGTATTTTTCTGAGCGGCGTAATATTGGTAAACAAACTGTTTCCAGTGCGATAAGCGGAAATCCGCAAACGCGCTGTCGCATTTGTTGCAATGAGTCACAAAGATTGAGTTGAGCTCTTGTTAGGCTTTCATTAGGAGGTTTCGGAGACCGGATTACCCGTAGACATGTTTAGGGGAACATGGGTGCAAACGACACTTAAGAACGAAATCAACATGGTGGGAACCGGGTTGCACTCTGGTCAACCGGCGCGGTTGCGCATTCTGCCGGCATCTGCCGAATACGGCATCTGGTTTCGCCGCGTCGATATTACCGGTCGCGACAACCTGATTGCGGCGCGTTACGACAACGTGCGGGACGCCAAACTCTGTACCCGCCTGAGCAACGACAGCGGTATCGCGCTGTCCACGGTCGAGCATCTTATGGCAGCGCTTTACGGTTGCGGTGTCCATAATGCGCTGATCGAGGTCGACGGTCCCGAAGTGCCCATTATGGACGGCAGTGCCGACGCGTTCGTGCGCCGGATATTGCAGGTTGGCGTTAAAACGCTGAAAGCGCCGGTGCGGATCATCCGCGTGCTTGAAAAGATTGAACTGAATTTGCACGACATTCATGTGTCGTTGCAGCCCAGCGAAAATCTGGAAATCGATTTCCTGATAGATTTTCCCGACGCAGTGATCGGGCTGCAGAAAAAGACGCTGAATATGGCCAACGGCGTGTTCGTGCGCGAACTCAGCAACAGCCGCACGTTTTGCCGCCATGCGGATGTGCAGGCCATGCAGGAAAATGGTCTGGCTCTGGGCGGCAGCCTGAGCAACGCGATCGTGGTCGAGGGCGACAAAGTAATGAATCGGGGTGGGTTACGTCACGCGGACGAATGTGTGCGCCATAAGATGCTTGACGCTTTGGGCGATCTTGCGCTTGCCGGTGCGCCCATCATTGGCCGCTATACCGGCGCACGCGCAGGGCACGCGGCGACCAACGCGTTGCTACGCAAGCTGTTTGCCTCTCCATCGGCATACGAAATGGTGACGTGCGACGCCGAAACGGCGCTGAAACTACCCGGCGTCGGTGTTAGTGCCGCAGATTTGCGCGCTGTTGCCTAAGGCGGCGCGATGCGGCCGCGAATTGTGGGCAAAACCGTTTTTACTCTTGGATATTTGTGGTAGGAAACGTCAGACGACCGAAATAGATTCTGCGCCATGGCACTTGAAATGAAAAGCACGATATTGACGGGATGGCTGGCCAGGGTGTCTTGGGTGTTGGCGATGTCTGGATTGCTGGTACTATCGGCCTGTGCCCAGCGGGAAAAAGGTGTTCCGCTTGACGAACAGGAACCCGAAACCATCTTCAAGGCGGCCGAATTTCAACTGACCGCAGACGACCCGGAAGAGGCCGCACGGCTGTTTTCAGAGGTCGAGCGCCTGTACCCATATTCGGAATGGGCCAAACGCGGTTTGGTCATGTCGGCTTTTGCCTATCATCAGGCCGAAAACTACGAACAAAGCCGGATCGCATCGCAGCGTTATCTGGATTTTTACCCAGCTGACGAAGACGCGGCTTACGCGCAATACCTGATGGCGCTCAGTTTTTACGACCAGATTGAAAACGTCGGTCGAGATCAAGGAAACACGTTTCAGGCGTTGCAGGCGCTGCGCGTGGTGATCGAACGCTACCCCGACACCGAATACGCGCGCTCGGCCATACTGAAATTTGATTTGGCCCTGGATCATCTGGCGGGCAAAGAAATGGAAATCGGACGTTACTATTTGAAACGCGGTCACTTTAGCGCCGCGATCAACCGCTTTCGCGTGGTGGTCGAGGATTATCAGTCCACGTCGCATACGCCGGAATCGCTGTACCGTCTGATCGAGGCCTATCTGTCACTGGGCCTGAACGACGAGGCGCAGACAGCGGGTGCTATTTTGGGCCACAATTTTAGAAGCACCGACTGGTACGACGACGGTTACAAATTGCTGACGGGTCGGGGGCTTGAACCCGAAGGCAAAGGCGAGGGCTGGATACGCAAAGTATACCGGCGGGTGCTGAAGGGAAGCTGGATATAACATCGGCTGGTAGGGGCGTGCGGTCATGCTGCGTGGGCTAACAATCCGCAACATGCTTCTGATCGAGGCGCTGGATCTGGAATTTCAACCCGGCTTGAACGTGTTGACCGGCGAAACCGGCGCGGGCAAATCCATTCTATTGGACTCGTTGGGTTTTGTGCTTGGCTGGCGGGGGCGCGCCGATCTGGTGCGGCACGGTGCTGAACGCGGCGAGGTCGTGGCGCAGTTTGATCTTGCGCCGTCGCATCGTGCCTGGGCGGTATTGAGCGAGGCCGATATACCGGTAGACGACAACACGTTGATCCTGCGCCGCGTCAATCACCCCGACGGGCGCAAACAGGCCTATGTGAATGATCGGCGATGCGGCAGTGAATTGATACGCCGCCTGTCGGATGTTCTGGTCGAGCTACACAGCCAGTTCGACGATCGCGGACTGCTGGACGAACGCCAACACCGTCGCTATCTGGACGAGTTTGGAGCGTATGCTGCGGAAACGATGGCGGTACGCGACGCATGGCTGGCCATGGAAAAATTACGCGCGCGTCTTTCGGACCTGCGCACGCATCACGAAGCCGCCACCGCCGATCAGGACTATTTACAACACGCTTTGGACGAACTGACCCAATTGGCGCCCAAGTTGGGCGAAGACGCCGCGCTCGATGCCTCGCGACGGCTGATGCAAGGGGCCGCGCGTATTAGGGCCGATATCGCCAAAGCGGCCGAGGCCCTGGGTAAAGGCGCGGCGGGGCAGCTTGCCGATGCAAATGCGTGGCTGACAGGCGCGCAGGAATTGGCTGAGGGACGGCTTGACGACCCGCTGGCGGCGCTGGCGCGTGCGCGCGACGATTTGGAGGTGACGCGACAGGGCGTCGACGATTGTTTGCGCGCGCTTGATTTTGATCCCTCTGATCTGGACTCGACCGAAGAGCGGCTTTTCGCGATCCGCGCGTTGGCGCGCAAACATAACGTGCAGCCTGACGCATTGGCCGATTTGGGTCTGGAGCTGCACGCGAAACTGTCGGCAATATCGGCCGGCGAAGCTGAATTGAACGCGGTACAGGATGCTTTGACAAAAGCCCAAGATCATTATCGAACGGCGGCAGCAGCGCTGTCGATCAAGCGCCAAAAGACTGCGCGCGGGCTTGACAGTGCCATGGCAGGCGAACTGCCAACGCTGAAAATGCAACGTGCTTTGTTCAATTGTGTGGTCTCCGATGCGAATTCCGGTATTCATGGCGCGGACGCCGTAACATTTCGCATTGCCCCCAATCCCGGTGTGCCGGCAGGGCCGTTAAAGAAAATCGCGTCGGGCGGCGAGCTGTCGCGATTTTTGCTGGCGCTGAAGGTTTCGCTCGCCAAAGGCGCGGACCAGCTGACGATGATTTTTGATGAAATTGATCGCGGTGTCGGCGGCGCGACGGCTGACGCAGTCGGGCGGCGGCTGGTGGCATTATCGGTTGGCGGACAGGTGTTGGTGGTCACGCATTCACCCCAGGTCGCGGCGCTGGGCGATCACCACTGGTTTGTGGAAAAGACCGTGAAAGGTGAAATCACAACTACCGATGTCTGGCCGCTGGCCAAAGATGGACGTGTGAATGAAATCGCGCGGATGTTGTCGGGCGATGTCGTCACCGACGAAGCCCGCGCAGCAGCGCAGGTTTTGCTGACAACTGCTTAAAGTCCATTTCTGTGTGGTGCCAATATCCCCGCGCGGCGCATCGAACTCTACGCTTGCGCCCAAACCTGTGGGTAAAGTGCTGTGCCCGGACGATCCCCGGGTTTAAGGCCCATTTCAGTCATCACCTTGGAATGGTCAGGATCCATGCCTTCTGGGCGAAAATTGACCCTGACGTCGTCGCCCAGCCATTGGGTGTTAAAGACCTTCAGATCACGCCCTTCGGACAGATTACCCGAACCGCCGTGAATGATCCGCGCGTTAAAAGCCACGCAATCACCGGGCTGCATGTCCCAGCTCAGAATGTCAAAATCCGCGCGGTTATTTTCCACGTCTGGAAAGGGCACGGTGTCGGTATCTTCAAACACCACTTGATCGCGGGCATCCTCGGTGAGGGCACCAAAATTGGTTTGCTTGAATTTTTGCGTCCACCGGTGCGAGCCGCGCACAAATTCCAGCGCGCTTTTCTTTTCAACCGGAACCAGGGGCATCCAGACGGAACAGGTGTCAAAACCTTCCACCGACCAATAGGGTTCATCCTGATGCCATGGGGTACGGAATTGGGCACCGGGGGTGCGCACGAAAACCGCATCAAAAAAGAAATTCACAGCGCTGGATTGCATCAGGCGTCCGGCGATTTCGCCGCAAGGTGAATGGAACATGAATTCCTTATAGGCGTTATTGTCCTGCCAGACTTGACTGTCATAAAAACAAGTCCGCCCCTGATCGTCCTTGTCCCAAAGACGACCGCGTGGGCTGGGATTTGAAATGTTGGCCGCTATGCCGTCTTTCAAGGACTCGATCCAATCCATAGAAAATGCAGACCGTAAATACGCCACGCCATCCTCTTGAAAATGCTTTATGTTTTCTGCCGTAATCACAACGCTCTCCGATTTCATCCCGTCAAAACCTATCAGAGAAAAATCGGTTCACTTTCTTATTCGCGACCAGCGTGTCGGTTTTGAAACGGCTTAATTTAACCGAACCACCTTGCCCGGATTCATGATATTGTGCGGGTCAAGCGCCAATTTGATCGCGCCCATCACCTGCCACGCCTGATCGTGCTCGTCCGCCATAAGGTCAAGCTTGCCCACGCCGATCCCGTGTTCACCGCTGATCGTTCCGCCAAGACGCAATGCCCGCTGCGCCATGCGATGACCAAGTTTCAATGCCGTGTCCTTTTCCGTCGGTTTGTCGGGATCGATCAACAGGATCGCGTGAAAATTCCCGTCTCCGACGTGGCCAAGTATCGGCCCGGGAATGTCACTATTGGCAATGTCTTTGCGGGTTTCGTCGATGGCCTGCGCCAATTTGGAAATCGGCACGCAAATGTCGGTGACCACCGCTGTTGCGCCTTTGCGCAGGGCCAAAGTTGCGTAATACGCGTTGTGTCGCAGCGTCCAAAGTGCGTCGCGGTCCTCGGGCTTGGTGGCGAACTCAAAATTGCTGGCGCCAAAATCTTTGGCAATCTTGCGAAACAGCCGTGCCTGTTCATCGACGGCAGTGTGCGAGCCGTGAAATTCCAACAAAACATGCGGTTTTTCGGGCATATCGGTATTACCGTAAAGGTTAAAGGCGCGGGTGGCTTCGCTGTCGACCAGTTCAATCCGCGCCGTGGGCACGCCCGATTGGATGCCTGCGATCACGGCATCGACCGCGTCAGCCACGTCGTCAAAGGCGCAAATGGCGGCGGCGGTGGCCTCGGGCCGGCCGTGCAGGCGCAGCGTCAATTCGGTGATGACCCCAAGCGTGCCCTCAGAGCCGACCATCAATTTGGTCAGATCGTAACCTGTCGAAGACTTGCGCGCCCGACTGCCGGTTCGGATGATGCGCCCATCGGCCAGCACCACTTCAAGCGCCAGAACATTTTCGGCCATGTTACCGTATCGTACGGTGGTTGTCCCGCTGGCGCGCGTGGCGGCCATGCCCCCGACCGAAGCATTGGCCCCGGGATCCACTGGAAAAAACAAACCGGTCGCCCGCAGTTCGGCATTCAGTGCGCGACGCGTCAGCCCCGGTTGAACCACCACGTCAAAATCTTCGCAATTGACGGCCAAAACCTTGTTCATGTGCGAAAAATCAAAACTGACGCCGCCCAAAATCGCTAACGTATGGCCCTCTAGCGACGTGCCGGTGCCATAGGGGATGACTGGACATTTATACTTTTGGCAGATGGTGACTGCCGCGGCGACGTCAGCAGTGGAATTGGGGTAGAACACTGCGTCAGGTGCTATGGGGTTGAAATGGGTTTCGGACCCCCCGTGCTGATCGCGCTCGGATTGCGATGTGCGCAGTTGTTCGCCGAATTTATCAGCAAGCGCGGTCAGGGCGGCGGATACAGTCATGGGGAAATCCTAAACTGACCCCGCAGGTTAGGAAAGTGCGCGTGCATCATTTAATTTGATACCCCGACGGCGCAAGCTGCACTGATCGCGGGTGCTTTGGGCCAGGAAATCAACCGCAGGAAACGCAATCGCGGTCCCGGCTGCTCTGGGCAGTGCTATAACTGTTCGACGGTTGCCTTGCCCGGCATGAAACCAAGATATCCTTTGATCGCTTCGACACCTTCCAGTGGATGCTCGTAAGACCAGACCGCGTCGGCAATCAGCCCGCTCTGCGCCTCGATTCCATAATAATTGGCGTCGCCTTTGTGCGGGCAATGGCTGGACTTTGGCGAGGTCTCCAGAAATTCCATTGCCACATCTGCTCGTGGAAAATAAATGACAGGAGGGTATTCGCCCTCAACCAGTTCAAGCGCCTCTTTTGATTCGGCCAGAACGGCGTCACCGGCGCGCACCACCCATGTGCCGCTGGCCTTACGAATTGTTATATGGTCGTTCATGTTGTTCATACGAAATCACCCCAGACGACAAAGTTAAACCAAATGCCGTTTTGCTGCAACTGGTTTGGCGTGGTCTCAAAGCGGGGCGCAGGCTGTGGTCAGCCAGTCGCGGGTTTCTTGCGCACACTCTGGCGCAATTTTGATCATGATCTCTGCGTGATAGGCGTTGATCCACATGCGCTCTGCTGCTGTCAGAAGCGCAATGTCGATCAGATTGCGCGCGATGGGGACCAATGTCAGAGTTTCGAATTTCAGCATGTCACGCGCGTCGCCACCTTTTAGTGCCGCCGCCTTTTCGACCACCACAAGGTTTTCAATGCGGATGCCAAATTCACCGGCGCGGTAATAGCCGGGCTCATTAGAGACGATCATACCGGGCGCCAGAGAGACGTGCGATTTGCGCGACAGACTTTGCGGCCCTTCGTGCACGCCAAGATATGACCCGACCCCGTGGCCGGTGCCGTGGTCATAATCAAGCCCCGCAGACCACAACGCGCGTCGCGCCAACGGGTCAAGATCACGCCCCGCCAAACCCTCTGGCCAACGCGCCAGAGAAATGGCAATCATACCCTGCAACACACGGGTAAAGCATTGTTTCTGAACGTCATTCGGATTGCCTATGGCCACAGTGCGGGTCACGTCCGTTGTGCCGTCAAGATACTGACCGCCGCTGTCAATCAGCAGCAGATCACCTGGCTGCACGGCCCGGTTGCTGTCGGTGGTGACACGGTAGTGCACGATCGCGCCGTTTTCTCCTGCGCCGCATATGGTTTCAAACGCGATGTCTTTCAGGCTGTTGCTGCGCGCGCGCAATGATTCCAGACGTTGGACCACGTCGATTTCGGTTATTTCTGGTGCATCACCCTGTGCGTCAATCCATGCCAGCAAGTCAGCCATGGCCACCGCATCGCGCAAATGCGCCAGACGCGCGCCTTCGATTTCCACCGCATTCTTGCACGCTTTGGCGTAGAGGCAGGGGTCGGGAAAATCGGCTATTTCTATACCCCCCGTGTGCAATTGGTCGGCAATCCACATGGGGGCCGTGTTGCCGTCAAGCCGGACAGGACCGCTAAGCGATTGCAGCGTCGAGGCGAAATCATCGGGTGCAAATATGCTGATGTCGGGGCCGAAATGTTCCAGCACGTCGGCGTCGATACTGTTGGCGTCGATAAACAGATTAACGCGTCCGGAATCGTGCAATATTGCAAAACAAAGCGCCACAGGCGTGTGCGCGACGTCGCCGCCGCGAATATTGAGCAGCCAGTTAATGCTGTCTGGCAAGCTGAGAACCGCCGCGCGCTGGGAGTCACGTCGCAATTGTTCGGCGATCTTGTCACGTTTGCTCTGGCTGGTTTCGCCTGCAAAATCAATACTATGGGTAACGACTTTGGCATTTGGCGGTGCAGGTTGATCGGTCCAGATACGGTCGATCAGGTTGTCTACGGGCGCAATGGAAATTCCTTGCGCCGTCACGTCTGCACGCAGTTTTTCGATGGTTCCTGGCGGATACAACCACGCGTCAAACCCGACGACGCCGCCATCCGGGAGCGCAGCGATCAGCCATTCCGCCAGCCCGGTCGCGGGCCAGTCAAGCGGGGTAAAATAATCCTGATCGATCTGCGTGCGCACCTGAAGCCCATAGCGGCCATCTACAAAGACACCCGCGTCGTTGATCAGGGCGGCGCAAAACCCCGCCGAACCGGTAAACCCCGTCAGCCACGCCAGCCGTTCGTCACGTGCCGGCACATTTTCACCTTGATGCGCGTCGGCACGTGGCACCAGAAAACCGTCAAGTTGCTCGGTTCTGAGCACTGCGCGCAATGCCGCCAGCCGCGGGCCGCCGTCGCCGGGATGCGTTGTCGACTCAAAGTTCTGAAACATGGCGGTTGCCCTTGGTTGGTCTGTACATAGTCTACGGTTTAGGGTGTGATGGGTGCAATAAGCCCACGCACAGGAATATGAAAGAACGTCATGGAAATTTCGTCAAATCCAATGCCGGTCAAAACCCTTACCGTGAACGGACTGAACATGGCTTACGCCGAAATGGGTGAAGGGCCACCGATCGTGTTCCAGCACGGCAATCCCACCAGCAGTTATCTGTGGCGCAACATCATGCCGCATTTGGCGGATCTGGGGCGCTGCATCGCGGTTGATCTGGTTGGCATGGGCGGAAGCGACAAGCTGCCGGATACCCAAGATATGTCATATAGTCTTGAAAAACACGCAGAATTTCTGGATGCCACCTGGGCGCAACTGGGTGTGTCGCGCGATGTCATTCTGGTGATTCACGACTGGGGCAGCTATCTGGGATTTGACTGGGCGTACCGCCATCCCGAGAGGGTGCAGGGCATCGCCTATATGGAGGCCATCGTCAAACCGGTTGCCAGTTGGGACAAATGGCCCAAAGACGCGCGGGCGATTTTTCAGGCCATGCGCGGCGATGCGGGCGAAGAGATTGTGCTGCAAAAAAATGTGTTTGTAGAGCGGATATTGCCCTCTGCTGTCATGCGAGGTCTGACCGGGAAAGAAATGGAGCATTACCGTGCACCGTTTTTGAACGCGGGCGAGGATCGCCGTCCGACGCTGGACTTTCCCCGCCAGATACCGGTGGGCGGGGAACCGGCGCAGATCTTCGAAACGGTCAAACGCTATGGCGATTGGTTGGCGCAATCGGATGTGCCAAAACTGTTTATCAACGCAAATCCGGGGTCGATTTTGGCCGGGGAGTCGCGCGCGTTCTGCCGCAACTGGTCCAATCAAACCGAGGTATCGGTCGCGGGCACCCATTTTATTCAGGAAGACAGCCCGGTTGAGATCACCAGGGCGCTGCGGGCATTCATCACACGGCTGCGCGGATAGATCGGGCGGCGTCCGGCAGGAGTATTTGCTGCAAAGATGAAACGGCGGTGTCAGCTTGCCTTGCGCAGACCGCTGTCCCGTGCGCGGGAGTCGTTGTCAAACAGCGCCGCCAGTTGTTCGGTCATGGCACCGGCCAGTTGTTCGACATCGGTAATGGTCACCGCGCGTTCGTAATACCGCGTGACGTCGTGGCCGATCCCCACGGCAATCAGCTCGACACCGCGGCGTTTCTCGATCATCTCGATGACCGCGCGCAGGTGTTTTTCCAAATAGGACGCGGCGTTGACCGACAGCGTGCTGTCATCGACCGGCGCGCCATCCGAGATCACCATCAGAATTTTGCGTGCCTCGTGTCGGCCCATCATGCGCCGGTGCGCCCACTCCAGCGCCTCGCCGTCGATGTTTTCTTTCAGCAATCCCTCTTTCATCATCAGACCCAGATTGGGCCGTGTGCGCCGCCACGGGGCGTCGGCACCTTTGTAAATAATATGGCGCAGATCATTCAGCCGACCGGGGGTCTGTTCGCGGCCGGTCTCGAGCCAGTTTTCGCGCGACATACCACCTTTCCACGCCCGGGTGGTAAAGCCCAGAATTTCGCATTTGACCTGACAGCGCTCCAATGTGCGCGCCAGCACGTCGGCGCATATCGCCGCAATAGAAATGGGGCGCCCGCGCATCGATCCGGAATTGTCCAACAACAGGGTCACCACGGTGTCGCGAAATTCTATCTCGCTTTCAACTTTGAACGACAGTGGTGTGGTGGGGTTGGTGACTACGCGCGCCAGACGGCCGGCATCCAAAATGCCCTCTTCCATGTCAAACAGCCACGACCGGTTTTGCTGCGCCTGCAGGCGGCGCTGCAATTTGTTGGCAAGTCGGGAAACCGCCCCCTTGAGCGGCTCAAGCTGTTGGTCAAGATAACTGCGCAGGCGTTCAAGCTCGGCGGGCTCAGCCAGATCTTCGGCGCGGATTTCTTCGTCGTGGTCGGTTGTAAAAACTTTGTACGTGGGATCGGCGTCGGAATGTCGGGGCGGTGAAAATTCCTGCGGCGGCTGGCCGTCGTCAACGTTGGTATCGTCGGACATATCCATGTCGTCAACGTCGTCCAGTGCGATTTCTGCGTCGGTCGGGTCCATCTGCGGCTGTTGGTCGTCTTCTGCCGCGTCCATGTCATCAGAGTTGTCCGAATCGTCGCCGCCGTCGCTGTCGGGTTCGCTGTCTTCCTGTTCGGCCTCGCTTTCGTCTTCGGCGTCCTGATCCTGATCGTCGGGATCGTCGCCCAGCTGATCGCCGTATCCCAGATCGTTGATAATCTGGCGCGCGAGACGCGAAAACGCTGACTGGTCGGCCAAAACGTCATTGATATTAGCCAGCGTTTCGCGGGCCTCGCTTTCAATGAAATCGCGCCACAGACCCATGACGTTGTCAGCGCCTTTTGGCAGCGGACGACCGGTGGCAAGGTGGCGCACCAGAAAACCGGCGGCATCGGCCAGCGGTGCATCGGCGGGGCTGGTAATCGCGTCAAACCCCTTGTCCACACAGTCGCGGGAGATTTTGACATCGATATTGCTGGCGGTTCCCGGCATGACGCGCGCGCCCATGGCTTCGCACCGCGCGGTTTCCATGGCCTCGTACAGGTCAACCGCCATCTGGCCTTGCGGCGCATATTTACGGTGCGTGGCGCCATTGTGAAACCGCAACCGCAGCGCCAATGCGTCGGCTGTGCCGCGCGCCAGCAAAACCTCGTCGCGGTTCATGCGCCGGGTAATTTGCGGCAGTCGCATGGTGTCGTCGGACACGCCCGACGGGTCAACCGAATAGTTGACATTCAGATCGGGCGCGTTGGCCAATGTCTTGGTGGCCTCGGCCAGCGCTTTTTTGAACGGCTCGGCGGGATTGTCGCTGGGTTTTTTCATGACCGGATTCGTTAGTTTACCAGAGGGACAAAATAGGTGTTTCGCATCCAAAAGCCCAGAGCGCCGTGTCGGGTTTCGGAAAACCGCGCCAGCGTCGACGCGACATCCTGCAATTCTTTCAATGCGGCTATCAGGCCAGAGTCGCTTGCGTCATGTTTTTTTGGCACAACCAGATACCGCCCGGCGGGGATTTTGACCAATTGTTCGTGTTCCTGAATTTGGGTAATCGACGACGGATAATCCGTGGACAGGTCAACGCTGCTGCGTAAAAACAGTGCGACCGACGAGCGACGGTCGCTGGATTTCGGCGATACCTCCAGTAAAATCGCCTGATTGCAAATGTCTCGCGCCCCGATCCCGCCGAAGGGCAGATCGGGATGCAGCAAAAAATTATCGGCCTGCCCGTCGGGTGTCACAGCGCCGTTCCAGTCGATCACTTTCAGAAAATATAAATCGTCAAACGTCGTAACCCGTACCGTGGTGTTGCCAAAATCAATCGAGTCAGACGGGGCAGGGATTGTGCAACCGGTTCGCCACGTGGCGCGTTCGGCCTCTGTCATTTGTCGCTGGCCGAGCGCGGCTGTTTCAGCGTCGGTTTGCTGGGCGATCGCGGCAGAAATTCCGCAGGGGCTAAAAAGTAAAAGCGCCAGGCCAACACAAAGTGGTTTCAGCAACG
>Ga0114932_10003046_pt1 | contig 16892 bp, 24 predicted proteins | sample 2SBtaG_2_FD_87286 | JGI IMG/M metagenome (GOLD analysis project Ga0114932, IMG submission 87286) | Deep subsurface microbial communities from Kolumbo volcano to uncover new lineages of life (NeLLi) - 2SBTROV12_ACTIVE470 metaG | ecosystem: Environmental > Aquatic > Marine > Volcanic ... | reverse complement strand
TAATAAAATATTCAGTAAGAAAAATTCAAAAACTTTCCTAACAAACTACGAAGAGTGGGATGAGGATAAAGATAAAAAATTTATTTTAACTTACGAAATTATGAATGAACAAAAACCTATGATAAACTAAAAAAAAGCTTGACAAATACAGGTTATATTTCGTATATTAACATATGAATAAATGTAAAAAATGTAACGTTCAGTTAGAAGACCAAAGAGCACATTTAGGTTATACAGAATGTTTAGATTGTAGTGAGGTAGAGGCTTATTCGGCTCACACAGTTTATCCGCACAAAACAGGTGGTTATGTACAACCCGTCTCTAAAACCACATCCAATAATCTCAAACGTATAGATAGACGTAGTGTCGGTACGACGCGAAAAGGTAAAGGTATTTACGTTGATAATAGTTGGGATAGATGGTTAGATAGTTATTATGAAAATCTATATAACCCAAAACCAAAAAAAGTATTCGTGGATACACCATCTACTCTTAAGCACATAGATTATGATACCCTTTTTAACAAAGCTATTATTCATTATAAGGAGAATGGTTATCAGCTTACCATAGATTGGTTAAAGAGTTTATTTAGTGAAGACAAAATATCATTAGGTAATAAATCTAAGATAGTCAATGAAATAAACAATTGGGAGGTGTTACCAAAAAGGTTAAGAAAATGGGCGATGAAAATAAAGTAGATGTAGATAAACTCTCCATTAGAGAGATAGATAGAAAGATAGCTAAAGAGATGATTGTTAAAAATCATTACTCTCACAGATGGACTAAGGTCAGCGTTGCTTTAGGTTTATTTTATTCCGATGGTTCTAATCATAAGTTCTTTGATGAGCCAGATGAAAGACTAATTGGTGTCATATGTTATGGTGACCCAATCGGCAGACATTCCGGCGCATCAATATCAACTGAGATACCAAGAGAAAATGCATACGAGTTAGTAAGATTATTTGTACACGATGGTTATGGTGGTAACATAGAATCCTATTTAATCGGACAAAGTTTTAAATGGTTAAAAGAAAACAAACCAAATATAAAAGGATTGATATCTTACGCTGACCCACAAATGGGACACGTCGGAACTATCTATCAGGCTACGAATTGGATTTATCAGGGTAATAGAATTAGACCTAATGATAGTTGGTTATTTAAATGGAATGAGGATGGTGAGTGGCAACATGGCCGAACAATTTTTCCATACTACGGCACCAATGATGTTGATAAATTGCGTTCATTAGTTCCTAAAGATTTTTGGATAAAAAAAGAATTAAGAAAACATAGATATGTTTATTTGTTAGGTAATAAATCAGAAATAAGAAAAGCTCGTAAAGGGTTAAAACATCCTCAACTCACATACCCAAAGACAAGCGATATAGAGGATGTAGAAATAAAAAAAATAGAGGTTAATAATCGATAAAAGAAATAAGCCAACATATGTAGATTTTGATTACGACAATTATAAGTGGAAATCAAATATAGACTATCGTAAAAATCCACACCTATATAGTATAGGTAGAGGGCAACAAGGTGTATTAACTTGTGAACCTTATAAATCAGAACTACACCCATTATGGAGATTTAAAACACCTGAGGAAGCACAATTATCAGCTAATAAGATATACCTAAAATATTTAGAATATTTAGATAACGGAGATTTTGTAGGATGTGATATGGCAAAGAAGTATCTACATATGGGATTCACACGTAGTCGTAGATATTGGAATCATAGTTCAGGCAAAAAATGGATTAATGATGGTGAATGGAAAGTATTACCCTATGATAGGAATGAACAAAGATTTATGGATAGTAGTTTAATATTTCAAAGATATTGGAAGATGGTCAGAGAAGATAAACGTTATTTAGATATGAAAAAAAACTTTAAAAAGAATAAAAGAAATGAAAAAAGATATAACTAAAATGTCCCGTGACGAACTCTTGGCTAGAAGAGTTTGTTGTGGTAAAGGTTGTTATAATTGTCCATATGACCCACCTCACAAAAAAGGTAACAAAGTCGTAAGACCTATTGAAAAAAGAGTTAGATTAGGAGCACATTCCAAAGGTGCTAAATCATCACATTGGGATATGGACTATATGACCACAGAAGAAATCGAAAAATTATTTGAAAAAAAATAAAAAAAAGCTTGACACATATTGCATTTCTTTTGTATATTTAGGCGTAAATAATAAAGGAAATATATGACTTTCATTTTTAAAAAGAAAATAAACGGAAACAACGAATTAAAAGTTGAATATGCTTTTAGTTCTGAGTCTAATGGAATTAAGGTTGTTCAGAGTTCATTCAATGGTGAATATCACAACGTTAGTTGGATGGCTAAAGAACATAGATTAAATCTAATGGATGAATTAGAACGTCATTACTTAGATGTATCTAAAAATAATTAAAAAAAATAAAAAAAAGCTTGACACGTATTGCATTTATTTTGTATATTAAGGTATGAAAGATAGGAGAAATATGAAAGATTCAACAATCAAACATTTCAATCCGATGGCTCTGAGAGAAAAATATTCCGCTGGTAATGTTCAGAGAACAAACCCGTTTAGTTCTTTTTGGGCTGATAATGAATGGGATAGTAGGAGAACTGATTTCTTAGATGACGAACCTCAGAAGAAAGGTGTTGACCACGTGGCTCTTGCATCTTATAGAAGAGCTATTTCAAACTTTGTTACAATCGTAACCAATCAATCAGACATACCAGTCATTTTTCAATCCAATGATAATTCATTTACAGATGGTAAAAAGGTTGTCATTGGTTCTAAGATTGATGAGAAAAATTTTGACCCTGTTGTTGGTCTGGCTCTTCACGAAGGTTCACATATTAAACTATCAGATTTTTCATTTTTAAGAAACTTAGAAAACAATATACCGCAAGAAATTTATTTACTTGGTGAAAGTAAGGGTTATGATAAATGGGAGATTGTTTCACATTGTAAAAATTTACTTAATTATGTTGAGGATAGGAGAATCGATTATTATGTGTTCTCTACCTCACCTGGCTACAAAGGTTATTATCATTCAATGTATGATAAGTATTTTCATTCCAAAGTAATTGATAAGGCTCTCTTAACCGATGAGTATACATCTTTAGATTGGGACTCTTACATATTCAGAATACTTAATCTAACTAATAAGAACACTAGACTAAATGTTCTGCCTGATTTAGATAAAATTTATAATACTATTTTTGGTAATGGTAGAGTTAAAAAACTAAATGACACCGCTGAGACATTTGATGTGGCTATTGAGGTTGTCAATCTGATTTACAAAAATTTACTTGATGGTCTTAAAAGCACAGATGAATATGGAGATACAAAAAATCAACCAGCATCAGATGTTAAGAAAAATAAAGAGAAATATGGTGAATCACCTAATGAACTTTCCGATTCAGAGTTAAATGATTTAATTGAGGCGATTGAAAATAATGACGTTGGTTCAGGTGGGGGTGAGCCAGTTACCTTAACTGAAGCTCAGAAAAGACAATTGGGTAACGCTGTCAAAAAACAAAATGATTTTGTTGATGGCAAACCTGCGAAAGTTGGTAAGTTATCTAAAAAAGATTCATCTATTGTTAAGACTATGGAAGAAGCTGGTGTGGATAGAGTTACGGCGGGTGAGGGTATGAGAGCTGAATATGATTATACAATCGGTGATTACGTTAAAGGTAAAGGTTGTCAGGTTATTGTTGTTAGAAAACTAACTCAGGCTATGATTGATGATAATGTATTTCCATCAGTTATCAGACCTTATAGTAGATATAGAGATTCTCACTTTATTCAGGATGGTATTTCGCTTGGTACTAAGTTAGGTAGAAAGCTACAGGTCAGAGGTGAATCCAGAGAAACAAAGTGGACTAGACTTGATAGTGGTAAGATTGATAAGAGATTGATTGCTGAGGCTGGATTTGGTAATGAGAGAGTTTTCTCAACATCTTTTATCGATTCTTATTCTGACGCTTTTCTTCACATCTCTGTTGACGCTAGTGGTTCTATGAGTGGAGATAAGTGGGAAAGCGCAATGACCTCTGTTGTTTCAATTTGTAAAGCAGCTTCAATGATTCAGAACTTAGATGTTGTAGTTTCCTTTAGAAGCACACATAGTAATGATGGGAGATGGAATTCTAACTCAAATGCCCCATTGATTTTAATCGGTTATGATTCCAGAGTGGATAAGTTTTCAAAGATTAAGAAAATGTTTCCTTATCTTTATCCAGGCGGAACCACTCCAGAGGGCTTGTGTTTCGAAGCTATTATGAATGATATCATCCCAACAACAAATGATTTGGATTCATACTTTCTAAACTTTTCCGATGGGATGCCAATGTTTTCATCGGATACGATTAGTTACTATGATGATGACGCTATTAACCACACCAAAAAAATGGTAAATGAGATTAGAAATAGAGGTATTAAGGTGTTGTCTTACTTTATCGGTGGTGAGTATGAAAGAGAATCTACTCAGGCTGATTTCAAAACTATGTATGGTAAGGACGCTAATTTCATCAATGTAAAAAGTGTAGTTGATGTTTCAAAAACAATGAACAAAAAATTCTTGGAGAAGAACTAATGAATTATAAAATTGGAATAGATGTCGATGGCGTCCTAAGAGATTTCTGTGATGCGGTCACCAGAGTTGTTAAAAGAGATTTTCCACATTATATTAAAGATGACTTTACAGAAATTGACGATTGGAGATTAGCTAATTGTTTTAATTGTGAAAAAGAGGATTTACAATCAATATACTGGCACAGTCATGCTGAAGAAATTATGGGTAACGCCAATCCTATGTATGGTTCAATTAAAAAGATGTATGATTTATTTGAGTGGGCTGATAAAAAAGGTCACTCATTAAGTTGTGTTACATCACAAAAACCACACGCAAGACATTATACTTTAAGTTGGCTAGGTAAGTATGGATTGAATTTTGATACGATTTATTTTAGAAGAGGTTTTGAAAAGCCTGATGTTCAGGTTGATTATTTGGTTGATGACTCTCCCAATAACTTTAATTATTGGATTAAAAAGAGAGGTATGCAAGAGGGATTTATATTGATGGATTCTCCATATAATCAACATTTAAAATCTAATTATCGAATCAAAGGTTTAGATGAGGTACAAAAAATAATTGAAAATAATTAAAAAAAGTCTTGACTTGTACTGGTTTTTTGTATTATCTTAAGGTATGAATTATGAGAGGAAAAAATAACAAATGAATAATGTAATCGTTAAAATAGAAAAAAGTGGTAACAGATTCAATGCGTGGGATGCTGATGGTAACAAACACACATCCGTTATTGGAACTGGCACCAGAAAAAGAGCTTTCGAAGCTGGTATGGCTTTGGAGAGGAGAACTGGTAAAAATGGTAGGGTTTATTGGTGGAAAGTTCCAATGAGTCAATATGAAGCTACATCGGCGCCGGTCTTCGATACCAGCTCTGTTGAGGTTCCTTCTGACCACGCAGAGGTTCTCAATTTTATCCATAGTTCTTTTAGTCTCAAACCAAAGAGTTTGGTTATGAAAGAATTAAAATGGAAGTATTTAATAAGGTCAGCGGTTAGAGGTAAGAATATTTTGATGACTGGTCCCGCTGGTTGTGGTAAGACAATGGCTGCTAAGTCTTTGGTTAACTCTTTGGATAGGCCTGACTTTTATTTCAATATGGGTTCAACGCAAGACCCGAGGGCTACCTTAATTGGTAACGTTCACTTTGATAAAAAGAAGGGTACTTACTTTTCTGAGTCATTGTTTGTAAAAGCTATTCAAACTCCTAACGCTGTCATTTTGCTTGATGAGTTGAGTAGGGCACATCCTGATGCTTGGAATATTTTGATGACTGTTTTAGATAGTGGTCAAAGATATTTGAGACTTGATGAGTCAAATGGGCAGGAAACAATCAATGTCGCTGAGGGTGTTACTTTTGTGGCGACGGCTAACATTGGTAATGAGTATACATCTACGAGAGTTATGGATAAGGCTTTGATGGATAGATTCACAATCGTAGAGATGGATGTTCTTACTGATGAAGAAGAGTTTGGATTACTTAAGTATATGTTTCCGCATGTTGACCCTAATTTACTACAGGCTGTCTCTGAGATATCCCACACTACGAGAATGGAGTCAAAGTCAGATACGGGTAAAGTATCGACAGGTATTTCGACGAGAACTTCAGTTGAGATGGCTGGGTTACTTTACGATGGTTTTGGTATCGACGAAGCAGCTGAGGTTAGTGTCTATCCACAATTTGCTGACGATGCTGGGATGGATTCAGAGAGAACTTTTGTAAAGCAGTTGGTACAAAAATATGTTTCTGATGGTTCATCAGATGATTTGTTTAACGAAGATAAGAAAGATGAGGATAATAATGGAATTTAAAATCGATGTAAAACCAAAATCAAAAATTAACGAATTGATTTTTGATTGTTATGTCACCGCTATCACCACCATAATGAAAAAAGGTGGTGATGCAAAGGCGGCCATAAATAGGTTGAATCATTTGATTCAAACAAATAAAAAATAATTAATTTTTTATTCTCTCTCATAAGAAGAGGTGGTGGGGATTCGACCCCTCATCACCTCAATTTTTTAATATTTAATATTCATAATATAAAGGATAAAAATGAAAAAAGAAAAATGGAGTGAATTTGAAAAATACATAGTAATGTGCGATACTGGAAAAAAAATAAAAACGGACAGCACTTATTCTGGTTTTTTAAAATTCTTAGATGTAAAAAAGATATTAGAACTTATATCAAATAATGATAAATCTACTTTTATTTATAGCGGCCAAGTTTATCAAAAGCCAATTAAGCAAAGTGAAGCATACAAAGCTTTACTCGATATTCAATCGCAAAAGTATAATATTGATATAAAAAAAGTTGCTAACTTTATGGGAATATCCATATAGTTATTGATATGAATATATTAGTGTATACTACTGAATGGTGTCCTGGTTGTGTTATAGCAAAAAAAGCTTTAAAAGAACGAGGATACGATTTTACAGAAATAGATATTGAGGTTGCTGGCATATCACGCACACAACTCAAAGAGATTATGGGTGGTAGAATGGAAGTTCCATCAATAGTGATTGATGGTAAACCGATTGGTGGAGTTAATGAATTAATGAGGATAATATGAAAGCTACAGGTTTTAGATTTAAGATAAATGACATATCAAAAAAGATTGATAGGATTGATAGCAAACTAAAAGAGTTGGAAAAATATATCAAAGAAAATAAAGTTGAACCTATCAGATATAAAATTCCATATGATAATGGAAACACAAATGTCAGCAGATAAAATAAAACTACAGGTGTTAAAAGACTATCCAACATTCAATGGGATGTTATATAAGGATGATATTGTATATGTTGAAAATGAATATGAGTCATTTTTGAATGAAGAAAAAATTAAGGTATATGACGCTACAGGTAAATTATTTTTTATCGAAACTATATTACTAAAAAAAATTATTTAATTTAAAATTAAAACATTATATTTATATTTGAATTCGACGCTCAAATGAGGTCGATACTAAGATGAGATTAGATGTCGTAAGAATCAATCTCAAGTTTGACTAACGTAAACAAAGGAGAAATAAAATGACTAAAGTTGTTTTCAATCCAAACGTCCCTATGATTGATAGGGATTCATTCCTAACCCCATTCGATAAAATGTTTGACCAAATAGTAAACGCTCAGTTTCCTGAGATTACTAAAACCGTTGGTGTTAATCCGATGCAGGGTTCAGCTTATCCTAAAGTCAACGTCTATGAGTACGATGATAAAGTAGGTATCGTAGCTGAAATTCCTGGCTTAGACAAAAAACAATTAGAGGTTTTTGTTGAGGATGGTGTATTAACAATTTCAGGTGATAAGCACAGCGCGTTTGAAGATAATGGTGCCAAAGTTCTCAGAAGAGAATTAAAGCAATCATCATTCAAACGTCAATTCGAATTAGGTGAGTTATTGGATGGAGAAAATATATCAGCTAACTTTAAGGATGGTATATTATCAGTTAGTGTTCCGAAAGTAGAACCGACTAAACCGACTAAGCATACCGTTAAAATATCGTAATTGAAAATCATCAATATAAATGATGATAGGTATGTGATTTGTGGAACAGTTTCGGCTGATAAGGTTATAAACAAATCTGCCGAATTCCTAAAAAAGAAGTATAGTTTAGCCGATTCTGTTCTGCGAAGAGGAGACACTTTTTACATTTGTATGAAAATGATTGATGGAGAATACGAAGATTTAAAGTAGTATATACAATATTTATTTTATATGTTTGAAAGAATTAAAAACTTTTCCACTCTATTAGGGTTTAGCGCATTATTCATAGCTGGTTGTGCGGCTTTTTACTCTGTGTTTGGATTATCAAAACTTTTTGCTGGTTCAGCTGTAGCCGTTATTTTTATGGCAAGTAGTTTGGAGTTAGGTAAATTAGTTGCCGCTTCCTTTCTATATAGGTTTTGGGATGATATAAATTTAGCAATAAAAACTTATCTTATTATCGGTGTTATAACATTGGTGTTGATTACATCCGCTGGTATCTTTGGTTTTTTATCTAATGCTTATCAAGGTGCAACTGTTCAATTTGAAAAACAATCTAATGAATTGTTAGCGTTAGAAGATAGGTTGGAGCAATTAGAGGATGATAGAACTTTTCTAAAAGATGAGTTTGAACAATCTGTTAATGATTTACCTGAAAATTATATCACCGCTAAAAGAAAATTAAGGGAACAATTTAATCCACAAATACAAAAGTTAAATGAACAGATATTGAATGTTAAATCTCGAAAATCAGATTTAGAAATATCTCTAATAGAGACTGGTGTGGATGTTGGGCCGGCGATATATTTGGCTAGAGTTTTTGATACCGATATCGATTCTGTTGTTAAGTTTTTTATCTTTATATTGATATTTGTTTTTGACCCGATGGCTGTGTGTTTGATTATTGCTTATAATAAATCGTTAGAGCAAAATAAAACTGGTGTTGAAAAGATTTTTGACAAATATAAAAGTAAAGCTAAGGTTGTTAAAAGTAAGAAAAAAATTGTTCCAAATAAAAAAAAAGAAATAGTTATAAAAGAGGTGGATGAAAATAATAAAAAAAATCTATCCTCTCCTAAAGGTGGTATCAAACCATCCAGCTAAATTGGAGAATTAAATGAATAGCACAGATGAACTCTTTGAAGAGTTTGAGGTTTTATGGAAACAATTCAATGATAATCATAAGTTATTTAAAGAAAAAAATAATAAGTCGGCAGCTGTCAGAGCTAGAAAAGCTATAGGTGAATTTAAAAAGTTGATTACAGATTATAGGAAGTTATCGGTATCAGAATCTAAAAATTAAATATGGGGCTGTAGTTCAGTTGGGAGAACGCTTCCCTTGCACGGAAGAGGTCGCAGGTTCGACTCCTGTCAGCTCCACATTAAGCAGCAACCATGCATTTATGGCAAAAAAAAAGGGGATATAAAATCCCCTTTTTTTATATTCGCAAGTAATCTGTTACTTACGGAATAAACCCACCAACACCAACAAGGCGACGAGCCCAGCGAATCCTGAATCGCCGAACTTGTTTATGATAGATGTTAGGTTACCGATAACATTTACACCAAAGACGCCAGTACCGAATATTACTTCAGATACAGCACCGATGGTTACAAAAGATATCATCAAATGAACTAAGTCATCGATGTATCCTTTTACCATTGTTATGATTTCCTTCACGGTTATCTCCCATTTAGTTAATAAGATTACTAAAAGCTTTCAGTAGTAATAACTATCTATTATTGATAATTATACTCTAATATATATTGAATCTTTTTTATACCAAATCATATTTATATATGAGTTATAATATCTAATAAGGAAATATTATGAGCGCTGATTACGAAATATTTGAAGGAAAAACTTTATCCTCTTTATTTCAAGACATATATTCCAACTCCCAATATAATCGAAAACAACTCGATGTACTAACAAAAGAGATAGTTGGATTTATCAAAGACGGAGATACCGCAGTACAGATTGTGCCTATGATAAAAGAGTATTTAGAAATAAACGTTAAGAATGATGAGATGTTAGTTAAGATGGCAAGCATAGTTCAAAAAATAGTAGCGGCGGAAAGTAAAGGTAGTTCAGAAAATGAGTTTGGTTTATCGGATTCAGAAAAAGAACAATTACTAAAAGGTATTGACGACGTTGTTGTTGATTTACAAAAGCGTTCAGATGAAGTTACGACAGAAATAAAATCAAAGATAAACTAATGGCAAGATTTAATTTAGGTAAAAATACAAGCCGAAGAACCCCAAACGGAAGCCCTAATTATGATTGGGTTGAGAGTAGAATAAATGAGATTGTTGATTACAGGTCATTCGACCATTATGAGCTTGACCCAGCGGAGGTTACTTCTGTCATAATCTCTGATAAGGATGTACAAAAAAAAGTTGATGGTGATTATAGATTTTATGGTGCGATTACTGTAAACTTCATAAACCAAACTAATAACACAGGCGTTTTACCATCTGGTGCTGATTATATTTTACCATTAGATGCGAGAATTAGAGATATACCTGTTAAGGGTGAGATTGTTTTGGTGTTTTCTCATCCAGATTTAAACAAAAGTTATTACTTAAATAGTGTCAATCATTTTAATACGGCTAATAATAATATCAGATTTAATTTATCAAACTATGGAGATAAAACAACCATAGATGATGTTTTGGAGTTTGATAATTTTGAACCAAACGAAACAAAAGCTAGACACATTCAAATAAGCGAAGGTGATATTGTGTTTGAGGGAAGGTTTGGTCAATCAATTAATTTAGGTAATATTAATAATGAACCTATAATTAAAATTAGAGCTGGACAAAGAACAGATTTAAATTTACAAAATGACCAACAACCGATTAGAGAAAGTTGGAATGATGATGGTTCATCAATTTATATAACAGGTTTTGATGGTGAAACCACCAATGATGAAAGTATTAATGGAAAAAAAATACTAATAAAATCGGATGGTATATTTATTAATGGTAGAAATAATGTAGGGATGAGCGCTAATCAAATCAATCTAAATTCAGAGAACGTAAATTTAGGAAGAGGTGATAAACAACCATTAGTAAAAGGTCGTGAATTAGTTTCTATATTACAAGAATTAATAACAGCGTTAAATACATTTGCTACTGTACCAGTTTTGAATCCCGGTACTTTGCCAGGCAACGCAGCGTCATTAGCTACGGCTGTTACCAGAGTAAGTAGTAAATTAAGAAATATTTTAAGCGAAGAAGTTCAAACCGCATAGGAGTTAAAATGAATAAAAAGCAGTTTATAAAAATAATCTCTGAAATTGTAAGACGAGAGGTCAAAAAAGAAGTTAATAGGATATTTATTAAGGAAGAAAAACAATCCATTAATTTATCTGATTCGGTTACAATTCAAAAAGAAGAACCACAAAAAAAAGAAAAGAAATTGGTGAACGACCCAATTCTTAACAAAATATTAAATGAAACAAAAGGTGGTGTTCCGCAAGGTGAAAACGCACCATATCCAACAATGGGTGGTGGTACATATGACACAAGCAGAATGGGTGAGTTAGTGGCTAGAACTATGGGTAGAGAAGTTGAGTCAAATGAGGTGGCTAGAAATATGAACGCAGTAGAAACTATTAAGAGTAAGGGTGTAAATCCAGATGCGGTGCCTGAGGATGTGGTGAATGCTATGACACGAGACTATAGTGCTTTAATGAAAGCGATGGATAAAAAATGAGCTCCTTAGCCAAAGATTTAGACCCTAATACTTATATTGGATTGCAATTACCGTTAAAACCATCCAATAATATTACTTTCTTTTCATCGACACAAACCTATTTAGAACAAGCTAAATATAGCGCGGCTAATTTGTTAAAAACTATGAAAGGTGAGAGAGTCGCTCAACCAAACTTTGGTTCTAATTTACATAATTTATTGTTTGAACAATATGATGATGTGGAGGAATTTGCGGAAAGAGTTAAAACCGAAATCACAGAAGACTTCAACACTTGGTTACCTTATGTAAATTTAGACGATGCGAAAATTTTTCAGGATAATAATAATCCAAATATATTATACGTTACATTAACAATAAGTTTAAAATACAATCCACAAGACTCAGAGGAGGTTACTGTGAGTTTTGGTGGAACGTCAACTGCTGGTAGTATCGGTGGTGGTGGTGGCGCCACAGGCGGTGGTGGGTATTAATAGGAGATAAATATGTCATATACGGCAACTAAAACCGATGTTAAAAAAGATATTAGATATTTAAACAAAGACTTCTCTTCATTTAGAAGTTCTTTGATTGAGTTTGCTAAAACATATTTCCCAAATAACTATAATGATTTCAATGAAGCATCACCAGGAATGATGTTCATAGAAATGGCCGCTTATGTCGGAGATGTACTATCATATTACATAGACAATCAATTTAAAGAATCATTACTGGCTTATGCAGAGGAGAGAAAAACTTTGTTCGCTTTAGCGCAAACTTTTGGTTATAAACCTCGTCTAAGTTCACCCTCTAGTGGTGATTTGGATTTCTTTCAATTAGTTCCTGCCATTGGTGGTGAGGGTGATGTACAACCAGATATGAGATTTGCGCTCACAATCAAAGAAAATTCATTAGTCTCATCAACAACCACCGGCACTATATTTAGAACAATGGAGGATGTCAATTTTAAATTTAGTAGCTCACTAAGTCCTATGACAATAGACATATTTGAAAAAGATGACTCCACTAATTTGCCAACAAAATATCTTTTGAAAAAAACTGGTAAGATAGAGAGTGGTAATATTACTGAGGAACAATTTACGTTTACCGATGCACAAAAATTTGATAGGATAAAATTAGCCAACAAAGGGGTGATTGAAATTATCAGCGTCACCGATAACGATGGTAATAATTGGTCGAAGGTTGATTCTTTGGCGCAAGAAACTGTTTTTGAAGATGTAGAAAATAGTATGGATGCTGATGGAAACTTAGGTCAATTTAAGGACGATGCACCTTACTTACTGAAAGTTGTAAAAACCCCTCGCCGTTATACTACTTACTATCGTTCAGATAATTTTACAGAATTGAGATTTGGAGCGGGTGTGTCGGATAATCCAGATGAGGAGATTATACCAAATCCTGATACTGTTGGTTCATCATTACCTGGTGGCGTTTCCAATTTAGAAACATCTTTTGACCCATCAAATTTTTTGAAGACGCGCGCTTATGGATTAGCTCCATCTAATACAACTTTGACCGTTAAATATTCTTTCGGTGGTGGAATTCAGGATAATTCTCCACAAGATAGTATTACCCAAATAAACACCATAACCTTTGCTATACAGGATTCAAATTTAGATTCGACCCAAGTTCAGACTGCTAAGGAGTCGGTTGGTGTAAATAATCCAAATCCTACCAAAGGTGGTTTAGGCGCGGAGACTGTTGAGGAGATAAGAGAAAATACAAAAGCATTTTTTCAAGCACAAAACAGAGCCGTAACAAAACAAGATTACATAGGTAGGGTTTATGCTTTACCCCCAAGATATGGGAATGTAGCAAAAGCTTACATAGTTCAAGATGACCAATTGAATGAATCACCACAAGCGCGTGAATCAGAAGCATTCATTACTGAGGAAGACATTGGAAAAACTGTTCAGGCAATATCAGAGAGAATTCCTAATCCATTAGCTTTAAATTTATATGTTTTGGGTTACAATCAAAATAATAACTTAGTGCCAGTAAATCGTGCGGTGAAAGAAAATATAAAAACCTATTTAAGTTCGTTTAGGTCGTTAACCGATGCAGTAAATATTAAAACACCATATGTGATTAACATCGGTGTAAAATTTTCCGTTGTAACAAAAGTCGGTTTTAATAAAAATGATGTTGTTTTAAGATGTGTTGAGGAAGTTAAAAGATTTTTTGATATTGATAGATGGCAAATAAACCAACCAATAGTTTTAACAGATTTAGCTTATAAGTTATCTTTGATTGATGGTGTTGGTTCAATTGTTCCACCACAAGACAATAACCCAAACAATTTACCTATATTGATAGAAAACAAATTTCAAAAATCAGGTGGTTATTCAGGTAACTTATACGATATAAATGATGCAACAATAGATGGTATTATTTATCCCTCATTAGACCCGTCAATATTCGAAGTTAAGTTTCCAAACGTCGATATAGAGGGTAGAGCAGTTGGAAATAATATTGGCACTACAACTTACTAAAGGAGACTAAAATGCACTTTTTTGAATTCGCGCAAAAAGATTCAACTTTATATGAGGGTCAAGCCACCCAAAGTGTTAATACAGGTTTAGATGAAATATTAGAAATCAGAAAAGACATGGATGACTCTGGTCAGACCATAAATGTAAGTCGAGTTGTTATTCAATTTGATATAGCTAATATATCTTCATCGGTGGTTAACGGAACAATTCCAGCGGACGCTAATTATTTCTTAAATTTATTCGACGCAGCATCAACAGAACTAATTACAAGTCAATCCTTGTACGCTTATCCAATAAGTCAAAGTTGGGTGCAGGGAGAGGGTAAATTGAGCGATAGTCCAGAGACAACAGAGGGTTGTAGTTGGAGATATAGAGATGGAGAAACTACAGGTACACAATGGGTTAGTGGTAGTAACAGCGCTGGTGGTAGATGGGTAAGTGGTAGCACTTATGAGGCATCACAATCTTTCGACCACGAAACATCAGATATGAGAATGAATGTTACTGACATAGTAAAGCATTGGTTATCAGGTTCTCACGATGGAGTCGTATTACACAACAATGGATTCATTGTCAAAAGAAGCGGTAGTATTGGTAATTCCGATACAAATGTTGAGGAGGGTAACACAGATAGATTTGGACAATTCAAATTTTTCTCACGCGATACTCATACTATTTTTCCACCAAAATTAGAAGTTGAATGGGACGACTCAACATTCGATACTGGCTCATTAAGTTCATTATCAGCAGATGACGTAGATAACGTTACAATCTATATGAAAAATCTTAGAGAAGAATATAAAGAAAATAGCATAGTAAAATTAAGAGTTGTGGGTAGAGAAAGATTTCCAGCTAAAACTTTTTCAACAGGCTCACAAAATCTATCAGTAAAGTTTTTACCAAGCGGCAGTCAATATTCAATAAGGGATGCTTTTTCAGAGGACACACTAATTGGATTTGGCACAGGCTCGCACTTAAGTTGTGATGGTAATGGTAATTTCTTCAGATTGGATATGAATGCGTTCCAACCCGAAAGACACTACAGAGTTTTATACAGAGTTGTTAGCGGAAGTGGAGCTACCAGAACCGACCAATTTATCGACAATGATTTCATATTTAAAGTGAGTAGATAATAAATGCCTTACACAAATGAAGAGCTTCAGTCTTATGATTTTTTTCAAAATTTAAGAGAACAAGACAAAAGGGATTACTACGACAAGATAAGCACTGCTTATGGTGAGAGTGTTGTATCTCGCTCTTTATCTCGTCCAGTAAGAAACTCCGCAGGTACTTTTGTTTCATTTGAGGAGGAAGTTGATGAGTCGATGATAGGTCAAGTAAGAAATTCACCATCCGAAATATTAGTGGTTGGCCCGCCTAATACACAATCACCACCTGACCACGAATCTACTACTGTTAGATATCGAAATGATGTAACGCTTGAGAGAATCATAAATAGAAATATAAATTCATTATCGATTGGTGGAGGGGCATTGGGTTTAGCCACAATTGACCCTTTACCAGATGAGGGTGAACAAACAATTCAATTACAAAATGGTATGATAATATCAGATAAAGATTTATCGCAAAGATATCTTTTAGATGGTAATAAAAAAAGAAACTTTTTGAATATTGAAATTTTTAAATCTTATGAGGATATACTTTTTACCGGCGGAGTTGTAGCGGACGATATACCTATCATTAGGATTAGATTAAGTGATTTAAAGGTTATACCAAATGGTGCTAATATGCCATTTTACTTTTCTGATTTACCAGAGACGAATCAAACTGGCGAACAGACTAGCGGAGGTTCAACTACTGGCACACAAAACTCCGATGATGCAACAACGCCTGAGGATATAGAACTGCAATCTGATACGGCTGAAAACAGATATAAAGATAAAGATGATGGTGGTATGCCTAGTAGGGCAGAGGGTGGGAGAGGATACTAATGCCTTTAGAAAACAGAACCAGATTTAATAAAAAAGATTTAGACTTAATAAAGCAGGGTGAATCACGCGTAATAGGACAATTTGATTCTTACAACAAACCATCCTTTGGAGATGACCCACGAGATTTTATAGAATTAAACATCTATGATTTGGATGATAATTTTATACAATCACATAAAATAACTAATGAAAATTTTAGCATTGATGATGGGAACATAGAATTAAAACCAGGTGGTGACTTGAGGTCTTTAGGTTATCAAAGCGGTGAGTATAAAGTTGAATATAATTTTTTTAGAGAGTTAGCTGGCTCAGAATCTAAATTATTGATTGATGAAGAATCCAACATTTATGATGGGCCATTTGAGTTTGATGCCTTTGGTAAGATAATAGCTAGTGATGGAACTAATCGCAAGTTAGAATTAATAGATAATAAATTCTTCATTCACCAAATATCAGGTAATAGAACAGAAATTAGAATAGCTCCATTAAGAATTAAAAACGAAAAATATTTAGGTGATTTTGAAAATTTACAATCGGACAATACCTATATCACATCCAACCCATTAAGATTGAGTGAGGGATTTGATTTTGTATCATTAGGAAAAGGATTGGATGGGTTAACGCCAAATGGTGGTGTGGGTGATGGTGATTC
>Ga0114932_10003043_pt1 | contig 16898 bp, 12 predicted proteins | sample 2SBtaG_2_FD_87286 | JGI IMG/M metagenome (GOLD analysis project Ga0114932, IMG submission 87286) | Deep subsurface microbial communities from Kolumbo volcano to uncover new lineages of life (NeLLi) - 2SBTROV12_ACTIVE470 metaG | ecosystem: Environmental > Aquatic > Marine > Volcanic ... | reverse complement strand
GCCGGATGATCGCATTGAACGCATGCTCTATACGCGTTTTCCAAATTGCGGCCTCGCGTTGATGTTAGCGATTGACCTGATCATTTTTGGACCTCTGGCCGGCGCAATCATTTGCGCTGTGCAGTTGATCTGGATACCGTTGTGGGCAGCGGGAGTAATTAATGGGCTCGGTCATTATTTGGGCTATAGAAACTACGAGGTTGCGGACGCAAGTCGCAACATTGTGCCCTGGGGCCTATTGGTCGGGGGCGAGGAATTGCATAATAATCATCACGCTTTCCCACAGGCCGCCCGTTTTTCCACTCGCTGGTTTGAAATCGATCTGGGTTGGATATACATAAAGCTATTGAACCAACTGCGGATGATTAAGATTCACCGCGTTCAACCCATCATGGAAAAGCGTCTTGCCACACACCGATGCGACAAGGCCACATTGCAAGCGTTTCTTGTAAATCGCTTTGAGATCCTGGCGGAATATGCACAGCACGTTGTTTCCAATGTGGTGCATGAAGAACGGTTACACATGTTTCATCGGGAAAGACGACAACTGATACGGCAGGCCGGCCATTTGATGCGTACCGAGACTCTTGGACTTAACCCGCGCGCAGACAACCAACTAAAAAAAGCCCTGTCCCTCTCACCGAGGCTACAAACCGTTTATCAAATGAAACAACAACTTCAGAGTATCTGGACGCGATCAACGGACTCAAGCGACGTGCTTGTGCATCAACTGGAAGATTGGTGTCACGCAGCAGAACACTCAGGCATACAGGCCCTCGAAGGATTCTCTGAAAGATTGCGAACTTATCGCCTAGTAGAGGTATAACCAAACTCGACGTGCAAAGGTAACAACCGACTTACCTGATCTTAGCTTCCTTATAGATCACGTGCTTGCGAACAACCGGGTCAAACTTCTTCATTTCAATCTTATCCGGTGTAGTCCGTTTATTCTTGTTCGTGGTGTAGTAGTGCCCGGTTCCAGCACTTGAAACGAGTTTTATCTTGTCACGCATAAGAGTGTCTCCTGCTGATTCAGACCTTGACTCCACGACCGCGGATATCCTTGAGAACAGCATCAATACCTTTTTTATCGATGGTCCTCAATCCTTTCCGTGAGACGGTCAAGCGAATCCATCGATTTTCGGTTTCCACCCAAAATCGCCGATTATGAACGTTAGGCTTAAATGTCCTCTTCGTCCGATTATTCGCATGGGAGACATTGTTCCCAAACATGGTGGTCTTGCCAGTGATTTGGCAGATTTTCGACATTATTACGATCCGATTAGAAATAGCGCTCTCGGGGGCACGTTTTATACCAGATCCCAACCCTTTTGCAAAATTTCCCAAGCCAGAAACCAAGTTATTTCAACCTTTCGCGCGTAACCGTTACACTTCGGTCTATGTCTTCGCTTGCGGGCAAACACGTTCTCGTTGGGGTCACTGGCGGGATCGCAGCATACAAAAGTGCCGAACTGGTTCGTCGACTGGTTGATCAGGAGGCTATCGTCCGAGTCGTTATGACCCAGGCAGCACGGGAATTTATTACACCACTTACCCTACAGGCGGTAAGTGGTCACCCGGTTCGTGACGCACTGCTGGATTCCCAGGCCGAGGCCGGTATGGGGCATATTGAACTTGCCCGCTGGGCAGACCATGTCATTATTGCGCCGGCGACCGCCGACTTCATCGCACGTCTCGCGGCTGGACTCGCCAATGACCTACTGACCACCCTATGCCTCGCAACCGAAGCGCCCCTCAGCGTGGCACCGGCCATGAATCGGGTCATGTGGGACAATCCTGCTACCCGGGCCAACATTGACATCCTAAGCCGTCGCAAGGTCCACATCCTTGGGCCTGATAGTGGCCTGCAAGCGTGTGGAGAAACTGGTGAAGGTCGCATGATCGCGCCCACCGACATCGTCTCATGCCTAAATGCGTCTCCATCAACCGGTATGCTTCATGGCCTCACGGTTGTCATCACAGCCGGACCGACTTGGGAGCCATTAGACCCCGTTCGTTCACTGACTAATCATAGCTCTGGCAAGATGGGTTATGCCATAGCGCACGCAGCGATTGAAGCGGGAGCCGATGTCATTCTGGTCTCCGGACCCAGTGCGGAACTGCCGCCCGCGGGCGCCACCCTTCACTCAGTGAAAACTGCCAATGAAATGTTGGCGACAGTAGAGTCCCAAATCGCTTGTGCCAATATCTTTATCGGCGTTGCGGCAGTCAGTGACTATCGGCCGGCGGTAGCCAGTCACAAGAAATTGAAAAAAGGCGAGGAAACCATCCATCTTGATCTTGTCCGCAACCCAGATATCCTAGCCAGCGTCGCCGGCAGAGCTGATCGCCCCTTTACAGTTGGCTTTGCTGCTGAGACGGAAGCAACCCGAGACAACGCCCGGGAAAAGCTGTTAGCCAAAGGACTGGACCTAATCGTGGCTAATTCAGTCACCAGCGACAACAACCCGTTCGGCAGCGACCATAACCATCTGATGCTTATTGACGCAGAAAGCGACCTGGACCTTGGTCGAGACACAAAGAGCGCATTGGCACAAAAACTCATCATTGAAATATCCCAACGGTATAGTGCAAAACATTCAACTCCAAATACTTGACCCGCGCCTCAAGGGCGAATTCGGGCTGCCCACTTATGCTACCAGCGGCTCAGCAGGCCTTGATCTAAGGGCCTGTTTGAAGGAAAGGTTAGCCGTGCAACCTGGCCAGTGCTGCCTCATACCCACCGGATTCGCTATGCATATTGCCGATCCCAGTCTGGCCGCCATCCTGCTGCCACGGTCAGGCCTTGGCCACAAACACGGTATTGTTCTTGGCAATCTGGTTGGTCTAATCGACAGTGATTATCAAGGCGAGGTCATGGTGTCATGCTGGAATCGGGGCGATCGGGTTTTTACCATCGAGCCAGGAGACCGTATTGCGCAGATGGTCTTCGTACCGATTACTCAAGCTAAGTTTGAGCTTGTTGACTCTTTCGATGCTAGCGACCGCGATAGTGGGGGATTCGGACATACGGGCCGGAGCTGACTGCGGAATATCAAGACCCTCTTGGCTGTTGGGTAAAACGGATATTTTCCTTATACTCTGGCCCAGATTCCCGATTCTGTTCTGACCCTACCGCAGCTACGGACAAGTTTGGCCAATGCGCACCGATGATAGAGGCCGTTGGCCGCTGTATCAGAGCTATCTAACCGGCACCAATGCGGCCTATCTTGACTCCTTATATAAGAGTTACAAAGACAACCCAAAGGCTGTTGCTCCTGATTGGCGCCAATCGTTTGACACCCTGAGATCCGTATCGATCACGACAAGTCGCGAAGATTCACCAAGCGACAACGACTATACGTATCACAATGAACAGTGGGGTACTACAGAGGCACGAAAACAATCAGCTGTGCTCCGCTTAATCAATGCTTATCGCAGCCGCGGACATTTGATTGCGCGAAATGATCCGCTACAACTAGAGGTCCATAACCCACCAGACGACTTCGACCTTGGTTTTCAGGGCCTTTCAAGCGAAGACGTCGATACCCTCTTTGACACCGGCTCCCTCTCCGTGCGTCAGAAGATGACGCTTCGAGAAATTATTGATTTTTGCGATGCAGTGTACTGTGGGCCTATCGGCATTGAGTACATGCACATCTCGCGGATGGAAGAAAAGCGCTGGCTCCAGGCGCGTCTTGAGACAATGCCTGTACGCCCCCCAGAGACACCCGAGGTGCGTTGCGAAATACTGAAACAACTATCGGCTGCCGAGGGCCTTGAACGCTATCTGCATACTCGTTACGTCGGTCAGAAACGTTTTTCGTTAGAAGGTGGAGAGACACTGATACCTTTGCTATCAGAACTCATTCAACGTGCCGGGGCTAACGGAGTGCGCGAAGTCGTCATCGGAATGTCGCACCGTGGTCGCCTCAATGTTCTCGCGAACATTCTCGGCAAATCTCCTGCAGAATTATTTGATGAGTTTGAGGGCCGCTATACCAGCGCCAGCGGTAACACGGACACGGGCGACGTCAAGTACCACCAGGGCTTTTCGTCTGATGTAGAGACTTCTGGCGGGAGCGTCCACCTGGCACTCGCGTTTAATCCATCCCACCTCGAGATTATCGGTCCAGTCGTCGAAGGATCAGTCCGAGCACGTCAAGAACGCTATATTGCCGCCAGTACTGAAACAATGGATCGCCGTCGAGACGAGGGTAAACGACGTGTGATACCTGTTCTGATTCACGGCGACGCCGCTTTTGCTGGACAGGGCGTCGTCATGGAAACTCTCAATATGTCGAGTACCCGAGGCTTTTCGACTGGTGGCTCAATTCACGTGATTGTCAACAACCAGATTGGATTCACCACTAGCAATCCGCTGGACGCCCGATCGACACTGTATTGCACTGAAGTCGCCAAAATGGTGCAAGCGCCTATTCTTCACGTTAACGGTGATGATCCTGATGCGGTGCTGTTTGCAGTTCGACTAGCCTACGACTTTCGCACGACTTTTGATAAAGATGTGGTGATCGATCTGATTGGCTACCGGCGTCTCGGTCACAATGAAGCCGACGAACCTAGCGTAACGCAGCCCACGATGTATGCCCGCATCGATAAATTGGCTACCGTGAGAGAACAATATGCCGATCGCCTAATGGCAGATGGCATCATTGACGGCACCAAAAGTGAACAAATGATGACGGATTACCGTGCTGCACTAGATGCGGGGAAAATCGTGGCCACCCATGTCAGGGCAGGCAATAATGCATTAGACGGTGTTGATTGGAGTCCATATCTCGACAGCCACTGGAGCGACGCGAGCGACACCCGCGTTTCCAGTGCACGTATTAGCCATCTGAATGCACAACTGCAAAAAACACCCTCCGGATTCAGCATCCACCCCCGGATCGCTAAGTTGTTTCACAACCGGGATAGCATGGCAACAGGCACACAGCCCATCGATTGGGGGTTTGCCGAGACCATTGCCTATGCCAGCCTAATTGAAGACGGATACTCTGTTCGCCTGTCGGGACAGGATTCCGGACGTGGCACCTTTTCTCATCGGCACGCGGTCATCAAAAATGTTAACGCACGCGAGTCATTGGTTCCGTTGCGCTCCATTGGCGCTGATCCAAACCAGTTTCTTGTCATCAACTCCCTGTTGTCGGAAGAGGCAGTGCTAGCGTTTGAATATGGCTATGCCACCACTGAACCCCGCGCACTGGTGATTTGGGAAGCCCAGTTCGGTGACTTTGCCAACGGAGCGCAAGTAGTCATCGATCAGTTCATCAGCAGCGGTGAATCAAAATGGGGCCGGTTGTGCGGCCTAACCTTGTTTCTGCCTCACGGATACGAAGGCCAGGGACCCGAGCATTCATCTGCTCGATTAGAACGCTATCTCCAACTGTGTGCTGAACAGAATATCCAGGTGTGTGTGCCAACAACACCCGCGCAATTTTTCCACGTCCTCCGTCGCCAGATGATCAGACCGTTGCGACGACCGCTGATATTGATGACTCCCAAGAGTCTGCTGCGACATAAACGGTCTGTCAGTTCACTATCTGACTTGACCAGCGGTGAGTTTCAAGCCGTGATTGATGACCAACAGGGTCTCGATCCAAGAAGCATAGAACGCGTCGTGTTATCCTCAGGCAAAGTTTATTTCGACCTCTTAAATGCGCAACAAGCACTTCCCGCCCAAACGGTTCTTTTGCGCGTCGAACAATTACACCCATTTCCGTTGACACAACTTCGTGCGATGTTGTCACACTACTCTAACGCTGACACAGTAGTTTGGTGCCAGGAAGAACCCAGGAATCAGGGTAGTTGGTACCAAATACGACACCATCTACAGAATTGTCTGAGTCCAGGTCAAACTCTAGTTTATGCTGGTAGAGAATCTGCCGCGGCGCCGGCAGTCGGTTTTTACCGATTACATGTTGAACAACAAGAGGCGTTGGTCAATCACGCGCTCCACATTGGGGCTAATCAAGCAACTATCTCCCGCGGCATCTCAAACCCATGACTCAGGAGCTTCGAGTTCCCGTGCTGCCGGAATCTGTCGCTGAGGCCACTGTACTCGAGTGGCGCATCGGCATCGATCAACCCATCCATCGTGATGACATCATCGTTGAACTGGAAACTGACAAGGTCGTGCTTGAGGTTCCCGCCCCGGCCGATGGCAAACTGATCGAAATTCGTTGTCCAAGCGGGACCGTCGTCACCAGCGAAGACATTCTGGGTTTGTTTGAAGCCGGACAGATCGCAGTTGAAAACACAGCACCGGAACCAGCGACCGAGATAACGTCGCTCTCGACAGCGCCGGACCCCGAGCCAGCGGAAAGCTTGGATTTACCTCCGCCAACGGTTCAGCCCGCGGTACCCACGACCCACGAGACCTCGAGCGTGGCCACCCCATCTCTTGGCGAACGCGGTATCCGACGTGAACCCATGAGTCGACTGCGGCAAACCATCGCCAATCGCTTGCTAGATGCGCAGCATAGCGCCGCCATTCTGTCAACGTTTAATGAAGTGGATCTGTCCGGGGTAATAGACTTGCGGAGACGCTATGGAGAGGCCTTTGAGACCCGTTACAACGTCCGTCTCGGTTATATGTCGTTTTTTGTCCGTGCCTGTGTAGAAGCTCTACAAGCTTTCCCATTGGTCAACGCCCAGATCGATGGTGCTGATGTGGTCTATTACGACTACTTTGACATTGGAATTGCGGTATCCTCTCCCCGCGGCCTGGTCGTGCCAGTGTTACGGAATGCCAGTGATAAGCGTTTTTCTGAGATAGAACAGGAAATTGCCGATTTCGGAAATAAAGCTAATAGCGGTAGTCTTGCGATGGAGGAACTAACGGGTGGGACATTTACGATTACCAACGGTGGTGTATTTGGTTCACTTTTATCCACACCCATTCTCAATCCACCACAAAGCGGCATCCTTGGCATGCACAAAATACAACAACGCCCCATAGCCATGGGTGATGAAGTCGTCATTCGACCGATGATGTATCTAGCGCTGTCCTATGACCATCGTCTGGTTGATGGCCGTGATGCTGTCGGATTCCTTGTGAAGGTCAAAGAAACCCTTGAAGACCCAGCCAGGTTACTACTGAACATCTGATCGTCGATTTTCCAAACCCCGCTGATATCACTGCATCAACTATGCAACCCACCAATACGTTAGACCCAAACTTTTTTCATCGGGTCGTAGACTGCCAATGGGCCTGTCCGGCACACACGGATGTCCCAGAATATATCCGGATGATTGCCCAAGGCCGCTATACAGATGCCTACCTTCTGAATCGAACCTCTAACGTATTTCCCTCAATACTCGGCCGAGTCTGTGACCGCCCCTGCGAGCCGGCCTGCCGACGCGGACGAGTGGAAGACAAGCCAGTTGCAATCTGTCGCCTGAAACGCGTTGCTGCCGATCTCAGCGATGAAATTCGGCCTCTCTTGCCATCCGTTCCGGTTGAAAAAAATGGCAAACGAATCGCCTGTGTTGGCGCAGGCTGTGCATCACTCACCGTCGCCAATGACCTGTTACCGCTTGGTTACGAGATAGTTGTCTACGAACAACTCAATCGAACTGGCGGCCTCATGCGGACCAACATCCCTGCATTTCGTTTGCCAGAGACCGTGCTTGATAACGAACTCAATATGATTATTGATATGGGTGTTGATCTTAGATTAGATCAACGTATCGATAGCTTGGCAAATTTACTGGAAGAAAACTACGATGCTGTTTTTATTGGAACGGGCGCACCAAGAGGGAAAAACCTCGAGATTCCTGGACGCTACGACAGCGATCGCATTCATATCGGTATCGACTGGCTGGAATCAGTTGCCTTCGAACACACACAGAAAATTGGCGAGCGCGTACTGATTATTGGAGTCGGAAACACAGCAATGGATTGCTGTCGAACCTCACTCCGATTAGGCGGCAAGGAAGTCAAGGTCATGGCGCGTAAACCTCGCGGTTATTTTAAAGCGTCCGAATGGGAATTGGATGATGCCGAGGAAGAACAAGTTGAAATCGTGGTCAATCATTCACCCCGCGAGTTTGTTATTAATGATGGTCAACTGGTCGGTATGCAGTTTGACGTATTTGAATACCACGTTGATGATGATGGGAAACTGCAACAGGAACTGGTTGGCGAGGCATTTTTTCCTTGTGACGACGTGATACTGGCAATAGGCCAAGAAACAGCCTTTCCCTGGATAGAACGAGATATCGGCCTGGATTTTGATGACTGGGATCAGCCAGTAGTTGACCGGGCGACCTATCAGTCGACACGCGCCGGCGTTTTTTTTGGCGGTGACGCGGCCTTTGGGCCTGAGAATATCATCTGGGCGGTGGAGCACGGTCACCAGGCGGCTATTTCAATTCACAAACACTGCCGTAACGAAGCCATCCACGATCGGTTGCCTATGGGCATGAACCTTACCAGCACAAAAATGAGTATTCACGAATGGTCTTTTAGCAATGACTACGATGAAGCTAACCGCAGAAAAATGCGCCATGTTGATCTCAAGGAACGTTTTAATCAGTTAGATATCGAAGTCGAGCTGGGGTTTTCTGGTGAACAGACCACAGTAGAGGTTGAACGCTGTTTGAACTGTGACATTCAGACAGTCTTCAGTACTGACCTTTGCATAGAATGCGATGCATGTATTGATGTCTGCCCAGTCCGTTGTCTAACCATTACTGCTAACACCGATGAATCGGCCTTGCGAGCAGCGCTAACTGTACCTGCCCAAAACTCTGACCAACCCCTTTATGTTTCTTCCGCGCTGCCACAAACCGGGCGGGTCATGGTTAAAGATGAGAATGTCTGTGTGCACTGCTCTCTTTGCGCGGAACGGTGCCCTACCGGCGCTTGGGATATGCGCAAGTCGACCCTACTGATCCCCTACGCAGCTGACGAAGAAACAGCAACATGGCAACAGAAGACCGCATAAACGACTTCGTTATTCGAATTGCGACGGTAAACGGCACCGGTTCAGCCAGTGCCAATAGTTTGCTCATGAAAGCGATTTTTCGCATGGGCATTCCCGTTGTCGGAAAAAACTATTTCCCGTCAAATATTCAAGGACTCCCGACATGGTATGAAATACGTGTCACTAAAGACGCTTATTTGTCACGTTCGGGACACATTGACATCATGATCGCCATGAATGCACAGACTTACAAAGAAGATCTGGTCAGTGTTCAATCCGGCGGGTTTTTTATCTACGATTCGACCTGGCGACGTGAAGAACTGCATACTCGAACGGATGTCACGGTACTCCCCATTCCCCTCTCGGAACTTGCCAATAATGCCTTTACCGGTGCCCGTACACGCATCCTGATGCGCAACGTCACCTACGTTGGTGCCTTGGCCGCCCTACTTGAGATAGATCTCGATACATTAAAACATTTGCTCGAAGAAACTTTTGGCACCAAACAAGCACTAATCGAATCCAACCTCACAGCCATTCAAATCGGCTATGACTATGCCCGCGAGCACTTTGAATGCCCGCTGCCCACCCGCCTTAGTCGACTGGATAAGACAGCTGACCACATTATGATCGACGGCAATACTGCTGCGGCACTTGGTTGTATCTATGCCGGTGCAACCGTCGGGAGTTGGTATCCGATTACGCCCTCGACTTCCCTTTTTGATGCGTTTGGCGACTTCTGCAAGAAATTTCGAACCGATGAGAAAAGCGGCACGCAAAATTACTGCGTCATCCAAGCGGAAGACGAACTGGCTGCCATTGGCATGGCGCTCGGAGCAGCATGGAATGGCGCTCGTGCATTCACATCGACTAGTGGTCCTGGTATTTCCTTGATGTCCGAATTCCTGGGTTTAGCTTATTTCACCGAAATCCCATTAGTTTTGTTCGACATCCAACGAGTGGGGCCGTCGACTGGAATGCCTACACGCACGCAACAGAGCGATATTCTTGCCGCAGCTTATGCATCGCATGGCGATACACGACATGTCCTGCTATTTCCCTCTGATCCTGCCGAATGTTTCGACTTTGCTGTCAAGGCTTTTGACCTGGCAGACCGCCTACAAACGCCTGTAATCGTGCTTTCGGATCTTGACATCGGCATGAACGACTGGCCGTGCCCCCAACTGCGATGGGATGACGCATACCGTCCAGATTACGGCAAGGTCTACCGGGCTGATGAGCTCAGAGACCTCGAACACTTCCAGCGTTACCTGGATGTTGATGGCGATGGCATTTGTTATCGGTCACTGCCCGGTGATCATCCGCGAGGGGCTTACCTGATCCGTGGCTCTGGACACAATAAAGCTGGCGCCTATACCGAACGCTCGGACGAATACATTGAAGTCATGGATCGACTACGTAGAAAGTTTGATACAGCCGCAAACTTAGTGCCTGAGCCAATTATTCAGCGTACAACTAATGCTGATATAGCAATAGTTTCACTTGGTAGTTGCCATGGTGCCGTTGAGGAGACTCGTGATCGCCTCGCGGCCGACGGCATTAGCAGCGACTATTTGCGGATACGAGGATTTCCTTTCTGTGATGAGGTACGCACATTTATTGATTCACACTCGAGCGTTTTTGTCGTAGAACAGAACCGAGATGCCCAACTGCGCTCGTTACTAATGAACGAAACCGGCATCGCGGCGGATCGATTGGTTCCCGTGCTGTACTACGGTGGAGAACCTCTATCATCGGTGGATATCATTGACATCATTTTGGAAGAAATCAAACAAGGAAAAGCCGCGTGAGTTTTATTAAGAAACCCCGCATTAACCACCCAGGCCTGGATACCAACGCCGTTGGGCTTACGATACAAGACTACGAAGGTGCGATGTCCACCCTGTGCGCGGGTTGTGGCCATGATTCCGTATCCACTGCTATTGTCCAGGCCAACTACGAGCTCGCTATCGAGCCTCACCGAGTAGCTAAATTGTCTGGGATTGGCTGCTCAAGCAAAACGCCGACCTACTTTCTGCGCCCCGCACACGGATTCAATTCAGTGCATGGACGCATGCCATCGATTGCGACCGGAGCAAACGCCGCCAATCGTGACCTCCACTACATCGGCATCTCAGGCGATGGCGATTCTCTTTCCATTGGCCTTGGCCAGTTTTGTCATGCCATTCGACGCAATGTCAATATGCTGTATGTGATCGAAAATAATGGCGTCTACGGCCTCACAAAAGGCCAGTTTTCGGCGTCAGCCGATGTCGGCAGCTCAGCCCGCAAGGGGGGCGCCACCAACGAAATTCCACCTATTGATCCGATCCTTACTGCCATCAATTTTGGCTGCTCATTTGTCGCCCGAGGCTTTTCTGGTGACAAGACCACGCTCGTGCCACTGATTAAAGCAGCCATTCTTCACGAGGGCTTTGCGCTGCTCGATGTTATCTCGCCTTGTGTCACATTTAATGATCATGAAGGTTCCACCAAAAGTTATCTGCATACACGAGAATTTGAACAGACCGCGGTGTATGCTGATTTCGTCCCAATACGTGATGAAATTACAGCGAACATAGACACGAACATCACACCGGTCACTCTGCACGACGGCAGTCAGATTCACCTACGCACCGTCGACCCGGACTATGATCCATCTGATCGCGGATCAGTAGTCTCGTATATACGCCAGCATCAAGACAAAGGTCAGATTGTTACCGGCCTACTTTTTGTTGATGAAGCCGTGCCCGACATGCTTACCCTCAACGGCACCACGAAAACACCGTTGGTTGACCTCTCCTTTGATGTCTTAAATCCCGGGGCCGCCGCGCTTAGCGATTTGCAAAAACGGTGGCGCTGACTCGCCGCATGGGAAACCCAGCACTAGAAATATTTAAGGCATACGATATCCGCGGTATCGTTGACCACACCCTCACCGAAACAACGGTCCAACAAATCGGACATGCTGTCGCGAGCGACACACTCGCTTGCCAAAGCGATACAGTTATCGTTGGCCGCGATGGTCGACTTTCAGGACCACGACTCGTCAGCGCCCTTTGCGACGGCATACGTGCCGGTGGGTGCGATGTTGTTGATATCGGCATGGTAGCAACGCCGTGCACTTACTTTGCAAGCCATCACCTTAATATTGGCTCAGCGATATCGGTCACCGGCAGCCACAATCCGCCCGAATACAACGGACTCAAGATTATGGTGGACGGTGAAACGCTCTTTGGCGAACGCATTCAGCGCCTTCGCCAAAGAATTGAAACAGGAGAGTTAGAACACGGCAATGGCAACTACCGACAAACAGATATTGTCGAGGACTACCTGAACCGAATAACAAATACCATTGAACTTGAACGTCCGCTGAAAATCGTGACTGACTGCGGCAATGGAGTGGCTGGCGCGCTGGTGCCAAGACTTTTTCGCGCGTTGGGGTGTGAGGTGATTGACCTATACTCAACCGTCGACGGTACTTTTCCGAATCACCATCCTGACCCTATACGACCAGAGAACTTAACCGACCTGATTGCAACCGTTCAGAGGGAAGGCGCAGAATTTGGCCTCGCATTTGATGGTGATGGCGATCGCCTTGGGGTCGTGTCGCCAGACGGTCGTATTATTTGGCCCGACCGTCAGTTAATTCTGTTTGCCAGGGACGTTTTGATTCGACACCCCAATGCAGAAATCATCTTTGACGTTAAATGCACGCAGTTGCTGAGACAAACCATCTTGGAAAGTGGTGGCATTCCAACCATGTGGAAAACGGGGCACTCGTTGATTAAAGCCAAACTACGAGAGAGCGGTGCTCCCCTTGCAGGTGAGATGAGCGGCCACATTTTCTTCAACGATCGCTGGTATGGCTTCGATGATGCACTCTATGTCGGTGCACGTCTTTGTGAATTACTCGCTAAGGAAAAGGTTTCCCCGGAAACAATTTTTCGCGAACTGCCAGACACACTCAACACGCCAGAACTTCGACTTGAAATGACGGAGGGTGCGCATCACGACCTTATCCATCAACTAGTAGCTAACGCCCATTTTTCCGATGGCACGGTCAGTCATATTGATGGCATTCGAGTTGATTTTGAGGATGGTTTCGGTCTTGCCCGGGCTTCCAATACCACCCCAACCGTTATCTTTCGCTTTGAAGCGACCTCTGAGAAGAAACTTGATCAGATTAAATCGCTCTTTCGCGACCAGCTACTGTCCCTGGAAGATGACCTCGACTTACCCTTCTAACCAGTCACTGCTCCACCAAATTCGCGCTGGGTGTTAAGACTTTTAGTCCGTCGCAACATTAATCGCTTCAGGCCGGCGATACCCTTTCGGTAACGCCCTTCCACGCTGGGCCCTCTCGCCGAGATACACATCAATATCAGCGGGCTTTAGGCGCATGTGCTGCTTGCCCGCATGAATCTTTAGTACATCGCCCTCTTGAAAAACAACCGCAGCAACAAGCCACTCCTCTTGTGCACGGTAACGTGCAGTAGGAATGTTGATCAGTTTGACACCCTTACCACGTGACAAACGCGGCATATCTCCTAACGCTAAGACCAGCATCCGCCCCGCGCTGGTGATCGCGGCAACCCAATCATCCTCATAGTCATAAACCCGCTGCGGAGGCAACACCGCCACATTTCGTGCCGTTAAGACTGCCTTACCGGAACGATTACGAGTCACGAGTTCTCCCATTGGAGCGACGAACCCATATCCAGCATCTGTCAACAAGAGATATTCCGTGGACTCGCTACCCGCTAACAAACCACTGAATGTAACCCCCTCGGGAGGCTTCAAATCCTTGGACACCGGCTCACCCAGGCTACGAGCCGATGGCAACATGTGCGGTGCCAGCGCATAGGTGCGACCGGCTGAATCCAGACAGAGTAAGGTTTCGTTACTTCGTCCAAGAACTGCGTGGAGAAATCCATCGCCAGAGCGATAATTCAAGTCACGCGGCTCCACATCGTGACCTTTTGCCGCCCGTATCCAGCCCTTCTGAGACAGCACCACAGTCAAGGGCTCTGAGGGGATCAGGGCCGACTCGGACATCGCCTGAGCAGCCTCCCGCTTAACTAGCGGCGAACGACGTTCGTCACCAAACGCCTCCGCATCCGCCAGCAGTTCATTTCGGACTACCGTCTTGAGACGCGTCCGTGACTTTAGGATTTTAGATAATTCTTTTTCCTCCGCCTCGAGCGCCTCTTGCTCTGCTCGAATCTTGATTTCCTCTAACTTAGCAAGCTGTCTCAACCTAATCTCAAGAATCGCTTCTACCTGTTCCTTACTCAGTCGAAAACGTTTTCGCAAAACTGTTGCCGCATCATCTTCTTTACGAATTATCCGAATAACCGTATCGATATTCAGATAGACAACCATCAACCCCTCGAGAAGGTGCAATCGTGTCACGACGCGATCCAAACGATACTGGAGTCGGCGACGCACCGTATCGAGCCGATATTTAAGCCAATCAGCGATCAAGGTCTTCAGGTCGAAAACCCGAGGTCGCCCATCCAGTCCGATCACGTTCATATTGACTCGGTAACTCTGTTCGAGGACTGTGCTAGCAAACAAGTGTTGCATCAATGCCGCCCTATCCACTCGATTGGAACGCGGCTCAATCACGATTCGCACCGGATTTTCATGATCTGACTCATCACGAATATCATCCACCATCGGCAATTTGTTGGCCGCCATCTGCGCGGCAACCTGTTCGATGACCCGTTCACCAGAAACCTGATAGGGCAGCGCCGATATAACAATGTTTCCCTCTTCGGGCTCCCACACCGCTCGGTGCTTAACCGAGCCTGTACCCGTACGATAAATTTCGAGAATGTCCTCCCTTGGCGTAACAATTTCAGCGGCCGTAGGAAAATCCGGGCCCTGAATATGCTCACATAGTTGATCGATACTGCTACGACTGTTTTCCAGCAATCGCACACAGGCACTCACGACTTCTCGAAGATTGTGAGGCAACAAATCTGTTGCCATTCCCACGGCAATTCCAGAGGCGCCGTTCAACAACACCGTCGGCAAACGCGCCGGCAAACGGGTTGGTTCCAACAGCGTACCGTCAAAATTGGGAACCCACTCCACGGTGCCCTGGCCAAGTTCAGATAATAAGACCTGGGTGAAACGGGACAAACGGGCTTCCGTATAGCGCATTGCTGCAAATGACTTCGGGTCATCCTGAGATCCCCAATTGCCCTGACCATCCACCAAGGGATAACGCAAGCTAAATGGCTGCGCCATCAGCACCATGGCCTCATAACACGCGGTATCGCCATGCGGATGAAATTTCCCTAGGACATCGCCGATCGTACGAGCAGACTTCTTGTATTTGGCCGTGACATTAAGGCCGAGTTCAGACATGGCGTAAACAATTCGGCGTTGCACCGGCTTGAGCCCATCTGCCAATGCAGGTAATGCCCGATCCATGATCACGTACATGGAATAATTCAGATAGGAATGCTCGGCAAAGGCCGCGAACGGGATTCGCTCTAACGGTGCTGACTGAACAAGAGGCATCAGGGCCTTTTGCTTTTTTCGCGGTCGATTGGTTGCTTTACGCGGCATGTGACTCAAACTCTCCGGTGCTTATGGCAGAATGACAGCGTTGCGTGAACCCATTGCAGATGTTCCAAGTCTGATTATATCGCTGGCTCTATCGATTGCCCTACTGAAAAATGAATATGCCAATTCGTCAACTGGAAAACGGGGCGACCCCAGCTGATCCAGAAACTGTGCTGGACTTCCTTGCGGAACAAGGCCTTACATCCACGACCTGTGACCATCCTCCCATGTTCACTGTCCTCGACAGTCAGGCACTGCGGCCTCCCAATGTGGATGGTGGTTACACGAAAAATCTTTTCTTGCGCAACAAGAAAGGGATAATGTGGCTCGTCACCTGTGATGAACATCAATCTGTGGATTTACGACACCTCGGTACGGGACTTGGCACTGGAAGATTGTCTTTTGCTTCGCCAGAGCGATTAATGCGTTTCCTGGGCATCACCACCGGTGCGGTGTCTCCACTCGCGCTCATCAATGACGTTACACATAAAGTGCATTTTGCAATCGATCAGTCCCTGCTGCGCCATGAACAATTACATGTTCATCCACTAGTAAATACACTAACCACGACACTGAAAACCGCAGGGCTATTAGAATTTGCAATAACAACAGGGCATTCACCCGTCTATCTTAAATTTAACCAGGATAAATCGGTAACGGTGGATGAATCGAATAAAAAAATGCTCGACGAAAAGCTTAAGGTAACCTAACGATGACCTCATCACCCCGTCATTTGTCATTAAAAGAAATATTGCAGCAGTTTCGGCAAGGAACGTTGCGCTCTCAGGATGTCACCGAATGTGCCATAGACTGTTACAACGAGGAATTAGGTGCGTATCGTGATTTCCGTGCCGATGCGGCCCGGGAAATGGCATTACTGGCGGACAGCGCCTTCACCTGTGGCACCGACCTCGGACCTCTCCAGGGCATTCCGGTCTCAGTCAAGGACCTTTATGGCCTTGCTGGAACTGATACATATGCTGGCTCTCCCCAGGCGTTACCCCCTGCCTTTCAGGTAGAAGGTCCTGTCATATCAACGTTACGACGTCAGTTGGCAGTATTTACCGGCAAGTCACATACCGTGGAGTTTGCCTTCGGCGGGTTGGGCGTTAATAGCCACTGGGGCACTCCCCGTAACCCTTGGGATGCTGAGGTCCATCGAGTACCCGGTGGCTCAAGTTGCGGTGCGGGTGTGAGCCTTCAGGAGGGATCTGCCTGGATCGCGCTGGGTAGCGATACCGCGGGATCAGTCCGTTTACCCGCCAGCATGACGGGCGGTGTAGGGCTAAAGACGAGCTATGGGCGTTGGTCGCTCAATGGAATCTTTCCACTCAGTCCAACACTTGATACCGCAGGCATGTTGACCCG
>Ga0114932_10003042_pt1 | contig 16899 bp, 12 predicted proteins | sample 2SBtaG_2_FD_87286 | JGI IMG/M metagenome (GOLD analysis project Ga0114932, IMG submission 87286) | Deep subsurface microbial communities from Kolumbo volcano to uncover new lineages of life (NeLLi) - 2SBTROV12_ACTIVE470 metaG | ecosystem: Environmental > Aquatic > Marine > Volcanic ... | reverse complement strand
TTTGTGCAGCGCCTTGAGCACCTTGCGCGTGTCGGTGTCACGGCGCCGATTCGGGCCGAACGAGTAGACCATCACGGCCATCTTCCCGCCGCGGCGACGTGAGCGAATCCACAGCGGTGACTGCCACGAGTCGAGAAAATAAGGGTCGACCCCGGCGGCGCGCCTTCCAAGGTCGATATAGCCCGCTTGGATGGCCGTGTAGACCCGTTTGTGGATCGACCGCTTGCCGCGCCCAGCGTCGGTGATCACGCCGTCGGCGCCGACAGCGATGGCGATGCGCTGCAGCACGGCTTCAGTCCGCGCCAGCTCGGCCGAGGTCGCGACCGTGAGCGCGTCGACGACCCCGGGGATCGGTGCGGCGAGCGCGAGGCAAGCCCACAACAGGCCGCGACGAACCAGCGTCGGGGCACCGGACCAGCGCGCCATGGCATCGCCCACAAAAGCCAGGCCGAGCAGCAGCTCAGCGACCTCCCCCGACAGCTTGACCGGGTAGATGAGCTCCACAGCTGCAACTGCGGCGAAGACAGCCACGGTGGAAGGTGCGGCGCAAAGCCACGCGGGCGCATGACCCAGCCGCGCCACAACCGGCCCCACAACGCCCCACACCAAGGCGATCCCCGCCACCACGACGCGCGTGCTGATGAGCGGCTTGAGCAAGTTGTGCAGGTTGCTCTCTTGCTGGAAGTTGTGTGCAAGAAACGCGTCGGGCGGCCGGTATCCGAACAGCCGCTGTCCCCACGACAGCTCTTCACCGGCCACGAACAGCGCGAACGCCGAAAGCAACACGCACATGCCCACCGGCCCGATGAATCGCCGCCAACCCGCCGCGTGGCTAGCCGCAAGCAGCTGACGCGCAGCGCAAGCATAGACACCAGCGGCCGCGAAAAAGGCCAGCGCCGTGGCCCATTCTCCCCAGCCGTCTTCGCGATACAGGGTCCGATATGTCTGCATATCGACCGCCGCGACGGTCATTGACGCCACAACGAGCAGCGCGGCGCCGAGCAACGGCACGTCCGCGGTGGACCGGCCGGTCATGTCGAGAGGGGCGACAGTTCAGACGCTCGGCAGGCCCTTGTCGTCGGGGCCTGAGCTCGGCTGGTCGTCGGCGGACTTGCCCTTATGGGGTTTGCCGGACTTGTTGCACTTGCCCTTCTTGCCCTTCTTGCCCTTCTTACCCTTCTTGCCGTCCGAGTCCGAGTCCGAGTCCGAGTTCGAGTCTGAGTCTGAGTCCGAGTCCGAGTTCGAGTTCGAGTCTGAGTCCGAGTCCGAGTCTGAGTCTGAGTCCGAGTCCGAGTCCGAGTCCGAGTCTGAGTCTGAGAGACCGGACAGGTCGCAGCTTGCGAGGGTCAAGGGCAGGCAGACGGACGTCATTGCCATGACGAGCAAGCGAACGAGCGTCCAGCGTTTGAAGAGGTCGTGTATCATGTTGCGTTGTCCGCGAGCGAGCAGGGCTTTTGTGCCGGTCATCGTACCATCCCCGCCGTTGAGGTCACGCGGTTTCTGCCAAGCCGTGGAGTCGCGGGTCGGCGTGGCTTTCTTACGGTATGGTCATCATGGCGCCGTATTTGTCTCAAGCGCGAGGCGTGGTTTCGGACCGACGCCCAGACCGGCCAGAACAAGAGCGGTACGGTGCTGGTCCGGTGCACCGAAAAAGATGGCAAAATCGCGGTCGTCCAGCTCGTGAATTGAGCCCCGAATCCATCCCACCGAAAAACCGGCCCCTGACCTGCCATGCGTGTGACCACCTGGAACCTCAACGGACTGCGCCAGGCGCTGCGCAAGGGCATGCTCGACACCGTTGCATCCATCGGTCCGCAGGTTCTGCTGCTGCAGGAGATCAAGGGCGGACCCGCAAAGCTCGCACCTGCCGACCGCGAACCGCCGGGCTGGCACATCCACTGGAATCCCGCGGCGCGCAAGGGCTACTCCGGCACAGCGGTGTGGTCTCGATTCCCGATCGAGGTGCTCGACGAGCAGTGGGGCGACGGGCCCGACGCTGACGAAGGGCGTATTGCGATGGTCCGCACCGCGGGGCTCATCGTGGCGAGCATTTATCTGCCCAACGGCGACTCCAGCCGGCGCAGGCAGGGCGAAAAAGAGACCTGGATGGCCCACTTCCTGCCCTGGGCCCATCGGCAGGTCGGCCGCTTCGACGAACCCATGGTTTTCGGCGGCGACCTCAACATCGCGCACACCAGGTTCGACGTTCAGCGCCCAGGCAAGCGCTCAGGCTTCTTGCCGCAGGAGCGCAAATTCTTCGACGAGCTGCTCGCGGGCGGTTGGGTAGACCTGCAACGCAAGTACGTCGGCGATGTGGATGGGCCGTATTCGTGGTGGCGGGCCCGGCAGAAGGTCCGCGCCGTTCACAGCGGCTGGCGCATCGACTACTTGCTCGGCAACGCGAAGGCCGCAGCCGCGCTTCGAGGGGCACACACGTTGACCGAAGCCGGGCAGGGCATCAGCGACCACGCACCGGTCAGCGTTGACCTCGACCTCGCCGCCGCCAAGGCGCCTCCCAAGCCTCGGGCCGTCTACTACGACAGCAACGGCTACCCGGTCGCCAACCCGGACGCGTAGCCCCCTGGATTGGTTCTCGGACGTGTTCAAGCCGGTGCGTTCAAAGCTGGGCGGCGCGTCGGTCCGCTTTTTGCCGTGAACTCGCTCTTTCGGGCCTGGTGTCGATGCCGCATGGTCAGCTCGAGAGGCGACTTTTCGCGAGACAAGCGGAATCAGAGACGGAGCGACTCCGCCGACCACGAGGATTCCGAGCAGCCCGACAAGCGCGACGGTCTCTCCCAGCCGCAGGGGCATTGGCGGCCAATCCGCGGAAGGTGGCCCCAGGAAGACCCGCATGAACACCCGCAAGCTGCCGAAGCCCACAAGCGACATCGTCGCAGCGGCGGCAAGGAGAGCGAGCACTTGGTGCGTCACGCCGCCGTGCAAGACCACCTCGGCGCTCGCAAATTCCAGCGTGCCCGGGAGTCCCGATACGGCAACGACGAACAATAGGAACAGCACGCCCAGGGTTGGCACTGAGTCGAAAACACCGTGGTGACTGCGGAGGTCGAGCTCTCCGGTCCGACGAGTGGCGAGGCTGAACGCGATGCTCAGTCCCACGGTCGACGGCAACAACGCCATCCACATCAGCTCACCGCCGAGGAATCCGGTGTCTGTCATGTCCAATAAGGCGGCGAAGACGAGGCTCTGCATCGCGAGGAGAGTCCAACTCAGCGCCCGCCGCATGGAGCGCTGCACCACAGTGAGAGCCGCGGCGACGACGGCGAGCGCCACAAGTCCCGGCGCGACCGCGTCGCCGACAGCGTGATGGGATTGGCGGATCGCGGGTTCGATCCAGCGCGCGACGATTGCGAAGCCGGTGTAGGGCGCGATCGTGACCAATGCCGACGGAGAGAACCCACGCGCGAGCGTCGCCGTCACCACCGGCGCGGTAGGCGCGACACCGATGACGAGCGCAGCCGCGCCGAGCAACGCTATTAGTTCATTTGGTCCGGTGACAGCGGTCACGGCGGCCCACGACGACAGCACCGCCGGATCCGCCTGCATAACGTGAACGAGAGTGGCGCCCAGCAATAGCATCGCGAGCCCGTGGAAGACCAAGATGACCCTCCCTGCATGGCGCGGGACGTGCAGCATTGTTGTCAGCATCGCCATCAACTCGACGGCGCCCAGTGTGAGGGGGTCTCCCGCCATGACGCTGAGTGACGCGAGCCCGGCGGCCACCTGAACGAACACCGGAGCGCCGTCCGTGCCTCGCGCCCAGCTGAGTGACAACGCCAAGGCCGTCAACGTGATGGGCGGCAGCAGCGAGGCAGCGAGGGCATCTAGCGTGAGCCGTGCCGGGCCGACCACCAGGTCGAGCGTGCGCGGGTCCTCAATGAAGATCAGCGCTGCAACTATCGCCGCTGCGCTCGCAAAGGCGGCCTGAACGACGCACACCCATCGCGCTTCGGCGCGTGGCAGTAGCGCGCTGACGCTCGCGCCGATCAGGAGAAGAACAGCGGCACCGCATGCCGGTAGCAAGGCATTCATCGATCAGTGCTCCGCAGTTGCGCTGCCGGTGCGGCGGCGGTGTCAACGTGATCGTCATTCAGCCGCGCTACCGCGCTCAACTCATCGCCCGCAGTCGGCAGACACATTCCCTCAGACACGCTGTGCTCCACACGGTCCAGCCAGAGCAGCGCGCGATTCAGGGGCGAAAGAAGCAGTCGGTCGAACCAGGCGTCGATGAACCAGCGCTCGATCGAGAAGTGATACCACCAACGTTGCGCTGAGAGCGGCAACACCCGCTGCAGAAGCGAGCTGACCAAGGGCGGCCCGTCACCCCTCATCTCCGAGACGAGGTGACGGTCATGCAGCAGCGAGGGCGCGCGCAACAACTGCCAGGTCCGCAGGATCGCGTGCCCCGCGATGTGCGCCATCGCCAGGGTGCTGAACCCTGCCGCAACCTCCATCCAGATGACGCCGACCTGGGCCACCGAGGAGTATCCAAGCGCGGTCTTCACGTCGGTTTGCACACGGGCCACCGCTCGGGCGTGCACCGCAGTCGCGCAGCCGATCGCCGCGATCGCCCAACGCAGCTCCGGATGCGTGGTGAAGAGAGCCCCGGCGCGGAGCAGCAGGAACGGCGACGCGTGGATCGACAAGGCGCCGTAGAAGATCGCGCTGGATTGCGTCGGCCCCTCCATCGCCCTGGGAAGCCACCCCGTGAACGGCACAGCTGCGCCCTTGCCCATCGCGCCGAAGACGACCATCGCGCCGATAAGGAGGGACTGTGTCGCGGAGAGATGCGCGGGTGAAACCGCATTGAAGTCAGCCGAGCCCGTCGCGTGGTGCAGCAGCACCAGCGCCGTGATGAGCCCTACGTCGGTGGTCTTGTAGACTCCGTAGGCGCGCAGACCGTGTCGCACTGGCGCATCGCGTCGCCGGAAAAAGGCGATGAGCAACGCCGATGTCAAGCCGACCAACTCCCAGCCAGCGAAGAGGAGATCCAGCCCGGCGCTGACCGCGATGAGCTCGATTCCGAGCGCGAACAGCACGAGCAGTACATAGAAACCGTGGAATCCAGGCTCCTGGTGGAGGTATCGAGCTGAGAACGCGCCGATGATGCCGCACAGCAGGAAGTCGAGGACCAGGAACTCGATCGCTGAAGCGTCGATCTGAAGCACGACATCAAAATGGTACGTCCGCACCGTAATCAGCGTGCCGAGATCAATGCGCAGCGGCGCACCGCCGTGAAGCGCCAGGCCGGCGCCGAGAGCGAGGGCGGCAACCAGCCCCAAACCAAATGTCCACGCCGTGACCTGGTGAACGCGGCGCTCCGGCATTTGAGCCGGTGGGACGCCGCCGACGATCAACACGCCCAACGCGAACAACGGGCCGGCGAGCGCGATCGCAGCCAACGAGCTCTGCAACACGGGGTACACCATCACGAAGCCTTCCCGTTGTCAGCACCGCGGAACGAGCCAGCGACGATCGTTGCCGGCTTGAGATGGCCGCGGTGACCGGAGTAGTAATCTATGGATGTCTGTGCTGTCTGGATCTTGGTTGTCTCACAGACGTGCAGCTGCCAGCGGCCGTCGGCCCACGTCCACGCTTGATTGGTGCACGGATCGTACGCGGCGGCGAGGACCCAGCCGCGTTGGATCATGCCGGCAACACCGGGTTGGGAAGCGAGCACAGCATCGATGCGGTCCGGTGTGCCCTCAACGATGGTGAGGAGGCGCACCGGCTCGTGAATCTCGACCATCTGCCACGGAAGCCCGGTCCGAAGGTCGCTCTGGTGGCCGTCCATGACGCCGATCATCCCGGTGATATTGTGGGGCAACTTGGTGTTTGCGCCGTACGCCATGGGGTCTACGAACGAGAAGTAGTACTCCAAGTTGATGCCGGCCCCTACCGGCGCAACACTTGCGAGCAATCTGCCCAGAACTGCGCCGTTTTCGTCGACACTCGGATCGTACGAGGTCAAGAAGACACGCCGGTCTAGAAAGAGGCCTCGGCTCCAGTCTCGTCTGCCAACCAGGCACAGCGCGTTGGAGGCGTGCCCGTACTCTGGGCGCGGCTCAGCGAGGTCCTCGGCCCGGTTCCTGACGTGACGAACGGCTTGTTCCGGTGTCAGGTCCCGAGACGCCGTGTAGAATCGTCGCGCTCTCTCGTGCGCGTCGAGGGTGCAGGCCCGCCGCAGATCGTCCGCAAGCGTCTGGACAGCCGCGCCGAGCTGGGCTGGGACCAGATCCGTGTCGTACAGCTCAAATTCATCTGTGCACGTGTTGTGGTAGCCGCCGATGAACCACGTCGTGCTGGGAATGTTGATCCCCGCCAAGCCGAGCTGCTCGCGCACATACTCGTCGTTGGCGAAGCTCGCGAACGCCCTGGCATTCGGCCCGCCGCGCCCGCCGCCGCACGCGCCGCAATCGTGCGCCGCCTCGTGGGGGTTGTTCATGCTGTTCGAGCCATGTCCCAGCACCGCGACGAGCGGCGCGAAGTGAGACGTGAGCCCCATTTCTTCGAGCGCAGGGCGCACGATTTGCACCATCTCGTCCTTGCTGAAACCGACGGCTAGCTCGTTGTGCGCGCGCGGCGGGTCCTCGGCGTCCACGGACAACCTTGTCTGCGCCGCGCGGCGGGGTTTGATGTTGGCCGCGTGACGCTCCGGCGACAGCAGGCGCGTCACCATCGGAACGATCGCCGCCGTTCCCAGCAACGACGCCAGGGTCCCTCGCACGACCGATCGCGTGGCGTCAGCGCCGGCCGTCACAACGCCGCCCAGCCACTGATCGCGACGCTGAAGACGAACAAACGCTTCCCTGTGCTGTGGCTCGACGTCTTCCACAAGCAGGTGTGTCGGGACCGCGTTGGCCGGACTGAGCGGCACCGAGTGGTGGCCGCCAGCAGCCAGGTACCGGATCTTCAGGCCGTAGTTGCCGGCGTACCCGTAGGTTTCGTACCGCGGGTCGAGCTCCTCGAGCGCGCGACGCAGTGACTCTTCCCGATCGTCGATGCAACAGATGACTTGTGCGCGCGGTCGCTGCGGGGCCACGGGGTGGGACATCGCATTGTGCGCGATCAACGCGTCGAGGATCTGCTGCCGGTAGCGGCGTTCGAACGCCTTTTGCCATAGGGCTCTGCGCGGCACATCGGAGTAGCGGGTCAGGACACTGTCGAAATCGTCGAGCTCTTTGTCCGTCGCTGCCCACAGCGCTGCCGGCGCAATCCCGAGGTGGACGACCGATTCGAAGAGCTGCAGCGCCGGATCGGGGCTCCGATCGGCTGTTGGCGGCGCGGCGCAAGCCTGCAGACGCTCGATGAGCGTGCCCCTGGCGAGCGCACCGTCCGAATGCCGCAACGCCTCCTCGCTCGCCGACACCTCGAGCAGGAGCCGTACAGCCAGGAAGTCTATCAGCGAAGTCGGCGGTGGCGGCGCCGGCGCCAGGTCTGGGCGAGCGGCCAGTTGAACGAACATCCCCGGCCAGCCCGACAGCGCCAGCAGGGTATCGGTTACGAACGACTTCAGCTCTGTCGGAGCGACGCCGATCCGCTGCAACAAGCTGACCGCCGCGGCGCTCGCGCCCATCGTCTCCGCATCGAGCTCGCGCACGACTGCGCGCATCCGCCGAACCCACGGACGCGGATCAAGTGTCCGCTGCGTGACCGCGCGCGCGGTGGTCGCAAAGAAGCCCTCTTCGCGCGCCGGCATCGAGTGCTGCGACACGCCGAGATCGAGGTACGCGGCGGTGTGCCTGATTAGCCACGCGTTGACTTCACGGTCGATGTCGACGGCCAGATGGCGCTGCGTCAACGCGCCGAGGCGAAGCGAAGTGGGTTCGACCTTCGCGGCCGGATGTTTGCGTCGGCGCTGCACGGCCCAGCGCCACAGCTCGGCCAGCGTCTGCCGCGTGGAGCCGGAGTCAAGGAGCCGCTCCCTGGCGTCGCGACGCAGGCGCTCGGGGAGCTCAACAAGCATCGTTGTTTCTTGCACGAGCCACGGAACGGACGCGCTCGGCGTGCCGCTGAAGGGAACGGTCATCAAGCCGTGCACCGCTGTGCGCAAATCGAGCTTCAGGCCCGGAATGACGGCCGGCTCGTCGGGCACGTGCGCCGCGACGACCGCCCCAATGTCCGCGTCCAGAATCCGACCGCGGTCGTATTCCTCAAGGAACATCTCCGTCGACAGGTACGGCGTAGCGCCAAAGCGTGCTGAAGCCGCGACGACCGCCTCGTCGAACGGCATGCTCTCGAACGCGTGAAGCGTGTTGTGGTGGACGAATCGCTCCAGCGGCCGTTGTGCCGGCAGCAGGTGCGCTGCCGACTCCACTGCGCGCTGCACAGCGGTATCGTCGATGGGTTGTGCCGACCGATTCATTGTGTTGCCCCCGTACATCGCCCTCATCGACTGCGGAGCCTTGTCGCATGTTCGTGCGCGGAAACTGCCGTCAGGGAACCGAGGCCGATCACCTCCAGCTGCGTCGATGGCCACTCAGCGGCGGCTGCGGCGAGCTTCTCCTGGACGGTGTGGTCCACAAGCGCGGCGTCCCGGAAGTCGAGCCGGATCAAATTGGCACCGCCGGCAACCGCGGCGTCCAGCTCGCGACGCAGGAAGAAGAGGTTTGAGAACGACGCAGGCCCGTGAAGCACGACGTTGACGAGATCACCGTCCCGCGCCACCTCGAGCGACGGCCGAATCAGCTGGAGAATTGGCGCTCCTCGCGCCACGTGAAGCCCCAGTTTGACGGCCAGCCCAGCCCCGACGCCGATCAACAAGTCCGTTCCAAGTGTGACCGCGAAGGTAACCAGGAACAGCGCAAATTGGTCACTGCCTACCGCCCACGCATGCTTGAACTCGCGGAGCGCGGCGAGATTGGCCCCGGTCACCACGAGCATCGCAGCGAGGGTGGCCAGGGGGATCATCTGCAACAGACCGGGCAGCAGCGCGACAAACAGCAGCAGGTACAGCCCGTGAAACCAGTTCGACCACCGGTTCGATGCGCCCGCGTCGATGTTCGCCTTGCTGCGCACAATCTCCGAGATCATCGGCAGCCCGCCGATCATCGAGCAGACAAGATTGCCGATGCCGGTCGCGAGCAGGTCCCGATCCAAACCCGACACGCGCTTGCGCGGGTCCATCGAGTCGACAGCGATCACGGACAGCAGCGACTCGATGGTGCCTACCAGCGCGTACATGACGACGTACTTGATGGAGGCTGGCGAGGTGATGCTGGAGAAATCGGGGAACGTGATGACGTCGAGCAGGTTGCCGGGCAGCGACACCAGGTAACTGGGCCCGACGTGGAACGGGTGGCCCGCGAAGACGTAGTCATGGTCGTAGGACAGCCCCAGCAGCGCACCAATTGGAATCGTCAGCGCGAGGGCGACCATCGGCGCAGGCAGACGCTTGGCGAATTTCCACTTCAGAGCCGGCCAGCCGATGAGAACGATTATCGACAGCGCACCGATCAGGAGGACTTCCGGGTTGGCGTGGGCGAGGTAGTCGGGGATTTGCGCGAGCATCTCCAGCGGCTCGCCACCGTGCGCCTCTACGCCCATGACCACCGGTGTCTGTTTGGCGATGATGATCACGCCGATGGCCGCGAGCATCCCGTGCACGATCGACGGCGGCATCACCGCGGCGATCGCGCCGGCTCGCACCATCGCGAACACGATCTGAACGCCGGCCGCGACGACGCCGACGGCCAACGCCTTGTGGTAGCCAACGACGGGGTCGCCGGCGCCCAGCTCGGTTACGGCGCCGAAGGTGATGACGATGAGGCCAGCCGCGGGACCCTTGATAGTCAAGGGCGCACTGCCGATGTGGGACACAAGCAGGCCGCCAAGGATCGCGGTAAGCACGCCAGAGATCGGCGGGAAGCCGCTCGCCATCGCGATGCCAAGGCACAGCGGAAGCGCGATTAGGAAGACGAGGAATCCGGATGTGGCGTTTGGGCGCGCGATCTCGCGAATGTCAGGCATCGGTGTCTCCTCCGCGAAGGCTTTGCTACGCGAACGAGAAGTAGCTTCGCAAGAGGTGTGCCGGACCGAACAAACACGAGTTAACTAAATGTTATCTAATCATATATCGCGCCAAAGACAGGCGACCGGGCGCGCAGGGTGATGGGTCGACATGACCCGTGCAGCTGGCGGCCGCGTCATCCTGACCCACGCCGCATGGAGTCTGTATCGATGCCCCACGCCTGCAGCTTTCTGTAGAGCGTTTTGCGGCCGATGCCCAGGATATGGGCAGCCTCGGATCGGCGCCCGTGAACATGCCGGAGTACTGCGAGGATGTGGCGGCGCTCTACGTCTGCCAAACAGCGCAGCTCGGTGCTATCACCGGACGGCGGGCGGTCATCGTGTTCTTTCGTCAGGCGCTCGGGGAGATCGGCGCGGCAGATGAGTCGCCGCCGCGTGACGATGACAGCCTGTTCCATGCAGTTGCGCAGCTCCCGGATGTTCCCTGGCCAGTGATATGTGATGAGCGCGAGCGCGGCATCGGGCTGCAGCCCCTGGACCGGCTTGCCGAAACTCTCCGAGGCCTCGCAAACGAAGCGCTGCGCCAACTCCAGGATGTCGCGGCCTCGATCTCTGAGAGGAGGCACGTGCAGCTCCATCACCGCGAGGCGGAAGAACAGATCGGCGCGAAACCGACCGCTCTGCACGTCCGCGTCAAGGTCGCGGTTCGTAGCGGCAATGACCCGCACGTCTATCGGTACTGTCGAGTCGCTGCCGACGGGTCGAACACGTCGTTCATCGAGCGCCTGCAGCAGTGTTGGTTGCAGGTTCGGTGGTGTTTCCCCTATCTCGTCGAGCAGCAGCGTGCCGCCCTCCGCGCGCAACATCAGCCCCTCGCGCGCGTCCCCGGCCCCGGTAAAAGCACCCTCGACGTGTCCAAACAACTCGCTCTCGACAAGATGCTGGGGGATCGAGCCCATGTTCACCGCGACAAACGGTCCCTTCCTGCCGCTCAGCGTGTGAATAAGCCGGGCAGCGCGGGTCTTGCCGACGCCGCTCTCGCCCAGCAGCATCACGTTCGCCATGGTTGGCGCCACCAATTCGATTCTCTCACTCAACCGACGTATCGCTGCGCAGTTGCCGCCCAGGGATATGCGGCCGGATCGCTCAGCCGTCTGGCTGCGAAGCTGCGCAACTTCATGTCGGAGCGCGCGCAGCGCCACCGCCCGCTCAAGAGTGAGCGCCAGGTCAGGCAGCGAAAGCGGTTTGGTCAGGAAGTCGTAGGCCCCCTGCCGGATCGCGCGGATGGCCGCTTCCATGGTCCCAAAGGCGGTGATCACGACGACCGGCAAGCCGGGATCCCGCGCCAGCGCCGCGCGGGTGAGGTCGAGCCCGTCTGCGACGCCAAGATTCAGGTCGGTGACGATCGCATCGTGGATTTGCGGGTCGAGAATCTCGAGCGCCGCAGCAACACTCGCCGCCTCGTCGGTCTCGTATCCGCGATCCTGCAAGTCGTCGCGCAATAGTTCGCGCATGGCCAGGTCATCTTCGACGATGAGAATCCGATCCGTCACGGCCAACTCCCGGCAGTTCCATTACAAAGCGTGCACCGCCCACAAAGGATTCGTCGAGTTCTAATGTGCCGCCGTGTTCGCTCGCAATACTTTGGCTGATAGCGAGGCCGAGTCCGGTTCCGGCGCCAAGCGGCTTGGTGGTGAACAACGGTTCGAAGATGGCGCCCCGCACGTCGTCAGAGACGCCAGGCCCTGCATCGGTCACGACGATTCTAGCGGTCGGCTCGAGACGCCGGCCACCGCCGAGGTCAGGCTTGGCTACCTGCACCGCCACCGCGACACGCTCGCCTGGCGGGCTCGCATGAACCGCATTCACAAGCAGGTTCACGACGGCTTGTTCAACGGCGAGTTCGCGCCCAGGCACCAAGGCCTGTTCGGAAGGCACGGAGCACGCGATACGGATGCCCTTGGCGTCGCCGATTGCGGACACCAGGTCCGTCGCCCGTTGCACAGCCGCGCCGACATCCACGACCCCCGGCTCATCCTCACTTCGAACGTAGTCGAGGAGCGCCCGGAGGATCTCGCCAATGCGGTCCACTTGCTCGATCGCGGCGCCCACTTCCCGCGTGAGGGGCGCGTCGACACGCGACCGCAGACGGTGCAGACGACCAGCGACCACCGCCAGTGGGGTCCCGACATCGTGAGCGACCCGTGCCATCAGCAGCCCCGCTGCCGCCAGTCGATCCGAATGCCTTAGCTTCTGTCGCAACTCGGCGCGGATGAGCTGACTGCGACGCTGCTGCACGCGACCTGAGGCAAGTTGGGCGTGCATCAATTCCATCTCCTTGCCCAGCTCCGACAACTCGTCATCAGAATTCCATGTGAGCGGCGGCATCGATTCATCGGCGACTGCAGCGTGCGCGACGGCGACCAGATCGCGAACCTTCCGGCCGACCATCCGCCAGCCGACAATCTGGGAGAGCCAAATCGCCACGAGCGCGATCAGCAAGGCGACGACTGCCAACTCCCGCCCTGTCCGCGCGACGAACTCCCGCTCGGCGCGAAGGGACGCCTGGAGCTCCAGCGCTGCGTCTGCCTGGCCGCCCTCAAGGCGCAAATACGTGATGATCGCAGCACCGTCGTCGCCGGAAACGCGCCAAAACTTCGCGGTTCTGCCGGGACTCGCCCACCCCTGGTGCAGCGGGCACATGGGTGCTGCGCAGTCGCCTGATAGCACGACGGGCCGGGCGGAAAGGCCCGCATTGGCGGCCCCAACCCTGTCGGCGATCAACGACGCCCCTTCGATGCCCTGGTCGCGCCAAGCCCGCACTACCTCTTCCTCGACCAAGTGCCCCGCAAGCTGGCACTCCTCCGACAAATCGTGTTCCAGAAGCGCGATCTCGCTGCGCAGGCGGAAATAGCCAAAGCCCAGCAGGACCAGCAGCGTCCAACCAACAACCGCAACGGTGATTTGGGTAGCGATCCGCATGGAAACCCCGACTCTGAACTGTGCTGCCCCAAGGTTGAGGGAGGCCGTTGAATCGCCACGGCCGCCGGCAGGGTAACAGCTACTCCTGGAATTGAAGCTCAACGGCAATCTGACGGGTGTCCGGTGTTGAGGCGACACCACCGAGAAGACCACGCGCAAGGACCGCTTTTACGTGTCGAGCCTGTCTCACTCAACCGAGCGCCGGCTCGGGGAAGGCGACGTGCGCGCTCGGGCCGGCCGGGATAGCGAACGGCAGTGCGGCAGCACCCGCGGACCCTCGCGCCCCGCGAACTCCGATCGAACCTGCCGTCCTGTGCGCGTCTGTTGCGTCGTTACCTGCTGCGCCTGCTGACCGTCCGAAACGGCCGTCGAAAGACCATCTGGTCGCCCTTGCTCACCGTCGCATCGTAGCGATAGCCGTCGAGGTTGAACCCCTTGAGCTGCTCGGCTGTCTCGATTCGGCGCTGCACGATGAACCGCGCCATGGCCCCGCGCGCCTTTTTCGCGTGTACGACGATCGAGCGGGCCCGCTGCCCCTCGACCTCTTCGAAGACAGGCCGGATGACCCTGGTTCGAAGGGCGCTGAGCGGAACGGCTTTCAGGTACTCGTTGGACGCGAGGTGCACCAGCGCCCGGTCCCGATGTCCTGCGACCTGGCCGGCGATGAATCGCGCGATGCGATCGCTCCAAAAACTGTAGAGGTTGCGGCCGCGCGGTGTCGGCATCGCGATGCCCATTTCGAGTCGGTGGGGCTGCACGAGGTCGAGCGGACGGAGCACGCCAAACATGCCCGAGAGGATGCCGAGTCGGTCCTGTGACCACTCCATGTCGGCGCGCGTGAAGCTGCGTGCTTGCAGCCCGTGATAGACGTCGCCGGCAAACGCGAGCGCGGCGGGACGTGCGTTGTCGGCGGTGAAGGGCAACGAGATGGCCTCGAAGTCCGCGCAGGTGCGTCGCGCCACGTCTGAGCTGGTCTTCATCAAGCGCGCGACCTTGCGTTCATCGAGCGCTTTGGCGGCATCGACGAGCAGTCGGGCGTCATCGAGCAGCGCGGGTTGTGTCACCGGCAGGTGCGCGGGAGTCGGGGCGAGATCGAACGTCTTCGCGGGCGCGAGAACGGCGTACATGGACCCTCGAGGGCGTCGCTCAACGGTGCGTCAGTCGTCTTCGACCTGCAGCAGCGCGCGAATTCGTTCGAAAAGCGTGGTGAGATCGGCCGGGTCGAGCCGCGCCTGCATGACCTCGATCTCCACGTGCAGCTCGACACCGTCCATCAGGCGATGGCGAACAAAAAGCTCCGCTTCGCCGGCGACAGACTCGGACAACGCGACGCGACCGGGCAACGTCGGGGCGGGGCCTTCACTGCCGAAGTCCGCGCGTCGCGGCATCGTCCTGCGCGCAGCCTTGGGCTTGGCACGTCGGGTCGAACCGTCGCGGGCGGCCACGGGCAAGTCGGGCGGCATGTCGAGCCCAGGCTTTCCCGGCTTGGACGGGTTGCCGAGGATGGTGCGTTTGCCGCGTTGACTTGGGCCGTTGTTGGGGACGAGCGGCACGCGCGACGGCTGGATGAAGGGGGCGCTGTCGTCGTTGTCGAGCAGCGCCTCGTCGTCGGGAGGACCGTCACCGTTGTAGCGGCCGCGGGCGATGACGCCCAGCCAGTTGCGCATCACGTTGGCTTTCTTTTCGGCCTCTTCGGGGTCGTCGATGAGCAGCTTCAGGTTCTTGTCGTCGACCCCGCGCACCAGCGACGCAATCTCGTCGAGGCCGAGATCGATACGCCGCAGCACTTGCACCGCCATCAGCTGCATCAGGTGTCGGCGCGTGTAAGGACGTTCGACGGACGCGTCCTGCGGGGGATCAACCAGGCCGCGCTCTTCGTAAAACGCGATGACAGATGGCGGAAGCCGTCCGGTGGCGGCCGATCCCGCCTGTTCGCGCAGCAGCTCTTCGGCGGCGCGCACGAGCTCTGCGGCGGTGTACCACTCCGGCCTGGCGATGATCGCACCGCTGAGCCTCTTGTGCCTGGCCATGGTGTCCTTGGTTGCGCGATTGGATGGCTTCTCGGGTAGGAACCGGCGCAAGTTTACCTGCCCGCGGCGAACATGGCATCCTTCGCGCCATGATTTACCCCTCACGCTCCAAACGTGCTCCTGCGGGGCGCTGGCCCCGATGCGGCCGCCTCGTATCCGCCACCGCCGTGCTCTGTCTTTTCGCGGCTGCCGGCTGCAACGGCGACGACGGCGGGTTTTTCTCCACCACGACGGGCGGCAAGGTCGGCTCCGGCTGCAACCCCAGCAAGATCGGCGAGGCCTGTTACAAACAGCTGCGCGTCCGATGCGATCCCGGGACAGCCAAATTCACCCAGATCGAGGTCTGCCCCAACGGGACGACCTGCAAAGAGCGCCCTCACCCGACGCATACGACGCAGCGGGAAGCGGTGTGCGACGGCACGCCCATCGAAACACTCGATGGAGGCGACAGGGGCGACGTCGAGGTTGATGCCGGGGCGGTCGATAGCGGCGGCGACAACAACGACAAGAACGACCCCGTGTGCAAACGCTGGAACGCCGACCGCGCCGACCTCGTCGAAGGCAAGTGGACCGGTGGCGACCTCAAGACCTGCAAGCCCGGGGCGCTCGAAGCCTCCGCCCGCGCCAAGACCATCAAGCAGATCAACCTGTACCGGTTCCTCGCCGGGCAGCCGCCCATCAAGCAAGACGACAACCTCAACAAGCAAGCACAGGCCTGCGCCGAGCTCATGGCCGCCAACAACGATATCAGCCATAACCCGCCCAAGTCGTGGAAATGCTGGAATAAGGCCGCGAATGTGACGGCGCAGGACGCCAACCTGTCCACCGCTCCCGCCGTGCTTTCCGTCGACCGCTACATGGTCGATGAAGGCGCCGTGAACGCCGCGAAAATGGGCCATCGCCGCTGGCTGCTGAGCAACCTCTTTGGTCCGATCGGCATCGGCTCCACCAACGACACGCCGGACGCCAAGGAGCAGGCGAGCTGCATGCCGGTCGGTGGCAAAGGAACAGCCACCAAGGAGTGGGTCGCGTGGCCGCCGTCGGGCAAGATCCCGCAAGCCGCGTTCTGGCCCCGCAAGAAGCTCGGCCACAAGAGCGTCGACGACACCGGCTGGTCGATTCAGTCCGACACGATCGACTTCACCGGCGCCACCGTCACCGTCAAGGCCGGCATCAAGGAGCTGCCCATCAAGCAGCGGTCGCTCGATCCCGGCTCGCACAGCAAGTTCGGCCTCGCGTGGAACCCACAAGGGTGGCGCGCCGAAGACGGCCAGAGCTACGAGGTGTCGATCACCGGCATCAGCAAGCCGATCACCTATTTCGTCCAGGTGCTTGACTGCGATTGACCGCGACGTTCATCCCACACCTTGAAAATCCTCACGTTCCAATGCCCGCGCTTCGCCTGGGCGCCGCATTCGCAGACCATCGAGGACGCCGATCCGGCCTTCGGTGCCGAGGTCGCGGAGTGCGCGGTCGCGTTTTTGCACATCGAAGCGGACGACGAGGCCGACGATCGCCGCAAACGCGCGTTCAAGCACACGCTCAAGCACATCAAGTGGATCGCCAACAAGCGCGATCTGAAAAACGTCGTGCTCCACAGTTTTACCCATCTTGGCGGCCAAAACGCCGACCCCCACTTTGCCCGCGCGTTCATGGATGAGCTCGCCGAGCGGCTTGGGTCGACCGGCTACGCGGTCCAACAAACGCCATTTGGATGGTTTTGCAGTTGGGAGCTTTCGGTGTATGGCGATTCCCTCGCCAAGGTGTGGAAGCAAATCTAGCAGACTGCGCCAAAGCTCCGCCTCGGCGCAGGTGCTCGTTGTTTGCAAGGGGGCTGAAACAGCCCCCTCGACCGAAAAAAGTGTCATTTTTCCGGCCTCACCCCAAATTCGCGCTCCGC
>Ga0114932_10003041_pt1 | contig 16909 bp, 18 predicted proteins | sample 2SBtaG_2_FD_87286 | JGI IMG/M metagenome (GOLD analysis project Ga0114932, IMG submission 87286) | Deep subsurface microbial communities from Kolumbo volcano to uncover new lineages of life (NeLLi) - 2SBTROV12_ACTIVE470 metaG | ecosystem: Environmental > Aquatic > Marine > Volcanic ... | reverse complement strand
CGACTGGCCAAGATGGGGGCGCTGATCGTGCCCCTGGCGCTGCCGCGCAGCATCGACGAGATGCGTTTCGGTGTCGCCACGATCATCGGGGTCGAGGGCTACTACTATCATGGCGAGATGTACGAAAAGTACGACAACATGATGGACCAGGACGTGAAGGCCCGGATCATGACTGGCAAAACCGAGCCATCGAGGAATTATGTACGGGCGCTGCGCGAACGCCTGACCGACCGGGCGGCATATGTAGACGCCATGGATGGCATGGCGGCCCTGTTGACCCCGACCTTGCCCATTGCCGCACCAGTGGTCGATGAGATCGACCAGACCACGGCACCGTCGCAATTCACCCGTATGGTCAACCATTTGGGTTTTTGCGGGCTCTCGACGCCCATGGGGCTGACCGACGGTGGTTTACCGGGCGGACTTCACATCATCGGACGCGGCGGCGAGGAAACCATGACACTGCGCATCGGTGCGGCCTTCGCCGATGATTTTGGCGACATTGGCCGCCCCGCCGGCTGGGATTGAGGATAGCGACCGGTGATACGCCTTGGCCTGATCATTCCACTATTTGCGTTCATCTTAGGCGCGCTGCCAGCGCCGGCTCAGGCTTGCGCCCTGCGGGTCGGGTGGGATCATTTCGAGCCCTACCAAATGCGTGGCCCGGGCGGCGTGCCCAGCGGACTTGATGTTGAGATCATGCAGCATGTGCTCAAGTTGGCTGGCTGCACGGTCAGCGAATATCGTGAGGCACCCTGGACACGGTTGCTGGTCGAGGTAGAGAAAGGACGGGTTGATGTGATCCTGTCGGCGAATTTCACCGAGAAACGCAACGCCTATGGCCGCTTTTCACGATGGCATCGCGCCGTCAGCTACGCCGCCATTTCTTATTCTCAAGAACCCGTCGCGCGGCTCCGTTCCATCGCCGACATCATGGCGGGTGACCCCATGGTGGGAACCTATCGCAAGGCCTATCTGCCGCCCTTTGTTACGGCAGCCGTTGAGCATGCACGGGTGAATCAGCGTCTTTACGAGGGGGTTGATTTCGACAAAATGCTCGATCTTCTGGAAAAGGGCCGTCTCCAGGTGATGTTGGTGGAGGTTGTCAACCCGGATGCGACGTTTCAGCGGGTCGACCGCGACGAGGCTTTCCAGGTATCAAAGATCGAAGGGTCCGAAGAAAAGCTGCATTTCCTGTACAGCCGCAAGTCTGTGAGCGCGGCGACCGTCACCAAGATTGATGCGGCCATTGCGGCGTTTGTCGGGTCCGCGGGCTATAAAATCTTGTTCCGAAAATACCTCGGCCGCTGACCACAACCGTTGGCATTCGCACCAGGAGGCAAAATCTGGTATTCTATGTGCGACCTAGTTGCGAACGATAAGGAGCCGGTGGCATGAGGACGCCGACACAAAAATTCGTCGACGCGGCAATGACGCTCTGTGGCTTAATTTTGGCTGCGACGCCGCTGGCCATCTGGGCTTCGCCGACCAAGACGTCGTTCTATTATGTATTGGCCTTTGCCGCGACCGCCATGTTTGGCGTCTTGACCCTGGCCCAGTACGAAACGCCGTCTGATTCAAATCACCATGGGCGGCCGAAACCACTGATCACCTTGCCGGACAAGTTCATCAATATTCTGCAAGAATTGCAGCCCTTTGTTCATCATCACCGGCCACGCGGAGGCCAGGACTTCCGCCGCGCCATGGAACGGGCGAAACGAATCTTGGGCCAGCGCGACTAAATACCGTCAAAAACCGCGCGGCATCTCCCGGCCGGCGTCGGCAAGTTTTCGACGCAGCCGCCCAAACAGATGTTCCAATTCCGCCACGTCCTTGTCATCCAGGGCCGGTCCCGGCTGGCGGGCGTGGGCGGAGGCGATGATGCCGCGGCGGCGTAACGTTTCCTTACGCAGGGCCAAGCCGAAACCGAATTGCTGCTCGTGGCGGATCAGCGGTAAATAGAGATCGAACAAATCCTCCCCGGCTTTCGGGTCGCCGGCGGCATATTTCTCGAACACCTCCACCAACAAACCTGGAAAGGCGAAGCCGGTCATGATCCCGTCGGCGCCGCGTGCCAGTTCCTGGGGCACATAAAGTCCGCCGTTGCCGACCAGTATGGGGACCCGGCGCGTGCCGCCCGATTTGATCGCATCGACCAGGGCCGAAAGCTTCCGGTGGCCGGGGCAGTCTTCGTGCTTGAATATGGCGAGGTTGGCGTGGTCGGCGATCAGTTGTTTGATGACGCTCAACGAAAAATAGACCGTCGTGGTCGGCGGATAGTCCTGCAGACAAACCGGCGTACCTTCCAGGCGGCTCATCACCTTGTCGAAGTAGCCGGTGATCTGTTCGTCCGTCTTCAGACCGGGCGCGCCGGCGATCATGACGCCTGCGGCAACCGCGTCCATGGCGTCGTCGGAAAGGGCAGCCAGATTATCAATGCCGGGATTGGAGACGCCGACAATGACCGGTACCCGGCCGTTCACACGTTTCAAGAAGTGGACCATGAAATCGCGCTGTTCTTCGGAACTCAGCTTCGGGGCTTCGCCCATGACGCCCAGCACGGTCATGCCATGGACACCTTCGTCGAGATAGAATTCGATGGCCCGGTCGGTGCTGTCGTAGTCAATGGCGCCGTTTTCGGAGAACGGCGTCGCGGCGATGACGTAGACGCCGTTCGCATTTTCATCCAATTTTTCGGTCATCGGTTTTCCTTCATTTACTGGCCTATCGGGCCTAAGCTGACAGTCTACCCCGAGTATCCGAAAACGAAATCATTGGTCGGCGGCCATATTGAGGATTTTCCGCGTTGGCGCTACACCTTACATGTTGAAGATGGGAGGGATCGGACAATGACCGGCGCACAAACAATGTTCGACAAAACCTGGGATCAGCATGTGGTCGCCAATTTGGGTGACGGGATGACACTGCTTCACGTTGATCGGATCCTCCTGCATGATCTGAGCGGCGGCCGGGCGCTTGATATGCTGACGAAGACGGGCCATGCCGTCCGCAATCCGGAGCTTTGTTTCGCAGCCCCCGATCACACCGTGATCACCGACCCCGAAAGCGGTGGCATCGGCGGCTTTCACGAGACCTGCGTGCTGCCGCTCAAGGAGACGACGGCAAAAGCCGGCATCAGGCATTTCGGGCTGGGCGAGAAAGGCTTCGGCATCCTGCATATCATCGGCCCGGAAATGGGTATCACCTTGCCCGGAACGACGCTGGTCTGCGGCGACAGCCACACTTGCACCCATGGCGGCATGGGGGCGTTGGCCTGGGGCGTTGGGGCCAGTGAATTGGGCAACGCCCTGATCACACAGACCGTCATGCAGCGAAAACCAAAGCGCTTGCGGGTCACCTATGACGGACGCCTGCCCGAATGGGTGACGGCGAAAGATATGATCTTGCATGTCATCGGACGCGAAGGCGCCGCCGCTGGTGACGTGCATGCCGTTGAATATGGGGGCGAAGCGGTGCGCGGACTTTCCGTGGAAGGCCGCCTGACGCTGTGCAATCTGTCCATCGAGATGGGTGCCAAGGTCGGCATGGTGGCGCCCGACGACACGACCTTTGACTATCTGTCTGGCCGCACCTATGCGCCGAAGGGCGATGACTGGGATAGCGCCGTCGCGCATTGGCGCACCCTGGCCAGCGACGACGCCGCGGCCTTTGATCGTGAGGTCCATGTGGATGTCAGCGATTTGCGCCCGCATATCACCTGGGGCACCAGCCCCGAACATGTCATTGCGGTCGACGGCACCGTCCCCGATCCGGCCTCCGAACCGGATGCCGACCGGCGCCAGGCCCTCTCGGCGGCGCAGGATTACATCGGCCTGACACCGGGCGCGCCCATTGAGGGAACATCCGTTGATTGGGTCTTCATCGGGTCGTGCACCAATTCCAGGCTCAGTGATTTTCAGGCGGCGGCAAAGGTACTGGATGGCCGGAAGGTCGCCGAAGGCGTGCGGGCATGGGCGGTGCCGGGGTCCGAAGACGTTAAACGCGACGTCGAAGCCGCCGGTTTGCACAAGGTGTTTGAGGCCGCCGGGGTGGAATGGCGGTTGCCGGGCTGTTCGCTGTGCGTGGGCGCCAATGGTGAGACCGTGCCCGCCGGCCAGCGCTGTGTATCCACATCGAACCGCAATTTCGTCGGCCGCCAGGGCAAGGACAGCCGGACCCACCTGGCCAGCCCGGCCATGGCCGCCGCCGCCGCGGTGACCGGGGCGATCACCGATGTCCGCAAATTGATGGGTTAGGGTTTGGCCATGGAAAAATTCACGACGCTGACGGCCATCGCGGCGCCGATCACCGAAAAGAACGTCAACACCGATATCATCATTCCCATCAGGCGTCTTGTCGGCACGGAACGGGGGACCATGGGGCCTTATGCCTTCGAGCCCTGGCGATACGGTGCCGATGGACAGCCGAACCCGGACTTCGTCCTCAATCAGGCCCGCTACGAGGGCGCGAAAATTCTTATCGCCGGGCCGAATTTCGCCTGTGGCAGCTCCCGCGAAGGCGCCGTCTGGGCGTTGCAGGAATTCGGCATCCGGGCCCTCATGGCCCCCAGCTTCGGCGGGATATTCTTCAACAATTGCTTTCAGTCCGGGCTTTTGCCGATAGTTCTGGACGCTGCGGTTATCGATGCCTTTATGGATCAGGCCCGGACGGCAGGGGCAGGGCCGACGTTCACCATTGACCTTGAGACCCAGGAGATTACGCCGCCCGATGGCCGGCCCGTCGCCTTTCAGGCCGAACCGTTCCGCCGCCAGGCCCTGCTGGAGGGGCTGGATGATCTTGGCATGACCCTGCGCCGGATATCGGAAATCGATACCTTTCAGGAGGCCGACCGTCGACAACGGCCCTGGATCTATTCCGGCCTATAAGGCCGGTTGCTCAAGCGTCTGCGCCGGGCGGTTGATTCCACGCAGCAGATGGGCGAGGCTGCGGTGCGGTTTTAGAATTTGACCGGGGGCCGGCGCCATGCCTTGCGTGGGGCCGTTACATGAATGAGCGAGGAAATCGACCCATCAGCGCAAGCTGCACCGGCTATGGGACCCGACGCCGGCGACGGTGACACGCCTTTTCGGGCGATGGCCGAACGGCTAAACGTCGGCATTCTGGTGCATCGGAACTTCCAACCCTTGTACGCCAATCCGGCCTTCGCCGACCTGTTCGGGTTTGCGTCGACGGCCGACGTTTTGGCTTTCAATGGCACCGACGGCCTGTTCACGAAGGACTCTCGTGAGACCTTTCGGGCCCGTCATCTGGCCAGACTGAAAGGTGAGGCGCCGCCGGGCGACTACATCCTACAGGCCCGCCGGTTGGATGGGTCGTTCATCTGGGTCAACAATCACCCGGCGCTGATCGATTGGATGGGCGGCCCGGCCATTTGCACGACGCTGGCCGATGTCACGGAACGGGTGCTGGCCGAAGACGCGTTGAAGGAAAGCGAACAGCGCTACCGGCGGATATTCGAAGACGCCGGCGAAGGGCTGTTCCGGGCCATTCCTGAAGGCCGGTTTGTCGAGGTCAATCCGGCCCTCGCGGACATGCTTGGTTATGACGGCCCGCAGGACATGATGGACAGCGTGCACGATATTGAGGGCCAGCTTTATGTGAACCCCGAGGACCGTGTGATCCTGCGTGAACGCCGCGATGGCGCGGAGCGCCTGGAACGCCAGGAACTTCGGTGGCGGCGCAAAGACGGCTCAATCATTTGGGTGTCCGTCGGGGTGCGGGCCATTCACGATGATGAAGGACCGGTGAAATATTTCGAAGGGGCGGCCATCGACATCACCGCCTGGCGGGCCAACGAATGGGGCCTGATCCATGCCAAGGAAGAAGCGGAACTGGCGAACCGGGCGAAAAGTGAATTTCTGGCCCATATGAGTCATGAATTGCGCACCCCCTTGAACTGCATTATCGGATTTTCGCAAATCCTCATGGGCGAAATGTTCGGCTCGTTGGGGCACGGCAACTACAAGGAATACGTCGGCGACATCCATACCTCGGGCCTGCATCTGTTGAACGTCATCAGCGACATTCTCGATATCTCCAAGATCGAAGCCGGTGAGTTGAACATCAGCGAAGAAATGGTCGACGTGCCGAACGTTCTGTTGACCTGCATGAAGATGATGCGTGAGCGTTCCGACCGGGCTCAATTAATATTGGCGACGGAAGTCGCGTCGGATATCCCGAAGCTCTGGGCCGATGAGCTGCGTATCAAGCAGATCGTCCTTAACCTTCTTTCCAACGCGGTCAAATATACACCGCCGGGCGGTCGGGTAACGGTCAGCGCCGCCGTTGATCGAGAACGCCGGATGGTGTTCACGTTCAGCGATACGGGGATCGGCATTGCCGAAGAAGACATGGCGCGGGTTCTGGCACCGTTCGAACAGGTCCGCGATAGTCCAATCCTGGCCAGCGAGGGGACCGGGCTTGGTGTCTATCTTAGCCGTGTGCTGGCCGAGCTGCACGGCGGTACGCTGGGCATCGAAAGTGAGCCGCATAAGGGCACCGAGGTGACCGTTACCCTGCCGGCCGACCGGTTGATCGCCGACGAAGGCGAAGCAGCGGCCGGGTGATCAGCTCTTTATTCAGCCGGCGGCAGCGCTGACCCTGGCCAGAAATTCGGCCACCGCGCCCTGGTCCATCCACCGGGCAACGACCAGTAAATCCTTATCCGGATCGAGCCAGATTATATTGGTGCCGGCGCCGACGGCGGCGAACGAGTTTTCACTGGCGCCGGGCCATTCGCCGTGCCCGGTATTGAGCCACCAGAGATATCCGTAGCCGGGCCGGATCGGACACGGCGTGTGAAGGTCGCGGACCCAGCCGTCGGGCAGAATGGTCTGGTCCCGCCACCGGCCTTGGCGCAGGATCATCAGCCCGAAGCGGGCGTGATCAAATGAATTGATATGCATGCCGCCGCCCCAATGGGTACCGCCCGGCACCGATTGCAGGGATTGCCCGTCGATATCGACGAAGGAATTCCGGTATCCGTGCCAGCTCCAGCTGTCGGAGGCCCCCAAGGGCGCCATGATGCGCTCCGCCAGCACCTCCGGCAGCGGTCGCTTGAACAAGTGCAAAAGACTGAGCGACAGCAGATTTACCCGAACATCGTTGTATTCCCAATAGGCGCCCGGCGCCTGCAGGTCCCGGTGCTCACCCTTGCGGCTGTTGTCGGAACCGGGTCCCACCTGCCGGTTGCGGTCGACCAGGTCCGGCTTATCGAACAAGGTGCCTTCCCATTCGCTGGTCTGGTGCAGCAGATGGCGCCACGTAATGGCGCCGTTGTGCGGGCCGGCAAACAATTCACCGCCAACCGAAGCGCCGACCCGGTCATCGACGTCACCGATCAGACCATCCGCGACGGCAACGCCGGCGAGGATGGAGAGATAACTTTTGGCGATCGAGAAGGTCATATCCGGGCGTGCCGGGTCACCCCACTGGGCGGCGATCCGGCTACCTTTGATGATTAATCCGTTGGGGCCGCCGCGCGGCTCAATGGGGCCGAGAATTTCGTTCCATGGCGGGGCTTCCAATTCGGTCAGGCTGGGAATGTTTCCGTCCTCTTGTATGTCGCGCGGCCAATGGGTTTCATGATCCTCGGCGAAGCTGACGGCGCCGGCCAGTTTGGCGGCGTCGAGACCGGCCTCTTCGGCGGTGACGGAGGCCCAATCTGACCCGCGGCCTGGAAAATAGTTCATGTCCCGGTTTCCTCATTTTCGCGAATAATGTCGCGTTCCATTTGTAAAATGACCTTCAAGCGGGCCTTCTCGGCCTCGCTGATATGATGACGCGCGGCGTTTTCCGCTTGCGTGGCGTCGCGCGCCTCGATGGCATTGACGATGTCCCGATGTTCTTCTTGAGCCTTGGCGTGCCGGTCTTCCAGGGCGTAGGTGGTGCTGGGCAGCAAAGCCATGGAATCGCGCAGCGCGTTCAAGGCCTGCAACAGATACCGATTGTGCGCAGCGGCGTAAATGTTTTGGTGAAACAGGCGGTTTAGCTCGGCCCGCTCATCGGCACCGCTGGCCGCGTCCGCCTGATCCATGAGATCACGCAGCGTCGCAATCTGCGACGGGGCCGCGTGTTGTGCGGCCAAGCCGGCGGCCGTGCCCTCCAGGACCCGGCGCATGGCGTACAATTCGATCAATTGCTGCTGATTCAACTCGGCAACGATGACGCCGCGCCAGGGTTCGAAAACCAGCAATCCATCCGCCTGCAGGCGCCGGAAGGCTTCGCGCACCGGGGTGCGGCTGACACCCAGCCATTTCGCCACATCGATTTCCCGGACCCGGTCGCCGGGGGCGAACTTGCCGGCCCGGATGGCTTCACGCAGTTTCACATGAACCCATTCGCCGCGCGACAGGTTGGCGCCTTCTTGCGGCGCGGCATTGGCTTTGTGTTTCGCCATCCGCCCTAGGCTTTGGCCGCGCCGCCGGCCGATGTGCCGGCCAGGCGTCCGAACACGGCGCCGTTGATCAACCCGGTGCCGCCCGGATAGTTGAAGTAGAACACGCCGCCGACCAGCTCGCCGGCCGCATAGAGGCCGGGGATCGGGTCGTGATCATTGTCCAACACCTGACCGGTGGTCGGCTCGATTCTCAGGCCGCCGAAGGTGAAAGTGATGCCGCAGGTGATTTGATAGGCCTCAAAGGGGGGCTCATCGATGGTGTTGGCCCAGTTGGTTTTCGGAACCTCAAGTCCCGGCGTGCCGCGGCCGTCCAACTCCGTCGGGTTGAAGGTGACGTCGGTCTGGACCGCCTTGTTGTAGGCGGCCATCTCATCGAGGAAAGCATCGCGGTCGACGCCTTCCAGTTTGTCGGCCAGGCCTTCCAGGGTGTCGGCGCTGACTTTCGTGACTTGGCGGATGCGGTACTCGTCGCGCAACAGATGCAGGACCTTGCCGTCGAAAACCTGCCAGGCAAATTGCTGTGGCTGTTCGAGCACAACGCGGCCGTATTTGGCGTAGGTGTAGTTGCGGAAATCGGCGCCCTCATCGACGAAGCGCCGGCCCGTGGCGTTGACCATGATGCCGAAGGGGTAGGAGTGTTTTTGGAAATTGTCACCAACCGCCAGGTCGCCGAACTCCGGTGCGTTGCGGTCCCAACCGACCGCGTGGCAGCCCGACCAGTTGCCGTAGGGCGCGGCGCCGATATCCAAGGCCATGCGGATGCCGTCGCCGGTGTTGAACCGGGTGCCGCGGACCTTGGCCAAATCCCAGCCCGGCCCCAGATACCGGGTCCGCCATTCGTGGTTGGCCTCGAAACCGCCGGACGCCAGAATGACGGCCTTGGCGCGGGCATCATAAATGCGGCCGCCTTGTTTGACCCGGACACCGCTGACCTGAAGGCCGTCGTAAATCAGCTCCGTCACCCGGGCACCGTATTCGACCTGAACGCCGTTGGCCTTGGCGATGTCGGTCTCACATTCGACAAGGCCCTCGCCGCCACCCCAAAATTCGACACACAAACCGCCCCAGAAGCGGAACTTGTCGTCAACCTTGAAGGCTTGGCGGCCGTAGCTCGGGACAAACCGCATGCCCCGGCCGCGCAGCCATTTCATGGTGTCCAGGCTGGTCGTCACCAGGCGTTCGCAGAGCTCGGGATCGGTGCGGTACTGGGTCACCCGGAACATATCGTCGTAAAAGGCATCCTGGGTATAGGTGCCGAAATCCGTGGTCGCGATTTCCTCGTTGGTGAGGTCCGGCATGATCTCCTTGAGATCATTGATACCGTCATGGGCGAACCGAACGGCGCCGGCGGTGAACGCGCTGTTGCCGCCGCATTCCTCTTTCGGGGCGCGTTCGAACATTAGAACCTTGGCGCCGTTTTCCTGGGCCGCCAGGGCGGCGCAAAATGCCGCATTGCCGGCGCCGACGACGATCACGTCAGCCATCATCTCACTCATGTTTCGGTTCCTTGTTCGATATTGTGTACATTTGTATACAATATGAATGATGAGGGCCGGCGAGTCAAAAGCGGAGACCGCTTCCGCCCGATGAGGCGGCATGCTATCCATGCACGGCAGTTGCGAAGGATGAGATGATGATTGCCGAAAAACTGGCCGGTTTTGCCGTTGATCTGGGGGAGCGCCCGCTTCCCGATGAGGTTGTTCACGCCGCCAAGCGCTGCCTGATAGACGGATTGGCGGCGATGATCTGCGGCGCCGTGCATCCGCCGGCGACGCTGATGACCGAAGCGCTTTCGGAAGAGCTGGATCACGGCGGCGCGCAGATCGTGCCGTCGGGGCGATTGGCGCCGGTACGCACGGCGGCCTTGATCAACGGTGCGGCGGCCCACGCCATGGAGGTTGACGACATCTTCCGTGACGCCGTCTATCACCCGGGACCGCCGGTGATCTCCGCCGTGCTGGCCGCCTGCCAGGGACAAGACACCGACGGCATGGCGTTGCTGCGCGCCATCATCGCCGGTTATGAAGTGTCGAACCGGGTCGGCAAGGCCATGCAGCCGGCGCACTACGACTATTGGCACACGACCGGCACCATCGGCACCATTGGTGCCGCTGCCGGGGTGGCGGTGGCGCTCGGTCTGAACGCCGAACAGACCCGCCACGCCTTGGCCAATTCGGTAACCATGGCGGCGGCTCTGCAGCAGGCCTTCGCCACCGATTCCATGGGCAAGCCCATCCACGCCGGCCATGCCGCCGAGGCCGGCGCCATGGCGGCCATCGTCGCCGGCGCCGGCGTCACCGGGGCCGACGGCATGTTCGAAGGCCCAAGGGGCTTCGGCAATGCCATGAGCCGTGATGTGGATTGGGACGCCGCCGTCGCCAATTTGGTCGGCGATTACACGATCACCCGCATGACCCAGAAAAATCACACCTGCTGCGGTCATACCTTTGCGGCCATCGATTCGATGATTGCCTTGGCCAATCAGCACGGCCTGAACCCCGACAATGTGGCATCGATCCACATCGGCACCTATGCCAAAGGCGTCGAGATTTGCGGCAACAAGGATCCGAAAACCGTCTATGAGGCGAAGTTTTCGCTGCCCTATGCGGTGGCCGTCGGTCTGGTGCTCGGGCGTGCCCGATTCGCGGCTTTTTCCGAACAACGCCTGCATGATCCGGTGATTCGTTCGGTCATGGACCGAATAACTTTCGAGACCGATCCGGATGCGGAGGCGGTGTTTCCGAATTTTCGTTCCGCGACGGTGAACGTCACCACCACGGACGGCCAGCAATGGCAGCATCATTCGCCGACCCGCAAGGGGGACCCGGATAATCCGTTGAGTGATCGCGAACTGGAAGACAAGTACCGGGAATTGGTGACGCCGGTCATCGGCGACAATGGGGCGGCCGCGCTGCTTTCGGCTTGTTGGCAGATGGAAATCCAGCCACGGGTCCGCAAGCTGCCGTATGCACCGCCTGAAACCGTGGCCAGGATGGCTTGATGAACGGCAGTCATGCTGAGCACCGCCAAGCCAATTATTTTTGAATTTTAACCGGTGATTCAGTCGTTGTTAATGACTCCGCGCCCATAGTGTCGCAAATAGAAAACGACCAGGGTTGGAGACTTAAAATGGCGTCAAGAAAGCCCATCAATTTTCGTAAGATCAGCGACGGTTCAACGCTGCGGGACTACGTCCAGCATTTCACCGGATTGCCCCGTGAACTTGTCGGCACACCCATGGATCAAGAGCGGTATTTGAACGCGCTGGCGACGAAATCTCTTGAAGTGGTGAGCGTGCTGCCGCGCCGGCATCGGCGTGTGAGTCATTAATGTGCTGTTACTAAACAATAAAAAATAATGTCGACAATGAGGTGAAAGGGCGTTTCACGGATTGAAGCAAAAAATATTGCGTTGCACAAAAAAATGATGCATTGCAAAACGAATTCGTGTATATAATTGCCCATTACAGAAATATGACGGTTCGGCCGTCGGGACATTGTCACCGAAACGAGCCGTCAAAAGTGTGGGAATAAGAACCATGGCAAATATTGAACTCGTCCGGTTTCTGTCGGACAGCGCCGGTGAGGCGCTCAGCAAAGCGGAAGCGGCGGTGCCGGAAGGTGCCAAAGTCCTTCTTGATGAAGCCGAAGAACTCCTGGCCCTGGCCACGTCGGTGTTGAACCGTCCGGCCGTGCCGGAGATAGAAACCCGGGAGGCGGCATAATGGCCTCTCGTCGCACGGATACCAAAAAGCCCGAGCCCGATCGTCCGCCCGTCAAGAAACACCGCAAGTGCCTGATGTGCAGCAACGAATTCCAGTCCAATCATATTGGTGAGCGGGTTTGCCCGTCGTGCAAGGAAACGTCCGTGTGGCGTTCCGGCGGCATCGCCGCCTAAGGCACTTCACTTCATCTCGCGGGCTTTTGGCTCGGTGACATCCTGAAATTTCCGGTAACACCCCGTCACGGGGTGAAACCGGTTACGGCATTGACCCGAAACCCCTGACGGTTACAATTCCAGTTATGGAACATTTTGGCGATATTGATGGTGCTCTCGGTGCCCAGCCCGTGCCGCGCGTCATTGCCTCGGCGAAATTCGAGATCGGCATGCCGGTGAAGCACCGCGTCTACGGCTTCCGTGGTGTTATCTTCGACGTCGATCCGGTTTTCAACAACACCGACGAATGGTGGGACAGCATCCCCGAAGATGTGCGGCCGCGTAAGGACCAGCCCTTCTACCACCTGTTGGCGGAGACGCCGGAGCCCGAGCGTTCGCCCTATATCGCCTATGTTTCCGAACAGAACCTGGTGCCGGAGGATCGCGGCGAAGATCCCATTGATCATCCGGAACTGGAAGAGTTCTTCGAGGGCATGCAGGACGGACGTTTCATCCTGCGCCAAAAAAGCAACTAGGCCGGCCTGCCGGCCAGCGCCGGAAACTCACCTATCTCGGCGAAATTAGAACGCCACCTGATCGCCGCCCTTGAGCTGCAGGATGCCGCGCGCCTCATCGGGTGTCGCCACCTCCAAAGACATGCCCTCCAGGACTTGACGCATCTTCGTCACCTGCTGAGCGTTGCTTTCGGCCAGCAGGCCGGGTCCGCACCACAGCGAATCCTCCATGCCGACACGCACATTGGCGCCCATGGAGGCGCCCATGGCGGCCAGCGGTATCTGGTTCCGACCGGCGCCCAGGATGGACCAGTGGTAGGCGTCGCCGAACAGACGGTCGGCGGTGCGCCGCATGTGCATCAGGTCTTCCGGATGGGCGCCGATGCCGCCCAGGATGCCGAACACGGATTGCACGAACAGCGGCGGCTTGACCAGACCGCGCTCAAGAAAGTGGGCCAGATTGTATAGGTGTGAAATGTCGTAGCATTCGAATTCAAACCGGGTGCCGTTATCGGAGCACGACGTCAGAATGTATTCGATGTCGGCGAAGGTGTTCTTGAACACCATGTCGCGGCTGGCTTCCAGGTGATCGCGTTCCCATTGGTGCTCAAATTCATTGAACCGGTCGAGCATGGGGTAGAGGCCGAAGTTCATGGACCCCATGTTCAAGGACGCCACTTCCGGCTTGCAGATGAGGGCCGGCTGCAGGCGTTCCTCGATGGTCATGCCCGGCGCGCCCCCGGACGTAATATTGACCACGGCTTCCGTGTTCTGCTTGATCCGGGGCAGGAACCGCATGAAGGCCTCGACACTTTGGTCGGGCTTGCCGGTTTCCTCATTGCGGGCATGCAGATGGATGACCGAGGCGCCGGCCTCCGCCGCGCCCAACGCCGCATTAGTGATTTCATCTGCCGTGACCGGCAGGTTGGGGTTCATGGAGGGAGTGTGGATGGCGCCGGTGACGGCGCAGGTGATGATAACTTTGCGGCCTGTTGCCATGATCTGATCCTGTTTTCCGGGGAGTTCTAGTTGCCGATTTTTTCGCCAGCTTGCTTTTTGTGGACGGCCAGGGCCATCAGGCGGCGGTCGCGCCAGGCGGTCCGTTCTGCCAGCTGGTCCGCCGGCAGTTCACGGCGGCGCTGTGTTTCCAATTCATCCAGCAGGGGACCACGGAAATCGGCGTTCTCTGTCTGGCTGCGGCCGACCCGCTCGATCAGTTCGCCGAACTTGGTGCAATAATCGCGAATACCGCCGGGCGCGTTCAGATCGCCGGTCTCGAAGGGCCCGATGAAGGACCAACGATGCGACAAACCGTCTCTGATCGCCCGGTCCACATCGGCGCAGGACGCGTAACCGCCGTCAACCAGCCGGAAGGCTTCGTGTAGGAGCGCGATCTGCATGCGGTTGACGATGAAGCCGTCGATCTCTTTCTCCATGCGGATCGTTGCGTGGCCGGCGCGTTCCATAATCGCCGCGGCCGTGTCCATGGCCGCCTGGTCCGTCCAGGGCGCCGGGCAGAGCTCGACGGCCGGCACCAAATAGGGCGGATTGATGGGGTGGGCGACAAGACAGCGGTGACGTCCTTCCAAATCTTCCGTGAACAGCGACGCCATGAACCCGGATGTGGAACTGCCGATCACGGTCTCCGGGTCGGCTAGGCTGTCCAATTCGGCGTAGACCTGCTTTTTCACGTCGAGAACCTCGGCCGTGTTTTCCTGGACATAGATGGCTTCCTTAAGAGCATCAGCGACACGCCGCTGCGGCGTGACCCGGGCGAAAACGTCATCGACATTTTGGCCATCCAGCAAATCATTTTCAGCCAGATCGCCAAGACTGCCCTTCAGAATATCGACCGACTGATCCAGGGCGCTGTCGTCCCTGTCGGTCATGTGGACGTTGTATCCGGCGCGGCTGAAGGAGATCGCCCAGGCGCGCCCGATCAAACCGGAACCGATAACGGCAATTTTTTCGCTCATGTGTTCGCTTCCCTTGACTAGATGGTCTCGACGCCAGCGCAGACGCTGAGGGCCTGGCCGGTAATGTTGGCGCCCATGGGGGTACACAGGAAGGCCGCCATTTCGGCGATGTCCTGGGCCGAGACGCCGCGGCGGAGAGAGACGTTCGACATGAGCTCGGCTTCCGTCTCCTCATAGGAATTTCCAGTTGCCTCGGCTTTCGCTGAAATGACCCGTTCAATACGCAGCCCTTCAACGGCGCCCGGTTGCAGGCAGTTTACGCGAATGCCGTCGGGGCCCAACTCCTTGGCTAGTGATTCCGTGAGGCCGACAATTGCCCACTTGGTGGCTGAATAGGGGGTGCGTAGCGCGAAACCGAAACGCCCGGCGACGGACGACAGAGCGATGATCGACGCATCGTCGGATTGCTTGAGCAACGGGACTGCGCGGCGCAGGCAATAGAATTGGCCGTTGAGGTTGATATCCACCGTGCGTCGCCACTCGTCGGGCATAATCTCATGAACCGGAGCGGTGGGACCGGCGATACCGGCGTTATTGACCAAGACGTCGAGGCCCCCCAAGGATGCCTCAGCGGCATCGAACAAGGCATCCACCTGAGCTTCGTCAGAAACATCCGCATTTGTCTGGCCAATGTCGGGGCGTGCAGTGGCCATGTCGACTAAGGCATTGTCATCGACATCACATATAAACACCTTGGCGCTGCGGTCGGCGAAGGTCTCGGCGATGGCGCGGCCGATCCCGGCGGCGCCGGCCGTGACGATGACCCGCAAGCCCGGCTTGATATCCTGCATCTCACGTTTCGCCATAATGTCTCCTTGCTCGAACGTTTCAAATTTACGGCTCAAAACCGAAAAGCGCGATTGGGTTGTCGACCAGTATTTTTTGCCTGACGGCTGCCTCCGGCGCCCAATCGGTCAACTGGCTCATCAGGGCACCATCGTTGGGCATGTGTCCGAAGACCCAGGGATGCGGCCAGTCGGTGCCCCAGATCACGCGGTCTTCGTTGGCGTCAATAATGGCCCGGGCATAGGGCGTTACGTCGGCGTAGGGCGGCTTTTCCTGGGTTGTTATACGGTACGAACCCGACAGCTTGACCCAACAATTGCCATCACGGACAAGATCCAGGAAATCCCGGAAGCCCGGATGGGAAATATCGTTCGAGGTCTTCATGTAGCCCAGGTGCCCGACGGACACGGGAACCGCCATGGCGTTCATGGTGGCGCGCAGGTCGTCGAATTCTTGAACGTGGATCAGAACTTCCAGGTGCCACCCCAAGTGCTTGATGCGTTCGGTAAACTTGCGCACGGCATTGATGTCTTCGAAAGGCATGCCGCCCTTGTCGACCAGATTGATGCGGACTCCGCGCACCCGGCGGTCGTGCAGCGCTTCCAGTTCCTTGTCGGTGATATCGGCAGCGACGGCGGCGACGGCCAGAAACTTGCCGTCCATCTGGTCGGCGGCGTCCAGCATGCAGGAATTATCGGTGCCGTAGACACTGGGTTGCGTAAGCACGGCGCGGCTGATTCCGCCGAGGACCTTGTGAAGCCCGAGAAAACTTTCAAGGCTGGCTTGCGGCGGTGTATAGCCGCGCTTCGGTGAAAATTCGTAACGCGCGTCGGGGCCGAAAATATGGGCGTGGCAGTCTATCGCGCCGGCCGGAACATCGAAGTTGGGCTCAATCGGATTTGGGTCAGGTCCTTGGCACAGGGGATGAGGATCGTCGCTCATGATTTTCGCTTTCGTCTTTCGGTTTAGCGGCGCGGTTCCAGAATACTGACATAATTGGCCACCGCTAGGCCGCCCATGTTGAGGACCGCGCCCAATGTTGCGTCGGCGACCTGAATATCGCCGGCTTCGCCGGTCAATTGCATGGCCGCCAGCACATGCATCGACACACCGGTGGCGCCCACGGGGTGTCCCTTCGCTTTCAGGCCGCCCGACGCATTGACCGGCAGTTTGCCGTCCATGGTCGTCACGCCTTCGTTGATGACCCGGTCACCCTGGCCCAGCGACGCCAGGCCCATGGCTTCGTAAATAAGCAATTCGGCGATGGTGAAACAGTCGTGCACTTCGGCAAAACTCAGATCATCCAGGGAAACACCGGCGGCTTCCATGGCCGTTTT
>Ga0114932_10003040_pt1 | contig 16910 bp, 9 predicted proteins | sample 2SBtaG_2_FD_87286 | JGI IMG/M metagenome (GOLD analysis project Ga0114932, IMG submission 87286) | Deep subsurface microbial communities from Kolumbo volcano to uncover new lineages of life (NeLLi) - 2SBTROV12_ACTIVE470 metaG | ecosystem: Environmental > Aquatic > Marine > Volcanic ... | reverse complement strand
TTAGGTGGTCGTATAATAGGAACTCCACTTGGTTCAATTGAATATCCATTAAGTGTAGGATTCCAAGGCACAGCAGCAGTGGGATACCCTGAATTATCAAGTGCAATAGAAACTCCTGCTCCAATATTAGCAGTTTGCATTATTCCCACTGTCTGAGGTATGAATGGATCTGCCTCTTTTGGTAATGAATATTTCTCTCTACCCGAATTTGCAAAATTAGCAGGATCATCTAGTACATCAAAATTTCCATAGTCTCCATCATCTAAAGGTGCTTTAACACTTCTAAGAGCACTACTATCAACCGTAAGAATATTAACCTTAGAAAGAGTCTCAGCAATACCAACTAATGATTCAATATCTCTAAGATCCACTAATCCTGTAGTAATACCAGTAATTTTGGTTATTCCTGAAAAAACATTAAGATTTGTAGCTTGAATAATTTGACCTATTGATAGTAACTCAGAAAGACCTGCTCCTACAGGATTCATAACTGTTAAAGTAGACTGTCCTTGAGTTATAGTTCCAATAAAACCTCCCACCAAGGTGTCACCAATATCATCTGAATATGGTTCATTATAATATTTCAAACCATAATAATTACGAGGATCAAATCCAAAATAAGATGCTTCATGTCTACCGTCAATCTGTTCTTGACGAAAATTACATGGATATGTAGTAATTCCTCCATTACTTTCTAAAAAAGCAACTGTGCTTCCCAATCCAACGACTCCACCCTTTGTCAATGCAGGGTATCCTCCTGCATTTAGTTTAGTACAAACAAGACTATATTGAGAAGGAGTAGGAGTCTCATTAATCGCAGTGACTCTCCAGAACATATCAGTCTTACAGACTCCTACTATTCTATCATTATAAGCCGTCTCAACATTATTAAAGGATACATTAACCTCATTACATTGATCCAATAGATCCTTATCCAATTTAGCAATTGCTTGATCATACGGAAGTTTATCATTATCAATAATAACTACTCTACTCTGTAGATCGTCAATAGACTCCAATGCCTGTTGAAGATCCTCACCTGCTTGTGAAAATAGTTTAGATGCTAAGGCCATTATTCGTTCCTCACGTCGTAATTGTACCCTGCAATTGAATGTCCTGATTGATCACCTGGATAATCTGCTGGAGATTCCCCATCATATTCCACTACCAACTCTGGACCAATTCTATCAGCCCATACCTGATAAAAACATTCTACTTGAGTCAAATGATCGGAAGAAAGAATGATTTTATTATCCCTAATATCTTTTACATATAAAGACAAATCAGGTTTACCGCAAGGTGTAAGATTTACTGTAATTGTATCATAATCCACCAGTCCTTGCCAATACTCTGGTATATCAATAATGTGCGTTCCCTTTAATTTACCTCTTATATAAATGGCAGATTCGGGGCCTTCCACACAAATATGTCTTACTCTCTTTCCTTTCTTTATAGGATGCTCAATATCAAATCCCTTTGCTCCAGTAGATTTACCAGAACATCGAGTCACATTTCCGACAAAAAGAGGTGCAAACACAGGAGAACTAACTTTCCTAACTCCAGCATCCCTAGAAAAACCTGCTCTCCACTTAAATCCAGTTTCATTACATGCACCTGTTCTTATTTCTACTCCTGTTTTAAGATTCATTCCAATATGAGTTTTCTTTCCTATTAGAAATGTTTCAGGAGAAATTATATTAATATAAGTTGCATTAATAATATCAATACTTAAAGAATTAATAGTTATTCCCACCATCCCAATACCAGGATCCCCAAGCATCACATCTATAGGAGTAGGTTTTTGATTCGCTTTAGTTGTTACCTTAAAAATAGATTTTACCTTTGATGCTAAAGGATTAGTTTTCGCATTAGGTTTTGATACCATCAAAGCTGCTTCAGGAGTTGCAGGAATAGGGTATGAAAGAGGATTACCAATCAGTTCACATCCACTCGCAAAAATAGATCCTGGAATAGAAGCAGGTCCTATTCCCAAACAAAGAGGATCTCTCGCTGCTAATAGAGGACTCCCCTCATTTCCTGGTGCTGCTGTGGAAACGCATAATTGGTTACCTATATGTTCGTTTACTAATTCAGACATTATCCACCACCTATTACTTTTGCCATTGTTTTAGCCCACTGATCAAAGGTAATATTACCTTGACCAGGAAGTGTGAAGAAATCTCCACCTTCAATTACTTTATAACTTCCTACATTAAATTCACATTTTCCTGTTACATTAGTATCCATGACTTCAGCATTTAATGAAATATTATCATCAGAATTGACTACAACATTTCCAGCCTCTACATTAAATTCCGTATTTGCATTTACACTAACATATCCAGTTCCCTCCGCACCTGTTGCAATAAGATCAATAGACATGGCAGATAATCTTATTCTTCCTCTAGGGGCATGAATATTAATATCACCATTCTCTGCATACCATACACCTGCCACATCTTGAACTGGTGCTTCTCCACATGAAATTTCAAAGGTAGCAGGAGCACTAACCAAAACACTCCCATCCTTTTCTCCTCCTTGTTGAAGTCCTATGTATTGAGAACGTTTAAAGGGAGAAGGGAAAATACGACGCAACATAACAGCCATCTTGGCGTTATTCTCATTACTATGCCCATAATATGTTCCACCTTCACTGGTATTGAATTGATTCTTTCTATAGGTTTTAGTTTCACCTTTTACAGGTACACTATTAGTTTGAGTCATTATGTTACACTCGTTCTGGCATTAGGGCCTGTATTACCCACACAATCTACAACTTGCAATACAGATGTTCCTTCAGGAAACTCATCAAAATTTTCTCTATGGAATTTCAACACAGGAATAAGGAAAGCATTAAGACCAGTTTCAGTATTTATATAAACCTCAGGAAGTTCTCTGAATCCTGCACCACACTTAGTTACTTTAACTTTTAGTATTCCACCATCACATTCTTCGATGATTGCCTCTGCACCATTAGAAGGTTCAATTACAACTGTATCATCGCAACAATTATAACCAAATCCTGGATTTGCTACAATGATAGATTCTAAACAAGCAATAACTCTGTAAGTAGTACTTGGAGGACATGTTGTAGGAACAATAGGGATACACTTACCACTACCAGCAGGATCTTTCATATATCCTGGTGGGCAAGGATCAGGCACACATATACCATTTTCTTTATGTTGGCCTGGAGGGCAATCATCAATAATAGGAACACATACTCCATTAACTCTATGCTCACCTGGAGGGCAATCATCTGGTACACATCTCCGTTGTTGAGGATCCCAATGCTCTCCTGGTGGACAAGGATCAGGTCTACATACACCATTGTCAAAACAATATCCTGGAGGACACTCACCACCCTTTTCAGGACAATCAGGAGCAGTTACTAAAACTCTCATATCTCCACATACACCCCAGTCCTCATCATCTAACTTATCTTGCATACATTGATCAACTGCCATTCCTGATGTCTCTAAGAAATTCCTAATATCACAATCACTAAAACCTAAAAGCTTAGCATAGTTATAGTCCCTATCACAAGTAAATTCAGGTTCCTCTGGATCAGTGCCACCCGTATCCTTACTCTCAAATTTATTAATTCCAAATAGTGTTTTCGTGGCACTTTCAATTAATTCCAATTCATTTTTAAAAGGATTTAAAGAACTTCTAATAATCTCTCCCTCACCTTCACCCTCCGCATAGACAGTTCCATAAGATTCAGTTCTTATCTCAACTTCCTCGGTAGTAAGTAGATCAACTAAAGTAATTGTCTTTGTAATCTGCCCACTATATGCATTATCATCTTGATCCCATTGCGTAGTTTGACCAGGTTGACCAGTAATCTCAAGATAATCCAAAACCTGACCACTTATTCCAGGATTATCTCTCCACTTATATCTAGTACTAATATCTCCCGTACCCTTAATAGTATTGGATGTACCATCATCATTCTTTACAAAAACAGCATCTCCACTCAGAATCTCAAATTCCGCATTTACATCAAATCCACCTGATGAGTCATCATCAAATTCAAGAAGTTTTTCAGTTGCCCACCGTACATCACCTGCGGCTTTTAATCCAGTATAAACAATATTATGATTTTGATTACGATTTTCCCGTAAAATTGTACTTGTCTCCACTTGCAACTGACGAGTGGGCATAGACCCCTTTCTTAAAACCCATGCTAATGCAGCAGGATTCTGTAGAAATGTTCTTCTACCAACATCTTGATTTAAAATACTACATTCTATGGTATGAAGACCTTTAGTTAATTCAATTTCCAAAAATGTAGAATCATTATGAGATCTAAACACCGTAGTTGATCCTAAGAATATACCATCAACAGTAATGCTTCCTTGATTATCAGCTTGTACTTCAAAATGATAAGTTGCCTTCTCTTCTGATTGAATTTCATCCGTAATTTCAACAGACCATGTTCCAATTTGAGGAATATTAGAAAATTCATCATATTCTCCAGGACCATGACCCAAATTAACTAAAGGAAAAACTCCATAATTTTTCAAGAAGGAAGACCATCCTTGAGAATCAGTTAAAACCCATGCCTCAGAATCAAGCCTTCTTATTTCACTTGCCACATGTTGCCACTCCTCTAAATCTATTGTTACAGGAGTTTCAACTTTTTCTCTATAACCAGCAACTCGATATATCAAATCAGATTGACCTTCCCTTTCTTCTGCTATCTGTGGTATCTGACTTAAAGTATCTTGAATGAAAGTTCCTTTATATTCACTATTCCAATAGAACCACCATTGTGCTGTTCCTGCAGGATAATCAGGATCAGTTCCATCAATTCTTTCTACATATGTTATATCTTTCTCATAATAAGGATTATTAGGATCAGGAATAGCATCCTCAAAAGCCCTAGTACCTTGATCTAGTAAATCTACACCAGTTCCCGATCCAATATCTCCACCCCACTTAATATCAGTCATATCTCTAGGTAATATCTCCTCTCTAACAACTGTAGATCCAGGTATCATATCTTCAGTAAAATCATGATCAATACAAACAACTTCTTTCGCTGGTAATGTAATACAATCACCAATGTATAAAGTAGCAACCTCACCATAACTGTAAGGGGTATCCCAATCTCCGTTCCCCCGATGGACAATTGTTTGACATCTATCAGCCCATGTCCTATTCATTCCACCCAAGTCTCCATTAGGCCAAGGTTTATATCCCCATCCAGTTTCCTTTACTATTACTGCAGTGACTCCAATACCTGTCTTTGGAATAACCCTACCTCCAAAATTACAGAGAGGTGTAACAAGATCTCCTACTTGATAATTTTTTCCTCCATTCCTAACAGATACTCCACTAATATTACCTTCTGTAGTTGAATTTACAATATCAAAAGTTAATGAAGTTCCATTTCCACCTTTAGTCAATAAATTAGTGCTTCCTTTTTCATATCCTGTACCAGCATTCATTAAAGTAATTGCTGTAACTCTACCACCCTCCCCAATATTATTAACTCTGATAACTGCATTCCGACAACTCATATCTTCATCTTCTATTTTATCTATGATACAAATTTTACCTCCCATTCCACCAGTTCCATCTCCATTACCACCATGATTCTCGCAATAATAATATAAAGTAGAAGGTGCATCTTCTGCAACCTCAATCCCCACATAAGCATTAGGTTTACCAGCTTCTCCTACCTTAGTTACTCCATCTGTATATTCCTCTCCACAATTACTAATAACTGTTTCAGTCGTTGTTTTAAAAGGATTGTTAGAAGTGGCAATAATAGTACCATCTTCCCCTGCCCCTTTCCGAAGAACCCATCCTAAAGCAGCTGGATTCCTATTTTCCTCATCAGTTTTAAGTTCAACTCCAGTACTATGAGAACCAGAATTTTCTATAGTAGCAAGGATATTATAGATTCCCGATTTAAAAACTTCAACCTCCAGAAATTTAGAATTTCTATGAGGTCCACTTGCTAAGTCTATTCCTTGCTCATATACTATAACATCAGTCATAGTAACTACATCAACCAAGTTAACAGTTTGTTCTACTTCACCTTTCTTGAAGGTGTCATCATGTGTCCACGTTATATCTTCAATTTGAATTGTAGAAAGAGACGTTCCACTGATATTAGGATTATCATTCCACCAATACTTAATTTTTACAGGTCCAGTTCCCGTAATACTCAACCCATCATCAGAAAACTTTCCATCCCCACCAGTAATTTGAAAATAGGCATTTCTATCAAATCCATCCCCAGAATCATCGTCAAATTCAATAAATGTATCACTCACTCGCTTCAGATCTCCAGGTACTTTTAATCCACTAACCGTAATAGTATGAGCATCACTAATAGATTCAGTTTGTACAATAGATTGTTCTTCTTTACTACGAATAGGATCTGTTGCTCCAATATAAATTCCATCAAAAGTAATAGTTCCTCTATTATCTGCTTGTATTTCAAAAGTATAAGTTCCAGGTTCCTTAACCTCAACTTCCCAAGTACCTTCCTCTGGTTTCTGTGTTGGATCAGCTGGTTGTTTTCCAGGATACCTACCATAAGTTTTTAAAAATTCAGACCATCCTAACGGATCTGTTAATACCCATGCATCAGCAGGTAAACCATCTTTAGCTAATGGCCACTCATCAGGATCATCTATTGATGTGGATACGTCACAGTTATGAATTCCATCTGCCTTTGTTGAAAATCTAAAAGGATGAATCCTAACATCATCATACCAAAATGTATCAATATCATAAGATTCTTCCCCTCTTACCAATTCCAATTCATCAGTACCTACTTTAAGCACTAATCCATTAGAAGGTGATGACTGATCAAAGTGATATGTCTTTCCTCTTTCTAAAGTATATCCGTCTGAACACATCTCTCTTTGCACACGATCATCAATAACGAACTTCTGCTCTAAGATAGTTCCACCTACGCCAGTTAGATTATTTTTAACGGAAACATTAAAAGTAGTAATACCAGCACTAGATGGAGGAGTATTACCTACTATTCTAAACTGTATATTATCACCACCTTCTTCAAAATCATTACTGAGAATTAATGTATCTTCTTTAATACCAGTAATGACCGTACCTACAGGAAGAACTTCCTCATCTCCTATTGCTCTAATTTCCATCCCTATTAAATCAGATGCTTCCAATCCCGCTTCAAGTGGTTCAAAATTAAAATTATCAATTAAATTATTCGTTGCATTTTCATCATCATCAAAAATAACATTTCCAGTAAAATCTTGAATAGGAGGATCTGCCTCTATAGGGCCTAAAATAGATTGTAATACTGCTCCTCTTCCACCCCCACACTCATCAGACACATGGACATAAGGTGATTCAGTGTAATTACCACTATTAACTATCTCTACACCCATCAATTGACCAAAATTAGTGGCCGCTGTACTTACTACAGGATTTCCTTTTGCTCCCGAACCCTTTCCACCCCAGAAGGTAACACTAGGAGGACCACATTGTAGAGGACCCAATACGTTTTGACCCTCTGAACCACATTGCTTCATGGTATCTTCAGCAATCTGGGATGGATCAAATTTAAATTTATAATTATTAATATTAGGAGGAACCTTAGTTGCCTCTTTAAATTTTTCTCCAACCTTTTTAGCTTTCCTAAAAATATTATCAGTATTTAAAGTAATTTTTACAGGAGCACCCCCATCTAAGAAATTCCATTCTTTAACAACAGGGTCTCCTGCTTTAGGGTTTACTTCACAATTTAAGATGTTCATTATAGAACCTAAAACATCCCCAATAGAACCTAAAACATCGGTTGCACCTCCAAGAATATTGGAAATACTCCCCATCGCACCTTCAATCAATGCAGACAACTGACCAGTTATCTGCCCAACAAAATTAGAAACAAAATTTTCTATTAAACAACTACTAGTATTGACTGCTTTATTAACAATTCCCATCAATCCTTGCCCAACCATACCAGGCATTTCAGATATTGCTAAATTAAAAGAACAAGAAGCAACTTTAATTGCTTTGTTTATTAATTGATTACTTGCAAATTTACCAGACAAAGGACCAGCTGCCGTGATCTTATTCATCATCTGGTTAATCATGCGAAGCACTTTTTTCTGTGCTTTCTTCATGATCGTATTAATATAACCACTTATCAATTTTACTTGCTTCTTCAATGCTCCAGAAATCGCCTCTACAGATCTCTCAGCATTATCCAGAGTTTCTAAATTTTGTCTAAGAAGACTATTCCCTCCTATTAAACCTTTTTTTAATCGCTCAACATCTTTTATAGAATTTTCTATTGCAGAAGACATCCCCCCTACAGTATTCTTTGCACCGTCTAATGTAGGAAATTGCCACTTTGCTTCATCTCTAGGAGTATTTTGCAAATAAGCAGCAAGAGATGGACCATTATACCCGAATATTTCTCCTCCTAATAGTCTGGAATTACCTGTAATTTGATCAGAAGCTGGTGAACCATCCCCACCAACAGACTTAGGATCTATTCCACTTACTGCACCATAAGGACTTCCTGCTGTTAAAGGAAGATTTGGAGTCATATTAGGAGCAATTCTTTCAATGAAGTACTCCCCTGTTTGCATATCTCTACTTACATATACAAAAGTCCCACGTGGAAGCATAGGAATACCAAGAGACTCCCCTCTTAATCCTGAAGTAGTAAGAGGAGGATAAGCCCAAGGCAATGAAACAGGGTCAGCATCTACTGGATGCACCCCACAAATCATTATCTTAAATCTTGTAAGAAAAGGTTTTGCGGCAAAAGGATCTGGTTCACTAAACGTCTTATCTTGTTGTGTTTTGATAAAACTTATGTCATCAGCAATCTGAGCCAGTTGCAGTCTGCTCTGACCCAGTTGCTCCTCAACTAGTTTTCTTGCATATCTTTTGAGTTGAGTATCCATTAGTTATTAATCGTCGTATACTCTACACTCTAGTGAATCGGGATGGTTATCACAGTACACCTCTAAATGCTGGTCCTCATGCCTTGTATGCCAGTCATTAATCTTACCTTCATTCTTATTAACTTCCTCTTCTGAGTGAGCGTGAAAAGCATCATTGTGCATTTCTAAATCTGCCTCCGTATATTCAATCATACCATGATTTACATGTTCTTTATGATCCTTAGGATCAATATAAACCTCATGGTCTAGATCATGATCTGGAGTTTTAGTTGTCATGTTAATTCTCCTTGAGTACTTATTCATTATATCATGAAGGTGGGGATTTAACACCATATCCATCTCTTACTATGTGTAAACCAGTAAAAGCCTTGGTTGAGTCACCGTAATGACATAAATCCGCTATCATATATATACCACTATCTCTATCCTTACTTCCAGTTTGGGTTTTCTTTGTAGTCATTTCCTCGAATTCACAATAAATTAAATCCCCCGCATGTAAACTTAAGTCTGCTTCTATAATAACCTCTGTAATCACATTCATCTTCTGTCTATAATTTTGATGTGCCTGTTGGAAAGTAGTCTCTACATCAAAATTAAGTTCACCCGTCTCCTCTACTTGTTTCTCTACAGTTTGTTGTCCCTTTACTGGACTAAATGCTGCTCTAGTTCTTTCAATGCCAAATAATTCTCCATCATACTCTGGATTAAATATTGGTAAATTTTTTCCTGCAGTAATTCCATTACCTTTACTCTTCCCATCTTCACCAACTTCTACTTTTAATTCATTATACTTATACTGCTCTTCGGGTGCTAAATTAGGATTATAAACTTCTAATACAGTTCCTCTCCCAGATGATTCAAATTCTCCTAATGCATCAATACTTCTACTATTAAAGGAATATAAAATTTTACCATCAGCAGCAACTGGAGCTCCACCACCAGGAGGAGAAACTAAAGGAAGTTCTTCGTTTGTAGCTTTTTTATTTTCAATATATGTCTTAATTTGTTTATCAGTAGTATCAAATAATTTATCCAAAGATTTAAAATGAAATCCCTTTGATGTTTGCCAAAAAAGATATCCTGCAGTTTTTCCAAGAACATTCTTGCCTTCTGAGGTTTGTGCTGAAGCAGGAATAGCAAGTTTTTGAAGTTCTAAAATCATCTGAAATGGGTATCTCTTATTTCCCCATTCATGATATTCATTAAGTGTTTCATCAATATCTATATTATGGGATGATTTTAAATCTCTCTTAAAAATAGTATTCACAATAGTAGATATCTTTCCACTATATTGCATAGTACATCTATTATTGACCAGAGTATTATCAAATGCTTCTTTACATACAGCAGTTAAAGTAAAAGTTTGAGCTTGAAAAGATTGTTTAGCAGAAGTTAGAGTCGCTAATCTTAAATCCTTATCCTGAGTTAAATTAACTTTATTACCCTTCATATCTTCTATTTCAAATAATATCTCTTCAGTTCCTTCTGCAAATTGTCCATCTAATAAACCTACCGCTTCGTCGGGATCATCTGTATCTTGTACAGTATTACCAGTATCAGCCAAATAACCAGTAACTTCAACATAAGGAGAGAAAACACTTTCCCTATACTCAATAAGAGCAACACCTGTTTTAAGATCTATAGTCTCCTCAGGGTTTAAATTAGATCTAATCTGAAAAGAATTAAATTTTAAGGACTCTTGTAGTGCCATCTATATTTTTATTATACTTCTATTGGCTGTATATATGTAGTGGTGTTCTCAACTACTACACCATCACCATAAGAGGGTTTCATATTTAATCCTTCAGACTGAGAACGACTAACCATAGAAGTAGCACTCTTAACTATTTCTGCATACCCCTCATCACCTGGTTTATAAACCTTACCATCATACTCAATGGGTCCTCCAGTTCCACCATATTTCTTTTGATTTTTAATCCTTTCTATTTTTTCTTTCATCTCTGATCGTGCATCTGACCCACCATCACCCTTAGATTCCTTAGGTTGGTTAAGCATATGATCCATTGGACCGTCTGGATCTCTAAGAACAGGTCTACCATCATTCATAATAGGATCATCTACTTGAGTTAATCCTTTTGTACCAGGAGCATTAGCTAATCCTTTTAAAAGTCCATATCCTGCTAGTTCACCTAATGCACCCCCTGCCATACCTGTAATGAATCCTGGCACACCACCAAAGGGAGCACCAATAGCAAAACCAGCAGCATAACCTAACATACCACTTACTGCTTTAACAATCGCATTAATAGGAGACTCTTTCAAAGCCATATAATCAATCAATGCCATAACAGAAGCAATAATCTTATCCACACCACCTACCTTTGCTGCTTTTGCTTTACTTAATGCTGCTCTAACATTTAGTATACCCTTACTCTCCTTAGCAGTATTCAATATCCCCTTAATAGCACCACCAATCTTCTTAGGATTTTTTGCCATTGATAATAAATTTTTAAGAGTCTTATTCTTTTTAACAATATCATCGATTTGATTACCAATCTTACTTTTAACTAACTCTCTTAATTTACCAGGAGCATCAGTAGCAAGTTGTGCTATATTTTTTATCTGTCCACCAATTTTTGCACCGAATCCTTTAGCACCCTTCCACATACTCCCAAGGTTCCCCATTTGATTCTTAGCCCACTTATCCACTCCTCCTAATGCTTTACTACCTAATTGCTTTGCACTCCCCAACAAATTACTTGCCTTTTTGCCAAGATTCATTCCTTTAAATGGATTAAGATTCTGGAGAGTCTTAACAGGTTTAATATTCTTGGTTAGATTTTGAATGGTCTTAACAGGTTTAATATTCTTGGTTAGATTTTGAATGGTCTGAACAGGTTTAATATTCTTAGTGAGATTCTGGATATTTTTAGGAACTCTAATCTTTTTAGTAAGATTTTGAATGCTCCTACCAGGATTCCTAACAAAGTTTGTTACATTTTTTACTCCACCTTTAAGAACCTTGTCCACCCCTCCTTCCATTATAAACTTACCGACATTCTTTGGTCTTAATGCTTTAAGTGTTTTACCAATAGGACCCCGTGAAATTTTACGAGTAAATCTTTTCCACCCTGCTTTTTGGTTTCTAATAAACTTACCCACAGGTGTTTTCTTCCACCATTTTTTAAGATTTTTTTGCCACTTAGGTTTTGGTCCTTTTGGCCCTTTTGGCCCCTTTGGTTTTTTAAATAAACCAACTCTAGAAGCAATTAATGCTGCAATCAATGCGGCATTAATTACCTGAGTAAATAACTTTCCAAACTTCTCAAATGTTTCCTTCGCACCCTCTCCCCCAATAGCTACTATTAACTTTTCTAGATTCTCCACTCCAGCATAAGCAAGATCAATAAATCCCACTACAAATCCAATTGCAAAGTTTAATACACCACCTATAAACTTAGTAACAACTTTCAACACCCCAAAAATTTTCTTCAGTGTTGGCATCAACTCATTTAATTTAGCAAATACTACTCCTGCTGCTAAAAATGCTAAAAAATTCCCAATCCCCAATCCCAGATTAGGTACTTTCATTCCTGCTTTAGCTTCTGTAGGTTTTATTTTTGGTTTTTCAATTTTATCTTCTTCCTTTTTTTTCTCATCTACCTGCTTTGCTTTTCTCAAATTTTTTCTTTCTGCTTGTTTAGCACTCTGCGTATCTTTTAAAATATCCCTTACTTTTATTACTTGCTTCCTAATGATAACTATATCCGATTCTCCTGCAGATGTGCTCACAGGATCCAAATCACTTGCAGTAGGAACTAACCCCATACTAGGTCTAACTGCTAATGCTCCACCTTTTTTCTGCTCTTCCTTATCATTATTCATCATATTCCCAGACATCTCTTTACCCGATGCTCTTTTTTTAGGTCTTTTCTTTTTTCGGTTTAAGAGTTTATTAGTAGCAACCTTCTTTGCTCCAGCCTTAAGGCCTCCCATTGCTGCTTTTCCTAGTGCTGCCCAAACCATATTACGCTCCTCCCATCAAATCTGCAATACCCAATGTTGATACAACCATAGATCTTTGATGAGATATTATGGGAACTCTAAATTGAGGAATATCATTATCAGATTTTGCTGGAATAATTCCCTGTTCATTTTGTTTTGTTCCTGCTGAAATAGTAGGTAAAGTAACTACTCTATTTTGAGCAGCAGGAACAGGAGTTTCAACGGGATTCATTTTATTTTCAGAACTAGAAATAGTCTTTGATGTAGACTCTGAGTGTGATTCTGATTCAAACATTGAGAGAATATTCTCACCCGTTTTTTTAATTATATTTAAAATATCACGACTAACCTCTTTACCCACCGATCCTTCAGTCGATTCTTCTACTACTCCTCCTCCCTGATATTTCATCACAGTATTATTATAATTATTAATTAAACCTCCCTTATTAGCACCTACCTTTATTTCTGGTTTATTATTACCACCACCCTTTAAATTCATAGATTCCAAAGTCTTTACACCATACTTCTGAACTGCAGGAGCAGAGACAACAAATTCACCAGGAGTTAACATAGAAGAAACTGTATCATTCTTCTGAGAACCCGAAGAAGAAGAAGCACCACCACCAGCAGCTGCATTCAGTCCTTCCATAGTATCACTACCATATTTCTGCACTGCACCTTTACTCATCACAAACTCACCAGGAGTTAGCATTGCGGGAACAGTATCCTTATTACCAGTTCCAGGAACTTCACCACCTTTATTAAATCCTTTAACCGATCCACCCCCCTTAAAGTTTTGATCATAAGAACTAAAACCCTTTACGGTGTTATCGGGATTTATTAAATTATTATCTTGCATCATTTGCATATCAGTCGCACGTTCTTTAGCAGTAGAAGCCATCTGTGCATCACTACTCTGAAGTATTGGATAAAGAACTTGAGGATCAATACCAGATGTTCCATTAACAATACTTTCTATAGTTGTTCCTTCAGGTAATTGAGAAAGAATTTGATCTTGATTCTCATAAAGATCTTCAAGTTGGATAGCACCTGTAGTTCTTTCTCTAGTCTTAGTTCTTTCTATTTCATCTCCCTTTACTACTTTTTCCGTAGTAAATTTTCTAGTGCTATAAACTAATTCCTTTCCGACCATTCCACCTTCATTAAAATGCTGAACTAAACCACCTTGATTATACTTTTGAACAAAATTCTGAGCCGATTTTTGATCATTATAATGCTGAACTAAACCACCTTCATTATAGTTTTGAGTAGATTGAACTAGACCACCTTCATTATAGTTTTGAGTAGATTGAACTAGACCACCTTCATTCATCCCTTGACGACTATTTTCCTGCATCTCTTTGAATTGAATAGCCTGTTGTTGTTCCTCTGTAGGATTATCAGGATCAAATCTCTCACCAGCAACCTCTGTATACTGTTCTGATGTGGTCGTACTCCTTACATTATCCTCCCCACCACCTTGATCCACTTCCTTATCAACTGGTTTTTGTTTTTTACCAGCAAGTTTAGATACACCATATACAGCAAGACCCGTCCCCACCAGTGCTAATGCTGCATAAGGATTGGCAGCAATTGCCATCACCAACTTAGGAATAATAGCAGTTAAAAGACCCACTACTCCATTTAATAATGCACCTAACGGAGTAAGCCATAACGCTGCTGCAGTTGCTAATGCTGGCCACCAATCTTTAAAGAATTTTCCAATTCTCTCTGCTTTTTTCTGATTCTTTGGATCTTCAAACCATTTAAGTGTCTTCTGAAAAAGAACTCCAAGAAATGTAAACTTAATAAAATTAAGTATAGCATCCCATATACTACTAAAAGGTTTCAACATTGACCCAACAGCCTTTCCGATTACACCAAGTGATTTTTTTACTCCTCCTTCTAACTTACCTTCTCTTTTATCTCTTTTATTCTGTGCTGCTTCTTTCTGAGCATCCCGTGCTTCCTTTCTATCACCCTTAAAATCTAAACGCAATACTTTTAATATATCATCGAGAACATCTCTTATTCCTTTAAGACCTTCTGTTTCCTTTTCCTCTACTGGATCTGGTTTAGATAAGTCTGGTGGTTGATCAACCTTTACAAGATCACTAGCCCCTGTAGTATCTGGTTTTACAGGTTCTTCATCCTTATCTAAAAATTTCTCTTTGAATGATTTAACATTTATCTTAGACTTCTTTACCTTTAAAGATTCTCTTCCCTTGGCACGACCAGTTCTTTTCTTAAACCGATCTATCATTGCATTATTATCTTCAACTATCAATTCTCCTGTCTTATCATAAGTAACACCCTTCAGTTCATATCCTTCCAACTTCGTAATCTTTGCCTTTATCTCATTAGGCTCAGTATCAGACGCAAGAAAAGTATTCCATTGAGCATCTGATAAGGACTTTATCCCCTTGGCATCAACTTTTTTTAATACTGCTAATAGAGATAAGGTTCTAGGCATTCGCTTGTTGCTGTTTGAGTTTCTCTTCCTCTAAGTGTGCTCTCAACATTTCAACATACACGTCCCTTTCCCAAGGAATCATGTTTTCAATCTCAGTTAATGAATATTTATGATACTGCATGAGAGAAAAATTAAGTTTAAAATAATTTTCCAGACTCATGTGTATCATCCCTATCCGAAAAAACTTGATAGTCCCTCCAATACTACAGTGCTTTCCACTTGAGTATTAGGATTTTTAATCTTTACTGTATGAGAGAGTTTAGGCATTGTCTCAAAGAATGTTTCAATCTCTTTGAACTGAGATGAATTCATTTGCTCTAAGAATGAATTCATCTCCTTCTTAGTGCAATCATTAGCTTCCCATACCTCTTCTTCATTATAAATTTTATCCACACATGAAGCAATCAAATCAAATGACTGATCCATAGTTGCATCTTGACCAAAATCAAAATTGTTTTTAATAAATTCTGCAAGAGATGGATACTTCAGCTCCATCATCAAGTTAGCATCTAATTTAATCTTATTAGTATGCTCATCATTCTTCACTACCTCAATCTCATCAATCGGAATCTTTACAGGAACATAAGTCGTATTATCATCAGCACAAAGAAGTTTAACTTCAATCTCTTCACCTACCGACTTACCTCTTATATTTAAAAATAGATACTCAATATCAAATGTAGGAAGTGTATCTACTTTAATTCCTTTTGTCTGAATACAAGACTTTATAACATTCTTGATAGCAGTGGTTATCTCTTTTACATCTTCTCCTTCTAAAGCTAAAACCAATAATTTCTCTTCTTTAACTAAAAAAGGTCTATATTGAATTGTTTGTCCAGTCGAAGGTAGTTCCAACTCATATGTCGGGGTCGCAATCTTTGGTAAAGGCATAATATCCTATAGAAATTTCAGTGTATTTTATTTAGCAGGTTTATTGGGCGTTCCCTCTCCTTCCTTCTTCAATATCTGCGACTGCCTGTCGTGCTATTTGAGCTCGTCTACTATCACCTGCAGCAAATGCAGATTCGTTTGCTCCTTTATTAGTTGAAGCAACAAGACCAGTTTCATTAAATCCTGCTCCTGCTACCCACGCTCCTGAAGTATCTCCATCTCCCAAGACTGGATAAGAAGCCGCTTTAACTGTTGTTGCACCAGTAACATATCTACTAAAGTTAAAATTAACAGTGCATTTTAATGTCTGTGCTCCGTCATAAGAAACTGGCATTGAATCAATACTAATAGGATATGCATTTAAAAATGAGTATATTAAAGAAGGTTGCTTATAATCTCTCTCAAATTTATTAATGTAAATTTTTGTTTGATATTGGTTGGGAAAATTTACTCTATAAAAATAATTTGGTTTAGAACTATTCTGCTCATTAACAATATATCCAATCCATGTTTCAAAAAACTTTATCTGCTTATAATCCCTATCAACTAAAAAAGTAAATGATGCAGTTGTATCATATTGTCTTCTATGAACATGTCTCTCTGTTATTCCAGTATGATCATTAGTAAGTTCAGCAGTAGCTAAAGAAGTTCCAGGTAAAGAT
>Ga0114932_10003038_pt1 | contig 16914 bp, 23 predicted proteins | sample 2SBtaG_2_FD_87286 | JGI IMG/M metagenome (GOLD analysis project Ga0114932, IMG submission 87286) | Deep subsurface microbial communities from Kolumbo volcano to uncover new lineages of life (NeLLi) - 2SBTROV12_ACTIVE470 metaG | ecosystem: Environmental > Aquatic > Marine > Volcanic ... | reverse complement strand
TGATGCAGCCTGACGTTTCCGTCAGGCTCTCACCTGATGCAATAGCATCAGGCTACATTCGAATACAGTCTTAGCGAGTGCGCTGGCAAACTTCTTCGTCGCTGAAGAAGTAAGAGATTTCACGTGCAGCAGATTCAGTTGCATCTGAACCATGTACCGCATTTTCGTCTATAGTTTCAGCATAGTCGGCACGAATAGTTCCTGCCAGTGCTTCTGCAGGATTCGTAGCACCCATGATGTCGCGGTTCTTACGTACAGCGTCTTCACCTTCAAGAACCTGAACAACGATAGGGCCTGAAGTCATGAATTCAACCAAAGCGCCAAAGAAAGGACGTTCTTTGTGTTCTGCGTAGAAACCTTCTGCCTGTTCTTTGCTTAAGTGCATCATTTTAGCACCAACAATGCGAAGACCAGCAGATTCAAAACGGTTATAGATAGCGCCGATTAAGTTTTTTGCAACTGCATCAGGCTTGATAATTGATAGAGTGCGCTCTAAAGCCATGGTTATAAACTCCAATAAAATTAAGGGATAAATCAGTCGCGCGGATTATACGTGAGATCGGCGCAGAAATCGAATACCCAGTGATTGTTTTTTCATTCATTCTCAGCTAGGATGAGAGAACTTATATAGCCATATAGACGTCTATTTGACGATAAGGAGTTCTGACATGGCGAACAATGAATATGAACAAGCCACTCTTGGTGGGGGTTGCTTCTGGTGTGTTGAGTCAGCCTTCCTTCAGGTAAAAGGCATTCAGTCGGTTAAATCGGGCTACACTGGCGGGCATACCATCGATCCAACTTACGAGCAGGTTTGCAGTGGCGAAACAGGACATGCCGAAGTTGCACAACTCCAGTACGATCCAGAGCAGATCTCTTACCGTCAAATCTTAGAAATCTTTTTCACTCTGCACGATCCGACTCAGGTGAATCGTCAGGGCAACGATGTGGGTACGCAATATCGCACATCAATTTTCTATCATAACGACGCGCAAAAACGCGAAGCGGAAAATATTATTGCGGAACTTGAAGCCGATGCAGCATTTGCGGCTCCTATCGTAACGGAAATCACTGAGTTAGGGACTTTTTACCCGGCAGAGGACTATCACGAAAATTATTACGCCAGAAACCCGGAAAACCCGTATTGCCAGGCGGTAATTTCACCGAAGCTGGCTAAATTCCGTAAAACCTTTGCTGGCCTGCTTAAGGACTAAGCAGCGCCTCGCAAAGTACCTACAGTGCGGTGGATAAGCTCTATCGCACTGTCAATGTCTTCTTCGGAAGTGTAACGCCCAATGCTAAAGCGCAGTGAACTCATTGCCAGTTCATGCCCAACCCCTAAAGCACTAAGGACATACGAAGGCTCAACGCTAGCAGAGGTGCAGGCCGAGCCCGAAGAAAGCGCAAGATCTTTTAACGCCATTAGCAGCAATTCGCCATCAACCCCGGCAAAACTGATGTTAGTAATATGCGGCACGCGTTGCTGTTCAGAGCCATTCAAAGTTACACCTTCTAACTGGCTCACCCCATTCCATAGTCGCTGACGCAGGTTTTCCACTCTTGCAGGCTCCAGTTCCAGCTCGTTACGGGCAAGTTCCGCCGCAACACCCATACCAACAATCTGGTGAGTTGGTAACGTACCTGAGCGCATGCCCCGTTCATGACCACCGCCATGCATTTGCGCAAGCAGCCGAACTCGCGGAGTGCGACGTACATACAATGCCCCAATGCCTTTGGGGCCATACATCTTGTGCGCAGAAAGTGACATTAAATCAACAGGTAGCGTGGCCATATCCATCGGAAGTTTTCCGGCGGCCTGTGCTGCATCAACATGAAATATTGTGCCATTTTCACGGCACAATTGACCTATAGTGGTTATATCCTGAAGCACACCTATTTCGTTATTAACCAGCATTACGCTCACTAACACCGTATCTTCGCGCAAGGCTGAGCGGAACAAATCCATATCCAGCAAGCCGTCTGTTCCGACATCCAGATACGTCACTTCAAAGCCTTCTTTTTCCAGCTGCGCACAGGTATCTAAAACCGCTTTGTGCTCGGTTTTAAGTGTAATAACGTGTTTGCCTTTATCTGAGTAATACTGAGCTGCGCCTTTTATGGCGAGGTTATCTGACTCAGTCGCACCTGAGGTAAAAACAATTTCGCGCGCGTCGGCATTAATAAGGTCAGCAACCTGATTCCGGGCAATATCGACAGCTTCTTCTGCCTGCCAGCCGTACTTATGCGAACGCGATGCCGGGTTACCAAACAAGCCATCCTGCGTTAAACATCCCATCATTTTTTCTGCTACAACAGGGTGTACCGGCGTGGTTGCAGCATAATCAAAATAAAGAGGTAACTTAGACACTTGCTTGCTCCTGACAACTTAAAGGCAATATTATAGGTGAGAGTTTAACTTAATCTCTTCTTCACTGTGGTTATGCAACGCATTCTGCCTATTCAGAACGTCACCGACGTCCTCTTTCTTCATCAACTCGGCCAGCGTAATACCGTCCAGAAAGTCGGATATTCTGTCGCTTAACCCTTCCCACAAAGAGTGGGTCAAACAACGTTCGCCGCCCTGACAGTTAGCTTTACCCTGACAACGTGTTGCATCAATTGACTCGTCTACCGCATGAATGACGGCACCAACAGAAATATCATTTGCGGCACAACCCAGACGATAACCACCACCCGGACCTCGCACACTGTCCACCAACCCGTGCTTACGTAAGCGCGAAAACAACTGCTCTAAATACGACAGAGATATTCCCTGACGCTCAGAAATATCCGCTAACGGCACGGGACCATTTGCCGTAAAAAGCGCAACGTCCAGCATAGCTGTTACTGCGTATCGACCTTTTGACGTCAGGCGCATGGTGGTTTCCTCTGCTGTTTAATTCATCGTTAATGTATTGAGATTCTACATTCCCGACTATTTTAGTCAAGTATTGCCTGTTGATTTGTCCACAGAGGCTAAGATGCCACGTAAAATATTAATTTCGTTTTCTTCCGGGCGGGCGCGGTTAAATAAACGACGCAGTTTTGTCATGACTTGTCCGGGGTGCTGAGGAACAATGAACCCAGTCTGACCCAGAGTCTTTTCAAGATGCTCATAAAACCGTTCTAAATCTTCAGCACGCGGGTATTCCGGTAAGTTTTCCGGGGCGCGTTGTTTCGATTCCAGCCACTGCATGCGTAGCTCATAACTCACCGTCTGCACCGCCATAGCCAGGTTTAGTGAACTGTAATCGGGGTTAGTTGGTATGTGTAAATGAAACTGACTTTGCTGTAGCTCTTCGTTGGTTAATCCACTGTTTTCACGGCCAAATACCAGAGCAACCTGATGCTGGCTGGTCTCCTCCAATACTTTTGCCGCACACTCTCGCGGGCCTAGCAGCGGCCAGTCTAAAGTTCGATTCCGGGCACTGGTGGCAATAACCAGACCACAGTCGGCAATCGCCTCCTGCAAAGTATCCACAATAGTCGCCGACGCCAGAATATCGGTTGCGCCAGCGGCCAACGCCGATGCGTGACTGTCAGGCTCCTGCACAGGGTCAACTAAGGTTAGTTTAGACAACCCCATAGTCTTCATGGCACGGGCGACAGAGCCTATGTTTCCGGTATGAGACGTATTCACCAGAACAATACGAATGTTATCAAGCATGGCGTTTCCCTTGAGTTTTTCTCGGCTTATGGAAAAGTTTGGCATGATACCGTAACACTGGTATGATCCGCGACCGAAAATTGTTCTTTTACAGCACAGGTAATTGGTATGCATCCGATGTTAAATATTGCGGTGCGCGCAGCGCGTGCGGCCGGCAAAATTTTAGTTAAAAATTTCGACCAGGGCAGTCCTGTTGAAGCCGAATCAAAAGGTTTGAACGACTGGGTTACTGATATGGATAAAGCCGCAGAGCAGGCTATTATCAACACCATCAAAAAGTCTTACCCTGATCACGGCATCATCGCAGAAGAAAGCGGTACTCAGGCTGGAAAAGAAAACGACTTCCAGTGGGTTATTGATCCGCTAGACGGCACGACCAATTACATGCGCGGTATCCCCCATTTTTGTATCTCTATAGCGTTACTTCACAAAGGTTCTGTTCAACAGGCCGTTGTTTACGATCCTATGCGCGAAGAATTATTCACCGCTACCCGCGGCGCCGGTGCGCAGCTAAATGGTCGTCGTTTACGCATTTCACCTAAAGTGGAATTAAAAGGCGCTATTTTAGCAACGGGTTTCCCGTTCAAAATGAAAAACCGTTTACCGGAATACCTGGAAATGTTCAGCAAGTTGTTTGAGCACTGTGCCGACGTTCGCCGTGCAGGCGCAGCAGCACTGGACTTAGCTTACGTTGCAGCAGCACGCCACGACGCCTTCTGGGAAATGGGTCTTAAGCCATGGGATATGTTGGCTGGCGAATTATTGGTTCGCGAAGCCGGTGGCATAGTCAGTGACTTTCAGGGTGGCCACAACTACATTCAGTCAGGCAACATAGCAGCAGGTGCGCCAAAAGCATTAAAACAAATGCTGGCACAAATTCGCTAAGCTCTTTCTAAAAACAAGAGCAGTAAGCCCAAAAGCAAAACGCCGTCTGAGGTCACCCAGACGGCGTTCTTTTTTATAGTTCGATTTCTTCTAAATCGAGTTCAAGCGAGTAATCCATATCAGAGAGTTCTTCCCGCAACCGGTACTTCTCTTTTAGCTGCTCTATTTCACGCCATTTACGTTTTGCCGCGCGACCCTTACCAGACTTGTCATTAACCTTTTGCAGTTCTTCTGAATGATCCATGTTATGACCCTCTGCTTTTTTGATACAACTTTTTTAATTATGGTATTAGCGCTGCAGTTAATCTGTTTGTTAACAAAAAAACCACAACTCATAAGTACCACACACCAGGCCACATTAAAAGAACTTTGTTACGCTTTTGTTAACAAATGATGGCGAAGGTGTGAAGAATTAGGTGATCAACTCAACTTGGGGGTAATTCGTTTTGAAAAATTCGCGGACAGAACCTAGCTGCTGAATGGGGAATAGATGGTCACTCGATACTTGATAATTAAAAGGGAACTGTAAAATAGCGTATTCCTCGTCGTACTCGCCCACCGCTACGCGTTTCAGCTTTTTATTGGGGACTTGTTCCAAGCCAACACGTAACTTTTCACCATTAACATCCAACAACGCCATGATGTTTTTAACTTTATTCTGCTCTCGATCTCTGGAGCTAATGAGCGACGCAGAGGCAACGATTAGGGCTACGAACAACGCCGCGAACCCCTGGCCGATAAAGTGCAAGAGCGTAAAGTAACTAAGGTAAATGGTTAATAACCAAAGCCAGGCAGGAATGCCTTTGATTTTCCGGGCCAGCCTCGCCCTAACGGTTTGCTCTTTATACATCCTTCAGCTCGTCATTTGCTTAAGTTCTATTAATTGTTGAACGACTTTCTCAACATTTGACGGTGCCCGTTTGGGCTGATAATTCAAAATATACTCGACCAGTCCTTTACGTTCAAGAACGGGCACGCTGGGAGGTGAAGACAACTTAACCCGAGCGCTGCGGTGTGAAAAAAATACAACGCCGTCTATCCAGGTAGATGCGCGGTTTTTCTTCAAATGCTCAGCCAAAACATGAATTTGTTTTTTTAACTGTTTTATTGGATTGCGAACTTTCGCTGTATATCGGCCACCTTTACGACCTACTTTATGGGCTACCCAATTAGAAGATTGCTCATCTCCCGTTACTTTAGAGTTGTTGTTCTTCACTTCGACTACAAACACGCCGTTAGGGCCCACAACAATTAAATCCAGCTCCGTGAAGCCGCGTTTTGCTCGCGAATTGGGTACATCAATCTGGTTAAACAAAACATAGTTATCGGGGAGTTTCTCTAAAAGCTGCAGTGTTTTTAATTCGCCTCTGGCGCCCGAACGCTTAGTGGATGCTGCTCCAATAATGCTGAAGAGGTAAATTAGTCCGACAATCCACCAGAAATTTGGTAATTTGTACATTAAAAAACCCGCAATAGGCGCGCCAATAATAGCGACCCATACGCGGGCTTTATTCACTTCTTGCGAAAGACGATTTTTGGTTATGTACTGCGTGTCGGCCATGACAATTTGACTACTTTTCCTTGCAAATAAGGGGCTATATTAAACCATCAAAGCAGACATCCGTCAGCTTTAACCCTTAGTTATCGGCTGGCTCCTTCAGCAGAATAAAGTGTTCGATCAAACGAATCATCAGCTCTTTTTGATTTGGTAAGCTCTCAGCTACCAGTAGTGCCAGAGCCACGAGAGTGTTGTCGTTAATCAACCGCTCAACAGGCTTAGCTAATAAATGCTGATTTAATCGCAGATACCACAAAAATAGGAAAGAACCCGAGCGTTTATTACCGTCGGCTAAGGGATGATTCTTGATAACAAAGTACAACAGATGGGCAGCTCGGCTTGCTATGTTGGGGTAAAACAACTCATCTGCAAAACCTTGTTCTATCGTCGCTAATGCCGAGGAAAGTCCATTGCCACGAACCTGTCCGAATAATTCAGTGGCTTCGCCTTTAGCTATAAGTGTTTTTCTAAGCTGTTGAATGGCATCGGCTGCATTATCTGGATCCAGAGCCTGCATACCATTTTGTCTGGTGCCTATTTCCGCTAAAACTTGCTCGTCATAACCTTGCAGCAGTGACCAGGAACGAGCGTACTCACTTATAACCTGAGCAACGGCTTCACCAGCTTCAGATACCAAGCCTTGGTTGCTCAGTGTACGACTGAGTAGATTCAGAGCCTGTTCAAACTCAACGCCCCGCTCTTGCAGCCGACGTTGGTTTAAAGTGTAGCCTTCAACCAGGTGCTCTTTTAATATTCGGGTTGCCCATTGGCGGAACTGTGTCGCGCGTTTGGAGCTCACGCGGTAGCCCACAGAAATAATGGCATCAAGGTTGTAATGTTTTACACGACGGCGGACTTGTCGTTTACCTTCTTGCCGAACTACCGAGAAATCCTCGGTAGTTGCCATTGCTTCCAGTTCATCTTCCCTGTAAATATTCTTCAGGTGCAAACCGATGTTATCGGTCGAGGTATCGAATAGTAATGACATCTGAGCTTGGTTCAGCCAAACTGTATCCTGTTCCAAAGCCACTTCCAGTTGTGCTTGCCCATCCTGGCTCTCAAATATTTGAATTTGCTTGTCGTTCACGCTTTATCCCTCATCCTTGAGCTTTGTGTCTTCACCAAGCACTCTAGCATAGTCGGCATTTCTTCATTCGGTCACAATGCTTTCATTAAACCACCAAAGCAGTCAGACGTCAGCTTAAAAGCTCTACTGCTTTTCTCTTATAGCCTCAATCAATTCTTCTTTACTCATTTGGCTGCGGTTATCAATATCAAGCTGTTGCGCCCTATTGTATAACTCATCTTTGGTGCGCTCTTCCAGCCAGGTATTGGGGTTACCTGTCCCCTGAGTAGTGGTGTTATCGGTAAGCCCCTCTTCGCGTCGCTGCTTATTCACAGTGCGACTGGCAATTTCCTCTGCTTCATCTTCACTTTTTCCGTCATCCAGCTGAGACTGCTTAATATGCTGATACATACGCTCGTCTTTGTCGCGCCAAACGTCTGGCATGGTTGCCTCCTTTCTCAGTCAGTCGTTAATTACTGAGAGTCCCGGCCACGTTGCTCTGGGGCTATCTGCTTATCTTTCTGCGAGTGAGTGTCATGAGTTGAATTTGGCCGACGGTGGTCTTCACGGCTCTGGTTTTCTTTGTCCTGCTGTGATTGCAGCTTCCGCTTTTCTTCTTCGCTAAGATCTTGCTCGTCTTTTTTAATTTTCGGATTCATTGGCCCAGTCATAAAGCCTCCTTAATCGTTAAAATGTCAGTGCGTTTTCTCAACTTCTTCATTATCAAGTGTAGTACAGCACATCTTAAAATAAAGATACGCGGGGCATCTTTACGGTTTGTAGAATAGAGTCGGTGTAGCCGTAAAGATCTGATCCACAAAGGCTAACGTAATTCAGTAAAAGACATTAAGTAGCCTGTTTATGAACCTGACTGAATCTGAAGTATCACGCGTTATTGAAATGGCGTGGGAAGACCGCACGCCATTTGAAGCTATTGAAGAACAATTTGGCCTGCAGGAAAAGCAGGTTATTAAGTTTATGCGTTCGCAACTTAAGCCGGGCAGCTTCCGCTTGTGGCGGGAACGTGTATCGGGGCGCAATACTAAACATCGTAAACTGCGCCCCGCGGAAGTGTCGCGCGGCTACTGCCCAACACAATATAAACAGCGTTAGGCAATAACCTACTAAAGCATACTTTTCAGAACCGTGTCCTTGCGAATAAAGTGATGATGCAAGGCAGCTGCAACATGCAAAGCAACCAGTGCCATAAGAGCTATTGCCAGCCAGCCGTGCAGTTCCCGGAATATGGCATAGTTCTCAATATTGACAGTAAGTGCCGACGGTAAGCGGAACCAGCCAAATACGTCAATTGGCCGCCCGGCAAAGTACTGCATTAAGTACCCTGAAATTGGCATGGCGAACAACAGCAAATAAAGCAGCCAGTGAGAAGCCTTGGCGACAAATGTCTGCAAGCTTGATAAGTCTCCGGGTAATGCCGGAATTTGATGGAACAAACGATTCATTAAACGTGCAATAACCAGTGCGGCCGCCACAACACCAAAGGCTTTGTGCACGGTTAAAATGCTTAACTGCCAAGGTTCTAAAGAACGAACCATCAATAGACCAGCCGCCATAGCCCAGTGGAACAAGCGCATCGACAAGGAAAACTGTTGTGTGTTATTCATTACCCTGGTCCTCCCGCTCGCCCATTAACGCTTCTTTTGCTCTGCGCCTATAAGACTCAGCATAAGCCGCGGAACGAGCCCGTAGTATGGGATCTCGGGTTGCCTCAATACCGGTTGGTAACACCAGAGGATCGTAATTTATACCGTGGCATTCACCCTGTAACTGCGGCGTTACCCCGGTAATAACAATTTGTCCCGCTGTAACCTTCTCACGGCTGTCCGGCCATGCTTTTGCTGGATTGTTCTCATCATCTTTCTCATTTGCCAAAGTAAAAACCCAGTCGAAAATGATATTTTCTTTCGCTACCCGGTTGGTAATTTCCTGGTGCAGAGCATCCACACCCTCTAAGTTGTCAGCAGAAACTGAAACCGTCGGCTGCATAGTCCAGCGCACGGCTTGCTTTTCACCGTTTGAATTCACCAGATAAAACGCGTTAATACTGTTATAAGTCTCGGCAGCAAAGCTTCCGCCGGGTTGATATTGCGCTTTCCAGCTTAAAAAGTCACTGCTCTCCGGGTGTTCGGCAAAAAACGTTTGTATTGCTTTGGGGCCTGCCTGAATCGCCTGAATTTGCTGATAAAAAGTATGCGGATCTTTAACCGCCATAACTGGCGGCGTATTCATTGCAATACGCCATTGCTCGGTCGAATTCATGGCAAAGCTCAGAGCTAAACTGCGTACCGGTGCTTTTAAGTCAGGCGCTGTTGGATTATTACCGGCTACCGAAAATCGGCCGATAAAAGACATGGATCCCGTTTCAAATAGTGCCGTTTTTGAATAGCTGGCTAACTGCCCGTTTGAACGAAACTCACCACTAACGCAAATGCCTTTTGCGTGAGCACGCCGAAAGCCTTCATGGGCGGTTTCTCCCTGCTGTAAATTCACAAACTCTTGCGCACTAACTTTGGGGGGATCATCGGCTGCCACGCTCATTATTGGCGCCAACAATAATGCCAGATATTGTTTTTTCATGTCGAAAGTACTCTTGTTATCATTCTTTCGGTTAGAGTATATCAGTCAATCGAGCACTGCGAGCAGCGTTCTTTACCTGTTAATAGCTTGGAAATGCGGTTGCGGTAACGCGCGAAAAATAAGTACGCTTTATCGGCAAACCATCGAATCACAGGCCAGCGTAAAGGGGCAATCATCCAGCCATTCCCCACCAGCGACCAGGCCGCATAGGTGACATCCAGACCATAAATCATTTCACCTGAACGGGTCTGTCCGTGTAAATACTGGTTAGCCTTAGCAACGTCTACTGCAGGATAGCGCTGATTAAAATCCGGCTCGTTAATATTCTCAAATTGGATCTTTCTTTGTTCATCCAGCTTCCTTAAATGACGCATCTCTTTCACGCATAACGGACATCCACCGTCGAAGAAGATAACAAGTTTCGAACTTTGCTCTGACATTAGAACCACCGTTTTGCGAATTACACCTTCTTATACGCTGTTTTTGCGTATTTGACTCATAATGTAATGCGAAAATCGGTCTGCTTATCTCACAATACGACATTGCCACGCAGCCAGACTTAATAAGCAGTGCTAGTCTCTTTATGATACTTGGCGCAGACGCGCTGCAACTCGCTCCAAAATAAGAGGCAAGGATGCCAAAACTCTCTAGAATTCATCTTGTTTATTTAGTGGCATTTTTTATCGCTGCCTTTTGTACCTTGCCTGCAGCCGCATGGCAGAACTCAACGCAAACCCAGCTCGCAAAAGTGTATGAACAGGACAATACCATCCCCATTAGCAACTACTTAGTAAGTGAAAAATACGATGGTATCCGGGCCATTTGGACAGGATCGCAACTACTGACCCGACAAGGCAACCTGATATCAGCTCCGGAATGGTTTACTGCACCGCTACCCGCCGTTTGGCTTGACGGTGAGCTGTGGACAAAACGCCAGAATTTTGAGGAATTAAGTTCTATTGTGCGAACCCAAACACCAAGGGATAGCCGCTGGCGGCAAGTGAAATATATGGTGTTTGATATGCCTGACGCGCAACTGCCTTTCGAGGAGCGATACAAAAATTATTCAAGCTTAATTGAGCAAATAAACGCTGAGCATATTAGGCCGGTTAAGCAGCAACGGTTTCATTCCAATCATGAGTTAAGCGAACACCTGAAAGCTATGGTTGAGCATGGCGCAGAAGGCCTAATGCTGCACTTAGCAACGGCGCTTCATCAGTCGGGCAGAAGCGATGCTTTATTAAAATTAAAACCCTATTTCGACGATGAGGCCGAGGTCATCGCGCATTTACCCGGCAAAGGTAAATACACCGACATGCTCGGTGCGCTGCGCGTGCGCAATCAGCAAGGCATTGAATTTTCTATTGGCACCGGCTTCACCGACGCCGAACGCGCTAACCCTCCGCCTGTCGGCAGTATCATTACCTACAAGTATCACGGCTACACCAGTAATGGCGTGCCACGCTTTGCCAGCTTTTTACGAATTAGGGAGGTTGTAGAGGGTGAATAAGCTTTTAGACACGGTGCGTATGCAAAAAATACAAAGAAACCACGAATTGACAACGTTGCGCAACACGCTACACTAAAAGCTCATGATCAAAACTTTCAAGCACAAAGGACTGAGGCTTTACTTCGAAATTGGAAGTACTCGTGGAATTCAAGCGAACCATGCAGCAAGGTTACGCATGCAGTTAGTGGCATTAAATACAGCTATGAAAGTTTCAGATCTCGACATTCCGGGATACAAACTGCACCCGTTAAAAGGTAGTCGAAAAAATATTTGGTCGATAGCGGTTAGTGGCAACTGGCGTTTAACCTTCGAGTTTCGTGATGGTCATGTATATCTACTTAATTACGAGGATTATCACTGATGTCTATTATGTTTAACCCAGCCCACCCAGGCGAATTTATTCTAGCAACCTATATGCAGCCTTTTGGCTTGAGTTGCCGGTATTTAGCTACAAAGTTAAATGTTTCTCCATCCACTTTAAACAGAGTTTTAAAATGCCAAAGTGGCATAAGCCCTGAAATGGCGTTGCGTTTATCGAAAGCTTTGGGCAGAAGCCCGGAGAGTTGGCTAGCGATGCAGGATGCGTACGATTTATGGCATGCTGGAAAAAACTTAAGTTTAGATAAGGTTCAGAAGCTTGATCTTACGATCGCATGATAAATGCCTAACAGGCTCGCTGCTATATCCAGCGTTGACTCGCGTAAACGCTCAAATACCTACATTCGATGAGCGCAATACAAAAGATCAAGTTAAAGCGCGTTTGCATGGCAAAAAGCCAAGCTGATTAAGAATACAAAACAGCAGACCATTGTCCGCGAGATCATAACGGACAGTGTGACTGTCCGCGGACACTTGATTAAAAACTCAAAAAATAACTAAATCCTTTAAAATCAAAAGGTTAAATTCTGGCACCGAAAATGCAATGGAGATATAAGACTTAAACATATCGCATCGCCAGGATAACAACGCATGATTGAAGGAACCAGCCAACAAGACCATATTATTCAGCGTCCAGCGAAAAGCACGCTACGCCGATTTCTCCCTAGCGTCGCCGCTGTCAGTCTTCTGCTTGTGTTGGCAGTGGCTATTTTTCAGTCGTTTGGACAAAGCGCCAGTTTGACTTTACCGCGTAACCAGATGCAATTCGCCACCGTACAACGTGGCGATTTAGTACGCGACATTTCAGTGCAAGGTAAAATTGTGGCTGCCAACGCTCCTACGCTGTACAGCCAAGAAATCGGTCAGGTGCAGCTGTTTAAACAGCCCGGTGAAGCTGTAAAACAGGGCGATTTACTCGCGACTATCACCAGCCCGGCGCTACAGAATGATTTACAGCAGCAAGAAGCCGTGCTCGCCGGAATGCAAAGCGAAGCCGAGCGCGCTGAGTTGGCCGCACGCGAGCAGCAATTAGATACTGAACAGGTCATGAATACAGCTCAGGTCAACTTGTTGGCTGCACAGCGTGAGCTGCAACGAGCCCACCAAGCCATTGAATTCGGTGTTATCCGACAACTGGATTTCAACATTGCTGAAGACAACCTGGCAACCTCCGAGCTTGAATTCGAGCATGCCAAACGCAAAGTCGAACTGGCTCGCGATAAGCTGAGCTTTGAACAGAGTTCCCGCGTCCAGTCAATTCACCGCCAGCAACTGGTAGTCGACGAGCTACAACGCAAAGTGAGGGCTCTCAATATTACCGCTCCTGTCACGGGTCAGCTGGGTAACTGGCTGGTTGAGCAACAAAGCCACGTACTACCGGGACAAGCGCTGTTGACCGTAATTGATTTAAGCCAGTATGAAGCAGAACTCTCGATCCCGGAAAGCTACGCACGCGATTTGCTAGCCGGGCAAGCAGTGGAAGTGCAATTAGGTCGACAGCAGTTGCGCGGAGCCATCAGTTACATAGCGCCGGAAGTACGTGACAACCAAGTTAGCGCCCGGGTGCGCTTCAGCGAAGCGGACAGCAGCCAGTTACGCCAAAGCCAGCGCGTGACCGCCCGCGTGGTTCTGGAACATAAGGAAGATGTACTGATGATTGCCCGCGGTGATTTTGTCAGCTCAGGAGGTGGTCGAGAAGCCTACCAGGTTATCGATGATCAGGCCGTGCGTAAACCGGTACAACTCGGAGCACTGTCGGTGCAGTGGGTAGAAATACTTGAGGGTGGCACCGAAGGCGAGCAATGGGTGATTTCAAATCTGAGTGAGTTTAAAGGCCAGGACAGGGTCAATCTAAATTAATAACACGACAAATTTTATGACTTAACACAAGGAACAACCAATGATAACGCTAACAAATTTAAGCAAGATCTTCCGCACTGAGCTCATTGAAACCCATGCGTTGCGCGAGGTGAATTTGCAGGTCAACGAGGGCGAATTTGTCGCTCTCACCGGCCCTTCCGGTTCAGGCAAGTCAACGCTGTTGAATATTCTAGGCACCCTTGAGGGCTTTGATAGCGGTGACTACTTACTTGATGGGCAATCCGTAAAAGGCTTGTCGGACTCAGCGCTGTCACAGTTACGCAACGAAAAAATTGGTTTTATCTTTCAAAGTTTTAACTTAATTAAAGACTTCAGTATCTACGACAACATCGAGCTGCCTTTACGTTATCGTGGCTTAAAAGCAGCGGAACGCAAACAGCGTATCGAACAAGCATTAGAGCTCGTCGGCCTCCACGCACGACGTGACTATCTGCCTGCTCAGTTGTCCGGTGGTCAGCAGCAGCGTGTCGCCATCGCTCGCGCAATTGCCGGTCAACCCCGCATTCTGCTTGCCGATGAGCCCACCGGTAACCTCGACTCGTTAATGGCTCGTCAGGTTATGGAACTGTTAGAAAAAATTAATCAGCAAGGCTGTACCATTTTAATGGTTACCCACGATCCGGATCAGGCTCGCCGTGCTGCCCGCAATATTCAAATTGTCGATGGCCAACTGCATGACAGCACGCTGTACGAGCCACTGGCAGCTCACAGCGCTTAAAGGAAAGACTATGGAACAGTTTATTTATTACCTTAAAGTGAGTCTACTCAGCATTAAGCGAGCACCACTACCTTACGCCTTAACCGTTTTTATTCTGAGTGTCGGCCTGGGCGTATTTTTCGCTAATGCCACTTTCTATTACCAGTTGAACTCTGACCCATTGCCGCACAAAAGCGACAAGCTGTTTTTTCCCATGACATTGATAACACCAAACGACTGCAATAACTGTCGCCCTCCCCGAGTGCTTAGTTACAGCAATGTCCAGAAACTGTCAGCAAGTGATATACCTTCCGCTCAGGCGGCTATGTATAGCAGCGATGGTTACGCCCGGTTAAGCGTTGACCAGCCACCAACCCCAGTTTCTATACGTATTACCCAACGTGACTTCTTCAAAATGTTTGAGGTGCCGCTATTACACGGTTCGATGTGGGCCGACGATGAAGCCCACAATGAAGTTTTGCTTACCCGCGCCATGGCATTAAAACTACTCGGTCGTACCGACGTGGTGGGCGAATCAATACTGCTGGATGACCGCAATGTCAGTGTCATCGGGGTTCTGGATGACTGGCAGATGTTACCGCGCCTATATGATGCGAATGGACGTAATCATTTAAGTGCTGGCGAAGACATTTTTCTCCCTCTGGAAACGGGTTACGACCTAAATTATCTGTCTAGAACCAACTCACAAACCTTTGACGATACAGACTATCGTCAATTAGCCACGGAAGGTCGAACAGGTGCCTTGCACCAGTTGCAATACTGGGTGCAACTGGATACTGAAGAACAACAGCAAGCTTACAAACAATTTATGCAAAGCCTGGCCGAAGACGAAAAAGCAGCGGGTCGCCACCCGGCTCCGATCAATAATCAGCTTGTACCCATGCGTAATATTGTCGACTACTTTGGGGACGACCCCGGCGATATCAAAGCCTTTGCTCTGGTCACTTTGCTGTTCCTGGTGGTGTGTTTGTTTAATGCCAGTCATTTAGCGCTCAACCGTTATTTGAGTAATCAATATGAATTTAGCCTGCGCCGGGCGTTGGGGGCCAGCCGTAGCCAGTTACAGTTGCAAATGCTTGCTGATGTGCTTTTGATGACATTCCTTTCCATTACCGGCGCATTAATTATTGGCTACGCAGGCGTTTCATTAATGAATACGCTACTACCCCGCAATAGCCTGTTCTCTGACTGGAACCTTACCTTAATGGCAGGGCTAATGTTGACTGCGTTTTTCTGTAGTTACCTAGTCACTCTGTACCCGTCAATTCGTGCCTCGTTTGGTTCATTGAATCAGCAGTTAAAGGAATAAACACCATGTCATTACCACTACTTTTCAAAGTATTGCTGACCCGTAAAGTGGTTACCATTTTATTGCTGTTACAGCTGGCTATTACTCTGGCACTCTTACTCAACAGTGTGCTGCTGGCACAGCAAACGCACCAACAACTGAATCAGCCAACCGGCCTCGATTTGGAAGAGACCCTGTTGGTACAAATAAAACCTACCACACCGCAACTTCGGGCGTACCCGCTATTAGAAGATCTGCTGGAACGTCAGCTCAATGCACTGCGGAATATTCCCGGTGTTGTCGCAGCAGCCTATAGCAATCAGGGCATGCTGCTCCAGGGAGGAAATAATGGCAACGTCTATAATGTCGATGACGAAGAGCGAAGCAACACCTCAAGTGTGCCAATCTACTTCGTCTCAGCCGACTATTTTAAGGTTCTGGGCGTCGATGTGTTGCAGGGTAGACTTCCACAGCAGTCCAGCCTTTTTACTAAAGAGAGTTTCCCCAGCGTGGTCCTCACTCAAAGTCTCGCTGAACATCTGTTTCCAGAGCAGTCAGCTGTGGGCCGCCAGCTTAACCGCGGTTCGGTAAGTGCGGTAATAAGTGATTTTTATGGTCAACGTAATGGTGAGAACGTAATGTATAACAGCATTCAGGTTACCCGTCCCTTCAGCGTAGACTGGGGGTACACATTGTTGCTGAGAACATCGCCCGGTCAAACCTCAGCTGTTCGCCAACAATTAACCACCGTATTACAGCAGGTCGAACCCAACATCGAAATTTTCCATATTCGGAGCCTTGCCGAGCAGCAGCAACAGCTCTATCGCAATGAATATGGCCTGGCTACTCTGCTCACTATTCTCAGTGCTTTAATGCTAGTCGTCACCATGATTTCGAGCTACAGCAGTACCCACTTTCAGGTATTAAAACGCCAGCAGGAAATTGGCATCAAGCGCGCTTTGGGTGCCAGTAAGCGGCTGATTTTTATTGAGCTATTAAGTGAAGGTTGGTTATGTACCTTAATCGGTACACTGCTTGGCATCGGTTGCGCGCTGCTTCTCAACCATGGTTTATCACAGGTTATCAGCTTGCCATCACTCAACTGGTGGCTGCCGTTGTTGACCGGCGCTATTTTGTTATTCTCTGTCACCCTGGCCATATGGTATCCTGCAACCATTGCTACCCGGGTGTCTCCCGCCACTGCTACCAAAGCTTTATAACAATGCTTAATATATTGGTTATTGATGACAGTTCATCCATTTGCCAGGCTCTACAGACGCTGTTTTCTCTGCAAAACTACCAAGTATGCTGCACAACAACGCCTGAACAGGCGTGGCAGGTGTTAAATAAACAACCTATCGATTT
>Ga0114932_10003037_pt1 | contig 16918 bp, 12 predicted proteins | sample 2SBtaG_2_FD_87286 | JGI IMG/M metagenome (GOLD analysis project Ga0114932, IMG submission 87286) | Deep subsurface microbial communities from Kolumbo volcano to uncover new lineages of life (NeLLi) - 2SBTROV12_ACTIVE470 metaG | ecosystem: Environmental > Aquatic > Marine > Volcanic ... | reverse complement strand
GAAACCGAAGGCCTGCCACCGCCCGCTGCACTGGTCAAGGTCGCAGCGGCTTCGCCGTCGCCCGTTTTTGGCGGCTGCGCCGCGGAGTTGGCCGAACCCTGACAAGTCCAGCGGGCGATGGCTCAGGAGGGCTTCTTCAACCAACAGGAGGTCAACATGACGTACTACAACGACGAACACGCGGCGGCGCACGCCGATGGGTTTATTGCGCTCGCCGTGGCGGAGGACGCTGCGGTCGCTGTCGGCGAGCTGATGCAGGGACTGCCGGCGTCGCTACGGTGTTTCCAGGACCAGGCGGTACGGGCAGCGGCGTCCGTGGCGCTGAATGTCGCTGAGGGCAGCGGACGGCGCGGCAGGGAGCGCAAGCGGTTTTACCAGGTGGCACACGCATCGGCGCGCGAGGCGAAGTCCGCAGTGCGCATCGTCGTGCGGCTCAACGCCATCGACCAGGCGCGCGGGCGCAAGGCGGTGGACCTGCTCGACCGCGCGGCTGCGCTGACGTGGCGGCTTTGGACCGGCTCGGCGTAGCCGGATGGCCGACTCGGCGGCGTGCAACAATTCGGGCACGCCGCCGAGGCCAGCGTTCTTGCCGCCCCATTTCGCCATGACGTTGGCAGCAGCGTTGACGTGGCCGCAGCGCTAAACGCGATACTCAAAAGTACACAACTGTACTTTTAGGTGACGCGTTTGGCGTCATCTGCCCTGTCGACGCTCGGCCGCTCTCCTCAATGACCTCGGCTGGCTCGTGCTCGAGGCTCGCCCACACACGCTTGTGCTCCGGTCGTGGTCGGCGAGGCCGCCTGCTGGCGTCGCGCACCGGTGCCAGTCCCGCCATCACGTCCTCAGCGCGGCGCGCAAACGGCTCGACGGTGTAGACCGCTGCGACGGTCGCCATCCGCTTGCGCCCCTTCTTCTCGCCCTTGGACAGCCGTGTCTTCAGCTTGCGCTTCGCCTTGCGGGCGGCACGGCGAGTCGCAGGTCGCAGGCTGTCGGGCAGCATGACCACGCCCTTGCCGTCGGTCGTGATCACGAGCACGTCGCCGGTGTCCTTGGGCGGCACAGTGAGCTCCGTCTCGGCGTAGAAGGCGTCGAAGTCCACCGAAGCGGCCCGGGCCGCTTCCTCCACCTGCCGTCTGCCCAGGCGCAGTCCGGTGCTGTACCCGAGCGCGGTCACAGTCTCGTCGTACGAGTTGCGCGACGTGGTCAGCGCGATCATGCGCCGCAGTTCCAGCGAGAATGTCTGCGGCGGCAGGTTCAGGTCAGCGTCGAGCGGCATCCGCGCGTCGCAACCACGAGCTGTGTACGCCTTGCGGGCGACCGCCACGTCACCGAAGACGCTCTTCACCGCCCGGCTCGCACCATCGCGGGCATGGCGCCGCTCGATGCCGTCATCACCGACCACACGCACGCGAGGCTCTGTTGCCGACCGATGCTCGACATGGCCCTGCAGCAAGCACCGCAGCACCTCGCGGCCGTCAACGGAAATCAGCCGCTCGATGTCAGCTTCGGTCGATGCCAACGCTGCGGGGCCAAGCAGACGCTGCTTCAACGCGTCGTAGGCGGCGTCGGCAGCGGCGAACAGGGGTTGGGCAAGAACGGTCGTCGTGGTAGCTGTGGTCATTGGGAGGGCCTCCAAGGGGCATCCGTGGGTCAGCAACCCCTACGTACCTTGGATCGGCCCTCCTTTCACGTTCTCAGACACCGCAACTGCTTGGAATCATGCGAACCGCGCGTCGTTCCAAGGGATCCGCACCCGTTCCAATCTCCGCCCCTACAGATCGGTCCCAACTTCGACACAGTCGCCGGCACACGGTTCGCGATCCCGCAGCGCATGTGCCCCTGGTACCCCAAGAAGAAGTGAGCGGTCGTCACCTCTCTCCGGTGCCGACGAGGTGATTGCCGCGGCTAAAACGACGGCTTGCGAGGCTTCGGCATCCAGACCTGCGTCGACATCAGCGACGTCGGTGCCTTGAAGCTGCGCGGCAGGAAGATGACAACGTGCGGCTTGTGGATCGCCCCCTTGAGGCGCTGATCGGGCAGGCGCTGCACCTTCGGGCTGAATTTCGCGTTGGCCAACCGGGCCCATGCGCGCACTCGGGCGCGACGACGCTTGGCCTGGTCCTTGCGGATCTGCCGGTCGTTCCTGGCCTCGACGCGTGCATGCTTGGCGATGGCCGCGATCCGCTTGGCGATGTGGCTGTTGATGTTGACCCTCGGCTTTGTGGATTGGGCGCGGACGGCCTTGTCCTTTGCAAAAACGAGCTGCGGTGCAGCGATCGCCGCGGCGACGATGGCGGCTTGCAAGGCGATCGCGATCCGGCGGTGATTGGCGGTGGTCATGGCGTCCTCCCGAAGCGTGGTAGGCCTGCACAGACGCGCGTCGCGAGCATCCGATCTGCCAGCAATCCGTCGTTCACATCTGCGAACAGACCCGCATGCACGCCCGGTCGGTCAGCCGCTCACACGAAGCTGGGCGGACTGCGGGGCGTGTCGCTATCGGGACGCCCGGGAGACGCGTCGCGACACCGGCGCGGCTGGCGATGGTGCACGGTCGCGATGGTGCACGGTCGCGATGGTGCACGGCGGCGATGCTGCACGGCGGCGATGCTGCACGGCGGCGATGCTGCACGGCGGCGATGCTGCACGGCGGGGGCGGCCCTGAATCTCCTGTCCCCCCTCAGGCGAAACGTGCAACGACTTCGTCCAACATCCCACCGAGTCCGCACGACCATGTTTGCCCCTGCGTGAGAGGAGTCGGCGTCTGCGACACCAGGAATCGTCGCGTCGCACCTACCATGTCGGCGGCTTTGTTCAGTCTCGCCAGGTGTTGTCGTGTCGGAGCTGTCGTCAGCTTGATCTCGATGGCCCACCGCTCCTTGCCGAAGTCCAACACCAGGTCCGACTCCCAACCGTCGCTGGTGCGGAAGTAGCTCGCATCAAACGGCGCGCCAATTTGCAGCAACGTTGCCATTGTCTGCTCTACGACGAACCCTTCCCACGATGCGCCCACCCAGGGGCGCCCCAGCAAGTCGTTGATGTCCGCCACCATGTGGAGCGCGTGGAGCGCCGGTCAGGCGTCGGCTTGGCCACGCTCGAGCCCGTCGAGCACGGCATCGACGAAACGGCTGCGACGCGGTGTTGATCGCAACAATACCGCCGCTGATGTACTTGGACGCAACCGCGGCGTAGTATCTGCCGACGGCTGTCCAGCCGTAAAACGCCTTGTCGTCCGGCGGCGTGACCCTGTGCGAGGTCGTCTCTCCAGCGCCGTTTACGAACCAGCTGACCGCTGAGAAACGGCCGTAGCGGGACGCTTTGCACGCCTTGCCATCGCATGTTCCGTCTGCTGAAGAGCCGAGCTACTCCATTTAACGGAGCATGACCAGCCGGGGCGCCGCCGAGCGGTTGATGTGCAGTCAGCGCGGTGCCACGCTGGGAACGCACTCAGGGGCAACTCTGAGGTCGCCCGCCGCCAGCTGCTGCAATGGCGGGACCACCGGGACAGCCCACCGTCGACGGAGAGAGCCGGATGGAGCGTGAGCTGGGTCTGGTCGAGCTGACCGCGATCGCGCTCGGCGGCATGATCGGCGGCGGGATCTTCGCCATTCTCGGCGTGGCGGTCGAGCGCGTGGGCAACGCCGCGTCGTTGGCCATCCTCATCGGTGGTGTGCTCGCATTCCTGGCAGCCGTCCCGTATGTGCGCCTCACAAGGTTGTACAAGGACGAGGGGGCCACCTACTCGTTCTTCAAGCGCACATTTGCGGACTCTCGCATGGCGGCGTCCGTGATCGGCTGGCTGGTGGTCTTTGGCTATGTCGCCACCCTCGGCCTCTACGCCTTCACGTTTGCGAGCTACCTGGCGAGTCTGTTTCCTACGTCTCACCCAGAGTCAATTCGGCTTATCTTGAGCGGCACTCAGCTGGCCACCTTTGCCCTCCTCAACATCATCAGCGTGCGCCTGATGGGACGGGTCGAAGATCTGATGGTCTACGTCAAGGTCACCGCGCTGATCGTGCTGGCGGCGGTGCTCTTCTGGGCTGGGGACTCCAGCAACGCCACCCTACCGGCCTTCGAGCCGGCACTGGGTGGGGAGCTCATGTTGGTCGCGGCGATCACTTTCGTGGCGTTCGAAGGCTTCCAGTTGGCCATCCACGCCTATGAGGAGGTAAAGGATCCGCAGGTCAGCGTACCGCGCGCCATCTACGCGGCCATCGTGGTGGCGACCCTGCTGTACGTCTTGCTTGCAGAGGGGGCACTGTGGTCCCTCGACAAGGCACAGATCATCGCCGACAAGGAGTACGCACTCGCCGCAGGAGCGGCGGAGGTCCTCGGTCGAGGCGGGCATGCGCTCGTGATCGCCTCTGCCTTGCTGGCCACGTCCAGCGCGGTGAGCGGCACCTTGTTTGGCGCCTCCCGGCTGGCGGCCGTCATCGCTCTCGATGGCTACCTGCCGGCCTACATGGGCCGACGACGCCAGGGCCACGTCCCTGCCGCAGCCATTGTCACGCTCGCGGCTGGCGCCTGGCTCCTGGTGCTGTCGGGTCGCCTGGAGCTCATCGTGGAGTTCGGCAGCTTGGTGTTCATCGCTGTCTCTTTGCTCATGGCGGTCGCCAATTGGCGGGTCAGAGAGCAGACACAGTCCTCGCAGCTCTTCTGCTGGACGACAATGCTCTCGCTGGCGGCGGCAGGTATGGCCATCGTGGGGTGGCAGGCCATGGCGCGACCCGATGACCTTGTCTGGACGCTGTCGGTTGCTGGCATGCTGACGATCGCGAGCGTCGCCTACGGGACCTGGTCCGACCGCGACCGTCGCCGCCCCGACGGTGGGGCACCTCCCGGCTGACTCCGACTCGATCCAGCGACGCCGGTTTCGCTCTGCCGTGCGGTCTCCGAGGAGTGTAGAAACGAAACAACGCGGGGCGCTATAACGGACCCATGGACCTGTTCGCCGCCCGCAAGCGCAACGACTCGCCGCTCGCCGACCGGATGCGCCCCAAGCGCCTGCCCGATGTGGTCGGTCAGCAGCATTTGTTGGACAAAGGTCGCATCCTCGCCCGGTCCATCGCGGCCGATCGCATCCCGTCGATGGTGCTCTGGGGACCGCCCGGCACCGGCAAGACCACGCTCGCCACGGTCATCGCCGCCGAAACCAACTCGTCGTATGTCGCGTTCTCCGCCGTGCTCGGAGGCGTCGCCGAGCTGCGCAAAATCGTCGCGGCGGCGCGCGAAAAGAAGAACTTCTACGGCACCCGCACGATCCTCTTCGTCGACGAGATCCACCGCTTCAACAAGTCGCAGCAGGACGCGCTATTGCCCCATGTCGAGGACGGCACCGTCACGCTCGTCGGCGCAACCACCGAGAATCCGTCCTTCGCGGTCAACTCGGCGCTGCTGTCCCGGGCGCGCGTCTTCGAGCTCAAACCGCTCGATCCAGCGGATCTCCGCAAGCTGCTCGAGCGCGCGTTGACCGACGATGGTGGCCTCGCCCACGCGCTGGAATCGGTCGACAGCGACGCGCTCGACGCCATCGCCCATCACGCTCGGGGAGACGCTCGGCGCGCCTTGTCCGGCCTCGAGCTCGCCAGCGACTACGCCCGCGCTTGCAAGGCCGAACGCGTCGATGTCGCCACTGTCGACGAAGCCTTCGCCAACCAAACGCTGCTCTACGACAAGTCGGGCGAGGAGCACTACAACGTCGTCAGCGCCTTCATCAAGTCGCTGCGCGGCAACGATCCCGACGCCGCCATGTACTGGATGATGCGCATGCTCGACGCCGGCGAGGACCCGCTCTTCGTGCTGCGCCGGATGCTGATTTTCGCCAGCGAAGACATCGGCAACGCCGACCCGCGCGCCCTCCAAGCCGCCGTCAACGCCGACGCCGCTTTTCGCCGCCTCGGCATGCCCGAAGGCCTGTATGCGATGACCCAGTGCTGCACCTACCTGGCGAGCGCTCCCAAGTCCAATAGCGCTGTGCACGCCATCTCGGCCGTGCGCAAGGACATCGCCGCTCACGGCGCGCTGCCGGTGCCGCTGAAGCTGCGCAACGCCCCCACCAAACACATGAAAGCCTGGGGATACGGCGACGGTTACCGCTACCCGCACGCCGAGGGCGGCCACAGCGCCGGTGAAACCTACCTGCCCGACAAGCTTGTCGGCGCCCGCTACTACCAGCCCCGCAACGCCGGTCTCGAGATCCAAATCCGCCAGCGCCTGAAACGGCTCCGCGAACAGGGGACCGAAGAGGCCAACGGCAACCGACACGACGACAAGGCAAAGTAAATGTCCAAGAGCCCCTGCCCCGAGCTGCGACGCGACCTTCTCTGCTATCGGAGCGACGCGGGGGGCGGTCAGGTTGTCGATCTCTTGCTGGAGGCGGCGCATCGCTTCGACGCGGACGAATGGGCGGCGATTGAATCGCTCACTGAAAAACCCGGCCCCGCGGCGTTGATGGCGCGGCTCGACGGCGCGCTATTGCTCGAAAACCCGACCGTTGAGTCGCTCCGCCAGCAGGCCTGGGCCGCGCGGATCCGCAGGCGCGTGGTGCGACCGCCGTTGGACGAAACGGAAGGGCCCTGGCACCTCGCGACCGACCTGCCCGATTGGGTCAGCCCGATGTGGAGAGCTGCGGAGCGATGGCGCCGGCTCGCCGAAGACGCCGCTGCCGGACGCACACCTCTGAGGCTCGACGGGTTTGTCCGCAGCGACCGGGCGCACAATGTTCGTGACGAGGCCCAGGCGGCGCAGAAGACGCGCATGGACAACAACTATTGCAACGCCGATTGCCACGACGCGCTCGATGACGACGGCGCGATCGGCGCGTGGATCGGCCTGCTGCGCTGCGACGCGATGCGCGAGTTGATCGGCGCCGTACTTCGCCTTGAGCTGCCCGAGGGGATGATGGCCAAGGTCTGGCAGCTCGGCCCCGGTGACCACGTCGGCCCCCACGCCGATGGTGTCCGCTATGTCGCGACCCTGTGCCTCGGGTTGAGCGCTGGCTGGACCGCCCGTCACGGCGGCGGGATCGTTTTTGGCGAACCGAGCGAAGCGCGCATGGAAGCTCGCACGCGCTGGCTACCCCACCTCGGCGACGCGATGCTGTTTCGGCCCGAAGCGTGGCGCTGGCATGCCGTCGAACCCGTCGCGAAGGACACCCGCTTGACGTTGACGTGCCAGTGGATCCACGGCTGAACGACGGTCCCGCGATCGAAAGACCGCGCACCTCTCAAATCGGCTCAAATCAGCTCAAATCGGCTCAAATCGGCTCAAGTCAGCTCGATTCGGCGCGGATCCATGGCGCGCGCCCAAGCGTCGTCGGGCGTTCCAGTGACCCATCCAGCGGCCAGCTCGCCGACGATCGGCGCGTGCATGACCCCGTGGCCGGCCAGTCCGGTCGCGATGACGAGGCCGTCCAGACCCGGACAAGGACCGATCCAGGGCCGTTTGTCGGGCGTGTGCAGCTGTGCGCCGACCCATGCGCTTTGAATGCCGGCGTTGGCGAGGGCGGGCAGGCGTGCGACGGCGCGATCGGCCAGGTTGGCGAGGACGTCGGCGCGGTCGCCGGGTTTGTCGGTGAACTCCCAGGCGGACAGCAGCAAGCCGCCGGTTTCGGCGCGGAAGTACAGCCGTGGCGTGTAGGAAAGGACCAGCGGTCCACCAGCGGTCGGGAGCTCGGGCCCGTTGGCCATGAAGATGCGCCGATAACCGATCACGCCAGGCAGCTCGACACCCGCGGCGGCGCAGAGCAGCAGCGTGTGATGCCCGGTCGCGAGGATGACAGTGTCGGCGGTCAAGGTCCCTTCGTCGATGCGCACCCCGATGACGCGACCGCGTTCGACGACCAGCTCGTGAACGCCGGTAAAGGTCCGAATCTCGCCACCGCGGGCCTTGATGCGGCGCGCGTAGGCCTGGCACAGCCCGTGGGGGTCGAGGTGGCCTTCGACTGCGCTGTAGGTGCCGCCGACCAGGTCGCTGGTGGTCATTGTGGGCATGATCGCGGCGATTTGCGCGGCGCTGACCTCGTTGGCGGGCATCCCGACGGCGTTGGCGTTGGCGGCCATGGTCTGGAGCAGCCCGAGATCGTCGTAGGTTGTTGCCACGAAGAGGTAGCCATCGGCGCGCAGGTCCAGGTTGGCGTCGGGGTCGCGGGCGAGTTCGTGGAGCTTGGGCAGCGCGACGGCGGTCATTTCGCTGAGCATCGCGTCGCTGTGTTGGGCCCGGAAGCCGCCGATGCTCGCTCCTGTCGCGCCGGCACCGAGGGTCTTTTCGCGCTCGAGCAGGAGCACACCACCGCCGAGGTCAGCCGCCAATTCCGCCGCGACGGCCAAGCCGCACGAGCCACCGCCGACGACGATCGCGTCCCGATGTCCGGCCACGCGACGACGTGATCCACGAGGCGCCACGACCGCTTCGCCGCCGGCATCAACCCGCATCCTGGCGGCCATGCGTCGCCGTAACTCGGGGGTATAGAGCTGTCGGCCGATCTCGTCGGAGAAGAGGGCCCCAATGTCGCTCAAGCGGGTCCTGCCGTCCTTGTCTTGCACCGCCCCGAGACCGCGCATTCGCTCCAGGAACGGCCCGAAAACGTCGTCGGTCGAGACACCGAATTCCGCTTCGAAACGGGCGTGGTCGAGGCCGCCGTCGTCGTCGAGCACCTTGAGCGCGAACATCGCGCGTTGGGCCATCTGTTCTTCGCGATGCAGCAAGCGCCCGTGGGCCAGCGACCAGCCGCCTTGATCGGCGACGGCGTCGGTGTAGTCGACCATCGAACCGACGTTGAACGCGACGACGTCGGGCCGCCGCGAGCACGCTTCCATCCCGCAGCCATCGACCGGCTGCATATCGCGCCACTTGTCGCGCGCCTGGACCTGCGCGGTTTCGACGTCGGTGCGGCAGTAGTAGTCGGTCAAGCTGCGTCGATAGCCGCGTTGGGTCAGCAGCAGGTGAGCGGCGAGCTGCATCCGCAAGTTGAGGTGTTCGTCCGGCGACGCGTGGCGCGAGATGCGGGTGTCGGGGCGTTTGCGCAGGTGGTAGGTCGTGATGGATGCGACACCGAGCTCGGCGGCGAGCGCGACGCCGTGCAGCCACGACTGCAGGGTTTGGCCGGGCAGCGCGTAGATGAGGTCGATGTTGACGTGGGGGATGCCGACGTCGTGGGCGAGGTTGACGGCGTCGACGGCACCCTGGGCATCGTGGCGGCGGGCGAGGGCGCGCAGCTGCACGTCGTCGAGCGCTTGCAGGCCGATGTTGAGGCGGGTCACCCGGTGGCGCAGCAGCGTCTCGAGTTTGGCGCGGGTCAGTGTTTCGGGCGACGACTCGACGGTGAACTCGGTGCCAGGAGCGATCGGGGTCGTCGCGTGGAGGTGGCCGAGCACGCGGTCGAGCTGTTCAGCGGACAGAAAGGTCGGTGTGCCGCCGCCCACGAGCACGGATGCGATCGGACCGATGGCGTGTTCTGCGCTGGCCGCGTGATCGTCGCGCCCCCAGCGGGTCGTCATCTCGGTGCAGAGGGCGTCGAGGTAGCGGTCGAGCGCGGCGGCGTCGGGGTTCACCTCGATGGCGTAGTGGCAGAACGTGCAGCGTCCGGTGCACGGCGGGATGTGCAGGTAGAGGCCGATCGGTCCGGACGGGCGTTGCAGGGCAGCGCGGAGGTCGTCGTTTGCCGCGTGGTCGCGCGCCACCTCGGGCGGCAGGAAGTGGACCAGCAGGTTGTAGTTACCGGGGTCGCGGTGCAGACCCGCGGCGCGGAGGCCAGCGAGATCAAGCTGAGCGAGCTGAGCGTCGGCGGCGGCGATGATGGCGGAGACGTCCATCGCCGCGGGTGCCGTGCCGGACTTCGAGCCGGTCGCTGAGCCGTCCGCGGAGTGGGTCACAAAAGGCCTGCCTTGGGTCCGCGCGCGTCGAGTCGGCGCGATGGCCCGGCACCGACTGTACTTGGCCGCCCACTCGTGCGCTATGCTCCGCCGGCTCGCTGCCGTTTTGGTGAGGGGCCGGCGCCCGGCCTCTGGTGCCGAGACGGTGTCATTTTTCGCCACCTTCCCACGGCGTGCGGCGCACGAGCACCTTGCGTCCCTCGCGGCTTCGCCTCGGTCCGTGGACCACGTGATGATCGCAGCCCTGTTTGTCCCTACTGGAGCTCCATGACACGCCCGCTCATCGCGCTGTTCGCGGCGGCGCTGATGCTTTTAACTGCCGCACCTGGCCTCGGCGCTACGTTGTCGCCCGTCCTGCAACTGACGCCGCGTCTCGAGGTACGACATGACCTCGATGAGTCGCCCAAATACCCGCTCATCTTCATCAGCCGCTTTGGCGCCGGCTCCAAGGTCGGCCCCTGGCAGGCGCGCGCTGTAGGCCAATCAACCGGCCGCTACGAACACGGTCGCAAGCTGCAGCTGTACGAAGGCTGGTTGGGCGGCTCCGGCGATGGCTGGGCGGTCCGCGCAGGTCGCCAGATCATCTTCTGGCACGAGGGCCGGTTGATGTTTCACCGCCGCTGGCGCCCTCAGGGCATCACCCACGACGCGCTTCGCTTCCGGGCATGGGGCGACGGCTGGAATATCGACGCCGCCGTCGGCAAACCCTTCGACGAAGAGCGTCCCTTCATCGCGTTGCGCAGCGGCATCCGTTGGGGCGCCAAGAGGGCAGCAAGCGAAGGCCTCGTCGACGCCATCTACATCCGCGACGCCGTCTCGTGGACCGGTCTCGCGCGGCATACATTCGGCCTCTGGGCCCGTCTTCGCGCCGGCAACCACACCGTACGTATCGAGGGATATGGCCAAACCGGCGAGCTCGGCAACGGCACCGAGGTCAGCGCGTGGATGGGCTCCCTCAAGCTGACAACGCGAACCGGCGGCTGGCGGCTTTCGCTGTACGGCGACGCGCTCTCGGGCGATGCGGAGGGGGCGGCAAAGGGCAGCGGCTCGTTCCACGTCCTGCACGGCGCGCGGCACGGATTTTACGGCATGATCGACCAGGCCTACTTGCAGCGCGGCGGCCCGGTCGACGGCAAGGGGCTGGCCACGGGCGGCGTTGTCGGCGACTGGCGCGATGGTCCTTGGCGCTTCGTCGCCCACCTCTGCGACCACCGTTTCGCCAACCTCGATGAGCTCGGCACCGAGCTGGACCTGTTCATCCGCTACAAGGCGAGCAAGCGCGCGTCGGTCGTCATCGGCGCCTCGGCGCTGACCGATCCGCCAACCAAACCCAAGCTCTTCGGCTACGTCGCCTGGCTGTTCAACCTTGGCAAGTAGCTCGTCAGGCGGCGCGCAGCGTCATGTGTCGGCGAGCTTGTAGCCAACGGGTGAAGCGTCGGGGTCAATGAGGCCGCGCTCCTGCAGGTGTTTGATGATGGTCGTCGGACGCGACCGCAGCCCCATGGCTTCGCGATAGTTGCGAACGGCGTTGAGCAAAGCGCTCGCCGAACGGGGTCGACGACGTGGGCTCATTTTGCCAAGCAGCTCGAAGATCACGTCCGCGTCGGGGTTGGTGATGGGACGTTCCGGGCTGGCCGCCGAGGCTGACGTCGCGCGCGGCTTTGTGCCGGTCTTGTCCGGTTTCTTGTCGACCTTCTTTTCGCCTTTCCTGGCGACCCTCTTTTCGCCTTTCTTGGCGACCCTCTTTTCGCCTTTCTTGGCGGGCTTCGGATCGGCTCGCTTGGCGGGACCCTGGCCGCGACGGTCGGTTTTGCCGGCCGATCGGGTGGGCTTGGTAGGCTGGGTGGGCTTGGTAGGCTGGGCGGGTTTGGTGGGCTGGGCGGGTTTGGTGGGCTGGGCGGGTTTGGTGGGCTGGGCGGGCGCTTTGCTGGCCGGCTTGGCGGACTTCGCGCTCGGCTTCTTGCCGGGTGCCTCGTGGCGAATCGGGACTTCGCGCTCCCAGTGGTCGTTGAGGTGGGCGGCGAGGTCGGTGTAGTCGCGGTCGTTGGCGAGCACGATGATCTCGGCTTCCGGAAAGCGGAACGCGTATTCGCCCATCTTGGCCACGACGAGCTTGTCGACGAACTCCTTGCGGGTGACGCGGCCGATGATCACCTCGACGCGATCGGGGTTGGCTTCGATCGTCCGCATCGCGGTCGGTGTCACGGTGTTGGTGCGGTTGGCGGCGAGCACGACCATGGCCACACCCGGCGTCTCGAGCAGCCCGGCGATGTCCGTCTTGGGGATGTTCTCGAAGTCGACGATGTAGACGATGGGGCGTAACGCGGATCGGGATGGGAGTCGCGAGGCGACGTCGGCGAGCTTGCGGGCCATGGGTGCTCCTGCGCGTGGGCTGGCGAATGTGTACGGCAATTGGCCGCTGGCGCCAACGTGGGATCGCAGGCTCGCGATCAGGCCGACTTGATGCGCGCCTTCGCCTCGGCCTCCCGCAGGTCTTCCAGCGCGCTCGGATCGTCCTCGGCGAGCAATGCGTGGATCGCGGGCAGCAGGCTCTCGAGCGACTCGGGGACGTAGCCGGCGGGCGGCGGCATCGGGTCGACCTCGACAAGCCGGCTGCGGTGAACGCGTCCATCGCGAAGCAGGATTTCGGCATGCACGGGGCGGATATGGTCGAGCTCTTCGGCGTCTCCGTGCATCATGAACTCATTACGAAACGCGCCGGTTCGAACGAGCCGTCGGTTGCCGTAGCTCCACCAGCCCGGGCAGTGCTCGTGGCCGACACAGCGGACCTTGTAGCGTCCGTCGGTCGACAGCTGCGTCCGATACGCTTGCGCGACGCTGACGTCCGGGTCTTCGCTCACGAAGCGGTACGCGATCTCCTTGAGCATCGTCCAGCTCACATGGCGCGTCGGGTCCGCGGCAAAGTCGCGCCAGAAGTCGCGGGTCCAGTAGCGGCGATAGCGGCCAAGGATAAGCTCACGAAAAGCCGGCAAGCGCTCCATCACGGCTTCGCGCGGGCGGAGGCGGTCGAGAAAATGCAGCTCAGGGTGCATCGGCAACGCCACGTCGATGATGCCCACTGTACCGAAAGGCAGGTTGAGGATGCGGCGGCCGTGATGACTGCCGAAGAGGCGGTGCGGGTTCATGGCGAAGAGCGGATCGGCCTGCGATCCATGCTCGATCCACAGGTCGCCGATCGCGACCGAGAAACCCGGAAAATGCGCATCGACACGGCCACCGATAAGCGCCTTGATGCGCGACTGCACGGCGACAAAAAGCAGCTCAGGGTCGTGGTTGCCGACGATGAAGTAGATGCGCCGTGGGGCGGACGAGTGCTCGGCAAAGGCGCGCAGACCATCGAAGAAAGCGCCGTGCGCGGCGTGCACGCGGGACAGCTTGGCGAGCGCGACCTCGGCGGTGATGTGACGTGGGTAGGCGCCGTCCACGTCGACCTTCAGGAAGTCGAACGTGTCGCCATTGAGCACGAGATCGACGGCAATGTCGCGCCACGGCGGCTCGTTGTAGCGCTGCAGGTAGTCGGCGAGCGCGGCGGATTGCGGAAAGTCGTCGGTGACCCCACCGGCGCCGATTTCGATGTCGGACAGCACGACGACGAGGCGGTCGCGAGGGCGAGTGCTTGGCGGCGGGTTGATGCGCGGGTCGGACGTCATGGAATCCAGCGGGCCCGTGATCTTGGCGGGCCGGAAGATGGCCGCAAACAGTTTAGGTCAAACCCACGGTCTGCCAAACCGCGTCATGGCTGTTCGGCGGGCACAGAGACGGCAGATGAAGGGAAAGCCATAGCCCCGCGTCCAGTTCGAAGAGCGCGTCAGCTAGAACGGCGCGTCGGCGTGCGGTGTGGATGGCTCGGGCGGCACGCCGGTGTTGGTGCGGCCGACCTCTGCGATGCGCATGGCCCAGTGGACGAGCACGTCGTCGGGAAGCTCGGTGTAGTTGACCGCTGGCGGCTGCAACACGGCGCCGGGCAGCTGCGGTTGGGAGAAGCTGCGGAGCAGGCCGGCGGGGTCGGGAATCAGGCCGGATTCGCGGCCCTGGCGGTACAGATCGGTGCCGGGCAGGGGCAGCGGGAAATGCACGGACACGCGCGCCCCGGTCTCGCGAACGAAGCGCGCGGTGTTGGCCAGAGAGGCCTCAGATTCGCCCGGCAGGCCGATGATCATGAAGCCGGAGATCGCGATCCCAGCCTCGCGCGCCAACGTGATGCTGCGCACGTTATCCGCTACGGCCGTCTTCTTATTGGCCAGGTCGAGCACGCCGTCGTCGCCGCTCTCGAACCCGACGCGGATCTCGCGGCACCCGCCGTCATACATGCGGCGCAACATGCCGGGCGTCATCATGTCGGCGCGCAGCAGGCAGGACCACCTCAAGTCGGGCACCTCGCGGCCGAGCGCCTCGGCGAGCTTGCCCGGTCGAAACAGGATGTCATCGCGGAAGTACATGCTGCGCACGCCGTATCTTTCGACGTAGAACTTGACCTCGGCGGCCACCGAATCGGGCGACCGTGTGCGCACCCCGCCAAACAACGACGGCACCTGGCAAAACGTGCACGCCCACGGACAACCGAGCGTCGTGATGATGCTGAGATAGTGCTGCAGCCGGCGTTTCTTGAAGTACGGCGACGGCTTGCCCTCGATGTACATCCGTACCGGCAGCAGGTCCCAGTTGGGCCAGGGCAGCGAGTCGAGCTCGTCGCACACGGGTGTCGGTCCGGTGCGAACAAGCGTGCCGTCATCCTCGCGCACCATGAGTCCGCGCACCGAGCGCGGATCCTCGCCGCGGCTGAGCTTGCCAAAGAGCAGCGGCGCGGACACGAAGCCCTCGTTGAGCACGGCGACATTGGCCCCGCAGCCGCGCATCACGACCTCGGGCGCGCCGGAAACGAGCGAGCCCCCGAGCACGAATGGCCGGTCGCCGAAAGCCTCACGCCACCAGGGCCCGGTGCGCTCCAGGAAGCCGAAAGTGTCCGTGAACACCGTGACGCCAAGCGCCTCGGGATCAAAGGCGATGAGCTCGGCGCGCAGCTCGTCTTCGCTCATGTCATGGGCGTTGGCGTCGATGAGCCGGACGTCATGGCCGTCGCGCTGCAAGAGCGTCGCGACCATGAGCAGCCCGTAAGGCGGATAGATGCTGTGGGTGTAGAGCCGCTTGTACATCCACGGCGGGTTGACGAGAGCGACGCGCATGGCGGCGATGCTATCACAAGCCCCCAAGCCCCCTCGGGGGTTTGACCCGGAGGGGTCGCGTCATCTTGTCTTGGCAGACGGCGCATCGAGCAGGGGTGCCGGGGTCTTGTCTTGGCAGACGGCGCCTCGATCAAGGGGAAAGGACCCAACAGGGGAAGGCACTTTTTGATCTGCCGACCGGGTTGTGGCTCGGAAACAGGCGGCTTCAGGCGGGTGGGAGTAACCGTTGAGTGCCGACCAGATGGATTCGGGCGTCATGGGCAGGCCGCGGATTCGGCAGCCGGTCGCGTTGGCGACGGCGTTGGCGATGGCAGGGGCGACGGCCATGAGGCCAATCTCGCCGACGCCTTTGACGCCGAGCGGGTGGGTGGGCTCGTGGCTTGGCACGAAACGCACGTCGATGTCGGGGACGTCGGCGGCCCGGCACACGCCGTAGTCGCGCAGTCCGCGGGTGAAGAGGCGCCCGTCGGCGTCGAAATCGAGCCTCTCGTAGAGCGCGAAACCGATGCCCTGGACCGCGGCGCCGAGCACCTGACCGCGAGCGTGCATGGGATTGAGGACGCGGCCGATGTCGACGGCGACGACCAGGCCCAGGACGCGGGTGACACCGGTCTGCGGATCGATGGAGACGGCGGCACCGCAGGCGGCGAAGGGCGGCGCGTTGCTCGATGGCTTGTGGCGGTAGGTGACCGTGATGGGGAGGGGCTCGCCGGATTCGCGCCGCGCGTTCAACTCGGCGCACGCGCGCACGACGGCCTCGCCAGCGACGTAGGTTCGGCCCGATGCATGGGCGCCGCTGTCGTGGAGGCCATCGCGGGTGTCGCCGAGCTCGACGGAGATCGACTCAAGGGCGACGTCGAGCGCGTCCGCGGCGATCATCGCCAGCGTTGTTGCGACGCCGGTTCCGCCCTGGTCGGGGGCGCCGGATTTGAGGGTCACGGTACCGTTGGCGTGCAGGGTGATCGCGGCGGTGGAGACCTCTTTGCGGCCCTTGCCGGTCGTGTGCATGCCGCACGCGGTTCCGACGCCTCGGAGGTGGCCCGCGGGGGCTTCGGCGAGGGTGGGGAGCGCTTCGGCGACGGCGTCGAGGCAGGCGGAGATCTCGCACGACGACACCGTGCCTTTGCCGGTCATGAAGCGTCCGGTTGTGGTGTCGACGCGGCCCAGTGAGACGTTGATGTCGCCCGCGCGGAGCAGGTGTTTGCGGCGGAAATGGTCGAGATCGACGCCGAGCGCGCGGCAGATGCGGTCGTTATGCGATTCGACGGCGAACGTCGCTTGCGGGTTGCCAAAGCCCCGCGTTGCGCCCGAGACGGGACGGTTGGAGTACAGCAGGTGACCGCGGAAACGGATGTTGGGTGTGCGATAGAGGGCGAGCGGTCGCAGCGCGCGCAGGATGACGTACGGGCCGAGGTCGAGGTGGCCGCCGACGTCGTACCACGCGGTCAATTCGCGGCCGACGAGGCGACCGGCGCTGTCCAGGGCGCTGCGAATGTGCAGGCGGGCGCCGTGGCGAACGCGACCGGCGACGAAGCCTTCGCCGCGACCGAGCACGACGCGAACGGGTCGATCGACGCGGCGGGCAAGCAGCGCGGCGATGTACTCGAGGTCATCCATCCGCGAGCCAAAACCGCCGCCGACGTTGGGGCATTGGACGCGCACGAGCGACTCGTCGACGCCCAGCCACGTGGCGATTTGCTCGCGCAGCAAGAATGGCGCCGGGGTGCCCTTGATGACGGTCAAACCGCCGTCGGCTTCGGGGATGACAAGCGCGCCGTAGGGTTCGAGCGCGGCCGCCTGCACGGTCGCGGTGGTGAAGGTGTCTTCGAACACGTGCGCCGCGTT
>Ga0114932_10003032_pt1 | contig 16947 bp, 7 predicted proteins | sample 2SBtaG_2_FD_87286 | JGI IMG/M metagenome (GOLD analysis project Ga0114932, IMG submission 87286) | Deep subsurface microbial communities from Kolumbo volcano to uncover new lineages of life (NeLLi) - 2SBTROV12_ACTIVE470 metaG | ecosystem: Environmental > Aquatic > Marine > Volcanic ... | reverse complement strand
CTTTCAGTGTTTAAAGTTTTTATAAAACTATCGCCACCAATATCTTTATGCATGAAACCGTGTAAAGATGATCCGCTTTTTACATATTCACCTAGTTCCTCAACCAACATGTCGCCCATATAAACAGAAGTTTTAGTTGTTAATTGTTTGTTTAACGTAGTTCTAAATTTTTTCAGATCTCCTTCTGGCAAAGCAGGTGTTATTAAATTAGGTATATCTTTTGGGTATGTTTTCATATGATCTTCACCATCAAATATAGGATTACCATTTGCGTCAGTACCAGTTACATACCCTTCTCCTTCTTTTTTTAATTTAAAATAGTATTGACCGTTTTCATCTTTATTTAAATCAACCTGAAACCCATCAAACTCTCCTCCTTGTATAGTTTTATCTCCTTTTTGTTTATAAGCAGATAAAGCGTGTTTTGTTATAATATTTATTTTAGGTGTAGCTTCTGCGTTAAAATTACCATTAATAATGTTTTCGTTAGTAAAGTTTTCATTATTATTTAAAACTTTAAGTTGATTTAATATATTATCTTTTTTAGCTATTAACGTTGCTTTATCTTTTTTTTGCTCATCGTTTAAAGCTAAACCAAAAAAACCTATTTTTGTAATATCTTTTCTAATGCCAGCTATTTCATCAGCTATAGTAACTGTTCCACCATTTACATCACCTGTTAATACTTCTATATCACCATTTTCACCTAGCTGTTTATCCGCTTGTGTTTTTTTAATTAAATTACCAGCTGCATCAGCGGTTGATTTTATAGCGTTGGCGTAAGAAGCCCCAACGGTTTTCATCATTGAATCATAACCCCTTGCCACACTTTCAAAAGTTCCACTAAGATCTTTAGGTACATTAGCCATAGCAGCTTTAGTAGCAGCGGCTACTAAAGTTGAATCTGCACCTGGATTTAAATTTGTTCCACCTTTTGCCATATTTATATTTGTTTAAATTCTACGTCTAACATACTGTAATCTACCATATCATGTATACCGTTATTAACAACTGCTTCTTGAGGCACCTCGTCAGACATTACACCTTGGAACATTCCTTTTCCGTGTTTAGGGTTTATGTATTCAAAAGAATATATATTTAGTCCACTAGGTGATTCACCAATTTTATTTATATTCTTTTTTAAATTTCTATCAGATGGGATCGGATTAAACATACCTGTAACTCCTTGGATAGCAGCTCCTGTTATTTGACCAGCTGCAGCAACTTGAGAACTTAACATGTTTGCCTGCATACCAAAACCAGACATTTGGTTTGCGTAAGCAGCTTGTACACCAGCATTAGCACCTGCCATACCACCATACTCCATACCAAGTAAAGTAGATTGCCTACCCATTTCAGCTGATTGCACCATAGCTTCACCACCTCGTTCTGTCATATCTATTTGACCAGCCATTTTAGCAGCCATCATTTGATTTTGTCTTTCTTGTTGACCGATACTAGCTGCCATTTGCTGTGATTGTAACGCGCCTTGTTGTGCCATACTTTGTGCTAAACTAGCTATACCACTACTACCAGCAGCACCACTTAAAGCCTGAAGAATATTAGCTCTTTGTTGTTCACCTTGCTGTCTTTGAAAATCAGCTGCACGCATATCTACAGTCATATCCTCAAAAACATTTTGCATGTTTGCGTAAGGATTTTTAAATTCAAACTGTCTATATCTTTGTTTTTGTTCTTGCAAAAGCTCTCTTTGAACTACTTGTTCATCGTTGTATCTTGCTAACTGTTTTTCAGTAGCATCAAACATGTCTCTACTTAAGGCTGCTTGTTTATTTTTTGCTTTTTTACCCATAGTTTTTATCTATTTTTTTCAAGTTGTTCGTTAGATACTTAAAAGCTTCGTATCTAGCAGGTGACATATCCCACCCTAAATTTTTATGTATATCTGATATATGCTTGTCACCACAAACAGTAAACAATTGTAATACTCCGTATTCTTCAGCTTTTTTTTCTACGTTAGTAATTAATGTCTCTATTAATTCTCTTCTATCTTTTTCTCTATATTTTGGATTAGATACTAAATACGTTGTCCAAGCAACAGCTGGTATATCATATGATAGTATCAAAAAAGTAGCAGCAACAGGTATGTTATTTTTTTCTATTATAAAACATCTTTCATCTTTTGGTAAAAATCCTCTTCTTATAGGCTCGGCCCCAAATGACCCCCACCACCATTTCCACCACTCACAACAAGTTTCGTAATCTCCTTGTTTAAAAGATCTAAAATTTATATTATTCATTTAATTATATTTAAGTGTATACTTATAGTCACACTTTTTGCTATTTTTTTACTCTATGATGCTTCGTTGGTAGCTGTCATAAATTTTTCTAAATCAATATATAGCGCTAACGCTGCTGGTCCTGTTTTATAAACTTTCATATCACCAGTTATAGTAACTAATTCACCACCACCACCAAATGTTAGTGTAACACCGTCTTCTAATGTTTGTGCAGCACTTAAAATTAATGAGGCTGTAGTTCCAGAATAACTATTAATAGTACTTACAGTTGGATCTATTACTGCAGGATTTATACCAATACCGCTAACAGTACTAACACCTTCAACTATACCATCACCACTAGCAACTGGAACTGTAGTGCTTGCAGAAACAGCAGAGGTAGTAGTTGTTGTAACAGCAGTTAATTCAGCTTTTAAATTAGTTATTTCAACATCCCAACCTGTTAATTTTCTTATTTGCTCTCTACCATAAGCGTATATATTAATAGTATCTTCTTCTAAAGCAAATGGCTGTTGATTGTTAAAAGTTATGTCACCTTTTGTAGTTACTGTTACTAAATTAGTTGTAGCATTTCTAGAAATTACAGTTGCTGCAGAGTTAGGCAACAGGCCTGGTTTTTCTTGTAAAATTCTTTCATAAGAGTTACCTGTTCCTTCACCTATGTTTATAGAGTCTTTGTAGCCTTTAATAATAGTATTAGCAACAACATTAGTGCCTGTAACAACCATACCGTCTGATAAACCTTCAACATTGTCTAAACTAAAACTATGGTTTTTTCTATTACTAAATGACAAAGTAACACCATCTAAAACACCGCTAAGAACTGGCACGCCTGACAATGAAAACTCTTTAGGGTTATCTCCATCTGGATTTAACGCTGCAACAGTATAAGTATCTCTGTTTAAAAAAGACTCAAAAGCTAAAGTAGCACCGTCATTTATTTCTCCAGGTGCAAAACTAAGTGAAAATTCTTTTGGATTGTCACCGTCTGGATCTAAAGCCGCTACAGTAATTAATCTAGCGTTAAAATAATCTATCATTGATTGACTGTCACCTGCGGTTATTGTAACTCTATCACCTAAACGCATTTTACCAGCAACATTGTTGTCCATTACTACTTTAACACCACCACCGACAGTACCATCAACAGTATCTGTTGTACGAGTAGATGTTACAGTAACTCTGTCTCCAACTACCATTTTACTAGCAACATTAGTGTCCATAACAATTTTATTAGTACCACTTACAGCTCCATCAACAGTATCCGTGTTACTTACGGTGGGATAAATACTTTCGCCAGGTATGTCTTTGGCATCAGCAACAGTTCTGGTTTCAGTAGCATAGATATTGTTTTGTGTTGGCTGACTATTTATTTGAAATGCTTTTGTAGATGCCGATGTAGATGTTATACTAAAAGGTATTTTTGGCGTTGATTTTCCAAAGCTATTTGTTACAATTTCAGTTGTGACAGACATACTATCAAAATCATTACCACTAGTTGGAGAAGCAGGTGCTATTCTAAAAGATGTATCTAGCTTTTGATAAATTACTTTTTGTAGCAATAAAGAATTAGATCCAGTAGTATTGTTTAAGTCTAAAGTACCATCTTTAAATCTTGCTTCTCGATAATTAGCATGTTTAGTACCGAGTTTTGCAAATAAGTATATATTATATTGATCTGCATCTGATACCGATGGAAAATTAATAAAATTATTATAAGAGCTACCAGTAATTTTAACATTTGATAAAGTATATGTGTTTGTTTGAAAAGAATTAGTTTCAAAATTATAATAATTATTGTCTTCATTTGTTATAAACATACTAAACGTGGCTCCATCACTACCGTTGATAACAAATCTTCTGTTTTCACCACTTTGTTTTATATCACTATAATCTATATCAAAACTATTTATAATATACTCAGCACCAAACTTAACATAATGCTCTGCGTCAGACATTAATCTACCATCTGGCATATAATGATAGCCATCAGGTGCTGTTTTACCTTGTTGATTTGTTTTACTTTTAGTCGTATTATTTGAATATCCGTTTGCCATAATATATATTTTATCTACTGCTTTCTGTTACTTCAGAAGCTACTGAAAATAATTCAGCTTTTACTAAAGAGTTGTTTTTAATATTAATATCTGCAAAATAACCTATTAAACTTGATGTATTTATAACTTCTGGTTTAACAAACATAACATAGTCATTAAGCCATGTAGAAGCACTGGTTTCATCTGTTGCTAAAGTTATGGTTTTATCGGTAAAACTTAAAACAGTACCTAAGTAAAAAAGCTCATCTGTTTTTATTTGTGTCATACCAAAACTATTACCAGGTATCAACTCTTTTAAGCTAATACTTTTAATAGTAACTTGCTTGTAAGTATCGTTAAAACCACTAGCGCTACTGTTTGGTTTTAATTCAAGTCTAAAAACATTTTCTAAACTACCGTTATTATTATTTTTATTAAAAGTAAACTGCTTAAATATTGACTGTTCTAAAATAGGTTTTAAACCAAATGGAGCAGCGTTAGGTGTCCAAGTTGGTACATAACCCGTACCGTAAATATAAAACCTATCTGCGGCCGTATAAGGGTTTGATACACTTGTTGTGTTATTATCAAAATTATCAAACACAATATTAAGATGATATATTTTAGTATGTTTTAAATCAAAATTCAAAGAATTTATAGACGGGTGTAGGTATACAGGTGAGCCAAGACTATTTTGTGTTGTTTCTATTGTCATGTTAGGCGTGCCATCAGAATTTGTACCGTAACTAATTTCTGTTTTATTACCAATATAATTACCTGTTTCTAATGGTGGTAAAATCTCAGGACCCAAGGTGCTTGTTGTTCTTTCTGAGTAAAGCTTATCACCAACTTGTAAAGATTTATTTATAGAATTTTTAAAGCTAATTTGTATTTTATTTTGGTTATTAGGTAAATAACCACTTTCGTAACTATAGTCTGAAATAATACCAACACCTTGTACATTAGCTGATTTAAGATCTATATCGCTAATAGTATCATGGTTTTTACCTTTTATATTATTAAACCATTTGCCTTCTTTGTTTAAAAACTCTACTAAACTTCCTTCTTGCTTATTTGTTTTTATATCTTCTACATACCAGCCATGTTTTTCTATATAATCAAAAACATTAACAGATTTTTCTTCTAGCTCAGTAGTAATTATATCGCCAGGCTTCCAATCATCAGCGTTAATATTGTCATCCCACGTTCCTCTAGGCACTGGATCTGAAGAATAATATCTAATTAAACCTTCTCTAATAAGAACAGGACCTAAAGTTTGACCTCCTAAATAACCTCCTGTATAATTAGGGACTCTATATTGTTTTACATTTAAAACACTCCTAACGTAACCACTAGCGCCTGGCACTCCAGAATCTGGTTGTATCATGTTTAAAAATACGCTTTGATCTTCTTCACGTATGTAAAACTGTTCGCCATCAGGTATATTAAGTGCAGGTTGATGATGTACTACGCTATCAACTTTTACATTTCTTAAACCCGTTGTTTTAGCTTGACTTCCCTCGTAATCTAACGTGTGGAAAGTTTTTACAGCACCAGGATCTTGATTTAATAATAAGTTAATACTAGATTCTTCAAATCTATTTTCTATATTATCAGTGTTTATAGTATCAACAGAGTCAGTACTTACATTACTAAATATAATTACATCACCAACTTCCCAATGGTTAGGTGATGTTACTGGTTCTGCGGATGGATTTGGGCCAGCAGTATTTCTACCATAATCTTCAGGAGTTACAGGTCGATCATTCATGTTAGGTTTAAGCATTATAGGGTTTCTTCTACAATGAGCTAATCTTTCTCCTTTTTCACCCACTAAATGATTAACATCGTTTGCGCCAAACACAACGATTACACCATCATAAATTAACTCGCCTTTTCTATATTGTTTTACCGGTATAATCCAATCATTACCAGAAGCTGAAGAACCATTAAAAGTCTGTAAAGGGCTTCCGTTTCCTGGGTTTCCAGGGCCTGCTGAATATTTGTTTATTATAGATTCAGCACTAAACCAACCATAATGTCCAAGATTATTTTGATCAGGGTGTGGACCTATAGACTCTACAACAACATAGTCTAAATAAAAAGTATTTCTTAATGAATGCTCGTTGTAGTGGTGATAAATTTTTCCGTTGTTAAATGAATAATATTCATTAACACAGCTAATAGCATGTTCAGGTGTGAATGATTTAAAACTAACCCAACCTTTTACATCTTCTCTAAATGATACTGTCTGTTGAGTTTCTTTTAAAGAAACGTTGTACTCATCGTTTCTATCGTCGTAGCTACCAATAATAGTGTTGTTTAATTTTAAATTATCTCTAAACCAGTCTTTCATACCATGGTCAGATATAGGTGTAAGACCATCTCTAGATAATCTTATAATTGCACCTCTTTGTTTGTCAGCAAAATAAACCCTATATGATTCCGAGGCAAAAGATTCTGGGTTTTTAGATATACCAAACTCTCCAACAAAAGGTACCGCTTGCCCTAAAACATTTTGATTAGCAGTTAACTGTGGATTACCATCAGCGTTAAACACTGCGTCTTTATTTGCTAATATTCTTAAAATTTTATCTTCACATAATGTTATTAAATCAGTATCTCTTGAGTGTAGTTTTTGTATACTACCGTATATAGGATTTATATCTTTAGTTATTTTATTAGCAGCTATAAATTGATTTAAGTTATTAGAACCAGTATTAGAGTTGTATATTCCTGAAAATATTAAACCGTATTTTCTTTGTTCTTCTCTATATGGATCAAAAGTTGTAGATACTTTAGCGCCATTAGATATAGTAGCTAAATTAAAAGAATCTCTAATTCTATCAGACTCAACACCGTTACCAAAAGAATAACAATTAAACCAACCTAACTCATGAACAGTATCAGGACTATATATTTTAGGACTAACAAAAAATTTTCTAAATTTATCATTAGAAACAGTTCCTGTAGATGAGTTTACTTCACCATCAAACCAACCTAAAACAGTAAGTTCAATAGCATATCCAGTTGAACTTGTAATACGCAACCTATCATCAATATTTATAACGTTAGTGTTTGTTAAGCTTGCTCGTGGAAAACCACCTAATGGAATAGCAGTTTTAGTCCCTAGTGTTATATAATAACCAATTTTATTGCCTGGGCTTTCTGTTTGAGGCGTATACTCGTATCCAAAACCAATATAGTTTATAGCATCACTTATTGTGCTTTGATTTCCTACGTGCTCTATTTTACTTCCTTGTTGCAAAACTAAAGTATAATTATCTAAATTTAACTTAAAAGGTATACAGCCACTAGCCTCATAAAACAAATCAATATCTACAGTTTGTTCTTTTGGTTCTGTTTCCCACATGGCTGGATTATCTGGTAATGTACCTTCAGAATCATCAACATCTTCTAAAAACTCTATAGTATAACCTACAGCCCCCACACCAGGTGTAGTGACTGAGTGGCCTTCACCTGTAACATTTTGTGCGTTTATCCTATCTACAGAGTATTGGCTATAACCATTCATAGCTGCTTGTTTAAACACCATTTGTTGCGTCATGTTTATAGTGCTAGCAGAAAAAGCTTTATGCGCTTTTATTTCCGTGCTAGTGCCATAATAATTACCTGGATTTGCAAGATCATTAGGCGTTAACAGTCTTCTGTAACCTACTAATGTTATTTTAAAATAATCACTAGCTGGCCTTAAATTTTCAACTTTATCAACTAATAATTCTTGATCAGAACCATCATTAGGGCTATTATTTAAAATAGTACCTCCATTATTATAAGAAGTAAGTATCATGCCTTCAGTGATTTCTTTGTTACCAAAAATAGGATCAACACATGATATATCTTTAGTTCTTATAATAATTTGCGGTTGACTAGTCACATTAACCGTAGCGCCAGAGGGAGGTGTGAATTGTAGCTCTAAACCATTTGGTATTGGACCAGGCGTACCGTTGTTAGTAGGATCCCAATCCATAGTTTTGTTACCACTAGAGTTTTCGTAATATAATCCCCAACCTCTAGTTATATTAGCACTAAGTTGAGCAGCGGCATGTGTTAAGTCACCGTGGTACCGTCCTGTTTCAATATTTCCACCACCTCCGCCTCCAAGTGCTGTATCTGCCCCTGGAAAGTTTTCATGACCAGTGCCCCAATCTTTTATATAAGGCCACTCACTAGCCATTGCTCTAAGCAGTCTTTTGTTTTCTATACCATACCTAACAGTATACACTTCTTTATTTGGATCTTCTTTCCATCTAAATTTAGAACCCGGATAAAACTTTCTAACTAAATTTCTAGTAGATGGATGATCGTAATCAGGGTTTGTTTCTCCGTCTGAAGCTGTAAATCCAACTTTAAAATACTCGCTTTCAGAATTAGATGAATATGTAGCAACTTTATCATGATAAACACCTCCAATTGCTAAGTGCATAATACCACTACTTTGAGAAATACCACTCATTTGACCTACGTTTGGTTGCAAATAGCTCCAATGTATACTTGCATCAGATCTTCGTCCTTCAAATTTACCTTTGTCTATAAACCAAACGTCTCCTTTTCTTTGTTTGCCAAAAGCATCAAAGTCCCCTTCATTTCTTTTTTTCAAGTTACCAGTCCATTGATCGTCTGCGTATTTAATTTTATTTATATTATCAACACCGTGCGTTACAAAATCTGCACTAATTCCACTACCGTTAGTACCACCGACGTGATATTGTGCGTCTCCACTACCATCTATATGAAAGCCCTGAACTAAACTATTCATTGGCGTAGTTATATACGCAAGCTCAAAAGCCCAATTATTAGTATCTTCTCCAAACTTATATTGACCTACGTTTATTTCAGTAGTAGTGTTTTTACTATGTGTTGTGAGAAAAGCGTTACCAGCATTAGCGAGTGATGGTGTTTCATATAATGAAGCACTGTCTTGACTATAAGAGTATCTTCTAAAAAACGGCGCAAATCTACCAAAATGATTGTTTCTAGTTTCATCTAAATATCCAGCGCTTGTTGTTGATCCACCTGTAGCGCCACCAATATTATTCCAACCTTCACCCGTAGTCCAAGGAAAATAAGTGTTTATATTAGTAGAGTCTTCGGTATAATCTGGTCTACCTTGGTTTGCACTACCCTTTTTTTCAATTTTAACATAAGTAGCATTGTTAGCGTATACACCATCATTCTGACCGGTCCAAAAACCATTGTGATTAAAATTGTGACCATTACCATTCATAAAATAAACTTTTCTAGATTTAGCTACCCTATAGTTTACTTGCTCTACGGTTTTATCTATAATTTCTGTATAAAATATATTATCATTATTTATTTTTACAAAAAATCTTCCAGCAAACTCGTTATTTTCTTTAACGTCGTATTTATATATATTAACTCTAATACTATTTCTTATTTCTGTTTTATCATCAATCAATATAAAGTCTACATCATCTTCAAAAGGATCTTGCATTTGAAAGCTATATACAGCTGAATCTACATTACCAGAAGCACCAAGTTGACCATCATAATTTGAAGTAACTTTTGAAACCTTATATCTTTTTGATAAAGTACCTTCTACTTCGTCTTCAAAATCAATATACAACTCAGAAGTTTCATCTTGTAGATTAGAAGCTGTACCGTCATAAAATGGTTTATATCTTAATTTAAAGTCAGAAGTTAAAGACAAGGGCGCGTCTTCCATGTCTGCTACAAAAAGATCATTGTTAACACTATTAGAAGTTAAGTCATGAAGCAAAGACTCTATTTTTATTTTTTTAAATTTAATATCACCAGGCGGTTCATTTTCTATAGCTAACACTTTGTACCTAGCTTTTTTAACAACTTGATTCTGCGTTTCAACACCTTTTTTAAGTATTAAATAAGTGTCTATATCTATTTTATTTCTTTCAGAAGAAGGAAAAGATATCCAAACATTTTCATCACCAGCATTATACCAGCGATCCATAGCTAAATTATAATATTCCCCAGAGTTTTCTTTAATAAAAAACTTCATAAACTCCATATTTTCTGGATAATGCTCATTATCAAAAGATACTCTCAGTTTATTTTGCCTTTGAGCGTTTTCTTTTTCTAAAGCATCGTATATAATACTATTAGACAAAACAGGTGTTTCTCTACCATACTTATCAACAAAAACAACACCTAACTGATACTCTCTAAGTGATTTTACAGATTGTACTGTTTCAAAATTTATGTTTTTACTAGCTATTGAAAAATTTAAATCAGGAGTATATTCGTTAACTCCAAAAACATTATTTAGTTTATCTAAATTATAACCTTGATAATAGTTTCCATATATAATTCTATTTCCACTTATTTCTTGAGCTAATGCTTTTTTAGGAACAGCATCCCAAGGTCTTAGTAATTGATCTGATGGAAGTGCTGCTTTTAAAGTTTCCATAGATACAGAATAAAAGTTTTGATAAAAACTACTTACGGCGCCACTAGTTGTGTTTGACTGCGTTAAAGTATCAACAATATATATATTTGGAGATGTTTCATCTTTATATAATATTTCAGCTTCTATAACATCTTCTGGACAATGTGATCTCCAATTACTAATTTCTATAGATATAACATTGTTTATCATACCTAAGTTATAGCCTTTTGTAGGATGGTAAGCAAAAGAACCAGGTTCAAAAACAACACCTGTAAAAGGAGCTATTGTTGAATACTCACCGTCAGCATACTTCCATCTATAAGAAAATCTTGGGAATTTAAGTTCAAAAGGTTTTTTAGCAGTAATTTCTTTACTCATAACGTAAGTTAATTCTGTAAAACCTGGAGGTACCGTAGGTGGTGTACCTTTTCTTGCTACTATTTCTACTGGAAATTTAGCACCAGTACCAGGTGTGTCTGGGTCTAGTTCAGTAGAGATATCTTCTACGTTAAAACTTTCAACAGTACCTTCAAAACCATGATTATTGGCTACTTGTAAAAAAGCACGACTACTATAGTAGTTGTAATTAGAAGAATTACCTATAGGACCACCAGACTCTACTAAATAAACATATTCACCATTTGCTTCTATTATATCACCATAACCTGTTGCCATCCTAAAATAGTCTGGATTAGCACCAGTTTGACTAGTAACTAAAAAAACATCAAGCTTACCACTTACATAGTTAGATATTTTTACAGTAATACGGTATGTATTGCCAGCACTAGAAGATATTGAACCGGTTAATATATTTGTTGCAAACTTATGGTAACCAGTGTTAGCGGGTGCATCTATATTAATAACACTTATATTTGAGTCATATTCAATATATTGATCAGCACCACTACTTAATAAATAGCCAGCTGGTGCATGAGAACTACCGCTAGAAATTGTAAAATCAGGGTTTTGGTTTAATTCAGTAGGTAAATCTGTAAAATCAGAAACACTAACGGCGGTTGATTTTATTTTTACTTTTAAATCATAATCTAATAAAGGCGTTGAAGGTTGAGTTAAAGAATAACCACCTCCTTCAAGAATGCTGTAATCATAAGCTTTTAACAATAAAATATCACCTGCTTTATAATTTAAAGTAAAACCACTATCTCCATTTAAATCTGTTTCTGGATAAATCCAAAAACTAAAACCAGGCTCTCCAAATCTACCAGAAAAATCTGTCATGAGATTAGTGCCTGTATTGTTATAATGATTGTTAGAAGTTCTTAAAGAAGAAAAGTTTTCTATAGCATTTTCATTTTGACTTGTTATTCTAAATAATGCTTCGTTTAGATTACCGTTTGCACCATCATCGTTAAGCACCTTATCAATATTTAAAGAAGATCTTGGTGAAGGTTTTATAACTGTAATATGTCTTTCTTCTATAGATGTAATCTGACCTTGATTAAGACCATTTGCCAAGGTGTCTTTTACTAATTGAGTATGCTCAAAGTTGTTTGCTTTAAAATTAGTTCCTTTTTTAGATCTTTCTATATTTATTTTTTTTGGCTCTCCGTAGTTGTCTGTCCAAAACAAAAGATCATCTATAATATTAATTCCTGTTATTATGTTATTAGGCTGAAAATTTAAAACATCATTTAATTTATCTATAAAAATAGGTGTTATTTCTTTTGTTACAGTATTATACTCTATTATTTTACTAGATTTTACTTCGTACAGTTCAAGATTTTTAATAGCCCCAATGTAACCACTTGTGTTATATATCTTTATTTTGTTAACATTACTAGCTCCTTGCTCCCACGTTGTAGAAAATCTTCCTACTCTATTTGTATTATATCCATTAACTAATACGTTGTCACCGTTTGTGGTGTGATTTGCTAATAAAAGCTCTCCATCTTCAGACACTTTAGTAATATCATAATACAGTTGATATAAAGAACCATCACTTACACCAGTAACATCAGCTTCTATATAACCATCTTCACCGACCTCAGCAACAGCACCTAAAGTGTAGTCGTGAGACCATGGATTTGTTGAAATAGAACTGCTTAAAACGCTTTCTGTCCAGTTATCAAGATTTCTAGCAAAAGAAGCGTTTGTTATAGTTATAGCCTTTGCGTAAGTAACAAAGAAAAACAATCTATCATTAGGCTCATCTGATATAGCGCCTACACATTGATAACCATCGTAATCAGAATCTATATGAACTTTTTGGTAATGCCCGTTATTGTTTCTTGCAAAATAAGTTTGTCCAGGTATCAAATAATTACCTAATATATTTTGAGCAGTTCCAACCTCAGAGTCTTCCGACGTAGCAACTTGTATGTTTACAGCATCTACGTACTCACCATTAGGCACTAATCTCTCGTCGAGATCTTTATTCATCTTGCCTTTTAAAAAAGTATTTTTAATTTCTGGCATTTAATTAGTGTTTTATTTGTTTCGATTTACCTCTTAAAATTTGAGTAAGTTCTTCTAGTTTTATATTTGATAGTCTTAGTTTAGCTTGTCTTACAGCGGCAAACTTTTCCCTTTTAAATCTAGGAGCTAATTGTTGGTGCATAGGATTTCCTGAGGTTGATAACACCGCGTAAGCAATGTGTTTATACATAGCTTCTTCAGCAAATTTATGCACTTGCATTTCGTTATCTTTACCTAAACTATCGCTTATATAATCTAATATCACAGTTTGCCCGGAAATATTAGAGCTAAAATGTATTTTTCCTTTAATTTGGTCTATATAAAAAGAACCGTTAACTTGAGCGTGTACAGGATTTAAACCATATCTTTCGCCTTCACTAGGCCAATAAGAGTGGTTTTCATAATCTCTATAATCTTGCATGTTGTTTTCACTAGGATTACTAGACTTGTAATTGTTCCAAGTTGAAGAATTACCATCAGAATTTGCTGGTTGTAAAAATTTATTTTGACCAGGAACTATAACTTGAACATCTGAAACTGCATTAATTTGATGTGTGTTATTAACAGAAGATGTTGGTTCTATTGCTGTTGGACTACCGTTCATTGTAGGAGCATTTGCATGTGTAGCTGTTGTGACACCATCTGTAGTCCATCTTGAATAACTTTGTATATAAACCCAAACTTCATCATAATCTTCAACGTTAATATTTAATAACTCTTTTTGTGAAGAAGTACCATCGCTCCATTCTAAATACCCTAACTCATAATTATTAGGATTTTGATTTGGTGTTAATGCCGCTGAGCTATATGGCATTGTGTTAGTAGCAGGTCTTAAATTACCAATATTATCTTCCCAACCAATATTTGGATCTGTAGTTGTTACACCAACTCTAACAACTCCAAAATCACATAATACAGTTGCGCCGTCTAGTTGTTGGGCACCAGAGCTAGCTGCTGCGTATAGCTCTATTTCTTTCGCTAAACCAGTATCTATGCGTTGCCAAGCCGCATAAGCCCTACTACTAGCTTTGTTTTGCCAAAGCTGGCCAAACTCAAGCTGACCATTGCTTATGGTCATAGTATCTTTGATAAAATTAGCATAGTAAAGTTGGTTAACCGCTACTTGCCTTATACTATCCCAAGCCTTAGAGTTACTAGGCTCTGTAGTATCCCAACTATCTGCTAACGCTGTATCAAAAGAAGGATTTTTTACTTGGTTTTCTTCTGTACCAAAAAAATAAGAACCGTCATCATTTTGTTTTATTTGAAAAGGGTTATTTGTTTCTTTAACTGGGTATAAAGTGTGTTTTATACCGGCTGAATCTACAGATGATATTTTAGTATAATTAACATAGTCGTGAGGTAATATCATTTGTAAACTAGGTGGAACATCTATTTGTTGAGATTTAAAAGATTTAAAAGTATCAAACGATAATTCCTGTAAAGCACGCATTGCGTGAAACTGTATATCTAACTTGTTTAGTTTAGGTATTATTTTTCCTTCACCAACATAAGCTATTTCAAATTGTGCAATTATTTCTTGTAAAGATATAAATTGATAATTACCGTGATCTCTACCGTTATAATATTCATTTATTGTTGTTCCGTCTAATAATCCCATTTATTTATGATTTTTCTTGTTGTATTTGAGCAGACTGTAGCCCAGAAGCGATTTGTGTTATTTGAGGTTTTTCTATAGATATACCAGCTAAAGCTAATATTCTATATACTAATTCTGTTTCTTCAGACGCGTGTAATTCAAAATGAGTTGATTGATCAGCGTTCCAAAGAGGCTTGTTGTTGATAGTAACATAACCCCAATGTGGCATCGTAGGTTTTCTAGTATAAAAAATTTGTATTGCATCAGGAAATACCCAATCCCAATCTCCATCTGGATAATCACCTACTTTATAAGGTTGTTTTGGATATGGTCTTATTTGTATATAGTGCGTGCCTTGGTGAAGAAGTCTCATGTATATAGGTTGCGCATATGTACCTGGTTGATAGTTTTCTCTATCAGCATTATAATGTTTTAATAGTTTTGATCTTTCGTAAACTATATCTTCTTCTCTAGTTGTAAATTGAGCTTCTCCATCTATTCGGTTTTTTGAGTTAACATTATACATAACTCTAATTCTACCTATTCTATATAAATCATGACCATATTGTCCAGGATCTTGCTGTGGTTTATGGTCATAAAGTTTCAACCAACCAGAGCTATTTACAACTTCACAACCAGAAGGTGAAAAAGTTTGAAATAAATCAAGTTTTTCTCTTAAATTTTCTACCATATCAGAATATGGCTGATCATTGCCAGGCACTCTATTAAATTGATTTAAATCGTAAAAGTATTGCTCAAATATTTCCATTTGAGCCATGTCAGCAAATAAGTTAAACTCTTGCGGAGTTATATATCCTCTTTGTTCTTTGTTAGCTAGCGCTAATACTTTTTGATATACTGTATCTATATTTACCATAATATTTTTTTATTGTAGTTGTAATCGCCCCGTAGGGCGACTACCTCTACAGTTTGATTAATTGTTTAATCGTTTTTCTATATTTGAATATATTTCCATACCTTCATCAGTTTTAAACCAAGCAGCTAAAGCTGTGTATGGATGTTCGTCAAACGGAACGTTCATTAACTTTCTATTGTTAGAACCCCATATAAAAGTTCTTTGATCTTGAGACAATTTAATAATTTCAAGTTCAACAGCTTTAATACCAAAGTTTCTAAGTTGAACATTATCATCAGAAGCTAATTCTAAGAACAAAGCAGGATTGTTTCTAGCAAACACTAGTAAATCTCTTTTAAGTTCTTTAGAACTCATCCTAGACACTTCAGATCCTTTTTCTACTCGCATGATAGCTTCAGCTAAATCAATATCCATCTCTCTAGCTATAACTATAGCATCAGCTTCTAATTCTAATAATTGTATTTCATCAGCAGCTTCTTCAACTGGGTTATACTCTTCGTATATAGTGTTTTTATGTGGGTGATATAAAGATAATAGCTTTTGTAAAGTAGTTTTTTCTTTTTCAACAAACAAAGTACCGTTTCTAAAAACAATATGCTCTAATCTTTGATCGCCACTCATTTCATCTACAAAAGGAGTTTTTTGATTTTGACAATATTTTAACTCTCTTTCGTAACCTTTTTCTTTATCAAACCAATAAACACCAGAACTTCTTAACATATAAGATATAGGTTTTTTTCTGTTTTTTAAATTGTAAACCCTATCTTTTATTTCCCAAGTTGGTTTTTTTGGTTGTGTTTTTTTAATTTCAACTTTTTTAGGTTTTGGTGTTTCAACAACTGGTGTTTCAACAACAGGTACCTCTACCTCTTTTTTTGTTTCTTGTTTTTTTGCCATAATATAATATATAATAAAATTAATAAAATAAAAGGCCGAGGCCGAAGCCCCGGTCTTTTAAAAATAGTTTACTTCATTAACATAAAGTTGTTTGCACCTTGAGTGATTAAACATCTTTCAGTTAAGAAATGTAAATGCATTGCATCTAATGCAGATGTAGCAGCACCAACAGAACCAGTAACCCAAGTTTTCATTCTTCGGTCATCAGTTTGTGAAGCTCTATATCTAACGTGTAAGAAAGGTCTCTTCATGCTTTGTCCAACAGTTTGATCATAAACTGAAGAAGTACCAGCAGGAATCATGACACCTCTAATAGCGTTAGCAGAGCTAGCATCATTAATACCACCTCTTGTAGCTTTGTCATTTAAGTATCTGAAATCAGACTTGTAGAAGTCATAAGAACCTCTTCTGAAACCAGTGAAACCTAAATT
>Ga0114932_10003031_pt1 | contig 16947 bp, 8 predicted proteins | sample 2SBtaG_2_FD_87286 | JGI IMG/M metagenome (GOLD analysis project Ga0114932, IMG submission 87286) | Deep subsurface microbial communities from Kolumbo volcano to uncover new lineages of life (NeLLi) - 2SBTROV12_ACTIVE470 metaG | ecosystem: Environmental > Aquatic > Marine > Volcanic ... | reverse complement strand
TCACCCAACAAGGAGATCGCCGGCCCCGGCATCTCCGATGGTGGGTTCGCTTATGCCGCGTACCGCCTCCATCAGAGCGGCGAGTCGAGCCGCGGCCTCCTGACCACACCGGTGTGGAAGCGATGGTTGCTGGACGGCACCCGGATCGACCAGCACATGCACCGCCTCGCGGCGCAGGGGCTCCTCTACTACGACCGCGCCGGGTCGAGCCTCCGGATCGACTGGCGCGCCGAGAGTCTGGTGGAGGTGGCCCGTGCCGTTGCCTGAGGCTGTCGCCAACATCTCCGATCGGATTGTCACCTACTACGAGACGAAGGCGACCCCGCCGTTTCTCATCTACCAGTACGAGCCGAAGGACGAGTACGCCGTGCGTCGGGAGCTGGGTGACCTCCGCCGGTGGCTAGAGGCCGACCCGCGGAATATCGACTGTGACACCGTCTCGCTCGCCGCTGTGTTCTGGGAGACCTTGGAGGAGGGCGGCCAACTCGACGAGATCATCTCTCTCGAACGGGCAGGTGCCTACGAGGAAGCGCATCTCGCCGTTCGTCAGGTGTTGAGCGCACGACCGACTCTGGCCGACCGAGTTGTTGAGCGGATCCAGTCCAAGCAGACCGAACGCTCGGCCATCTTCCTGTACCGAGCCGGCGCGCTCTACCCGGCCCATCGCACGAGCACGTTGCTCGACGAGCTCAAGGCCCGCATCGACAGCCCCGTCACGCTCCTCTACCCGGGCCGTATCGAGGGCGATTACGGCCTGCGGTTCATGGGCCAGACCGAGCCGACCTACGGCTACCGGGCCCTCATTATCCCCCGAGGTGAATCGTGAGAATCGAAGAACTGTTCAGCCGGCCGATCGATCGCAAGATCGAAGAGGTCATCAAGGTCGACGACGAATCTACGATCCTCACCGAGGTTGAGGAGTACATCCCGACCGAGCACATCGAGGAGGAACTCACCGAGGTGCTCGACAAGTTCCAGGAGACGATCCTCAACCCGAGCGAAACAGTCAACATCTGGGTATCCGGCTTCTTCGGCTCGGGCAAGTCCTCGTTCGCCAAGGTGCTCGGATATCTCATTGCCAACCCGGAGATAGACGGCAAGCGAGTCGCTGACCGCTTCTTCGAACTCAACGAGATCCCTCGCGCCCGCCAACTGCTCAGCACCATCCACTCGCAGATCGAGGCCGAGGCCGTCCTTCTCGATCTCGCCACCAGCCCCAACGTGTTGCGGGAAGGCGAGGCGGTGGTTCTGCCGGTTTACCGAACGCTGCTCGAGTCGCTGGGCTACAGCCGCGATGTCACCTTGGCCGAGCTTGAGTACGCGCTTGAGGGACCGGAGGAGACGATCGGTCTCGAGCAGTTCCTCGAGACCTACGAGTCGGTGCACGGCCGGTCGTGGAACGACGACCGCAACATCATCACAGCCAAAAATCGGGCCAGCCGGGTACTCCATGAGCTCGACCCCGATACCTACCCATCAGCAGATTCCTGGTCGAACGCCGCTGGCGCCCCGGAGATCAATGCCAACTGGTTCGCTGACCGCGCGTTGGAGATGCTCGCACGGCGTCGTCCCGGGACAAAGCGCCTTGTGTTCATCGTCGACGAGGCTGGCCAGTATGTCGCTCGGTCTGCCGACCGGATGCTTGGCCTTCAGGGCCTCGCCGAGGCCTGCCAGAAGAAGAAAGGTGCACTCTGGCTGCTCGCCACGTCGCAGGAGAAGCTCACCGACGTCGTCGACAGCCTCGAAGGAAAACAGACAGAGCTGGCCAAGGCGGTCGACCGATTCCCGATCCGTGTCGACCTGCTCCCTTCCGACATCGACGAGGTGACCGGCCGGCGAGTCCTCGACAAGAACGCCGACGGCTCATCGGCGGTCCGTACCGCTCTCGACAAGGACCGGAACAAGCTCACAACGTCCGTTGCGCTGCAATCCGATCGCTACAAGCCGTTCAGCGAAGAAGACTTCGTTCGCCTCTATCCGCTCGTGCCATACCAGCTCCAAGTCCTCATCGACGCCGTTTCGGCCCGCCGTGCCCAGGGTGGCGCGCCACAGACGATGGGTGGGTCGAATCGGACGATCATCAAGCACACCCAGCAGCTGATCACGAACCCGACGGTCGGGCTCGCTGGCGACGACGTCGGCACGCTCGTCACGCTCGACCGTTCGTACACGCTCCTCGAGGAGGTCATTCCGACTGCGTGGCGCCACGAGGTCGAGCAGGTCGCCGGCGCACACGGAGACGACAGCCTCCACGCCAAGATCATGCGAGTCGTGGCGCTGTGCACCGACGTTCCCGGCGTACCGCTCTCGCCACGAAACCTGTCGGTTCTCCTTCACCCCAGCACCCACGCCGACCCCCTTGAGGCAGACGTGCGCGAAGCACTAGCGGACCTCGTCAAGGAAGACCGCTTGCGCGAGGGAGATGACGGCTACCGACTCCAGACCCCGGAGCAGAAGAACTGGGAGAAGGAACGGAAGCAGATCGACATCGGCGAGCGGCACAAGCGGATTCGCAAGACGCTGTTGCGCGACCGTCTCGGGTCGCTCACCGTCACGAAGGGCCGGACCTTCAAGGTCGAGCTGTCGGTCGAGCGCGAGAAGCTCACCGACGGCGACGTCAGCCTCGACATCCGCGAAGACGATGACCTCGATGCGCTGCGTGTCACATCCCGGGCGGAGGACAACGAAGGCCGGATCTACTGGGCGTACGAGACCGAGAACGACACCTTCGAGGCTCTTGTCGAGCTGTATCGCAGCGAGGAGATGATCGACCGTCACAAGAACGACCTAGGCGAAGCCGAGCGCTTCCTGCTCCAGGAAGAACGCAAGCGCGCCGACCGGCACGGACGAACGGCCGGGCAACTCCTGGCGCGAGATCTGGCCGCCGGGACCGTCGTGTTCGACGGAACCTCGCAGGAGGCGCCCGATGGCGAACTGCAGTCGGTCGCCCAGAAGGTCGTCACCAACCACCTCGACAAGATCTACCCCCGACTCGACGAGTTCACGGCGACGGTCAAGCGAACGGATCCCGTGCAGGTCCTGAAGGCGGACACCCTGGCAGGGCTCCCCGACTGCTGCGGGTCCGATGGTCTGAGCATCGTGACAATCACGAAGGGCGGGCACGAGCTGGTCACCGACACCGGGCCGATCGAGACAGTGGTGGCCCACATCAAGGCACGCAAGCAGTACAACGAGGACCAGAACGGCCAGCAGCTCGAGCGGCACTTTGGTGGTCCGCCCTTCGGCTGTTCCCCCGAAGCACTCCAAGTGGTCCTGGCTGCTGCAATGCGGGCTGGGCTCCTCGAGGTTGTCTCACAAGCGTCGCGGATCACCTCGCACACGGATCACCGTCTGGAGCCGATCTTCGCGAAGCTGCCGACCTTCCGGGCTGCGTCGTTCCGGCCCGCCGAGGACACTGGCCCCGGCGTCGAGGTCCGTGGCGAGGTCGCCGAATGGCTCCACGAGTTGACCGGAGAGCCGGTCGGTCTCGATGTCGGATCGCTCGCACAGCGCGGCCGGGCGGTCTTCGCCGCTCTTCGCCACCCCTGCACCGAAGCCAGGTCGACCCTCCGAGGCGCCGGGCTAGAGGTGCCCGAACAGCTCGACATCATGGACGAACTGCTCGCCCGTCTATCCGGCCCCGACGACGATCTCGTCATTGAGACCATGCACGAGCGCCGCACCGATCTCGCCGACGGTCGGGCGGCCGTCACCGACCTCGCCACCGTTGTCGAGAACGAGATGCCGGCACTCCGCTCCGCTGTGGCTGCTCATCGCAACGCCGCCCAGCTCGACGATCCCGACATCGACGGGGAGGCAGCAGCACTCGGCGAGCTGCTGGCCCGGGCCCGCTACGGCGACGATCTCGCCAAGATCAAGAGCCACGCCACCAAGATCGAACAAGGTATCGCCACGGCCGAGACTTCTCTCCGGGAGGCTGTCGCCGAGAAGGTGAAAGAAGCCACCGAGGCGCTCCGAACCCGCTATCCGGCGGTCGATGACAGTGTCTTCAACGAAGTGATTGGGCCGCTCTCCCGCCTCGCCGACGCCACGACGATCCCGCTCCTACGAGCGAACATCCAAGGCGTAGAAGGCGCAGTCCGCTCGGTGTCCGATGCACTGGACGCTCTCGTGGCGACCCGCGAGGTCCGCCATGTCCGCGCCGCTGACGTCTGGAGCGCGCCCATCACGTCGGAGACCGAACTCGATACGGCGCTTGGCCGGTTGCGGGAGGCGGTCTTGAACGAGCTCGACGACGACACCGAGGTCCGGTTCCGATGACCGCATCACTCGACGGCGCGCAGCGGACTGCCCTGAGCAACCTGATCCAGAAGGCGCGGTCACTGCTCGAGGCCGATCTCGCCTCGACGCTCGAGGGTGACTTCGGCATCCACCAGAGCGACGGGCGGATCGAAGAGGCAGACGCGCTGTCCCTCAACGCATCCCAGGCCGCGGTCCGAATCGATCTGCTCGACATCGTCGCCTTCCTGCGCAGCGAGGGCGAGACGGAACCCGCCGCAGTCGAACGGCTGATCAGGGAGGCGGCGTTCACCCACGTCAATCGGCTCGTCGCGCTGCGGGTTGCCGAAGGGCTCGGAATCCTTCCCGAGGCGATCGGCAGTGGGCTTGCCTCGCAGGGGTTCCGCGACTTCGCCGAGATCGCACCGGCAAGCGCTGATGAGGATTGGGAACGCTTCCGTCTGTTCGTCCGGATCTGCGCTGACGAACTGTCATCCGATGTCCCAGCACTGTTCGACCCGCGCAACCCACTGCTCGAGCTTGAGCCGTCGACAACGGCGTTCTCGGAGCTGATCGAATCGTTCGTCGCTGCCGATGAGACGATCTGGTCGGCGCCCGACGCGCTCGGCTGGTCGTACCAGTTCTTCAACTCTGCCGAGGAACGAAAGGAGATGCGAGAGTCCTCGGCTCCCCGCAACTCACGGGAGCTCGCTGTTCGGAACCAGTTCTTCACGCCCTCGTACGTCGTCGAGTTCCTCGTCCAGAACGGCCTCGGCGCACACCTCGCCGCGTCGTACCCGACGCTCGTTGACGAGCTGCCGTTGCTCGTCGAGGTGCCCGAGCCAGTCCCGGAAGCGATCGACCTTCGCGAGGTGAGTGCGCTCGATCCGGCCTGCGGATCCGGTCACTTCCTGCTCGGCGCCTACGAGGTGCTCGAGGCGGCATGGCGGCACGCTGGCGTCGAAGCTGAAGATGCGGCGCCGGACATCGTCCGGTCGCTGTGGGGTATCGACATCGATCCCCGTGCGACCCAGATCGCGCAGGCAGCCGTGATCCTCCGGGCTCGCCGCCATTGCCGCTCTCCGCTCCCGAAGCCGAATGTGATCTGCGCCCAATCACTGCCCGCTGGGCCCGAAACCGATGATCTGATCGCCGCGCTGCCGCCGCACGTTGGCCGGGTCGTGCGAGCAGTCGCTGACGAACTCGTCATGGCTCCAGTGCTCGGCCCTCTTCTCAAGATCGAAGAGCGTCTTGACCGAGAGGCCCGCGATGCGTTCGGCACGGGTCAGGTCGAGGGGACGCTCTCTGAAGGGGTGTCCCAGGAGGATGCCGCCAACGTCGAGTCCCTAGTACTGGAGACCTTGGCGACGATCGCCGACCAGACGACGTCGACCGCGTCGCAACGGCTCTTCGCCGCCGAAGCCCACGACGCCGTGCGCTTCGTCGAGGCCATGAGCCGCCGCTACACGGCGTGTCTGATGAACCCGCCGTTCGGCGAACCAGTGGCGGCGACCAAGTCCTACCTTAAGGCGGCCTATCCGTGGGTACCCACGAAGGACTACAACCTCCTGGCAGTGTTCGTCGGTCGCGGTTTGGAACTCGTGCATAACGGCGGAACGTGCGCAGCGATTACTTCAAGAGCTGGCCTCTTCCAGAAGACCTTCGAGAGATGGCGTAAGGAGGTCGTCCTTGGCAACGACCTCCGAACCCTTGCGGATCTCGGTCACGGTGTCATGGAAGACGCCCTCGTTGAAGCAGCCGCCTATGTCGTAGCGCGTAGTGACGACGCTGGTGTGAGCCGGGTCGTCAGGCTCTTGCGCGAGCCAAATCGCCCCGAAGCACTTCGTGACGCAGTGCAGAACTCCAGGACGGGCGAACCGGATCCGCGCGTCTTCGAGATTCAGACTACTGACCTTCACTCAATTGATGGCTCACCCGTGTCGTACTGGCTCGACTCCGAGATTCGTCAGCTCTTTGCCAATCTGCCTTCTTTGGAGGGAGCCGCCGCCTCAGTCCGCCAGGGCTTGGCCACGGGAGATGACTTCCGGTTCGTGCGCGCCGCGTGGGAGGTCGATCCGGCGCGAATCACGTCGGGTTTGTCTGGCTCGCAGAGTCGACCGTGGGTTCCGTTCGCAAAGGGCGGTGCATACAGCCCCTTTTGGGCTGACACGCATCTGGTGCTGAACTGGGGGGCCGACGGCAGAGCGATTAAGGACTTCGACGGGTCCGTTATTAGGAACCCGCAGTTCTACTTCAAGCCTGGTCTTACTTGGACTACGAGGACAGCTTCAGGATTCGCGGCGCGCTTGTACCCCTCGGGCTGTGTTTTCTCCAACAAGGGCAACTGTATCTTCCCTAACAACGATGACGAATTGTTCGCGATGCAGGGACTGCTTTCCAGCCGCCTGACGCGCGCTGAGCTCGCGGGGCTGGTCGCGGCCGGAGACGAGGTCACCTCGGGTGGCGCCGCCAAGAGCTACGAGGTCGGGCTAGTCCAGAAGCTCCCTTGGCTCACAACTGAAGAGGCTGCCGCACCGACTCGGCGGATGGCCCTGCGCAGAGCGTCGATGGACGAGTCGGATGAGCTGACACATCGGTTTGTCAGCGTCATGTCAAACGGACGGATCGACCTACTCGCTCAGCTTGAGGACAGCCGTTTGGTGGACGAAGCGGTACTTGCTGCGGCGGGTCTCTCAGAGGCGGCTCGGTTGTACATCGATCAGGAAGTGGGTTGTCAACCGCTGGACTACCCAGAGCGAAGTGACCTAGATCCCGAGATCAGTCGTCTCTATCAACTCCCCATCGCTGAGTTGATTGACGAACTCATTGCCTCGACGGGCGGATCGAGCGCAATCGCCAACCTGACATTCGTTGCCGACCGTCGAGTCGAAGTGATCGCTCATGGTCTTCAGGTCAGTCCCGTATCCGTGTTGCGGGTGGTAAACCGGGAGGGCATTGCAGAGCCCGGGCGAACCGAACAGGAGGCCGACCGCTACCTGTCGTATGTCGTCGGACTGGCAGTAGGCCGGTGGGACATCACGGTGGTCTCTCACCCGCACCATGGCGAGGTTTCTCAGGATCTACTCGCACCACCAGCGAGATTTGCGCCCGGGTTCCTGTTGAATGGCGACGGTGATCCTCCTACGAGGACGCCGGAGGGATATCCACTCCAGTTGCCGCCGGACGGAGTGCTCTTGGATCAAGAGGGACATGACTGGGACATCGCTGCTCGCGTTCGATTGGCTGCGTCAGCGTTGAGCGGTGACCAAACGACGCTGGACTCCGCTCTCGCTTCGGTTATGAAGCGTCCTTCGCTCGAAACCTACCTCCGCTCGAGCTTCTATAAGAGTCATCTATCTCGGTATTCGATGAGCCGCCGCAAGGCGCCGATCTACTGGCAGCTCCAAGTTCCTTCGAAGGCATGGGGTACCTGGCTTTATGCGCCGCGCCTCTCTCGCGAGATGCTGTTCGCCGTCGTCGGAGAGACGGAGCAACGTCAACGGCTCGCCGAGCAGCGAATCGCGACCTTGCAGCGCGAGTACGAGCACGGTGGTGCCGGTAGGAGTATCGCTGCAGTGTCCAAGGAACTCGATGCCGAGCAGAAGCTCTCCGTCGAGCTCATCGCATTCCGGGACGAGGCGGAGCGAATCGCCAACCTCGGATGGGAACCCGATCTCGACGATGGGGCAGTGCTCAACGCAGCGCCACTGGCGTCGCTGTTCCCTGCCTGGAAGGACGCCGCGAAGTACCGGAAGGAGCTCAAGCAGGGCAAGCACACTTGGTCCACGGTCTCGAAGTACGCGGATCAGCTATGACGGCAGTACGAGACCACCTCGCCGGAGAGCTTGCCGGCAAGCTCCAGCGGCACGGCGTTGTCATTTGGGACGACCAGGAACAGTCCTACGGCTCGGTCGTCGGCGAGATCGCCCCTGAGGGCACGGCTGTCGCCACGTTTGACGGAAGCTGGTTCGCCCTCCGGAGAGAAGTCGAGGGGCAATTGGCGGGAACGACCCCGCCGAACCTGCTTGTCTACGTATCGGCGGCGGCGCCGAATCCCGATCCGCTCGAGGAGCTGCGTGCAGTCGGGGCGTCGTATCGCAGCTTGCTTCCCACCGTCATCCGATCCTCGCTGCGTGGTCAGCTCACCGACCGAAGGCTCGAGGAACTGGGCCGGCAGTGCAAGACCATCGCGGAGGTGGAAGCGGCACTTGACGCGGGTGTGAGCGAGGCCGACGCACGGCTGATGACCCTGGTGCGCGAATCCGGTACGTCGGCCATCGCTCGGGCGCTGCTGTCCGGCTCATACGACGAGCAGCTTTCGGATCCGTCGCTCCTCGAAGCTGCCCAGGAGTTTTTCGCCCAGGCGGTCGGCGCTGCCGCCGACGCCGTGGACGGAGCTGCCCTTCGCTCCGAGGTCTTCCGGCACTTCGTGCTCACAGCGGTCCACGGCGCGACAGGGGCGCTCCCGGACGAGTTCACTGGATCCTTTGCGCCGCCGTCGGCGCCTCAGCGCAAGACTGTCAACGACACGTGGGGCCTCCTTCGGGCGACGCCCGAGGCCTCGTCCGCGGTCGTCGAACTAGCTGACGAGGCTGACCGTGTGCTGCACACCGCTGCCGTCTTGACCTGGCAGGACGGGATGGACAGCGTTGATCTCACCCCGGGGCTGGAGGAGCTTGGTCTGCTTGAGGCAAAGCGCCTTCTGGGCGAGGGCGACTGGAAGGGTGCGAGCGAGCTCGCCGAGGTCCGACTCCGATCGAGCTGGTGGGCGCAACCGAACCGGCTTGAGGAACACGACTTCCCTGCTCGGTGGCGCGCGGTTGAGGCCATCGCAGGACTGAACGCCGCACTTGAGACGAGGCCACCAGCGACCGAGGCGTTGGCCTCGGTTGTCGACTGGTACTCGTCGACCGGCTGGGCGGTCGACAGCGCGTACCGCCGCATGGAGTTCGTACGAGTCAGCACCGGTGCCGACTTGTATGGCCTCGACGACGCGTTCGGACTCAGCCGCCAACGCTACGAACAGTGGCTCGACGAGGTGCTGCGACGAACAGCGGACGCGATTTCCAGCGATGCAGACGTTTCCGACCAGCAGCAGCGTCGCATCCACCATGAAGAGGTGCGCGGCCGGGCGAGCACGGCGTATGTGCTCGTTGATGCGCTTCGCTACGAGCTCGGCCAAGATCTCGCTACCAGGCTCGGACGGCTGAATGCCGCCGTCGACGTTCGTGCAGCGCTTGCGGCCGCCCCGACCATCACCCCGGTCGGCATGGCCGCGATCACCCCCGGTGCCAACGAGCGGTTCGATGTGGAGCTGGGCTCGGACTCCCGCCTCGCCGTGAATGTCGACGGGCAGGCCGTCCGGACGGTTTCTGATCGGGTCAAGCGTTTCGAGAAGGCCCATGGCAAGGTGGCCGACGTTCCGCTCGACAAGCTGGCGCAGTACACCAGCCGCGAACTCAAGAAGCGCATTGAGGGAGCGGCACTCGTGGTGGTTCGCTCGACCGAGATCGACGCCGACGGCGAGTCCGACCAGTTGGCAGCGAGCTGGGGTTCGTTCGACGCCACGCTGAACGTTCTCCAGACTGCGGTCGCTCGTTTGCTCCACGCCGGGATACGGCGCGTTGTTCTCACCGCCGATCACGGCTTCCTGGCCGTCCGGCAAGTGGGGGAGGAGCTGAAGGTCGACAAGCCATCCACCGGCACGGGGGAGCTGCATCGGCGGGCCTGGATCGGGACCGGTGGTACCGCAACGGACTCGACCGTGAAGGTTCCGCTGTCCGACTTCGGCATCGGGGGTGGGCTCGACATCATCGCCCCACGAGGGCTCGGCGTGTTCGTGGCCGGCGGCGGCCTGCAGTTCTTCCACGGCGGACTCTCGCCCCAGGAGCTTGTCGTACCCGTCATCACCGTTGTCTCGGACGAGCCGACCGCCGAACCGAAGTACGAGATCGAACTGTCGGTGGCCGGTGGACGAATCACGACCGGCATCGTGGCCGTCACCATCCAGATGACCGGCGACCTGTTCACCCGGGAGAGTGGCGTGCGGGTCGTGCTGTCGCAGGACGGCAACCGCATCGCTCGAGTAGTCGGCGGCGACGGGTTCGACCCATCCACCGACACCATCGATGCGGCGGTCGACAAGAGCCAGGTGATCACCCTGCAGATCTCGGAGAACATCACCGCCGGTTCCGTGGCCATACTCGAAGTACTCGACGCGTCGACCGGCATCCGCCTGGGCGACGCGGTCGAAGTCGAGGTCGCCGCCCACGTGATCGTCGAGGAGGAACTGTGACCGAACCCGAACACGATCGCCTGGATGAGCTCGCCAACCGGTTCTTCCCCGGCCGGGTCGTTCGAAAGGACCTCGTGCGCCAGGTCAAGGTCGGCGCGTCGGTGCCCGTGTACGTGCTCGAGTTCCTCCTCGGGAAGTACTGCGCCTCGTCCGACCCGTTCGAGATCGAGGCCGGCCTCACCGTCGTCAACCAGGTCCTTGCCGACAACTTCATCCGACCCGACGAATCCGAACAGGCGAAGGCCGAACTCAAGAAGAAGGGCAAGCACCGCCTGATCGACAAGGTCGACGTTCGGTTCGTCGAGTCCGACAAGAAGTTCTGGGCGACACTGGCGAACTTCGGATCGAAGTTCGTGAATGTCCCAGAGGAGACCGTCTACAAGTATGAGCGGCTCCTGGGCGGGGGCGCCTGGTCGCAGATCGACCTCGTCTACAACGACCTCGAAGACAAGGCGCAGAAGACGCCCTTCTACATCGCGGGCCTCAAGCCCATCCAGGTCGCCGCGTTCGACCTCCCCGCCTACGTCGAGGCCCGGCAGGAGTTCAGTCGTGACGACTGGCTCGATCTCGTCGTGCGCACGATCGGTCTCGAGCCGACTGAATACGACCTTCGCGGGAAGCTGTTGGCGCTCACTCGCCTGATCCCGATGGTCGAGCGGAATTACAACCTCATCGAGCTCGGCCCATGGGGCACAGGCAAGTCATTCGTCTACCGGGAGTCCAACCCGAACGCGATCCTCATCTCCGGCGGCAAGGTCACCGTCCCCCAGCTGTTCGTGAACATGTCGAGTGGCCGCGTCGGCCTGCTCGGCACCTGGGACGTTGTCGCCTTCGACGAGGTCGCTGGCCTCCAAATGGGGGACTCGACCGTCGTCAACATGCTGAAGGACTTCATGGAGTCCGGCTCATTTGCCCGCGGCAAGGAAGAGATCCCCGCCGAGGCCTCGGTTGTCTTCGTCGGGAACACCTCGAAGCCCCACGAGGAGCTCGTCCGTACGGCTCACCTCTTCGCCGATCTCCCGCCCCAGATGATCGACCCGGCATTCCTCGATCGGTTGCACTACTACCTGCCTGGGTGGGAAGCGCCGAAGCTCGAAGCGAGGCTCTTCACCGATCACTTCGGCTTCGTGTCTGACTACTTCGCCGAGGCGATGCGCCAGCTCCGCAAGAACAGCCAGGTACGGGCGATCGACGCTGACTTCTCGCTCGGCTCGCATCTCTCGGCCCGAGACGAGCGTGCTGTACGCAAGACTGTGTCAGGCCTCGTGAAGATCCTGCACCCGCACGGTGACTGGAGCCACGGCGATCTCCGGGAGTACCTCGAGTTCGCCATGGAGGGTCGACGTCGGGTCAAGGAGCAGCTCAAGAAGCTCGCGGCCCACGACTACGCCAAGACGGCGTTCTCGTACCTGGAAAACGATACGGGACGCGAGATCTGGGTCGAGGTCCCTGAGCAACCCGACGAACTCGAGACCGAGCCCGACATCGACGTGGCCGAGGTGGAGCACGACCAACACCGATCGACGGCGGAGCTGATCGAGGCCGGCGAGAGTAAGACCGTCGAGTACAAGCAGACGGCGCGCTACAACCCCCACACCGGCAAGGTCGACAAGAAGCTCGAACACAGCGTCTTGAAGTCCGTCGCTGGTTTCATGAACGCGGGCGGAGGCGTCCTCCTGATCGGCGTGCACGACAGGCAGGACCCGACCGGCATGGCCGATGACTACTCGACCACTGGCAACAACGGGCGGGACGGCTTCGAGAACTGGCTGATCACCCAGCTCGACCGAGAGATCGGAAAGTCGCCGGCTGCCACCCTCGTGGACGTGACGTTCGACGAGTTCCCGGAGGGCGAGGTCTGCAGGCTCGACGTCCGGCCGAGCCAGAAGCCGATCTACCTGGGCGACGACGCCGAGTTCTACGTTCGGATGGGGAACTCGACTCGGCTCTACAACACGAGGGACGCGATGGAGTACATCCGCTCCCGTTGGTAGCGAGGTGTAGCGACCCCAGCGAACGCCACGAGGGGCCTGGGGGGATCCTGGGAAAATGGCGAGCGTGGGTGTCACACCTCGCGCCGATAATGGGCACATGAAGGTGTTCATCAGCTCGCTGATTCGGGGCTTCGAGCCGCTGCGTGACGCGGCGGCGCGAGCGGTCAGCTCGCTTGGTCATGAGGTCGTTCGGGCTGAGGACTTCGGGGCGTCGCCCGACAGTCCTCAGGCTGCGTGCATGGCTGGTGTGCGCGAGTCAGAAGCGGTGGTGCTCATCCTGGGATCCGAGTACGGGTATGCCCAGGCTTCGGGGCTGTCGGCGACGCACGAGGAGTACCGCGAGGCGCGTGACGCTCGACCTGTGCTCGCGTTTCTCGAAGATGGAATGGAACCCGGCCCCGAGCAGCTCGCATTCGTTCGCGAGGTTCAGGGTTGGGAGAAGGGCCACTACACGTCGTCGTTCGACGGCGTCGAGGACCTGCAAGCGAAGGTCGTCCGAGGCCTACACGACTTCGCTCTCGCCAATGCCTCAGCGCCTCTCGACGAAGCAGAGGTGGCGCGTCAATCGCTCGGCCTCGTCCCCCAAGCGCCGTCAGGTTCTGGCACGTCGCTCGTCGTCTCGGTGGCCGGCGGACCCGCGCGACAGGTCTTGCGTCCCGCCGAGCTCGAGGACGCGGAGCTACACCGCTTCTTGCTCAGCGAGGCGTTGACTGGCACCAACTCCGTGTTGAGCCTGACGGTTGCGACGAACACCTCGATGGACGCTGACACCGTGGTCCTGCGGCAGGACGACGGGGCTTTCGTCAGCTTGAGCGAGACCGGCGGAGTTGTCGTCGCCCAGCAAGCGCTCGAAGACAATGGGTGGCAGGTCGGGATCGCGTCGTTGATCGAGGAGACAGTGACCGAGCGGATCTCGGACGCACTGCGGTTCATCGGCGGGATACTCGACCGCGTGGACCAGCCGCGGCGATTGAGCCATGTCGCTGTCACCGCCGTACTTCTGGGAGTCGGCTACCTGGGGTGGAGAACCAAGGAGGAGCAGGCGCAGAATCCGCGTACAGCCACAATGGGGATCGGCTCGAAGGACCGGGTCCTCGTGCAGCTGTCGCCGCCGGTCCGGCGCAGAGCCGCCCTCGCTCACGACACTCACAAGCTCGCGGAGGACCTTGCCGTTCGGCTGCGGCGAGAGGTACGGCCATGACCGCGCTCACGGACCGAGAGTCGCTCCGTGCCCGCTGGCGTCGACACCTGGCCGTTCAGGGACTCGATGCGACAGATCGGGCGGACTTCGCGTTGGGTGGTCTCGGCCGTCGGGTCCGCGGGCCGACGGCCCGGCTCATGTTGCTCCCGTCAGACCCCGACCACGAGGTCATCACGATCGACTCGGAGTTTTGGGATCGCCTCGATGAATTGAAGACCGTAGCTCTGGGCGAATCCGGCCGTGTGCGTCTCGGCGAACAACAGATCCCAACTGCGCACGCTGCTGCTCTGGTCAACTTCTACGGTCGCGGAGAGCCCTGGAACAGCTACGTGGCGGTTCATCGAAACGGTTCGATCGACGTCGGGTTCGGTGACCGCGGCGGGAGAGACACCAAGGACCGAGAAGGCGAGGACGCTCGAGTCTTCAACCTGATCTCACTTGTCGGCTACAGCTGGGCAGCGCTCGAACTGGCCCGAAACCTCGCCCTCGACCCCGATGGAGAGTGGCACCTGGCGTTCGCGCTGGTTCGCACTGAAGGTGCGCTGCTGGGCAATGTCGGCGAAGGATGGGCCGAGCCAGGGACCTGGGAGAACTCAGTTGGCGGCTGCGCTGATGCGCATCTGTTGTGGCACATCGAACTCGACCGGCTCCCCAGCGACGCAACCGCGTCTCAGGAGCAGGCATTCGCGATCGGGGACCGGATCGAAGACGCCTGGGGAATGCAGCAGCGCCGCTATCTCGATCATCGAGGCGAGTCGGCTGGGCAGTTCGATGCGCGCCGGATCGCTCACTAGCCACTGCGACCGAGACCACCGCAAGATGACCCTGCACCACAGCAAAGCCAATTCCGTCGGCGCGACACGGCGGGAGCGCGAGGATGACGGTGTGTCGAGTGCAGCCTTCGAGGAGGACCCAACGGACGCGACGCTCAGACCCTTCGTCGTCGTGATGAAGGGCCCATCGGGTGTGCGTTTCGCTCCCGACGCGGGTTCGAGGTTCTTCCTTCCAGTAGAGGGCCGCCAGGCCGAGGTTCGGGTGCGAACGGACTGGGTAGAAGCTGGGCTCGACCATCCTCTCCCGCGCGAGCTCGTGGTCGAGGTACGCGTTGAGGCGCTGACTGCCGACAGTGCTCTCGACATCGCCCGGGTCCTCGCTGGTGGAGTGGTTCCGGTGATCGCCTTCACAACGAACGTGCACATCGGCCGGGTCGAGCCTCACATCGCCTTCGAGACGACGCCTGGAGTAGCCGAGCGAGACCTCGTCGAGTACTTCGTGCCCGACGAGCGTGGTCTCGTGGCGCCATCGCGGGGCGCGGACCCCGAACTCGTTCGCCGCACGGCTGAAGCGGTCTTCTCGGCTGCAAGCCCTAAACGCGTCGGTGCCGCGTTGGCCCAGTACCACCAGGCTCTCGACAACTACCACCTCGGCGGAGAGACCCTCGCCGTGGCTCACCTGTTCATGGCAGCCGAGGCACTCTGTGAACCGATACTCGCCCTGCACGTCGAACGGACCGGGCGCACCGAGGCGCAGCTGATGGACGACCACGACCTCGCCCGCCGCGGCGACCTTCTCTCCTGGGCGAGACGAGAGCTTGTGTTCGACGGGGAGTCCGGGATCCACAAGGCGGCGAAGCACGCGAGCGACGGGTTCGAGCACGGCTACCTCAGCGTTGCCGAGGTGCGGGCGAGCGCTGAGGCTGTGTGCGACGAGGTGTTCCGCCTTGTTCGAGGCACTATCGCAGATGTGCTGTGTGTCGACGAGGCGACGCGCGTGGAGCTGGTTGAAACGTTCGGTAAGCCGGGCGACATCCAATCGTTGAGACGACGTGTCGTCGGCAAGCTGACCGGGGAAGGCGACCAGCTCGCCCATGACGACCGCGCCTACCCAGTGCTGGAGTGGCACTCGAGCATCGCACACTTCAACCTGGACGAAGCAGGGGAGCCCGACGTTCGCTTCTCGGATCGGTTCACGGTCAGGACCGCGGAGGAGATTGGATTCCAGCTTCGGTCGATGGAGATCTACGGTCGAGCGCTTCCCCCAGGCGCAGCGGGGCCTCTCGAAGTCGACTACGAGCCACAGGCAGAAGCCGTCGCCCGGGATCGCGTGTTGCCGGTCATCCGCGATATCCATCGCGCCGTGGCCGGTTGCGGACCTGGGGCCGAGGGCGACTCGTTCACCGCAACCGAGTTCCACCTGCTCGAGATCTTCAACCGCACGAAAGGCCTGTTCGCCGGAGCGCTCGCACTTCTCGAACGCGGCCTGCCCGAAGAAGCGATGGTCATTGGTCGCCCACTCCTGCACGACGCTACCCGGTTGGTCGAGGCCGCCGCCGCCGACGAGCAAGAGCGAGTCGCGTTGGCGTTTGGATGGAGGCGAGACTCCCTCTCCGCATCCCAGGCACTCATCGAGTCATGGGCGCAATCGCCCGAAGAAGCGGCCGAGCGTGCGCAGCAAGCGGCAGACCAGCATGCGTCCATCACAGCTGCGGCGCGCCGAGCAGGTCAGGACCGACTGCGCTCGTTCACGGCAATGCAGGCGATGCTGGAGACCCTCGATGACGAGGACTACCCGCGCATCGATGAACTGGCGGTCCTCATCGAACAAGGCTGGGACATCTCGACCCGGTCCCGGCGCCGAACAGACACCGACGGGAACGAAGGCCTTCACGACACCGCACCCGACAGCTGGCTGTACCCGCTTGCGGCCAAGTACGTCGGGGGCGCCTACCTACTCGCCGCCCGGGCCGCCTGTGCGATCCTCGGCTGGGGCGATTCGGAGCCAGCGCTGGCGGAGGCTCACGAGGCCCTGGAATCGCTCGCAACGTCCGACAACGAAGCCACCACCGACAAAAGTGCGTAACCCCGGCCGTTTGCCGAGGCAGGTACGGTTCCGGGGTCTTCGATGTCCCCTCGATCCCGAGAAGTGGACGCTCTGACGAGCGGCCAGCGGGGTGTCGCTTTGCTAATGGTTTGCTAATGGCAGGCAGCGTCGTTGAGCGGCATCTGGCGGCAGGGAGCGGTTTTGGTCCGCGCTGGCTGCCGCTGGACGCCGCTTGTTGCCGCCAGACGCCGTTCGCTGCCGGATGGGGGAGGTGAGTTCAAGTCCCCCCTCCGACACTTTTGTGATGTCGCGAGACATCGGAACCTCCCGAACCCTCAGTTCGGGGGGTTTCTTGGTTTTCCGGTGGGCTGATATGTCTGGTTGGTGTTGAGGGTGAG
>Ga0114932_10003029_pt1 | contig 16958 bp, 17 predicted proteins | sample 2SBtaG_2_FD_87286 | JGI IMG/M metagenome (GOLD analysis project Ga0114932, IMG submission 87286) | Deep subsurface microbial communities from Kolumbo volcano to uncover new lineages of life (NeLLi) - 2SBTROV12_ACTIVE470 metaG | ecosystem: Environmental > Aquatic > Marine > Volcanic ... | reverse complement strand
CCAAAGACGGAGCAAAACACTTAACTCCTCAAGAAACTCATGACCTTTTAGCTAATCCTCCACAAGACTTTGTCATGATTGACACCAGAAATGATTATGAAATAGCCGTTGGAACCTTTAAAGGTGCTATTAATCCTAAAACTCGTTACTTTCGAGAGTTTCCTAAATTTATAGAAAACAACATTGATCAATTTAAAGACAAAACTGTACTTATGACTTGTACAGGAGGTATTCGTTGTGAAAGAGCATCTGCTGTCTTAGTGCAAAAAAATGTCTGCAAACAAGTATATCAAATGGATGGGGGCATTCATCGATATGCCGAACAGTATCCTGACGGATATTTCCGTGGCAAAAATTATGTATTTGATAAACGAATCACTGTTAAAATCAATGACGATATTTTAGGATCTTGTTACCTCTGTAACAAATCTTGTGATGATTACGTCAACTGCTTAAATGCACTATGCAACAAGCACTTTATTGGCTGCGCTGAATGTCTTGAACAATACGATAAAACATGTAGTACAAAGTGCCAAACTGCACTAAAAGAAAAAACCACAACTAAAAGAGAGCCTTTAGAAAAAATTTCCCAATCTCATAATTAGGTAACTTTTATGAATGAAGCTTTAAATCAACAAAGTCACTCTGGAGCCCAGCCTTTTAAAATCTTACAAAATATTCCGCTTGCTGATAAAAACTGGTTTAAAACAGGAGGCAATGCTCGATACTACTGCCAACCAACTAATGCTTCAGAGTTTGTCTATGCTCTAGAATTTGCCAAACAACACGGTTTAGAAATTTTTATGCTTGGCCACGGTGCAAATATTTTAATTAGTGACGATGGTTTTGATGGCCTGGTAATTCACCCAGCACTTGTAAAAGTTACACATGCATTAAATTCTGACACTACTGCACATGTTACTGCAGGATCAGGCACATGCTTTCAAGAACTCATCACCTATTGCCTTGATAACAACTTAACAAATTTAGAAGAGTTTAGTGGCATTCCAGGAACTGTTGGTGGATCAGTTTATATTAATTTACATTATTACGAATTTTTCCTTGCAGACTTTTTAGTACAAGCACAAATCGTTCACAAAAGTACTGGTAAAATTATGACTGTTAAACCTGACTGGTTTAACTTTGGCTATGACATCTCTACTCTACATGACAAAGAATACTTCCTGATCTCTGCAACATTCAATGTAAAGCAAACAACTGATTTAGAAATTGCTTTTGCTCGAGGCAGAAGACAAGAGATCATTCGACACAGAGCTCGTCGATTCCCAACCCAGGGCACATGTGGAAGCTTTTTTAGAAATTTTTTACCAGAAGAAGTTAAACAAACTGATAAAAAACTTATCTTTGTTGCTTACTACCTTGATAAAATTGGAGTTAAAGGAGAGCTACAAGTTGGAGATGCGATTGTATCGCATCAACACGCTAATATGATCGTCAATAAAGGCAATGCTACAAGTTCAGATATTATAAAACTAACACAGCTTATGCAGCAAAAAGTATATGATGCTTTTGGTATTAAGCCACAAGCTGAGTGTCAGTTAATTGGCTTTAAAAATAACCCTTTATAACTCAATCATTCCTGATCATAATATTTCATAATATCAGCCTCATACTCATCATCTTGAGGACCTCGCCATACATCACTATAATCTGGATGATGTTCAATGTACTTTTGTCGAGCTTGTTCATATTTCAAATACTTCTCATGCTCTTGCTTAATATAATCAATATCCCCTTGAGATAATTCATCTTGGCCAAAAACTTCCACCTTATCTGAAGGGCCTGAATCATCTAATTCAAAAACAATGATTTTTGGCTTTTTTTTATGTATTTTTTGCCACGCACTTTGTAAGTCTTGCCAGTCTTTAAAAGATAAATCTATTTGAGGCATTTCATCCCAGCGCTTATCATAGTATTTATCATATGCATTCTCAAATGCTTCTTCTTCTTTCAAAGAAGTAAAATTTATTTCTGCTGGTTGTTTAAATGATTTTAAGGTCCAAATATTTACCCAATTTTCAGTGGGCATAATGTCAACTGTAATATCTAAGGCTTCTGCCGCTTGAGGATCTAATGCAATAGGCAAAAAGTTTAATCTTTTATCAAATGAATCAAAGTTGTTATAAGTTTTATACAAAATAAAATCAACATCTGTATCTAAAATCAAATAGTCTCTTATTATCATTTTTTCTTCTCTAAATAAGGTAAAGCGGTTTCTATCTTATAAAAACTAGGATTTTTATTTTTACTATTATCTACATATTTTAAAACTAGTTGCATATCAAAACCATCAATACTTCCTTTCCTATAATGCCCTTTCTTTGAAACATCATCTTTTCCAAACTCATATACTTCCCATACTGCTTTTGTTAATTTATCTTCAGTCCAATGGAGTGGAAATTCTGTTTTATAAAATTCTTTGCCTGTTAAAATATCTATGAATTTATAATCTATAGCCCTTGTAATCAACTCTTCTTTCTTTATAATTTTAATTAAACCTGTTTTTTCCAAAGCTTCACAAACACCTGGATAATGTCCTCCTGTAATATCTAAAATAAATCCTCCAGCTTTTCTACTATTTCTAAGATTTAATTCAAAGTTATAAATATGATCTAGTTCAGCTTTAACTAAAGTATTATTAATGACTTTTTGGGCATGTAATTTTTTTATTTGTTCTAATTTAGGGTTTTTTAATTGCTGCTCCAAGAGTTTCAGTGCTTCTTTAAACTCCTTTTTCAAATCTTTGCAATGAGATGGAATTACTCCTTGGTATTTTTTCTTTATTTCTTCAAGCAAAAGCTTTAAAGGTCGTGGTATAATTCTTGCACCACCTACTACCTTTTCAGCTTGCATAAACTCAACAGTTGTTTGTTTTACAACTCCTTGTTCAACTGCAGGTTCTAACTGCTCAGCTTTTGCAGCTAACTCTTCAAATGCTTCAACTACACCAAACTCATCTGCCATCATAGAAGCTGCACCCTCCAGCGTACCTGCTCCTCGAGCCCGTGAACATAATCCTGAAAAGAGATAGCCGCATGCATGCGTAATTTTAACAGGGATATAAAAGTCTGCTCCAAACTTAGTCATAGCCTTTAGCTTGCCTGGGCCATCAAGATCTATAAATTCTTGTTGTAAGGCTGACAGCGTAGAATGTATTTGACTCGCGCGTTGTTGATAAACTTCGTGAGTTTCTTGGCAAGGATATGCTGCAACAGATTCTGCCATTGCAGATGTTTCTAAAACAAAGTAGATCATCTGACCAAGGCCATACAGTGCAAGGTCTGGACGGGACAACATATGAATTGCACCTTTGCCTGATTCATACAGTCCTGATGCAATAGCTTGCCCATATTCGAATGGACGATCATAGATATCTTTACCAAGTTCAAGGAGCTGTCTTGAAGTCCATGACAGGACTCCTGCTACTGATAGATATGTTTTGTTATTTGCTTGTTCAGTTGCTTGTACAAAGTTTAAACTATGATCAAATAGATGTAGCTTATGTTTATCGCGTAACTCTTGTTCAGCAAGTTCCTTGATCACATCACACATCTCTTGATGATATTGTTGTTGCAAAGGGGTACCAAAGCACTGTGTATAGTCTCTATAATTTATTTTTCTGCTTTGCAAATATCCTCGTACTTGTGCACTTAAATCATAAGATTGTTTATCTTGTTGATAACCTACAGTTTTACTTTGTTCAAGTGCCATGTCGCGAAGCTCGTACAACTCATCTGATACATTAAGCCAGGCAAGCTCTTGAGAAACTTGCTCATGTTGCTCTTGAATAAATCGTTTGTTTCTTTGCTTTTCTTGCTCTTGTTTAATACTTTTTTGCTGTTCTTGTAGCTTTTGTTGATAATCTTCTGCTCGCTGTTGAAGTTTTGTACATAACTCTTGCTCGCATTTTTTTATTTTTCCCTGGCGATTACAACCTCCTTTGTACAAACGCCATAATTCAGCTATGCCTCTACTACTCAAATGATCTAACTTCAATAATTCTGCTACAATGCAGGCATAACTCAATGTTAACAATCTATGTACTTGTTATGATGTTAGATCATAACGCCACTGACAAAAGCGAGTATCATGAATGTATGCTCGCACAAGATCAAGACTAGTAAATGGTTTATCTATGTCATAAGAAAAATTATGAGAGCTTGGTGAAACTTTACAGCTTAATGAAAAATTATCGTGCCAACTTGTTTGCACTGGCTCATTAATTTGAACAGAATATATATCAGAATCTTTTGTTGCTACTGACTTGTAACAACATAGTAATAATAAAAACGTCCCCACTATAACCCCGCGATAGAAATACCGCATAGGCTATCCTTTGGCTTTAAAAATCAACTCCTCTGAAAATACTAAATCAAACAAATATGTACAATACCATCTTTCTATGAAATTGGAGCCAATTGGATACGCACCATTCGAGGTGAATCAGACGCGGCATTATAAATATAATCTTTACGAGTGCTCTTCTGGAAACCAAGCTTTTCTATATAATGTGCTACTCCAGTAGCATGTGACGATTCTTGTAAAGCAGCTGCTAACTTATTGTCTTCTTGACTACTCACTACAAGCTTAAACCTTTGTCCAGGCTTCATAAATACCACATCCTGCGACCATAGCTGCAATACATTTTCTCCACTATACAACAATTGAGCTATTACTTTTACAGTACCCTTTGGAGCTTTTTGAGTAGGCAAAACAACTTTTTGTAACATAGGATCTGTTGATACCAATACACAATATGCACTCGTAGCGCCCCATCCTTCTTGATTTAGTTTATTTGTTAAGGCTGAACCATCATATCTCAAATTTGTTTTTACATACTGCCTACGATGTTCTTTTTGCTGTAACCAATACACAAAATTATCAAAAAATTGTAGTGTTTTTCCACCATGAATATCATACCCTACTGCACCATCTACATCTGCTTGACTACATACAGCACCTGAAGCTTGCTCAGGACATAAAAAAGTATTCTTTCCAATTCCCTCTTCTTGCAAACCTTCAAACACTAAGGCATTTGGAGAAAGTTGAGGTTTTGGCAAAGACTTTTGACTCATACTTTTAGCTGATTTAGATGTACCTACGCCCACCTTAGCTCGCATACTTTTAGGAGCATTTTGTTGTTTTCCCTGCAATGTCTCAACTCTTTTAGGTTGATTCACAGATGAAGTAATTACTCGTTTAGCAATAGACTTTGGTGCACTTTGAGTCTGTAAAGCCTGAGATGCAGGCAACTTTGATGTAACCGGCCCACCCAAGCTTGTTTGTTGTACAATCCCAGAAGATTCTTCTTGAGAATGCAGTTGGGAAGACAAGACCTCTTGAGATACACTACAGAGCACACAATACAAACCAATTTTGAAAAACTTCATTTTTACCCTCTTCTTGCAATAACTTTTTTGCAGAATACCATAGAATATCTTTTTATTTCAAAATTCTTTTACCAGGTTAAGAAAAGGTGTCAAATAAAGCTTTTTTTGTTATCATATTATTATGAAAAAACCATATTTTTATTTCGAAATTATTCACCAGTCCAAAAAGTCTCGTGCTCGAGTTGGAAAAATTCATACTCCACACGGAGTTATCGATACACCTGGCTTTGTAGCTGTAGGAACAAATGGAACATTAAAAGCTATTGATAATGTTTTACTTGAAACACTCAATCAACAACTTATGTTCTGTAACACCTACCATCTCTTACTACATCCTGGAACAGAAGTAGTTAAACAAGCTGGTGGACTTCACAAATTCATCAATAGAACAAGCCCAATCATTACTGACTCTGGAGGGTTTCAGGTTTTTTCTCTTGCCTATGGAGGAGTTGCCAGCGAACTCAAAAGCCAAGGACAAAAAAGCCATCAAAATTCTGTGATATCAATCAAAGAAAAAGGCGTAAAGTTTCGATCATATCGAGATGGCGCTCTCATTCATCTTACCCCAGAATCATCAATCCAAGCTCAAAAAGCATTTGGTGCTGATATTATCATTCCTTTTGATGAACTTCCTCCTTATCATATAGATCAAAAAAAATTAAAAAAATCTCTTGATAGAACACATCGATGGGAAAAAAGGTCTCTACAAGAGCATCTTAAAAACACTCAACAACAAGCTATATACGCTGTTATTCATGGCGGTGTTTGTCAAAAACTACGCACAGAAAGCTGCAAAGTTCTTACCAAGTTACCTTTTGATGGATTTGCCATTGGAGGCAGTGTTGGAAAAAATAGAGAAGAAATGATTCAGATGCTTACATTTACCATGCCTCAACTTCCAAATGATAAACCAAATCACTTACTTGGCATTGGAGATCTACCCTCTATTGAAGCAATTGTTCCTCTTGGTGTTGATACTTTTGACAGCTCTCATCCTACAAAATGTGCACGTCATGGGCACTTGTTTACCTCTCAAGGAACAAAAAAAATAAACCAAACCAAATATAAAAATATATTTGAACCAATTGACCCTGCTTGTCCTTGCTATACATGTAAAAATTATACCCTCAGTTTTTTACACCACCTGTTCAAAGCACATGAAGCAACAGCTCATACCTTGGCAAGTCTTCATAATATTGCTTATATGAATCAACTCATGCAACAATACAGACAGGCTATTTTAGATAATAAGATTTAAAAAAGGTCATTGAGGTGAGAAAAATTGAGTCAACACAAAACAATGAAGTAAAACATCTTGTTAAGTTACAAAAAAAATCATACCGCGCAGATCACCAAGAATTTATAGCACAAGGACTATCGGTATGCACTACATTATTACAGCATTATACCCCCATAGCATTCTATACAACAGAATCAAGCCTTCAAGATGCTCAAAATCATTTCAACTCTAAAACCATCTCTCTTGTTTCTGAGCAAATTATGAAAAAAATCAGCACTCTGACAACTCCTAATGGTATTGTTGGTATTTTTAAAATCCCTCAGATAGCATGGCAAGCCGATAGTAATGCTATTGTGCTCTATAACATACAAGACCCTGGTAATCTGGGAACACTCATCAGAACTGCTGCAGCCATGAACATCAAAAATGTTTTTCTCATACAAGGAGTCGATCCCTATAATCCTAAAGTAATTCAGTCAACTGCAGGAACAATTGGATATCTCAACCTTATACCACTTTCATGGCAACAGTTTTCAGATCAGCATCAATCATACAATACTTGTGCTTTAGTTGTAGAAAATGGTCAAACCCCTGAAGATAGTAACCTTACAAAATCAATTTTAGTTATAGGAAATGAAGGGCAAGGTTTACCACAATCTGCAATCAACTCTTGCAGCCATAAAACAACAATTCCTATGCCTGGAAAAACAGAAAGCCTCAATGCTGCAGTAGCAGGATCAATTGCTATGTATATAAAAACTCAAAAATAAAAAAGGAGTCACATGAGCAAACATCACAAATTAACATTAACAGCTGCAATTTTCACCAACATCAATATTATGGCCGGAGCTGGTATTTTTATTAATACTGTTTTGCTTACAAAGCTCACAGGTATTATTGGAAGCTTTGCCTATCTTATGATTGGCCTTTTTATGTTACCACTCATTACTTCGATTGCATATCTAGTCAAACAACATCCAACTGGCGGTTTTTATGCTTTTGCTCAACCAATATCACCATTTCTTGGTTTTTTGAGTTGTTGGATCTATTTTTTCTCTAAATTAGCCTCTACCAGCCTTGTGCTCTATGTATCAGCTGTGTTTTTAAAGCAACTATTTCCAAATGGACTATCTTTAATTACAACACTTCCTTTAAGCCTTTGTATTCTTACGCTGTTCACCTATCTTAATTTATTTAATATTCATATTGGAAGCGTCATTCAAAAGGTTTTTTTTAGTGCAAAGTCTATTCCTGTTTTATTTGTAATAAGTATTGGACTTATGCATTGTTCAACTTTTTCTTTATCTTTTAACAGCATTAACTTCTCTAGTGTTTCAACAACCATCCCACTTGTACTCTATTGCCTTGCAGGATTTGAAGCAGCATGTGCTATAAGCAGAAATATTGAAAATCCTCAAGAAAACGCTCCTAAAGCAATTTTCTACTCATTTTTTATCCTTGTTGCTGCATATACTATTTTTCAACTATTTACCTCGATGATGATTTTGCCAAATATTAATCATCTCGACTCATACCAAGACGCTTTTCCTTACATCACACAATTTATTCCAGTTCCATGGCTTTCTGAAAAAATTTCTTCTTTCTTAAGTCTTTGTATTCTAACTTCCACGCTGGGTGGAGCTTATGGAATGCTTTTTTCTAATCAATGGAATTTATACACATTGGCAGAACATAACCATACATTTGCCTCTCGACAAATTACTACGTTAAATAATCACGAAATTCCAACCCTTGCTGTCTTAATTGAAGCATTTGTTTGCGGTCTTTACCTTCTTATTACTCAAGGAAATCAAATTCCTCTGCAACAAACAGCCTCTCTGGGTGCTGCAATTGCTTATACTATAAGTATTATAGCCTTGCTACTACAAACATCTCGCCTTCATAAAACACCTTGGCTTGCTTTAGTAACCTGTTCTGGTTTTATTGTTTCTTGCATTATAAGCACTTTAACGCATAGCATTTCATCACTAACTCTTTTTATCATCATGCTTACCATCGGAATTGTCATGTTTCATCTGAACAAAAAGCAAAACCCTTGATTTCAAGCCCCTTCATTTTGTATTTTAATTAAAAGATAAAAAATGGAGGAATGATGAAAAAACTATTAGTACTGCTCACTTTTCTTGGAGCTTATCAAACGATAAATACAAACACTCTAAAATTTCCAATTTATAAACATCCAGGATCGCCCCAATATATCGGGAATTATATTGCTTCAAACAATCCACTACCACTTGGCGATAAAATTGATCCTTCTACAGGAACTTTAGAGCGTGGCTACATTATGAATTTGCTAGCTTTAAAGGCAACTGATCAAGCAGTAAGCTTACAAACAATCAAAGGTGGTAATATTGCAGAAAAGCAACAACCTTTATTTAATATGCCTCAATATGTGCAAGATATCTTTAACTTTGATAGTACATTATTCCGCTTAGAAGTCGTAGCTGAGCAAACCAAAAAAACTATTCCTGATTTATTTGTTTCAAAAGAATATCCTGGTCTGAGAGTATTTAAATGCTCTGGACTTAACACTTATCAATATATCATTGATCAAATTGCTGCAGCTCCTGCTGGCAACCAAAATGCTGTTAAAGCGCTTGCAGGGTTTGAAACATTATTATGGCAGCTGTATGAATATTATGCTTATTACATATCAATTCCAACACACAGATATCTAAAACCAATTACCCCTATCAAAGGTATTAGAGGACCAACATCATGGTTATCTGATAGTGATGAATTAAAGCAAATTATTGATGAAGTAGAAAAATTAGCAAAAATTGCAGAAAAGCACAGCTTGGGTATTGCTGGAAGCTTTGGCTTTAACCTTGCAAACCGAATGGAAGCAACAGTTCACTCGTATAGACACTGGAGAACATATGGTCTAGGTCTAGGATTAGCTGCAGGTGCAGGAATCGGAGGAGCTGCAGCAGCAGGCAAAGTATCTCTTGCTGGTGCAAAAGCATATGTACCATCTATGAGTATACCTTCTATGAGTATGCCTTCACTAGCTCTACCATCTGTAAGTTCATTGCTACCTGTTCAATCTAAGTAATATTAAATATGGAGGTTGTGATGAAAAAACTAAAAAAACTGTATATTTTTGCAACAATAATTGTGATATCAATCGCTTCACAAATACATCCATCGCAATCTCAACCTTCGCAATCTCAACCTATTATAAATCCTAGTCATTTGCATCATCTTGGAGATACTCATAGACAACTTGAACCAGCACATTCTCCTCCAGCAATACCTAACGCACAAGCCGCATATGCTCATAGAGGAATGATACAAAGCCCACAGTTGCAACCACAATCGTTCACTTCACAACAAGCAAGCTGGAAGGATCGTTTAATTAATACTGCTCTGGATAGAGTTTTGCCAACATCATGGCAACAACCTACAGGATATCCTACACCTAAAGCAATTGCCACTGGAGCTCAAACAGCTACTACTCAGACTGACCATAGACACATATCACCACCACATCCTGCATCACTACCGCGAAGAGGAACTACATATACCTCAAAATACGGAACCTTTGTTGTAAACAAAGAACACTTTGGTAGTTTTCCTGCACTTATGAGCCCTCTTCCACTAGGAGACGCTATTGATCAAGCAACAGGAAAATTTGAAAGAGGCGTTATAACGGGATATATTATCTTAGTTTCATATGGCGTTGATATTAAACATATAGACTCTATCAAACACTTTGCATCACCACTCTCCCTCATAACCAACCAGAAAATGGAAGCTAAGCATGAAAATCTACCCGATGATATTCAAGATGTTTTAAACTTTGATGCTACATTAGATCGACTAGCATTTGTCATGGAAGCAAATGAAGGAAATCCCTTTGCAACAGAACCTATTCCTGGTGTAAGGATGTTAAAAGTAACAGCTCTTAATACCTACCAATACATGATTGATGAAATTAAAGCTGCTCCAAAAGGCAATCAAAATGCCATAGCAGCACTTATAGGATTTGAATCAATCCTTTGGAAACTCTATAATGCCGCTTCTTCATGGTACAAATCAGAAGATGATGCTTTAAAACAAATTAGAAATGAAATTAAACAACTCGCAACTGTAGCACAACGTCATGATGCAAAACTTGCCAAGAGCATGGAGTATCGCGCATCAGATCCTAGATGGTACCACTGGATAGGAAAAGCTCCTAAAGTAGCTCTTACAGCATCACTTAAAACTCTAGGTAGCTATATTACTGCAACCGGTGAATACTTAAGCCCGTCATATCCAAAAGCTAAATAACCTCTACCCTGTTGCAAAAAACCGCTAATTAAAACATAATAATCCAATAATCTATAAACCATAGGGGGATTTATTATGGAAAAGAAATTATTAGGATTATTCTTATTATCTATTGCAAGTTTTAACTATACTGCACAAGTTGCCCATATACATGTTCCAGCAGTAAACCAAGCACCAAGTTATGTACCAGCTCCTGGTCCTTTACAACTAACTGATTCAGTAGCTATGCAAGGTGCTATTACTCAAGCCTTAAGTAACCCTGCTCTACAAGCACAACGGGCAGTAGTTACACGATTTGCTCAAACAGTCCCAAATACGACAACATATCAAGATATTGTTTTTGCTATCAAAAATAATATCGGGCAACCGCTTGCTGTAGACGCTTTACAAGCTTTTGAACAAGTTATTATGCATATGTATAACCACGAAGCTTATATGATCAGCTTGCCATATAGCTCAAGCAGATCATTATTCTTCAACGGTATACGATATAACTGGGCAAACCCACTTGCATGGTTAAATATCAAAAACTGGACAAGTGATAACAATAAAAAACTTGACCAATTAATTGGTGAGTTTTCACAATTATCCGATATTGCAATGCAACACAATTTAAAGCTTGGTACAAGAATGAAAGTAACAATACAATCTTATAAAAACTGGAGAAACTCGATAGCATTAATTATTGCTGCATATCTCATCGCTGATACCATCAAACGTAGTGATTCAACAAGTCTTGTTAATACGGCTTATGACAATGTTGCACAAGACTGCTCACAAGTACTTAATGCAACACAAAACTTTGCAAGCAATACAACAAATAATGCAATTGACTTTTTTACTACTCAAGTTGCAAAAAGTGCATGAAATGTAACATCTGATACTGCAGCTTCCGCAGGAAACTATATCACTGACACTACATCAGCTTGTATTGATAGCGCAAAATTCTGGTAACTACCGAATCTTTAATGTAATCAAAGCAAGCAAACATAAAACAATTGAAATTATATTAAATCGAACAGTGATTTTTGGCTCCTTCCATCCCAATAATTCAAAATGGTGATGGATAGGGGCCATTTTTAATACTTTAGTTTTATAATACTTTCTTGCAATATATTGAATCATTACAGAAATAGCCTCTACTACAAACATACCTCCTGCGATTGCCAACAACAACTCCTGCTTAGAAGCAATAGCCATCATAGCCAAAGCAGCACCCAAAGAAAGTGAACCTACATCGCCCATAAAAATTTGCGCAGGATGAGCATTAAACCACAAAAATCCTAATGATGCCCCTATTAAAACACCTCCAACAATTGCTACTTCTGCAGTGGCAGTAAATGGTATATGCAAATATGAGGCAAAAGAATAATGCCCCGCAAGATAAGCAACTACTGAAAAAACAGAAAAATTGGAAAGCAATGTTCCAATAGCAAGTCCATCAAGTCCATCTGTTAAATTCACTGCATTACTGGTTCCTACCAAGATAAAAACAATCCATGGAACAAACAAATAACCAAGCTCAGGATTAAAACCTTTAAACAGAGGCACACAAATCTCAGTAGAAGGATTTTTTGCATACATCCAGCTTACAACTACAATAACCCCTATAAGCAGCTGTAAAACGAATTTCTGTCTTGGATACAGCCCTTTTTTATACCACAGCTTACAAAGATCATCTACTAAACCTATAAATCCAAACCCAGATAACACTAATACAAACAGCCACATATCAGGCTTTGTCCAATCACACCACAACAATATATTGGTTAAAACCACACAAAGAATAAAGCACCCTCCCATGCTTGGTGTTTGATCTTTGGCTTTATGAGTGTCTGGAGTAAATGGCCTGACAACACCTGTAAAAGCACGCTTAGAATAATCAATAAACATTTGACCAAATGCCAGCGACATAAACAAAGCTGTTAAAAGCCCCACCAAAGCACGAAATGACACATAATGTATAACATGAAAAGCTGAAAAGTATGGCTGTAAGCACAAAGCCAAATGATATAACATGCATAATCCTTAATAATAAAAAAAGTTACTGCACCTCCCCTGCAGATCTATCTTACCATATCAAAGAGTGAAGCGCTTTTATTTATTTTAAAAAACAAGAAAAACCCTTTATTTTACAGCATTTCTTCTGATAAACTAAAAGTAATAATTAAAAAAGGAATGGAAGTTATGAAAAAAATATTATATCTCTCACTATTTTGTTTATCAATAACACCAGTTGTACATTCAAAAATGGCTCCTAAACCGAACAAGCCAACTAAACAGACCAAAAAAATAGACGTATCTTCAACTCCATCACAGACAACTCAAATCACATCCCCAAAAATCAAAGGTTCTCTTTTAGAGCAACGATTATATGACTGTATACAATCATATGCTCCACACTTAGAAGATTTAGACAGTACAAACCTATCTCAAAAAAAGCCCCACATCCAAGCTGTTCGACAAGAATTATTACAAATACTAGAAGAATCTGACTTCGTAGAGAGAATGCAATATGCAGAATTAGAAAAAGCTTTAAGCCAGCTTAATATTGACAGTTACTTCAAAATGTTTTTTGATATGAAGAAACTTGTCAAAACACTGCCTACTAATACCAAAAACCTAATGCGACAAACAATCAAAAACCCAGGAACAAGGAATGCTTTAGGCTTATAGACTAATATTTGTCCATATTCAAATAAGCTCTCAATCAACAGTTTGACAAATTCAAACCCACCCTTTTGACTTAAAAAAAGCTTAAGGTAAGCTATTTATAGTTATAATGCTATAAAAACATGCATCAATATAAGGTGCAAAAACCTTTAAGTCGAAAGGGTTATAACCATGAATAAGAAATTAAATATAGTAATAATAGCAATATTTAGTGGATTTTTATCTATAAGTTCAGCTCAACTAACAGCAACACAACTAACGACTCTTGCTGCACATAGAATACATGCTAACCAAGTCGCTCTTGCAAAGATGACTCATCTAGAAAAAGAGCTTCACAAATGTGTAGAAGAATTTGCTCCAAACTTTGCGAACTTAGATATGTCTAACATTTATGCTAAACGAAATACCATTGAAGATGGACGCGTTAAACTTCTTGCAATACTAGAACAAGCTGAAGCAAAAGAATTAACCCCAAAGTATAAAGAAGCAAAAAAACTCCTTAAAGAAATGGATATTTTTGCAACGATTCCATTACCTGCGGTAAGCAGCTTTAAAAAGGTATTATCACTCATCCCAGTTCCAACAAAAAACATCATCTCTGAAACAGTCAAAGATAAAGTTATGAGAAGTTTATTAGGATTATAAAATTAGAAGGGACATATTATGAAAAAATTAATAACTATAGCTATCTTAGCTATTCACTCAATTATAATTCCACAAACAATACGTATACAAGTTGCACCAGACAAAGTTTTTACAAGCTCAGATACAACTATCTACATGACAGATGATCACACAAAAGAATTTATTGGTTTGTATTGGCCTAATGAAAATATAGCTCTATGCAATAATCAACTTTATGTTGCTGTGCAAGGATATACTATCAGATCAGGAGAATACTACATGGGCTTAATCATGCCAGGCTTTGGCCCTCTTCAAACAGACCTTGAAACATTCCAAGTAAACCCAGATACTTTTGATCATATTAGCACCATTGATATTGATGATAAAGGTATCGTGTTACATGGATGTCCAATAAACTATGACTTTGAAATAGTGCAATAATTTTAGTAGATGAAATTTTAACTATAAAGGGACGTATTATGAAAAAATTATTATTGATTACAACACTATTCAGCAGCTCAATTATATTTAATATGGATACAGCACGCCAAGGGATACAAGCTGCTAAACAAGTAGATAGAAAAATTCAACAAGATCTTACCAACTATGCAATGACAGCTGGCCATAAAGATATTCGCGTCTTGCTTTGGCCTGCTCTAACAACAGTAGCCTCTTTGCACGGATTAACACAAACAGATAACACTGCAGCACGAGCAACTCTCTGGACAACCACAACAACAGGAGCTTATTTAACCGTTAAAGGAGCTCAAGCTTTATGGAACAAAGGGCAATCATTACCGAATTAATAAAGTGTGAGATATTTATTTCATAAAAAAAGCGCTGAATAAATCAGCGCTTTTTTACTATCAATTTGAGATAAAACTCATTTACAGATATACTAATAATATAAATTAAAGCTTTAATATAACTGTTTTCTTATGAGTAAAAATCAATCGTTTGATGTCATTGTTGTTGGTGGTGGTCATGCTGGTATAGAATCAGCATATGCTGCTGCAAAAATGGGTTGTAATACCCTGTTGATTACGCTGGACAAAGATAAAATTGGTCTTATGCCATGCAACCCTTCTATTGGAGGTATTGGCAAAGGTCATATTGTATTTGAAATCAGCGCTTTTGATGGACTGATGCCAAAGCTCTGTAGCAAAACATATCTGCAAGCACGTATGCTCAATACAAAAAAAGGTCCTGCAGTTCAAGGACTTAGACTTCAAATTGACAAAAATGCTTACTCAAAACTGGCAAGTAAAACCTTACAAGAAACTCCAAATTTAACTATTTCTCAAGAAATGGTTGATGAAATCATTGTTGAACAAGGCATTGTTCAAGGAGTTCGCTGTGCATCAGGTCTCATATTTAACTGCAAGCAAGTCATTTTAACAACTGGAACATTTTTAAATGGCCTTATCCATATAGGAAACAGCAGCTTTGCAGCTGGCCGTCGTGGAGAAAAATCAGCAACAAAACTCTCAAACTTTTTAACAAAGCTCAACCTCAAAATGGGCCGACTAAAAACAGGGACTCCTCCTCGACTCATTACAAAAACTATTGATTTCTCAAAGATTGAAAAACAGGAACTTGAGCCCTTAGACTTTCTTTTCGAATTTAAACCTGTCAAAATTACAAACTCTCATGATTGCTTCATTGCCCGTACTAATAAAAACACACATGAAATTATCAGACAAAACATTTCACGATCTGCAATGTACAGCGGTAATATCCAAGGGGTTGGACCACGCTACTGCCCTTCTATTGAAGATAAAGTATCTCGATTTGCTGATAAAGAAGCACACCATATCTTTGTAGAACCTGAAACCAAAGAATATACCGAAGTATACCCAAGTGGTATGTCAACTTCTCTACCAGAAGATGTACAAGAAAAGTTTATTAATTCCATCAAAGGCTTTGAGAATGCAAAAATTGCCAAGTATGGATATGCTGTAGAGTATGATTTTGTTCATCCAGATCAGTTACAGCATACACTCGAAACCAAAACTATTTCAGGACTCTTTCTTGCTGGACAAATTAATGGAACAACAGGATATGAAGAAGCTGCAGGTCAAGGACTTATTGCAGGAATTAATGCTGCAAGAAAACATCTACAACAAAGTCCACTTATTCTTGAAAGACATGAAAGCTATATTGGCGTTATGATTGATGATTTGATCACACTTGGCGTTGATGAACCATATCGAATGTTTACATCGCGTGCAGAGCGACGATTAATCCTTAGACAAGACAATACATTTCTGCGACTCATGCCAAAAGCTTATGAATTTGGACTCATCAATGATCAGCTATATCAACAATTTTTACAAGAAAAACAAGAACTCGAAGAAGCTATTGAGTATATTGATAAAACATATTCAAATCAAAAGCTTGTTCAGTTCATGGAACAAGAACCAGATCCTTGCAAAATTTCCAAACTGCTAGGCTTAAATTTCTCATCTCGTAACGCACTGACAATCTTATCTCACATTAAATACAAAGAATATATCAAACGAGAGATCAACGAAGTTCAAAAATTTGCAAAGTATAAAAATCTCAACTTACCAGAAGAAAAAATCATTAAAAATGCTCCAGGATTATCAATAGAGCTTAAACAAAAAATTGCTCATCACAAACCAACCACTATTGCACAAGCAACCTTAATTCCTGGTATTACACCTGCTGCCATTTCTCTTCTAATTTTACTT
>Ga0114932_10003028_pt1 | contig 16967 bp, 17 predicted proteins | sample 2SBtaG_2_FD_87286 | JGI IMG/M metagenome (GOLD analysis project Ga0114932, IMG submission 87286) | Deep subsurface microbial communities from Kolumbo volcano to uncover new lineages of life (NeLLi) - 2SBTROV12_ACTIVE470 metaG | ecosystem: Environmental > Aquatic > Marine > Volcanic ... | reverse complement strand
CTAAAATGTTTAATAATTGCGAACATAGAATATCTATCGAGGCGTCTAGTCTTGGATTGGCATTTTTAAAAAAAAATCTTTTATAATTTAAACATTTTTTTAACAAACTACTTCTTGCAATATTTATTTTAATCCGCTAACTTATTCTTATGATTATAGCGGCTTCCGAAAAAGTTCCCTTAGAAAAATGTCCAGCATTGGTTTTAAATGCAGACTACAGACCTTTAAGTTATTACCCACTTTCATTGTGGTGTTGGCAAGATGCAGTAAAATCTGTTTTTCTGGAAAGGGTTAGTATAGTTTCAAATTATAAAAGAAAGATAAGGAGTCCATCATTTGAAATGTCTTTGCCTAGTGTTATTGCTTTAAAAAGTTTTATAAAACCATCTGAACAACCAAGCTTTACAAGATTTAATGTATTTTTAAGAGATAAGTTTGCCTGTCAATATTGTGGAGAAAAAAAAGACTTAACTTTTGATCATTTGTTACCAAAATCAAGAGGTGGTGTAACTGATTGGGAAAATGTTGTAACAGCCTGTTCGACTTGCAATGTTAAAAAAGGAGGTAGATTGTTTTCGCATACAGATATGAAATTACATAAAAAACCTTTTAGACCTTCAGTAGATGATTTACATCAAAATGGAAGAAATTTTCCTCCTAATTTCTTGCATGAAAGTTGGATGGATTATTTATATTGGGATGTAGAGTTATTACCTTAATAAAAAAAATAATCTCAAAAATATTAAACTAAGAAAAAACGAAAATATCATATTAATTGTAGCAAGTGATAAATTTAATATCCTTATACTTACATCTTTACAGCTTACAATACTTTGGCTTAGTTGATTGAGAAGCTCTTCCTTCGATATACTTTCAGAAATATTTTTAGTTTTACAAATTGATAGTTCGCTAAAATATCCTTGTTCAATACCAAAATGGTAAAAGGCTAAAAACGCACCAGATAAAAATAATATTGATAATATTAAAAAACTTATTTTCTCATATTTTTTAAAGATAAAAATATTAGTTATTATTATAACCGAAAATATATATGGAATTCTTTCATATAGACATAAAACACATGGTTGATGTCCCATTTTATACTCAATAATAAAAGCTGTAATTAAAACTAGTAAGATAAAAGCAAATATCAAAACTAAATATGTATTTATTTTTTTTTTTAGCATTATTGTTTTAATATGAAATAAATTATAGCAATGATTATAACAATTATTCCAGTTATGATAACAGTCCACTGCGTACCTTTTTTTTCTAATAAAGGTCCAATAGCCGCTCCATATTTATAAGAGAGATAAGCAACTAAGAAAAACCTTAAACCCCTTGCAACGAAACATGTGAGGATAAAAAGTAAAATATTAAAATGTACAAAACCACTTGATATTGTAATAATTTTAAATGGCAAAGGGGTAAACCCAGCAATAAACAAAATTATTACACCTGAAAGAAGTCCTGTTTCATTAGCCAGTTTCTCTTTAAAAATATTTGCATTTTCTGCCCCAAATATCTCAAAAATTTTTATACCTACTTCATTAAAAAAAATATATCCGATTAAATAACCAATTAAAGCTCCTAAAACCGAAAAAACTATTGCAATTAAAGCAATTTTGAAAAAATCTTTCCTTTTTGCTATTACCATTGGGATAAGCATAGCATCAGTGGGAATAGGAAAAATGAAGCTTTCTAGAAAAGAAATAAAGGCAAGTATGGGGTTTGCAAATTTATGCCCAGCCCATTCTACACATTTATCATAAGTTTTTTTTATCATATATTTTTTTATTTATATAATTTATAATATAAAAATGGAAATAGTTACTTCAATAGCCCCAATTGCTCTAGCAATAATAATGCTAGGTCTGGGTTTAGGTTTGTCAATTGATGATTTTACAAGGGTTGTGAGACAACCAAGAGATTTTTTTCTTGGAGTAATTTGTCAAATGGTATTGCTTCCAATTATAGCTTTTTTGCTAATAAAAATATTAAATACTCCATTAGAATTAGCACTTGGTGTTATGATTATAGCTGCAGCACCTGGCGGAGTAACATCGAACGTACTTACTAAATTTGCTAGAGGAGATGTGGCTTTATCTATATCGCTAACGGCCATCATTAGCCTAGTTAGTGTTATCTCAGTACCGTTTATTATTTTTCAGTCTGCTAATTTTTTGAATATTGACTACATAGAAAAAGAAATTTCTATGATAAGCATTTCTCTAAAAATGTTTTTTGTCGTAACGCTACCAGTTATTATTGGAATGCTTATAAAAAAATTTTTTCCAAACTTTATTAATTCAAAAACTTTATTAATTCAAAGAATATCAATTGTTTTATTTGCTATAGTATTTTTAGCCATTTGGATTGAAGAATGGGATAGAATTATGGTTTTTATAACTCGCGCAGGATTTATAGCTCTTTCACTAAATTTAATAATGATGACCGTTGGTTATTATATTGCTAAATATTTTGCTTCAGGAGTTGCGCAAAGAAAATGTATATCACTTGAAAGTGGGTTACAAAATGGCACTTTGGCTGTATTTGTATCAAGCCAACTTTTTAATGATATAGTTTATATGATACCCACAGCAGCCTATGCTCTTATAATGTTTATTACCTCTCTAATATTTGTTTTAATAGTGAGAAAAATTACTTAAAAGATTAAGAAAATATAAAAATTAAGCCATATTGATGTTATATTATATATTGATTAAACCATTATATTAATGCATCAGTATTTTAAAAGAAATTTCATACACTTTTTATTTATATTTTTTTTAGCAATACATTATTTATTGCCTTTAATTTTCATTGGCCAGGTAGGTGTAAATATTCATGATAATCTTGATGCAGGAGTGGTTTATGATCACATAATTGGAAAAATTTATAAAGGTAATTTCGAGAGTATTAACTATTTTTTGGGAGGAGAAATTAAATGGTATTATTTAGAAAAAATATTTTATCCAATCAATATTTTACACTATATTCTTGATGACAAACTTTTTTACTTTGCAAATGATATTTTAAAAAAAATATTTTCTTATTTTTCTTTTTATCTGCTTGCAAAATCTTTAAATATTAAAAAAATTAATTGCGCTTTAGGAGCAATATTATATTCAACACTTGTCAGTATTAAAATGCCCGTGGGTTTAGGATTGGTATTTTTGCCCTATATTACTTACCTTTTATTAAATAAAGATGTATTAAACAAAAAACACTATATTTCATTATTTTTAATAGGGTTACATAGCCCCCTCACTCAAGATATTTTTGCTTTTGTTTTTTTAATACCTATCGTATTTATTCTAGCAAATAAAACTAAAAATTTTAATTTATATTTTAAAGTTTTATCAGTAGTTATAATTTCATCAGCATTAACAGATATACATATTGTAATTGGTTCAATTTTTGGCCCAACTCTACATAGAGAATTATTTATGGAGGGAAAGGATTTTATTTCTACATTTAAAGAGGCATTTGGAAACATTTTTTTCTCATTAAATTTTAAAAAACCATTATTTATTTTCGAATTTTTTTTAGTTTTTCTACTTGGCTTAATATCAATAATATCTTTCTTTAAAAAAGAAAAAAATATTAGATTTATATTATTTTTAATGATTGGTATTTTATTTTTACAAGCTTTCCTTGGTTATCATTATTTTGTAGATAATGTATTTATTGGTTTTTTGGATATATTTAAGGGTTATCACTTCAAATTAGAGAGAGTTATCCCTTTATCTTTTGCCCTTCTATTTATTTTCCAGATGCGAGAAATAAAAATCAAAATTTTGAGAAAATTTTTATTCTTAACTCTTTTATTGTCTATATTTTTTATCCAAATAAAAATTCCAACCTTAGCTATTGGGCAACATTATTTAACAAAAAATATGGATGAAATGAAAATTAAAAAAATTAGGGAAAACCTAATTGCAAATAATTTTATGGAAGTTTTCCAAATTATATTTAATAAAGAAAATTATTTAAGCAATAGACAGAATACAAAATATTTAACAAATAAAACTTTTGATAATTACTATAAATTTGATGACTATTTATTTATCAAAGATATAGTAAAAAATTCACGAGTTATGTCCGTAGGTTTAGATCCTATGGTAGCTGTTATGAATGATATAAAGGTAATCGATGGGTATCATAATCTTTACCCTCTAAAATATAAAATAAAATTTAGAAAAATTATTGCAGATGAATTAGAAAAAAATGTCACTTTAAAAAGATATTATGATAATTGGGGAAATAGAGTTTACGCTTTTTATAGTGATAAGAATGATTTAATATTAAATTTTCAATATGCAAAAAAGTTGGGCGCAGATTATGTTATTTCAAAATTTCCCATTCAAAATAATAATTTAAAAATTACTTGTTATAATTGTAATGGATCTAAGGAAATATTTTTATATAAAATACTATAGAGTAAATGAAAAAAAAATTTAAAGCCTTATTTTTAGATAGAGATGGAGTTATAAATAAAAATTATGGATATGTTTTTTCTTCAAAAAATTTTGTGTGGCTAAAGAATGTTAAAGAAGCAATTAAATATGCATATTTTAAAAAATATTTAATTATTGTTGTGACCAACCAGTCTGGCGTTGCCAGGGGTTTATATAATGAAGATGATGTTAAAAAATTACACAATTATATTAACAAACAATTAAAAAAAATAAATTGTAAAATTCATGATTTTTTTTATTGTCCATATCACCCAAAATATGGAAATAAAAAGTATAAAAAAAATAGTTATTTGCGAAAACCGAATCCTGGTATGTTAATTAGAGCAATTCAAAAGTGGAATATTGATAAAAGCAAAAGTTTGATGATAGGTGATAAAAAAATTGATATGATCGCATCACAAAGGGCCGGTTTAAGATTTGTAAGAAAAAGATATAATTTAATGCGTGAAGTAAAAAAAAATCTAAATTAAAAACTAAACTTAATTATCGCTGGGTCTAATTATTAATATTATGCTTTTTTTTTTACAACTTATACTATAGTTATTACAAATAAAATAAATGTCATCAAAAAACAAAATTCTAGATTTAAAAGCTTTACAAAAATTAAGAAAAAAATTTATCAAAAAAAAAATTATTCTATGCCATGGCGTTTTTGATTTATTGCATGTTGGGCATATTAATTATTTTAAATCTTCTAAAAAGCTCGGAGATATCTTAGTTGTGTCGGTAACAAATGATCAGTTTGTCAACAAAGGACCAGGAAGACCTGCTTTTACGATAAGCAATAGACTTAAATTTCTACAAGAAATCGATGTTATAGATTATGTGCATTTAAGCAATGACTTTACTTCTGAAAAAGTAATTAAAAATCTTGAACCAAATTTTTATTGCAAAGGTAAAGATTATTCGATTTCACAAATTAAAAATGATAAAAATTTAAAAAAAGAAATTAAAGCTTTAAAATCAGTTAAAGGAAAATTTAAAATCATTAAAGAAATAAGTTTTAGCTCAAGTGAATATATAAATAACAGTAATTTACAAAACTTTAGTGAAGATTGTAAAAATTATATTAATTCAATTCGCAAAAAATATAATTTTACTAAAATAGTAGAAACATTAGATTTAATCAGAAAAAAGAATGTTTTAATAATTGGGGAAACTATTATAGATAAATATGTTACTACAGAAACTATAGGTAAATCTGGCAAAGAACCTATACTAGTAGTTAAACCGATAAAAGAAATAAAATTTTTAGGAGGAACTGGCTATATTGCCAACCTATGTTCAAGTTTTGTAAAAAGTATAAAAACTATAAGTTTTTTAGGAAAAGAAAAATCAGAAAAAAAATTTGTACTTAATAATTTAAATAAAAATATTAAACGTGAATTTTTATATAAGAAAAATTCACCAACCATTACTAAATTAAGATATTTAGATGATTATAAAAAAACTAAAATTATTGGTGTATACGATTTAAATGATGATTTAATTTCTTTAAGTGAAGAAAATTCTTTTTATTCTATTTTAAAAAAAAATATTAATAAATTTGATTTTATAATAGTTGCTGATTATGGCCATGGAATTATAACTAAGAAAATTAGAAATTTGATTTCACAAAAAGGCAATAAACTTTTTCTTAATACTCAAATAAACTCATTCAATCGAGGTTACCATACAGTATTTAAGTATAAAAAAATGAATACTTTAGTGATTAATGAGGGTGAATTAAGATTTGAATTAAGAGATAAATATTCTCCAATTCCAAATTTGGCCAAAAAACTATCTAAAAAAATTTCAGTACAAAAAGTTATTGTCACAAGAGGCAAATTAGGAGCTGTTCTAGTAAACTGTAAAAATAACTCGGTAATCTCATGCCCTGGGTTTAGCCAAAATAATGTTGATACAGTAGGGGCAGGAGATACATTTTTTGGCATGTGTTCTCTATCCATTGGATCTAAAATTGATAGTACTATAAGTATGTTAATAGGTTCTTTATGTGCAAGTTTTTCGATTGATCAACAAGGTAAAAAAACCATTTTTAGTGATAAAACTTTAAAAAAACACTTAACTCATATGTTTAGATAACTATAATAAATATTTATGAAAAACTCATTAACAGCCAATTTAGTTTATAAAAAACAATTTGAATATGCAAAAACAGCTTTTGAAAAAGATAACTTAATGCCAAGAAGATATGTTTTTGTTTTAACAAATTTATGTAATCTAAAATGTACATTTTGTTTTCAAGAAAGAAAAAAGAGAGCTGATAGAATGCTAACCAAAGATTGGTTAGAAGTTATTAAACAAATTCCAAAAGACTCAAGAATTACCCTAACAGGTGGTGAGCCTTTGGTATATCAAGACTTCGACCTAATTTTTAATAAAGTTAATGAATTAGGAGAAAGTAATATTGTTACAAATGGCTTGCTTCTAAGTAATCAAAAAATTGAAAAATTAATTGAGCAAAAAAATTTTAAAATTTTAGGTATTTCAATCGATACAATAGGTAACAAAAATAGAGATTTTAAAAAAATACAATGGGAAACATTAGTATCGCAGATAAACAAATTTGCTACGTTGAGAGATAAAAAGAATCATGAAGCTGCAATAGATATAAAGACTGTCATTTTGGATGAAAATATTAGAGATCTATTCTCAATACACAAATTTACAATGGAAAATTTAAAAGCGGATACTCATAGTTTGCAAATGTTAAAAGGTGCAGAAATTCAACATTCAGATTTAATGTTTGATTTTCAAAAAATTGATAGTGAGTATGAAGCTCACCAATATAAAGATTTCGATGAACTTGTTCATCAATTAAACTTAATAAAAGAGTTTGATTATAAATACGGATATAAATCATATTTACATCCAAATTTAGTTAATTTAGGAGATAAAAAAGAGTTAAAAAAAGAAAATTTAATTTACTTGAATAATAAAAAACATGAACCAAAACACTTTTCAACTTGCTATGCACCTTGGAGCAGCGTTCACATAAATGTTGATGGTAACTTATTCCCATGTATGGCTGTTTCAATGGGTAACGTAAAAAAAACTAAACTTAGTGAAATTATTTTTTCAAATCAATTTAAAAAATTTAAAGATGCTATAAGAAAAAATGGCACTATAAATGGATGCAATAGATGCGGCTGGTTAAAACCAAGAGGAAATTAAATTAATAGATCAATAGCTTTTTTGACACTAAAAAAATTATAACTAATTTTAGAATTAAATTTAATTTTTTTAAATTTATTTTTTTTAATAACATAATTTATTTTGGAATTACTCTTTAATTTTTTTTTTAAATAGATAATTAATTTTTTAAGCTTAATTGGTTTAGAGCTCACACAGTCTATAATAATTTTTTTAGAAATTTTTTTATTACTATTAGAAATAATTTTTAAAATTAATTTATTAAGGTCATTAACATGAATTAAATTATTATATTTATTATTCATGTTCCAAACATTTATTGGAAGATTTTTTTTTAAACTAAGTAAAGTATTTTTAATGAAATTATCGCCACTATTTTTACCAACAATTGCAGGAAGTCTTAGTATTACAAGATTATTTAAATTTTTTTTTTTAAATTCATTTAGTAGAATTTTCTCTCCTTTATATTTACTTTTACAATAAATATTTTTATTAGAAGGATATGGTGAAAAATTTAAATCTATCGTAGAAAAGTAAATGAAATTTTTAATTTTATTTAATTTAATAAAATTTACTAAATTTTTTACCATTAAAATATTTTTTTTAGCTTTAAGTTTTGGTTTACTTTTAAAATCTTTAACTTTATGATGAGCAGCACTATGAATGATCCAATTTAAATTTTTTTTCATTAAAATTTTTTTTGTTAAATCGATTTTTATATTTTTTACGTTTTTGGTGTTTTTAAAGGCTGCTGAGGTTATTTGAAATTTTTTTTTCTTTAAAAAATTCACAAGTGATTTTCCTGCAAATCCAGAAGCTCCAGTTATAAAAATTTTTTCATTCATAGCAAGAATTATAAAATATAGTTCAAATTCATAGTTAAAAATTAAACTTTAATTTTTTGATATTTAAAAGTTTATTTTTTTTTGATATTGAAATAAAGAGTAATATATAATGCAATTAAAATATTTAGTAATAGGTAGCAATTCATTCTCAGGATCCCATTTTGTTCAATATTTAATTAACAAAAATCATAAAGTTTTAGGAGTTAGTAGATCCAAAGAATTAAATAAAGTTTTTTTACCATACAAATGGAAAGTTAATAAAAACAAATTTAAGTTTTTTCAGATTGATATAAATAAAAAATTGCACTTATTAATCAAAATTATAAAAAAATATAAGCCGCAATTTATTATTAATTTTGCAGCACAAGGTATGGTTGCACAAAGTTGGGATTCGCCGCAAGACTGGTATCAAACTAATTTATTAGGTCAGGTAAAATTTCATAATGAACTAAGAAAAATTAATTCAATTAAAAAATATATCCAAATAACTACTCCAGAGGTTTACGGCAATACAAAAAACTGGATAAAAGAAAATTATAATTTTGAACCTAGTACACCATACGCAGTGTCAAGAGCTTCTTGCGATCTTCATTTAATGAGTTTTTATAAAAATTATAAATTTCCAGTTATTTTTACAAGAGCAGCAAATGTATATGGGCCTGGACAACAATTATATCGTATTATTACCAAAGCAATGATATCAGCAAGGCTAGGTAAAAAAATTAATTTGCATGGTGGCGGACATTCAAAAAGATCATTTATTTACATAGAGGATGTTTGTGACGCAATATATAAAATAATTAAAAAAGGTAAAATTGGTGAAACTTATCATATATCTACTAATAAAATTATTTCTATTAGAAACTTGGTAAAAAAAATATGTATGTTGACATCTGTGAGATTTGAAAATTTAGTAAAAATATCAAAAGAAAGAAAAGGTAAGGACCAAGCATATTTATTAAATACATCTAAAATCAGAAAAAAATTAAAATGGAAAGATAAAATTGCACTTGATAGAGGGATAATTAAAACACTTGAATGGGTAGATAGCAAATTAAGTTATTTAAAAAAATTACCGAGAGAATATAGGCATAAAATTTAATTTATATGAATATTTTAATTACAGGTGGTTGTGGTTATACAGGTTCAGTTCTTGTAGAAAAATTATTGACATTAGATCATAAAATAACAGTAATAGATACACAATGGTTTGGTAATTATTTATTACCGCATAAAAATTTAATTATAATTAAAAAAAATATTAGTGAGATTGAATTAATTGATTTGAAAGAAATCGATTCAATAATTCATTTAGCAAATATAGCAAATGATCCCGGGGTTGAGTTGAACCCTATTCTTTCATGGGATGTTAATGTTTTGTCAACTCAAAGATTAATTGATAAAGCTGTTAAGGGTAAGGTAAAGCAATTTATTTTTGCAAGTTCTGGAAGTGTGTATGGGGTTAAAAATGAGGAACATGTAACAGAGGATTTAGATTTAGTTCCCATCTCCTATTATAATAAAACTAAAATGGTAGCAGAAAGAATTTTGCTTAGTTATAAAGATAAAATAATTATACATTGTATAAGACCAGCCACAGTTTGTGGTTATTCACCACGAATGAGATTAGATGTAACTGTTAATATGTTCGTAAAACAAGCTTTTATTAACAAAAAAATAACTGTCTTTGGTGGTAGTCAAGTCAGACCTAACATTAATATTAAAGATTTAACAAACGTTTATATTCACTTTCTAAATAACATGAATTTAGATTCTGGTTTTTATAATGCGGGATTTGAAAATTTGAGTGTTCTTGATATAGCTAAAATGGTATCCAAAAAAATTACTTCTGAAATTGCCATTTCTGAAACTAATGATATCAGATCATATCGCCAGAATTCAGATAAGCTTTTATCAACAGGTTTTTCTAAAAAATTTAATATTCAAGAAGCTATTAATGATATGCATCAAAAATTTATTGAAAATAAAATTAAAGATAAAAATGAATGTTACACTGTAAAATGGATGAAAGAGTTAAAGTTGTAGAATAAATTTATGGGAAAAGAAATTGATCTTTTGGCTAAATATCCAAAATCTAAAAGAAATCTTGATAAAAGAGCAAATCAAAAATCACAAAAAGATATTGAAATTGCTAGAAAATTCGGCAAAGATTTTTTTGATGGTGATAGAAAACATGGTTATGGTGGATTTAGCTATAATCCCAGATTTTGGCAACCAGTAATTCCAACTTTTCAAAAATATTGGAATTTAAATTCAAAAAGTTCTGTATTAGATGTAGGCTGTGGAAAAGGTTTTATGCTTTTTGATTTGTACAAGATGATCCCAGGTATAAGTTTAGCAGGAATAGATATTTCAGAATATGCTATTAGTAATTCAATACCACAAATAAAAAAATTTTTAAAAATTGAAAATGCAAAAAAATTATCTTTTTCATCAAATTCTTTTGATGTTGTTATTTCTATAAATACAGTACATAACTTAGAAAAAGATGAGTGTGCTTTAGCTCTTCAGGAAATAAGCCGTATTAGTAATAAATATTCATTTATTACAGTAGATGCTTATAGAAATAATGATGAAAAAAAAAGGATGCTTGAATGGAATTTGACTGCTAAAACAATAATGTCCGTTGAAGACTGGATTCTATTTTTTAAAAAAATTAAATATGAAGGAGATTACTATTGGTTTATTCCTTAAAAGATAAGTTATTTTTAAACTTGTATAAAAACATGTACCGAGTTAGGTCTGTTGAAGCGGAAATTGCCAAAAGATATAATCAAGGCAAAATGAGATGTCCTACACATCTTTCAATTGGCCAAGAAGCTGTTCCTGCAGCTTTTTCTCAATTAGCGTTACAAAAAGATTTTGTAGTAAGCTCTCATAGAGGTCATGCGCATTATTTGGCAAAAGGTGGAAATCTTAAATCAATGATTGCAGAAATATATGGAAAAAAAACTGGTTGTTCAAAAGGTAAAGGTGGCTCAATGCATTTGATTGACTTATCAGTTAATTTTATGGGAACCTCTGCAATTGTTGGAAATAGTATTCCAATTGGAGTTGGTCTAGGACTTTCGGCTAAGTTAAATAAATCTAAACAAATAAGCTTTATTTTTTTTGGAGATGGTGCTGTTGAAGAAGGTGTTTTTTATGAGTCAATTAATTTTGCTACAGTAAAAAAACTTCCTGTAATATTTATATGTGAAAATAATTTTTATTCAGTTTATAGCCCATTATCTGTTAGACAGCCTAAAGGAAGAAGCATATCTAAAATGGTAGAAGCGATAGGACCAAAAGTACTAAGCTGTGATGGAAATGATGTAATTAAAATTCATAAAACAATAAACACGGCTATATCAAAAACTAGAAATGGAGAAGGGCCCTTTTTTTTAGAGTTCTTTACTTATAGGTGGTTAGAACATTGTGGGCCCAATTACGACAACAATCTAGGATACAGAGCTAAAGAAGACTTTGATAAATGGAAAAAAAAAGATCCTATTAATAATTTTAAAAAAAAAATTAAAGGAAGCTTAAATAAGGATTTAAAAAGTATAGAAGCAGAAGTAAATAAAGAAATTATTAATGCTTTTAATTTTGCAGAAAAATCCCCTTTCCCGAGTGTTGCTGAGGCATATAAAGGTGTATATGCGCAAAAATAAAACATTTACTTATTCTGAAGCGATTAATGATGCCCTGCATATAGCAATGCAAAAAGATAAAAAAATGATTTGTTATGGATTAGGAGTAACTGATCCAAAAAATGTATTTTCTACAACGATAAATTTAAAAAAAATTTTTGGATCAGATAGAGTATTTGACGTTCCAACTTCAGAAAATGCTTTAACGGGAGTTTCAATTGGTGCAGCTCTTAATGGAGTTAGATCTGTTGTTACACATCAACGTTTAGATTTTTTTCTATTAGCAATGGATCAGCTAGTTAATTCTGCAGCAAAATGGTATTATATGTTTGGCTCTCGAAGACCAGTGCCAATAACAATAAGACTTATTATTGGCAGAGGTTGGGGACAAGGTCCTACACATTCTCAAAATCTTCAAGCCTGGTTTAATCATATACCAGGTATAAAAGTAGTAATGCCATCTTTTGCAGATGATGCAAAAGGGCTTTTATTGTCATCTATATTTGATCCAAATCCTGTAATTTTTTTAGAACATCGATGGCTACACAATACTTCAGCAATTGATAAAAAAAAAGATTATAGAGTTAAAATTGGTAAGGCAAAAATTTGTAAAGCAGGTAGAGATATAACAATACTAAGTATGTCTTATTTGACATTGGAGGCTCTTAAAGCTGAAAAATATCTCAGGGAAAAATTTAGAATAAAAGCAGAAATTATTGACCTTAGATCGATCAAACCTTTAGATTGGGAAACTATATTTAAATCTATAAAAAAAACAAAAAGATTATTGATTTTAGATACAGGTTTTACAACGGGATCAGTTGCCTCTGAGATAATTACCAGGGTCTCAATTGAAAAATTTAGATTGCTTAAAACAGCGCCTATAAGGCTTGCAATGCCAGACGTTCCTGAGCCAACAAGTCCAGCTTTAACTAAAAATTTCTATATTCATGCACACGATATAGCAATAAATGTTCTTAGATCCTTAGGAATAAAATATAAAAATGTTAAAAAAGACTTAGTACAATTAGGTCCAAGTGATATACCTGGCAAATATTTTAAAGGACCTTTTTAATAATAAATTATTTTATATGAAGTACATAATAATTTCAGGATCAAGTGATATTGGAAGCTCAATTATCAATAATCTAAATAAAAAAAATAATAAAATAGTTTATACATATAATTCCAAAAAAAATAAAAAATTAAAAAAAGTAAAAGCTTATAAATTAGATATCTCATCTAGAAAAAATATTAAAAAGTTTGCCTCTAATAAAGATCTTAAAAATTGGGATTGTTTAGTTATTCTTCCAGCATCACAGGATCCAATCGGTCTTTTTAGCGAGGCAAGTAGTGAAGATTGGGCAAAGTCAGTTGATCTTAATTTTACAAATCAAATGTATATAATTAGAGAATTAATACCCCACAGATCAAAAAAAAATAAAATTAAATCTATAATGCTATGGGCTGGCCCAGGAACCAATAATGCACCTAAATATTATTCAGCTTACATAATTAGTAAAGTTGCACAAATTAAAATGACAGAACTTTTAGATGCAGAATTTAATGATATTAAAGTTTCAATAATAGGACCAGGTTGGGTAAAAACTAAAATTCACAAACAAACTTTAAATGCCAAAAAATTATCAAGAGACAACTATCAAAATACAATTGATAGATTTAAAAATAATCAATTTAATTCTATGAAAGATGTGATTGCTTGTTTCAATAAAATATTGAAGCTTGATAAAGATACCGTAGGAGGTAGAAACTTTAGTGTTGAATTTGATCAGTGGCGTTCTAAGGATTTAGTAAAAATTTTAAACTCTGATAAAGATATATATAAGTTAAGACGTGATTTTAATGAGTTTAGATTTACCGATTTAAATTTTGAAATACCTAAAATATTAGATTTAATTTACGAAAATAAAAACTTTCAAAACCCTAATTCTCTAGTATATAAAACTTTTAAAAGATTATTAAACTTAAAATATACTTTAAATTTTTTAAAATATAAAAAAATAACTAAGTTTTTAAATTTTAATATAAATTTTCCCTACATAAAACTTGGAAATATTAATTCTATCCATTTATTTGGTATTGATGAATTATTAATTTTTAAATTTTATCTTTCTAGAATTAAAAAATATAAAAAAGTTTGTGATATAGGGGCAAATATTGGTTTACATAGTTTAATTTTAAGCAAATGTGGATATAAAGTTGATGCTTATGAGCCCGATCCTGTTCATTGCCAAATAGCAAAAAAAATATTTAAAAGAAATAGAGTGCAGGTTAATCTTCAAGAAAAAGCAGTATCAAATTACTCTGGAACTGCTAATTTTACTAGAATAGTAAATAATACAACAGGTAGCTATATTTCTAATAAAAAAACGAGCTATGGACCAATTAAAAAATTAAAAGTTAAAGTAATTAACGCCACAGAATTGTCTAAAAAATACGATTTAATTAAAATAGATGCGGAAGGCTCAGAGTTTGATATTTTAAGCCAATTCACAAATAAAGACTTTAAAAAAACTGATTTCATTATTGAAATATCTACCGCTTCTAGTAGAAATAATTTGTGGAAAATGATTAAAGAAAAAAAATTAAAAGTTTATTCCCAAAAAATTTCATGGAATAAAGCTAAAAAAATTGAAGAGCTGCCTTCTTCCCATAGAGAGGGATCAGTATTTATTTCGTCCACAGGAAAGATTTAATAGAAATGAATAAAGATTTAAGAGTAAAGATAGTTGAAATGATTAAAAGATCCGGAGAAGGTCATATTCCAAGTTCCTTTTCAATATTAGATATCATTGAACATTTGTATGGAAACGTTCTTAAATTTAAAAAAGATGAACCTAAGTGGGTAGATAGAGACTATTTTATATTAAGCAAAGGCCATGGTTGTGCTGCTTTGTACGTAGTTTTAGAAAAATATGGTGTTCTTAAGGAAAAACATCTTTTAGAATATGGAAATACTGAAGGCCTATTAGCTGGACATCCCGACTCCACAAAAGTTCCAGGTATTGAAGCTAGCACAGGTTCATTAGGTCACGGTTTTCCAATGGCTGTAGGTTTAGCACTAGGATTAAAAATTTTAAAAAAACCAAATCGGGTTTTTGTTCTTTTGGGAGATGGAGAGTGTCATGAAGGTACAGTATGGGAAGCAGCAAATGTTGCAAATAATTTAAGACTTGGAAATATATGCGCTATTATTGACTGGAATGGATCAGCCGCTCAATTAATGCCAAGAGACGATCTAATAAATAAATGGAAATCTTTTGGATGGACAACTAATTTAATTGAAGGACATAATACAGAGTCATTAAATAAATCTTTCAAAAATCTTAAACTTTCATTAGAAGATACACCAAAAGTTTTTGTCGCTAAAACCATAAAAGGCAAGGGAGTTTCCTTTGTGGAAGGACATGGAATGTGGCATCACAAAATACCCAATGATGATGAAATGGTAAAAATAATAAAGGAATTAAAAAGTTGAAAAAGTTACGTAAAGAATTTGCTGACACAATGTTAGAAGTTGGTCTTTTAGATCCAAAGCTTATTGTTATGGTAGGTGATATAAGTCATGGGATTTTAAAACCATATGCTAAAGCTTGCCCTAAAAGATATTATAATGTTGGAATATGTGAACCAACAATTGTTAGTATGGCAGCAGGGTTAAACCACATGGGTCTTATACCTGTGGTTCATACTATAGCTCCATTTATTACTGAGAGATCATACGAACAAATCAAACTTGGTTTTGGATACCAAAAACTAGATTTAAATCTTATTTCTGTTGGGGGTTCATTTGATTATTCGAAATTAGGGTGCAGTCATCATTGTTATACTGATGTTTCCTTAATTTCACATTTGAATAGAGGCGTAGTAATTATACCTGGTAGTCCGATTGAATTTAATAAAATTTTTAAAGAAATTTATAAAAATAATTCAATAAATTACTTCAGGTTACCAGAAAAACCACATAACGTCGAATTTCAATCAAAAGATATAATTTTTGGAAAAGGTATAAAAGTCAAAGAGGGAAAAGATATAACAATAAGTGTAATAGGGTCACAATTAGCAAATGCAGTGATTGCAGCAGAAGAATTAGAAAAAATAAATATATCAACTGAAATTTTATATTTTCATACAATTAAACCTTTTGATGGAAAAATATTAAGACAAAGTGTGATGAAAACAAAAAGGTTAATTACAGTCGAAGAATTATCAGCACATGACGGATTATTTAATTTGTGTTTAAAAGCATCTATTGGAATCGATGGAATTCAAGTTGAGCAAATGGCTGTAAAAGATTTTTTGCATAGTTATGGTAGTTATGAAGATTTATGTGAAAAAGCAGGTTTAACTAGTGAAAATATTAAAAAAAACGCACTAAAAATACTTAAAAAATAATATATTTTAAAATGATTTCCTTTTTAATATGCGCCTTCAATGAAGAAAAAAATATTAAAAATACTATAAAAACACTTTATGATTCTATCGATAAAGTAAAATTTATAGATAAATTTGAAATTATAGTCATAAATGATGGCAGCACAGATTTGACTGAAAAAAATATTTTAGATTTGCAATTGAACGACAAAAATATTATTTACTACAAAAATGAAAAAAATTTAGGTTTAGGTAAGTCAATTAAAAAAGGTGTAACAAAAATTAAGTATCCTAAATTTATGATGATACCTGGGGATAACGATTTATCATCTCAAGCTATTTCATCAGCATTAAAACACGTTAATTCAGTTGATCTTTTGATGCTTTTTCCAGTTAACTTTGATAATCGTTCAAAAATTAGAAATATCGTTTCACAT
>Ga0114932_10003027_pt1 | contig 16972 bp, 15 predicted proteins | sample 2SBtaG_2_FD_87286 | JGI IMG/M metagenome (GOLD analysis project Ga0114932, IMG submission 87286) | Deep subsurface microbial communities from Kolumbo volcano to uncover new lineages of life (NeLLi) - 2SBTROV12_ACTIVE470 metaG | ecosystem: Environmental > Aquatic > Marine > Volcanic ... | reverse complement strand
TCAGCCCCGACCTGCAGACCACGGTGCTGGGCGATGCGCGCGCCGAGAGCCAGGCAGGCCGGCAGGGCGTGCGCACCCTCGAAGCCGAGCTGCTGCAGACCATCCGGGACATGGGCAAGACCGTGGTCGAGCTCAGCGGGGATCAGCGCAACACCTTCGCGTCCAAGACCGCTTCCTGCCACCAGGACTACCTGAGCCGGAACCCGGACATGAAGAGCGTCTACGACCAGGTGCAGGCGAAGCTCGCCTCCATGCGGTAGCGCGTGTACAGCCTCGTCGCCGGCGGCTTCGACGCCCTCGATCGGGTGCTCACCGCCGTCGGTGATGCCTGGCGACAGCTCTGGAACGCGATCTGGAGCGGGCCCCTGGAGCGCCTGATCTTCGCGGTGATCGTGGGCCTCACCGGCTTCTCGATCCTGCTGTCGGGGGTGCTCCGACGGGTCGACAAGTTGATCGCGAGCTTCGAGCGTGTGCTGATCAGCGCGGCCATGCTCGGCATGACGGCGCTGTCGTTCCTCGACTACCTGACCCGGGAGTTCCGGTTCGCAGATCTGGAGGTCGCCGGCGGGCCCAACATGGCGATGGTGCTCATGGTGTGGGTCGGATTCCTCGGCGCGTCGCTCGCAACCCGCCGTGGGAAGCACCTCGCCGTCGACGCCACCGACCGCGTGCTCAGCCCCGGAGCTGCCAGGAACGTCCAGCGCTTCACGGCGCTCGTGGCCGCCGGGCTGTGCTGGAAGCTGATGAAGGTGAGCTGGCTCGTCACCGCGGAGGGTCTGGAGTTCGAAGACAGCCTGGGAGGCCTGCAGGTCTGGTCGTGGCTCGCCGGCCCCCTGAATGCGGTGGTCGACGTGATGCCCGGACAGGAACCGGACTGGCACCGCTTCGCCACCGCGGGGGCCCTCGCTGGGATCGGGCTCTGGGCTGCGGAGCGGGTCGCTGGGCGGACCCGCCTGCTCGACAACTACGTGGCGCCGATCCTCGAGGCCCTCGCGTCCATTGCAGCGGTCGTCGCCATCCTCGCCGTCGTCCCGGTGGTGTGGACCCCCACGCTGGAGTTCGGCGACCCGGTCGTCTGGCCGGTGGTCGAAGCCGAACGGGGCTTCCCGATCTGGATCGCGCAGTTCGTGCTGCCGGTCTCGTTTGCGGTCATGGCCGTTCGTTTCGTGGTCGCCGCCTTCTTCGGCAGCTTCTGGGAGCCTCCCGCAGACGACGAGCTGGCCAACATCACGGAGAGTCCTCTCCCGCCCAAGCAGAAGGTGAAGACCCGGACGCTGGGCGACAGCATCCTCGGCGGCCTCTTTCCGGGGCTCTTGCTCGGCCTGGGCGCCACGCTGTACTTCGGTCCCGCAGCGCTCATCTTGATCGGCTGTGTGCTGTTGGTGTTCACCGGCGCCCCGCTGTTCGTGGCCATCGGGGTCGCCGCGGTCGGCTGCGTCACGCTCATCGCCGACATCGGTCCCGTGAGCGTGGCGACCGACATGTTCGAGGCCACGAAGAAGCAGGAGCTGCTGGCCATTCCGTTCTTCGTGCTGGCCGGCAACATCATGACCCACGGAGCCCTGGCGGATCGGCTCATCGGTGTGGCGCGGGCAGTGATGGGGCGCCTTCCGGGCGGTCTCGGCCTCGCCACGGTGTTCGCCTGCGTGATCTTCGCAGCCATCAGCGGCAGCTCGCCGGTCACGGTCATCGCCATCGGCACCATCCTCTTCCCGATGCTGGTGCGCGAAGGCTACCCGGAGAGCTACAGCCTGGGCGTGCTCACGTCCGCGGGCTCCCTGGGCATCATCATCCCGCCCTCGGTCCCGATGATCGTCTACGCCATCATGGTGTCGACCCCGCAGGCCGTCATCTCGCCGAACGACCTGTTCCTGGCAGGCGTGCTCCCCGGCATGTTCATCGCGGCGACACTGGTCGTGTACACGCTCTACAGGACCCGTCCAGGCGCGCCGGGCACGAGCGATCTGAGCCTCCCGGAGCTTCCCGGTGGGTACTGGAAGAACCTGTTCGTGCAGACCCGACGCGGCGCGTTGGCGTTGGTGCTTCCGCTGCTCATCCTCGGCGGCATCTACGGCCTGCTCGGCCCGCTCCGCTTCACCGTCACCGAAGCCGCTGCGGTGGCGGTGGTCTACGCGCTCGCGGTCGAGCTGTTCATCCACCGCGAGCTGAAGGTGCACGAGCTACCGCGCATCCTCTCGGACTCGGGCGTGATGATGGGTGGCCTGTTCCTCATCATCGTCTTGGCCATCGCCTTCAACAAGTTCCTCACCTTCCAGCAGGTGCCCCAGGAAGCGGCAGCGTGGCTCGCGGGCCACGTCAACGAGCCCTGGCAGTTCATCATCCTGGTGAACATCTTCTTGCTGTTGCTCGGCTGCGTGATGGAGATCCTCTCTGCGATCCTCATCGTCGCCCCCCTGCTGGCACCGATCGCCGCCAACTACGGCATGGACCCGATCCACTTCGGGATCATGTTCATCGTGAACCTCGAGCTCGGGTACCTCACGCCGCCGATGGGCATCAACCTCTTCGTCGCGTCCACCGTGTTCGAGCGGCCGATCGTGCAGGTCATTCGAGGCGCCCTGCCCTTCCTGCTCCTGATGCTCTTCTGCCTGATCGTGATCGCGTGGTTCCCGAGCCTCTCCCTCGTTCTGTTGGACCGCTGACATGCCCACCATCGAGAGCCGCGACGGCACACGCCTGAACCTCCGCACCTGGAAGCCCGAGGGCCGAACGCGTGGTCGCGTGCTGCTGGTGCATGGGCTGGCGGAACACATGGGCCGCTACGAGCACGTGGCGCGGGCCCTGAACGACGCTGAGTTCGCCGTCTGGGGCGTGGAGCTCCGTGGGCACGGCGACAGCGACGGCCGGCCTGGACACACCGACCGGTGGCGGGACTACGTCGACGATGTGCGGGCAGCGGCACACGTCATCGGACAGCCGTACTACCTGGTGGGGCACTCGATGGGTGGCTGCGTAGCCCTCGACCTGGCGCGCGGAGCGACCAAGCCTCAGCTGCTCGGCGTGGCGCTCTCGAACCCGCTGCTCGGCGTCGCGGTCGAGCCTCCGGCCTGGAAGACGGCGGCGGGCCGGCTCATGTCCAACATCTGGCCCACCCTGTCGCTGGACAACGAGATCGACCCCAGCTGGATCTCGCGGGATCTGGCCGTGGTGAGCGCCTACCGGACCGACCCGAAGGTCTTCTCGGTGGTCTCGGCGCGTTGGTACACGGAGCTGATCGCCGCGATGGAGCGCATCCATGGCCACGCCGGCCGCTACCGGACGCCGTTCTTCCTGATGGTGGGCACCTCGGACCGTCTGGTCGACCCGGACGCAAGCCAGGCGCTCTTCGAGAAGTACGGCGGCAACGACAAGGACATGGTCGTGTACGAGGGGCTGTACCATGAGCTCTTCAACGAGCCGGAGAAGGACAAGGTCTTCACGGACTTGTGCACCTGGCTCCGTCGCGAGACCACGCTGCAGCCGGAGCTGTCGTGAGAGAACGCCTGATCGCTCTGCTGCGTGAGCTGAGCGTCCGCACCGGGCGCTTCACGCTCGCTTCGGGCCGCGAGAGCGACTTCTACGTCGACGCGCGCCAGACCACCCTCAACGCCGAGGGCGCCCACCTCGTCGGCCGCATGGTGGTGGATCGCCTGCACCCCGACGCGGTCGCGGTCGGCGGCATGACCATGGGTGCAGACCCCATCGTCACCGCGGCGAGCCTGGCCGCGTTCTCGGAAGGCCGCCACCTGCACGCCTTCCTGATCCGCAAGAACCAGAAGGACCACGGCACCGGCCGCTGGTTGGAGGGGCGCGCCTCGGTGCCCGATGGCGCGGCCGTGTGCATCGTCGAGGACACCACCACCACCGGCGGCAGCCTCCTGAAGGCCGTCGAGCGTGCCGAAGACGCCGGCCTGCGCGTCGTCCAGACCCTGACGGTGGTGGACCGCGAGGAAGGGGCCAGCGCCAGGCTCGCCGACGCCGGCTACACCCTGGAGGCCCTCGTCACGCGCTCCGAGCTGCTCGCGTGATCGTGGCGCTCGCCCTCGCGTGTGCCCGTCCTGACGGCGGCCTGGCCCCGCCCACGCGCGGGGTCGAGTACGCCAAGGTGCACCGGGCATGGACACAAGAGCTCATGCTCGACCACGACTTCGAGCTCGACCTGGTGGTCCGCGCGAGCCTGCTGAGCGACGACCTGCGACGGGCACAGGCCGACGCGCTGGCCGACGCGAGGCTCGAGTCAGAGACCGCGCGCCTGGCCCGCCACGAAGCCTGGCAGGCCGACCGGGGCGCCTGGGTCGTCGTCTTCGCGGCGCACTCGCCGCACGAAGACGCCCGACGCTTCGGCCTCGACGACGACGACCCGTGGCAGCTTCGCCTGCTGGCGGACGGGCAGGTCGTCGAAGGCGTGGGCGTCGACCGCGTTCGGAAGCCGAGCGCCGACCAGGTGGTCATGTACCCCCAGCTCGACCGCTGGAGCACGCTCTGGGAGGCCCGCTTCGTCCGGGCGGCCGCAACCGAGCTCAGCTTGCAGGTGGTCGGGCCCCACGGGCGAGGAGAGCTGACATGGGACCTCTGAGCCTGGACCCGGACGTCTTCGCACGTCGGCGCGCAGCGGTGCTGGAGCGCGTGAAGCAGCCCATCGTCTTGGTCGGTGTCGGCACCCGTTGCCGGAACCTCCCGATGAACAAGGTCCCGTTCCGCCAGGACTCGAGCATGCTGTGGCTGACGGGCTGCTCACGCCCCGACGCCGCGGCGCTGATCACGGAGCAGGGTTGTCAGCTCTTCCTGCCTCTCCCGGCCGACGACGACGCGCTCTGGCACGGAGCCGAGCCGGGGCCGGAGGAGCTCCGGGCGATGTACGGGGTGCAGGCCGTTCGCCCGCGGATCGAGCTGAGCAGAGCCGTGGCGGAGTGCGGCCCGGTCGCCACGCTGGCAAGCCCCGACAGAAGCGCGACGGCCGAGGCTGCGCGGCTCTCCGGCCTCGAGCTTTGCTACGGGCACGTCGACGGCACGCCTGCACTCATCGACGCACTCATCGCGCTGCGACGCTGCAAGGGACCCGAGGAGATCGCCGAACACCGCGCGGCGGCCGCTGCCAACGCGCTGGCCTTCGATCTCGTCCTGGCCGCCACGCGTCCCGGGACCCACGAACGGGAGCTCGAGGCCCTGTTCCGGGCAGCGCTCGCCGCACGCGGCTGCACGGTCGGGTACGAGCCCATCCTCACCGTGCGCGGCGAGGTGTTGCACAACTTCCACTACGTCAACATCCTGCAGGATGGCCAGCTCCTCCTGTTGGATGGTGGTGCGGAGCGGCGCAGCGGCTACAGCGTGGACGTCACGCGCACCTGGCCGGTCAACGGACGTTTCTCCACCCGCCAGCGTTCAGCCTACGAGGCGGTCCTGGCCGCCCAGGCGGAGAGCATCGCCCTCTGCCGCGCCGGCGTGCGGTACCGAGAGGTGCACGACGCGAGCTCGCGCGTCATCGCGCGGTTCCTCGCCGACGAGGGCCTGGTCACCTGTCAACCCGACGCCGCCGTGGAGAGCGGCGCACACGCGCTGTTCTTCCCACACGGGGTCGGCCACCTGCTCGGACTGGATGTGCACGACCTCGAGCAGTTCGGAGATCGCGCGGCGTACGCCACCGGACGTGCGCGCAGCACGCAGTTCGGCACAGCGTACCTGCGCATGGACCTCGACCTCGCTCCCGGCATGCTGGTGACCGTCGAGCCAGGCTTCTACGTCGTGCCAGCCATCCTGGACGATCCGACACTCCGCACGCGCTTCGCGGGACAGGTGGACTTCGCTCGTGCCGCCGAGTGGATCGGCTTCGGCGGCATCCGCATCGAGGACGACGTGCTGGTCACCGAAGGAGATCCAGACACCCTCACGGCCGCGATTCCCCGCCAGGTCCCGGACCTCGAGGCACGGATCGGCCGCGGACCCGACGCGCTGTCCCGGCTCACCGCCGGCTGATTCAGCGACGGCGCCTCACGAAGGTGTCGCGAATCCAGCGATCGTCGGCCTCGGCGAAGTCCCGGTTGAAGTGCAGCCCGCGACTCTCACGGCGCTGGAGGGCGCAGGTCACGACGAGGTCCGCCACGGTGGCCAGGTTGCGCAGCTCGACGAGGTCCCCGGTGAGCCGGAAGTCCCAGTAGTAGTTCCGGATCTCCTCCTGCACGAGCTCCACGCGGTGGCGGGCGCGCTTCAAGCGTCGGGTGGTGCGCACGATGCCGACGTAGTTCCACAGGAAGCGTCGGATCTCCTGCCACGTGTGGTGCACGACCACGAGCTCGTCGGCGTCGACGGCATGGCCCGCGTCCCACTCGGGCAACTCCACCGGGCACTGGTCGAGCCTTCCGGCCACCCGCTGAACCGCCTCGTCCGCGTACACCACGGCCTCGAGCAACGAATTCGAGGCCAGGCGGTTGGCCCCGTGCAACCCCGTGCAGCTCGACTCTCCGACCACGAAGAGGTTCTTCACGCTCGACTCGCCCGCCAGGTCCGTCACGACGCCGCCGCAGAAGTAGTGCGCAGCGGGCACGACGGGGATCGGCTGCTCGGCCATGTCGACGCCGAGCTCCCGACAGCGTCGATCGATGGACGGAAAGCGGTCCTGGAGGAACGCGCGCGGATGGTGGGTCATGTCGAGGAACATGCACTCGACGCCCAGTCGCTTGATCTCGGCGTCGATGGCGCGCGCCACGATGTCGCGAGGCGCCAGCTCCATGCGCTCGTCGTAGCGGGCCATGAAGCGCTCGCCGTCCGGTGTCCGGAGCACGCCCCCTTCGCCCCGGAGGGCTTCCGAGATCAAGAAGCCCTTCGCATCCGGGTGGTACAGCGCCGTGGGGTGGAACTGCACGAACTCCATGTTCGCGATCTGCGCACCGGCGCGCCACGCCATCGCGATGCCGTCGCCGGTGGCGATGTCCGGGTTGGTCGTGTAGAGGTAGGCCTTTCCCGCGCCTCCGGTGCACAGCGCCACCACGGTCGCGGCGTACACATCCACCTGGTCACGCTCGAGATCGAGCACGTAGGCGCCGAGCACGCGGTCGGGAAACGGTGGGTGGTCGCCTGTTCGCCGCGCGAGCCAGCCCTCGGTGAGCACGTCGACGGCCATCTGGCCTTCCTTGACCTCGATGTCCGGGTTCGCGCGTACCGCCGAGACCAGGGCGCGCACGATCTCCGCGCCCGTGGCGTCGTGGGCGTGGAGGATGCGTCGGTGGGAGTGGCCGCCCTCCCGATGCAACGAGTAGCCGGCCTCGCCGGATTCGGTGAAGTCGACGCCGAGATCGATGAGCTCCTGCACGAGCTCCGGCCCACGCCGGACGACCTGCTCCACCACCTCGCGACGGCAGAGGCCTGCGCCTGCCACCATGGTGTCCCGAACGTGGTTCTCGTGGGCATCCAGCGGGTCCCAGACGGCGGCGATGCCACCTTGCGCGTAGCGTGTGTTGGACTCGTGGAGCTCGGACTTGGTCAACAGCACCACCCGGCCATGCCGCGCGGACTTCAACGCGAAGAGCAGCCCGGCCACCCCCGAGCCGATGACCAGCACGTCCGCCTGATGCCGCATGACCGTCCTCCATCGCCAACCAGGGCTTTGGCGCGCCCCCCGAGGATATGCTGCGCGTCATGCCTTGGCTGTCCTGGACCCTGAGCGTCGCCGTCGCCGGCGACATCTGGATGAAGGAAAACTCCGACGGGTCCATCACCTTCACCGACATGCCGGGCGACGAGACCTGGGAAGCGTTCGAAGTCGACGGCCCCCCGCCCCCACCGGCGCGCGTGAACCTGCAGACCTTTCCACTGCTCGACAGCTTCGACCCGCTCTTCGTGTCGGCGGAGCTTCGCTACGGGGTCGACGCGGAGCTGTTGAAGGCGGTGTGCGTGGCGGAGTCGGGCATGAACCCCAACGCGGTCTCGCATGCGGGCGCCCAGGGCCTGATGCAGCTGATGCCCGCCACAGCGCAGGATCTCGCGGTCACCGACCCCTTCGATCCGGAGCAGTCCATCGGTGGCGGCGCGCGCTACCTCGCCTGGCAGCTGGCCACCTTCGGCAGCGTGCATCTGGCCCTTGCCGCCTACAACGCGGGCCCGGCCAACGTGAAGAAGTTCGGGAGGATCCCGCCCTTCGACGAGACCCAGGACTACGTTCCGAAGGTCATGGCCCTCTACGACCTCTTCCGTTACGAACGCCCCATCACGGGGCACGAGTGAAGCGCGACGGCTTCTGGAACCTGCCGAACTCACTCACCGTGCTCCGAATCGCGGTCGTGCCGGTGATGGTGTGGATCCTGCTCCAGACCCCCACCCGGTCCGACGCCGTGATCGCCTGCGCCATCTTCGTGGCCGCGATGGTGACCGACATCATCGATGGCTACCTCGCCCGCAAGTGGGATCTGGTCAGCGTCATGGGGGCCTTCCTGGATCCCTTGGCCGACAAGTTGATGGTGGCCAGCACCCTCATCATGCTGGTGCCCCTCGGCTGGATACCCGCGTGGCTGGTGGCGCTGCTCATCTGCCGTGAGATCACCATCACCGCGCTCCGCACCATCGCGGTGAGCGAAGGGCTGGTGCTGAAGGCCGACGTGCTCGGCAAGTTCAAGACCGCGTTCCAGTCCACGGCCCTCGGCTTCCTGCTCTGGCACTACCCTACCCAGCTGGGCCCGGACGAGCGCTTCATCGTCGACGCGCACAGCTGTGGCGTCGTGCTCCTCTACATCGCGCTCTTCTTCTCGCTGGTGAGCGGCTTCAACTACCTGCGCAGCTTCGCGCGGGCGCAGGCGGCTAACGCGCGCTGATCTCCACGCTGTAGGCGGTCTCGCAGGTCGATTCGCCCCCCCAGCTCGAGGCGTACACCCGCAGGTAGTACTTGTCCTCGTCGTAGTCCCAGATGCTGCCGCTGTAGCTGATGGTGAGCTTCGAGGTGCCGGAGTCGCTGGTGAGGTAGTCGCCGTCTTCCTCGTAGAGCTCACCGACCCAGCTGGTGGCGCTGTCGAGGTTGTCGATGGTGATGGTGAAGTCCGCGTTGTCGTCCCACGTGTCGTCGACGTCGAAGAGGAACCAGTCCTCGTCGTCGGCTGTGTGCAGCGTGAGGCCGCTGATCGTGACGGTGACCTCGGTCAGCGGGTTGCCGTCGTCGATCTCGCCGAAGTCGTTGGCGACGCTCACGTCGTCGTCGTCTTCGTAGTCGTCGGCCCAGGGGTCGTTCACCACGCCGTCGCAGTTGTTGTCGACGTCGTCGCACACCTCCTCCCAGCCAGGGCTGAGCGTGGAGTCACCGTCGTCGCAGTCACCTTCGTTCTCGGTGTAGCCGTCGTAGTCGTCGTCCCGATCGAGGGGGTCATACACCTCGAACTCGATCGTGTGAGCGCCGCTCTTGCCTTCGCTGTCGGTGCCCGAGAGGGTCACGACGTGCTGCCCCATGCTCAGCGGCGCCTGCACCACCGTGCTGCCATCCGAGTCCGGGAAGCCTTCGTGGAACAAGCCGTCGACGTCGCTGGTCCACTTCACCGCCACCATGTCCGCGTCGTCGAGGTCGTCCTCGACGGTGCCTTCGAGCAGCACGCCCTCGGTGCCGTCCGCCTCCCCGTTGTCGTCGGGCGTCAGGATCTCCACGTCGGGCCGGCCGTCTTCGAAGACCGTGATCTCCGCACTCGCAGAACCCGTCTGGCCGTCCTCGTCCTGGACCAGCACCTCGATCCGGTACGTGCCCTGGCTCGGGGGGCCGAGCTCCACCTCGATGGCCCCGTTGCTTCCGGGGTTGCCGGTCCACAGGGTGCCGTCGGCGCCGGAGATGACCCAGGCATCGAGGGTTTCCCAGGCCTGATCGCTGTCGGTGGCGGTGGCGACCACGGTCAAGAGATCCCCGTCCGGATGCTCGGATCCTTCGGTGGGCCCGACGAGGGTGACGACGGGCACGCCCGGATCCCCCTGGCCAACCTCCAGGGTGATGGAGTCCTGCGAGCTCTCTCCCGACTCGTCGGTAGCGGTCAGGGTGACGACCTGCGTGCCGCCCGAGAGCTCGGTGGTGGCGAGGTACACCACGCCCTCCGCATCGGCGACGGAGGTGCCCAGCTCAACGGTGCCTGCAGTCCAGACCACCTCGAGCGTTTCGGCGTCCTGCTGCTCGTCGCCGACCACGCCCGTGAGCTCGACGAGGCTGCTCGGTTCGACAGTGGCGCCATCTTCCGGCGCCGTGATGGAAGCCGTGGGAGCGGTGTTGTACACCGACACCTGGCTGTCCTGGCAGGCGATGAGCGCGAGGATGAGCACGTGAGCCTCCGAAGAGAGGAGCATCGCACAGGCACGAACCCCTCGCCAGAGGCCTAACCGTCCGCCGCGATGAGGCCGTCCAGCAGCGAGAGCAGGTGGGAGGGGAGGCCGTTGCCGCGGTACCGGATGACGCCCGCCCGGTCCAACACCAGGACCAGGGGCACGGTGGAGACCTGGTAGCGGCCGGCGATCGCACCGTCGGGGTCGACGAGGGAGGGGTAGGCCATGTCCAGGGACCTGGCGGCCTCACGAGCCACTTCGATGGTCTCCCCCGTGTTGAGCCCGAGCACCTGGAGATCGTCACCGTAGAAGGCGGCCACCTTGTTGAGCTCCGGCACCTCTTCGCGGCACGGTCCACACCAGCTCGCCCAGACCGCCAGCACCAGGGGGCGGCCCCGTTGGTCGGTGAGGGAGCGGCTCGGTCCGCTCAGGGCCTCGGCGGTGAAGTCCACCGCCCGCTCGCCCTCGAGCACGCCGGTCGACACCGACGAGCAGGACAGGAACACGGCAACGACGAGGTTCAGCACGCCGTCAACCTACCCTTGCGGCGGCCGGGAGCGCGCCATACTCGCGCCGCGATGCTGCTCGATCTCGGCTACCGCCTCGCCCGCCCGCTGCTCTTCTCCCTCGATGCGGAGACCGCCCACGAACGGGTCCTCCACCTGGCCGGCGCCGTGCCAGCCGTCGCTGAGGCCGTGGCCGGACCTGCGCCGCGGCATGCCGGCCTCGAGCGCGAGGTCGCCGGCCTGCGCGTGCCCAATCCCATCGGCCTGGCGGCCGGCCTGGACAAAGACGCGCACTGCATCGGGCTCTGGCCGCGGCTGGGCTTCGGATTCCTCGAGCTGGGGACGGTCACCCCGCAGCCGCAGGCCGGCAACCCACGGCCAAGGGTCTGGCGGCTCGTCGACCAGCGTGGCGTCATCAACCGCATGGGCTTTCCGAGCGCCGGGCTCGCCGTCGTGCAGCGGCGCCTGCGCACACAGCGCGAACGCGGGTGGCCGACCGCACCCGTGGGCGCCAACCTGGGCAAGAACAAGGTCACCTCCGCCGAAGCCGCCTGGCAGGACTACGCCACGCTGGCCGATGGACTGGCTCCCCTGGTGGACTTCTTCACCGTGAACCTGTCGTCTCCCAACACGCCGGGGCTACGGGCACTGCAGAAGGCCGAGCCCATGAAGCGCATCCTCGGGGCCGTGCTCGAGCGCGCTGCAGGCCTCCCGGTCTTCTTGAAGCTCTCTCCGGACCTCGACGACGCAGACCTCGAAGCCAGCCTGCAGACCGCCCTCGCGATCGGTGTGAGCGGCATCGTCGCCACCAACACCACCGTGAGCCGCCCGGGACGCACCGGCGACGCCGGACACCCGGGTGGTCTCAGCGGCGGCCCCCTCTGGCCCCTCGCCAGCAGCCGCGTGAAGCGCGTGTTGGACTTGGTCGAGGGGGCGGTGCCCGTCGTGGGCGTGGGTGGCATCTCGTCCGCGGATCAGGTGGGGGAGCTGCTCGACGCCGGCTGCGCCGCCGTGCAGCTGTTCACCGGGTTCATCTTCGGCGGACCCGGCCTGCCTCGTCGCATCAACGCGACCCTGGCGCAGCGCACGACCCAGATCCAGCGCTAGCGGTCCTCGAAGCCGTGGCGGTGACCACGGTGGAGCAGAGAACGACGCCGGACGCCTCCGCGACGACGCTTCCGCTCGTCGTGCCCGACGCCCTCGTGGGGGGCGAACTGGTCGATCTCCTGGATGCGCCGGCTCGACGGCCTGCGGATCCAGGCGGCCACCTTCTTCATGTGCCGTTCGCCGCCGGGCTCGATGCTCGGGATGTGGGCGAGGTCGTCGAAGCGCCAGCACTTGGCGTCGTAGAGGTCGCTGACCAGGCGCACGGTGGACACCCGGAGGGTGTTGTCCTGGCCACCGTAGGTCACGAGCACCGGGCAGCCGATCGCCGCTGGGTCGAGCTCGGGGCGATGCCGGGCCAGGTCCTTCAGCAGACGGTTCGGCCAGGGAAGGATGCGGTCGTACACCGCGCGACGCTCGGCCTCGGGCAGCACGTGGAGCGTGCTCGCCACGTAGCTGTCGAAGGGCACCTTCAACGGTCCACCGCCGACGAGCGCGCCCAGCGCAGGCGCGAAGGACTTGATTCCAGCCGCGGTGGGGAGCAGCGCCACGTTGCCCGGAGGCGCCGGCGCGATGAGCACCATCGACACCAGGGTCGCTCGCACGGCCACCATCTGCGAGACCAGCCCGCCCAACGAGTGACCGACGAGGCAGGCACCTTCGAGCGTGCCGACGGCTTCGAGGAGCGCATCAGCGACCTCCTTGAGGCTCACGTCGTCGCCCGCGCCGGCGCCGTGACCGGGCAGCTCCACCGCGTACGAGCCAAGTCCAGCGTCGGCCAGGATCTGCTGATCGCGCTCCCAGATCCAGGACCCGAGGCCGAGCCCGTGAACCAGCACGACCGGCGTGGCACGGCGACGCCCACGGGCGGGAACGTGCACGGCTTCCAGGGGTCCCAGGCGCATCGCCGACTCCGGCTGAGGAGCCCCCCTGTTACCACCAGGTCAGGGCGACCGCCACCGGTCCCGCCCCCGAGGAAGAGGTCGTGTACGTCAGCGAGCTGGCCATCGAGGTGGAGCGCCAGCGCTTCCGCCTGGCCCACCGACTCGGCGGCGACCCGCAGCGCCTGGACGAGCAGCTCGTCCGACTCGCTCGGACCGTGCCCTTCCACCCGGTGGTGCTCAACGAACGGGCCCGCCGGTTGCTGCCGGAGACATGGCCCGAACCCCCACCCCTCGAGCTCGCGCCCGTCGCGCAGGCGTTGCTCGCGGGCCAGGTCGACGACGCGTACCGCACCGCCTCCGAGCTCGCGTCCGAGCGACGAGGCGACGGCCAGGTGCAGATGGCGCTCGGCGACCTGCAGCTGCTGCGAGGCGACGCGGGCGGGGCCGAGACCAGCTTCAGAAGGGGCATGGAGCTCCTGGGCCCCCTCCCCTGCCTCATGGTGCGGTACGGCCGCTGTCGGTTGCTGCACGGAGCGACCAAGGAGGCCTGGAAGCTCGTCGTGGGCGCTCTGACCCAGTGCCCCATCTACGGCTCCGGCCACGCCCTGTACGCCGACGTCGCCGCGGCGGCCGGTCGTGCCTTGATCCCCGTGCCTCTCCCCTTGCCCCTCGTCCAGGACGGCGACCGCGTCGTGCCACACCCGGACCTCACCGCGCCGGCGGCTGCGGCCTGGGCACGCTACGTCGCCCACCCCGGTCAGGGCACACCGCCCGGACTCCTTCGGGCGCGCGCAGCGCTCGACCTGTGGACCTCCTCCAGGGAGACCGAGGAGCGCGCCGACGCCGAGGTGCAGGTCCTGCCGACGCTGGCAGCCTGGCAACAGGCTGGGCTGTTGCGGAGCTACCTCTGGATCGTGGGCCTCTCGAGCGACAATGTCGCCGACTTCCGGAGCTGGATCGTGGAACGGCCGCACCAGATGCGCGCTTTCTGGGAGCTCGGGCCGACGGGCCAGGCGGGCCGCCACGATCGCCCTTGACACCGGTCATCGGTCCATTAAATGGCGAGGGCTCGACGAGCACTCGCGGGAGTAGCTCAGTTGGTAGAGCCCCACGTTGCCAACGTGGCTGTCGCCGGTTCGAGTCCGGTCTCCCGCTCCATCAAAGGTCGCCTTCGGGCGGCCTTTTCTACTCTGCGACGTCGGCCTTGCCGTCGACGAAGCTGCGACCCTTCCACTCCACCTCCACCGAGAAGAGGCTGCGGAGCAGGATTCCCACGAAGACCAGGTTGCCCAACAGGTGGGAGAAGGCGTGGGCGCCCGAGCGACCGTCGAGGCGTTCGAGCCGGTACCGGAAGCCCGTGATCAGGCTGCACAGGAGGGCCACCCACGCGATCCAGCCCCACCCGACGACCTCCCAGCCGAGCACGATGCGCACGAGCAGCGCAGCGGCCAACGCCAGGTAGGGCAACAAGGTACCGACGAAGATGAACAGGATCGCGCCGAACGCCACCACCGCGTTGCGACCCATGCCTTCGTAGAGGTTCTTGGTGTAGCCGGACACGATCTCGGTGAGTCCGCGGTACAGCCGGACACGAAAGGCGCCGGGCGCATGGAGGAGACCGCTGGGGAGCGCGTAGGACTTGAAGGCGCGCGCGAGACGGACGTCCTCGAGCACCTCGGCCCTCACGGCACCGTGCCCCCCGACCCGCTCGTAGGCGGTGCGCTCCACCAGGATGAACTGACCGTTGGCAAATGCATCGGGCTGCCCGCGGTCGTTGACCGCATCGAGGTCGACCGCCCCACGAACGAACCACCCGACCACCGGGATGACGACGGCTTCCCAGAAGCTCTCGAGGCGCCAGTCCGAGAACAGCGAGAGCAGCGCCAACCGCTGGTTCAGGAGCCGTGCCACGGTCGCGCGCGCGGCCCACGGTGCCAGCTCGACGTCGGCGTCGACGAACAGCAGCAGCTCGCCGGTTGCTTCGCCCGCCGCCCGGGCGCAAGCCCAGGGCTTTCCAGCCCAGCCGACCTTGGGCTCGACACCGTCCACCAACAGGAAGCGCTCGTCCGAACCGGCCGCGTCGAGCGCCTCCTGCCGGGTGGCGTCGCTGGACCGGTCGTCGACCACCACGACCTCCAGATCCGGGTAGTCGGAGGCCAGAGCAGCGCGCACACAGAGACCGATCCGTCCCGCCTCGTCACGCGCCGGAACGCAGATCGACAAGCGGGGCCAACGGGCCGGCTGGGGCTGGTGGGGTTCGAGGCGCCAGGCGCGGCCCCATCGGCCTACCCCAGCAACCAACGCTGCCCAGAGGATCGTGAGCAGGCCGAGGTAGCCCGCCGCGAGGAGCCCGGAGAACGCCGGGTCACTCCAGCTCATCGAGCCTCCCATCCCGGAACACATAGCTTCCGGCGGCCACCGGCGGCTTGGAGAGCGCGTCGGCGAGCACCACGACGCCCGCGCCGAGCGCGCGACCTGGCGCGACCCGCACGCCCGTCCCCACGTGAGCCCCCGCGCCGAGGCAGAGCCCACAGAAGCCAGCGGGAGCTGGCACGAGCCCGCGACGGGTCTGCACCCGGACCTCTCCGCTCAGGCCCTGATCGAGACCGTAGGCGCCACGCTTCACGCTGGCCCCGGGCCCGACCACGCCGAGCTGCACGACGCCGCCGACGACCGCCTCACGTCCTAGCACGGCGTACTTCACCATGCCCTGCCGTTCCACAAGCGCGCGCTCGCCGAGCACTGCTGCGTCACAGATGGCGAGCTCCTCCACACGGGCGCCCTGGGCGAGCACGGCCCCTCTCACCACGGCGCCGGCGCCGACTCGCACGTCGGCGCCGAGCCAGCTTCCCTGGACGGTCGCGGAAGGGTGCACCTTCGCCGTCGGATGGAGGCAGCTCACCTTGGCAGCCAGCCGATCAGGGTCACCACTCCCGGCGCGAACGGCCGCCCAGCCCAGCTTCACGGCGGCCATCGCCGGGTGGCGATGCAACAGCCGCTCCCAGAGCCAGGGCCCGAGCCCGAGCAGGTTGGCCCACAACAGCTCCACCCAGTGGCCGACCGGCACCACCAGGCGACGACTGACCGCGAGCTCGATGCGCTGCCCTGGAAGGTCGAGTGGAAACACCCGCTCTTCGGGGTCGAGCAGCGCCCCAGGCGCACCTTCGACACGCTGGAGGAGCGACCCGCGTCCGCCCGGCGCCAGGTACACCACGCCGGGCACCCTCGCCTCGATGGCCACGCGCGCGGCCCATGCCCCCAGGACGCCGTCCAGCCGAAACGCAGCGTCGCCGCCACCGGCCCGGCCCGCGGCGAGAGCGGCCGACAAGGCTCCGGGTCCGAGCGCACAAGGGGTCCTCACGACCAAGGTCTCGCCGCCATCGAAGGAGCCCACCTCGAGGCCCGCCTCGGCGGCGGCCACACCCACGGCGTCGGCCAACACGCCCCCCCAGAGCGGCATCGACACGCCTTCCAGACCGAAGATCGGAGCGGACAGCGGGAGCTCGACGACACGCGTCATGGGCTCACCATAGAGCGTAGACGGCCACCCGGTCGTCCGCCGCCAGCGGCTCGAGGGCGCGCTCGAGCGCCGCCACGGCTCCGGCGTGCAGGTCTGGACGGGTGTCGGCCTCCTTGCGCACGACGAGGTAGCGCACGCCCTCACGCTCGGCTGCGCTGGCGACATGGCGGCGCAGGCTGTCGGAGGAGCCACCTCGCGCGCTTTGCTGGAGCGCGACACGCCACACCCTGTGCGCCGCATCGTTCGCCGGGAAGTTCAGGATCGCCGCTAGCGGTTTCCGGTGCGTAAGTTGATCGTAGAGGTGCGGTCGCCCGCCCGCGAGCGGGTAGACGAGGACCGCCCCCTCGGGCGCGTCGCGCAGGACCTCAAGAGGCGCCGGCACGGTGACGTCCACCCGATCCGGGAGCGCGGACGTCGGGGACGCACCCCGCAGGTCCGCGTAGACGACCAGGGCGAGCAGGCCCGGAGCCCACCGTCCACCGCGGCCCGCCACCGCCCCACCGGCGAGCACGGCGACCGCCAGCGTCGGAAGCGCCCCGAGGCGGTACAACAGCGACAGTCCCGAGAAGCCGGGGACGTGCTCGAGAAGCGCGTACGGCAAGGCGACCACGAGGTGGTCGTCGATGAGCACGGGCCGTCCGCTCCAGACGAGCACGGGTCCGCTGGCCAGCACCAGGGCCACC
>Ga0114932_10003025_pt1 | contig 16975 bp, 18 predicted proteins | sample 2SBtaG_2_FD_87286 | JGI IMG/M metagenome (GOLD analysis project Ga0114932, IMG submission 87286) | Deep subsurface microbial communities from Kolumbo volcano to uncover new lineages of life (NeLLi) - 2SBTROV12_ACTIVE470 metaG | ecosystem: Environmental > Aquatic > Marine > Volcanic ... | reverse complement strand
CTCCGCGGCCGACACGGAACAGCATGAAGGCCGCGCTCCTCGGGATCCTCTACCGCCAGTTCGGGCGGCTCCCCGAGTCGTGGCGGCACTTCATCGTGGGACGCACGTCGCCTCCGCATCGAGTCGGCACCGCAGCGATTGTGCGCGACGGTGACCGCTTCCTTCTCGCCAGACACTCCTATCGGCGCGGGTGGTCGCTTCCCGGTGGAATGCTCGGCTGGTCCGAGCACCCCAACCAGACGATCGTGCGTGAGATCGAAGAGGAGGTCGGGCTACGAACCGTCCTCGCGGCGGAGCCGTACATGTACTGGCTGCGCCGGCCACGTCGGGTCGAGCTCGTCTACGAGCTCGCACTCGCCGAGGGCGTGGATGGTTCCGATGCCAGACCCTGTTCGCCGGAGATCGACGAGGTGCGCTGGTTCACCGAATCGGACCCGCCCGCGCTGGCCCCCAAGACCGTCGACATGCTGGCGTGGGTGGACGAGCTTCGTGAGGGCCGCCGAAAGCAGGCAGCTAACCTCTGAGCCTCGCCTCGCTGCTCTGACCGCGAGGCGCCCGGGCACATAGCTCAGTTGGCTAGAGCGCTTCCCTTACAAGGAAGATGTCGGGGGTTCGAGTCCCTCTGTGCCCACCATTAACGGGACTTTCGAACCATGGTCCTTTTCGGTGTCGGCTCTGTTGATTTGGTTGATGACGTGGTCCCAGTCGATGCCGGTGGCGTCGTCGGAGTAGGCGGTGTTCTGGGTTTCGAGCTTCTGTGGGAGCTCGGGGTCCAGCAACGCGGCCATGGCGGGTTGGAGTTCGCCTTGGACGGGTTCGAGGTCGTCGACGTAGATGGCGTCGAACCAGGCGTGGTTGAGTTCGTGACGGTCGTGGTCTGAGCAGTGTTCGTAGGCGGTCGCGGTGTCGCGGGCGAACTCGAGCGCTCGGCTGATGATCTTTTTGGGGTCCCCGATCGCGTTCTGGGCTTGTTCGAGGAGCTGCTCAGCGTGGAGTTCTTCGTCGGCCAGTCGTGACTGCTCGGCTTTGAGTTGTTTGACGGGGATGGCGTCGTTGTAGAAGGCCTGGAGCATCTTGTCGCGCTCCTTCTCCAGCCGGGTGAGCCTGCGTTGTTGGCGTTCGATCTCGGCTTGCGCGGACGCGGTGAGCGCGGCGAGTTGTTCGCGCAGCAGCTCTTCGAGGCGGTCCGAGGCCGCGTCCTCGAGGCGGTGTTGGCGGTGGAGGTCGATGATTTTGGGTTCGATTTCCCAGGGCGGGATGTGGGGAAGGTCGCAGCCGGTGCCTTGTTGGCGGCCGGAGCAGTAGAAGTATTCGTAGGTGCCGCCGTTGCCCCGGGACACGGTGTAGGCGAGCCGGCTCTTGCAGCGGGCGCAGCGCAGGATGCCTTTGAGGTAGTGGCCGTGGCGCCAGGTCTTGTTGCGGCCTGCGGTGTTGTTCGCATCCAGGACCTGTTGGACTCGGGCGAACAGGGCGTCGGAGATGAGTGGTTCGTGGTCGCCGTCGTATTCGACGTTCTTGTAGGTGAAACGTCCGGTGTAGAACCGGTTGCGCAGCACGTTGTTGAGCCCGTTGAGACTGATGGGCCGTTCGGGTTGTTTGCGGGTGGCCGGGTAGGTGAACCCGCGGCGGTTGGCTTCGTCTTTGAGGGTGCGGAGGGTCCAGTCTCCGGTGGCGTATTGCTCGAACAGCCAGATGACGTGGTCGGCACGGTCGGGATCGGTGGTAACGACCCGGAGCTCTTTGCCGTTCACGTCCTCGCGGCTGTTGCGGTAGCCGAGGGGTGCGCGTCCGGGCCAGCGGCCGCCTTTGGCCTTTTGGTCCATGCCTTTGCGGACTTCGTGGGCCAGGTTCTCGGAGTAGAACTCGGCAACTGAGGCGATGATGCCGTGCATCAGCTTCCCCGAGGGGGAGTCGTCGACGTTCTCGGAGCACGACACCAATGTGGCGCCGGCTCGTTTGATGGTCATGGCGATCTCGACGTCGTCGACGCGGTTGCGGGCCATGCGGTCGAGCTTGTGGCAGATTACGTAGTCGATGTCGCGTTCGGTGCGCAGCCGCTCCAACAGCGACTGCAACGCCGGCCGGTGCGCTGAGCGCGCGGACTCGCCCCGGTCCGCATACTGCTCCACCACCTCGGCACCGAGTGCTTGGGCTTTGGCGACGCACGCGTCTCGCTGGGCCTTGATCGACAGCCCATCCTCGTCCCGATCGGTTTCGGCCTGGGCCGAGGTCGACACCCGCAGGTAAATCACTGCAGTGGCGCGACGCTCGGTTTCGGTGGCAACGGCTGTTGTGGTCATGCGGTGCCTCCCTCGAGGTGGGGTTGGGTGGTGGTGTGGATGTGAGTTTCGAGCTGTTCGAGTACGTCGTGGGGGACCCCCACGAACATCGCCTTCAAATACACACCGAGCCCAGGTAGGTCTTGTTGGGTGATGTAGCCGGCTCGGGTGAACAGGTCGGTCACCGAGATGTCGAGCACGTCTGCGATCGCGGCGAGGGTTTCGGCTTTGGGGTTGGTGAACTCCCCGGCCTCAATCCTGCTGACCGTGGTCCCGGACTTGTTCAGGCCTGCCCGCCCCGCCAGCTGTCGCGTGGACAGCCGGGCTGCTTTGCGTTGTTGTTTTAGATATTCGCCGACCAGTACGGCCTTGTCGCGATCCATATCCCACCCTCCATTACTTGCACCCAGTCTACCACAATGCTGCGCATGCGCAGCACGAAATGTGGCCCACGCTGTGGACAAGAGGCTGCTCGTCAGGGGTGGGAGGATTGGTGTGGTCATGGTTGGAAGATGTGGATGCCGCCGTCGGTGGCGGTGACGGTGTGGAGTTCGGTGGCGAGGTCGCGGGCGTAGGCGTCGGTGTCGACCCGGACGTAGGGGGCGATCCAGTCCGGGATGTGGCGGTCGAGATCAATCAGATCGTCGAGGATCTCGTCGGCGTACGCGGTCATTGATGGCCAGTGGCCGAGGTAGATGTCGTCGAAGCGCTCAAGTTCGTCGGTGCCCAACTCCGCGGCGAGGGCGGGGTAGGCGTCGCCGTGTTCTTCGATGCCCTCGGCGATGCGGGCGATGGTGTCGATCGATTCGTGCTCGCCGGGTGTCCAGGGGCCGAAGCCTTGATGGTCATGTATCGCCCACTCCTCCGCATCAGGCTCGGGCGATTGGTTGAGCATCTCGTTGATGTCGGTATGGATCTGGTCGGCGCCGGTGGTGGCGTCGACCCAGGATCCGTGAAGTCGGCCGGAGTTGTAGTCGGTCAGTGACGCGACGTAGATCTGCGGCCCCGTTTGCTTCGGCTCGCGTTCGGGTTGGTTGTTCTTGTTGTTTTCGGTGTTGGTGGTGTCCTCCATGGTGGTGGTCTCCGTTTAGGTTGATGTCCCCGCCTTCGCCGCGGTTCTTGCGTCTGCGAGGCGTTTGGTGGCGAGGGTGATGTAGGTCGGGTTCAGTTCGATTCCGATCCAGTCCCGCCCGTGTGTTTCGGCGACGAGGGCGGTGGTGCCGGCTCCGAGGAAGGGGTCGAGCACCACCCCGGCACGCGTCTCGGTCCCGCAGTCGCAGGCGTCGGGGCGGCCGCTGCGCTTGGGTCGTCGCGGGGTGGGGTGTCCGCAGTTGGCGCAGACGGTGGGTGGGCAGGTCGCCAGCACGCTCGGGGTGATGAGCCTCGGCGGGAAGGTCGCGAAGTGGGCGTCTCGATAGTTGGACGTGGCGACTGTCCACACATCGCCCGGGTTCTTCCCGAGCCGATGGCCCGGCAGTCCGGCCGCCTTGAGGCGGCTCAGCCCTGAGTTGTTTCCCGCCAGCGGTCCCGCCCAGTCGGGTGGCCGCGATCGCGCCGCGGTCTTTGGTGGCCCGGCCGGGCGCCGCCGGTTCGCGCTGCGGTGCGGGATCCGGATGGCGTCGAGATCGAAGAAGTAGTCACTCTGGCGGGTAGCGAAGAACACGATCTCCCAGGTCGCGGTCAGTCGATCGTCGACCGATGCGGGGGTGGGGTTGGGTTTGGCCCACACGACCTTGTTGCGGATCACCCACCCGTCTTTGAGCATCGCCAACGCCAACCGCTCCGGACCGAGCAGCAGACTCTTCGGCGGGGCACCGGCCCGGGGGTGGCGGCTGTAGGAGTCGCCCACGTTCAGCCACAGCGAACCGGTCGGCACCAGCACCCTCGCCACCTCGCCCAACACTCCCCGGAGGTTCGTGATCCAGTCGTCGACGGTGGCTTCGAGGCCGAGCTGGCCGGTGTGGCCGTAGTTGCGCAGCTGAAAGTACGGCGGGCTGGTCACCACGCAGTCGACCGAGTGGTCGGGCAGGCGACGCAGTTGCTCGAGCGCGTCGCCGGCCAAGATCTCATTCCGCACCAACACGTCACCCATCGCCACCTCCGTTCTGGGTCTCGGTGCCGAAGAGGACCGTGAGGGCCTCGTGGTTCGTGCACACGGTGAACAACTCCGCTCGTCGGGAGCGGTCCAGAGCGGCTTCGATGATTCGGGCTCGCCGCGACGTGTCGGCGACAAACAGCACCCGCGGGAACACCTGACGTTCGTGTTGCTCGATGCCGGTCTCGAAGTACCTGCAGTAGCGGTTCGCTTTGCGGGCAATAGCGGTCGAGGACTCCGTGCCCAGGTCGATCTCCACAAACCACGCCGTCTCAAAGTCAGCGTCCGCGGTGGTCACGGCCAGGTCGGGCTTGAGGATCTCTGCCGTCCCGTGTCCGGAGGTGAAGGTGCGCCAGCACTCTGGCTCGGGTTCCAGCTCCAGCACCTCACAGCCGCCCGGCGTCTCGGTCTGCAGTTGGGTGGCGAGTTGGGTGATGGCGATGGTGTGGGCCACGAACGGAAACGACGGTTCACGCCAGCGTCGCCGCGAATGCCCCTCCAACATCCGATGCGCCAACGGACCCAACGCATAGATGAACGCAGCCGATCCGGCCCGCACCCCGCCGATCCGCCGATCCAAACGAACCAGTAGCCGCTGGTCGGTCATTCGCTCCAGGGTCCGACGGGCCGCCCTCGCCCCAGTCAGTGGAGTCTTGTAGTCGGCGAAGTGGAGTTGTTCGAGCTGGATCGCGGTCGCCAACTTCCAGCGGGAAAGGGTCTCGATCACTGCGAGCTCGCGCTCGGAGAGTCGGCGTCCGATGACGGCGAGTTCGGCTGCGGTGACTCGTTCGGCCGGACTCATCGCACACCCTCGCCCGGATGAGCGAGTGAGCGCTGATGTGCGGAATCAGTCGGCTCCTCTCCCGCATCCCAGACACCGAGAACATGGCCTTTGGGGTCGATGTTCGGTGGCGCGAGCGGTACAGCGACCGGTACAGGCGCGACAGCGGTCATGGTCGCCTCCTGGGCCGCCGACCCACCTCACCAGAACCGGCCCCCGGATCATCGGATGGGCCTGGGGGTTGGGTGAGGCGGGCGATCTCGGCCTCCACCTCCACCAGCGGCCGGGCGAACCGTTCCCGACTCGCCGCCCGCACCGTCGCCGAGTCCGACACTGCGGTCGGCAGGTTGGTGGTTCGCCCCGAGGCGAACGGGGTGACTCGGCCGTTGGTGACGAGGCTGGCGTAGATCTCGAACCGCCCCAACGCCTCAAAGTCGCGTGCCTCCAGGATGCCGGTGGTGTGGCGGGCCAGCACGGTGGCGTCGTCATGGTCGAGCTGGAAACAGACCTTGGATCGGCAGTTGGCCATCACCGCCGAGCGCATCGACTTCGTGAGCTGGTCCAGGTGCTGGTTCGCCAACGTCAACCCGAGTCCGAGACCGCGTGCTTGGGCGAGGACGTCGGCCAGGTCGGTGGGGAGGTGGAGGTAGTCCTGGAACTCATCCACATAGGCCATGACCTGAAGCCGGCGCCCGGGTTCGATTGCGGCGCGTTGTTGGGTGGCCGCCCACAGCTGTGACACCACCAATGACCCCAACAGTGCGGACGCCTCCGGCCCGATGAGTCCTTTGGCGAGGTTCACGAGCACGATGCGCCGCCGGGTGAACAGGGTGGTCATGTCGAACCGCGGTTCGGCCTGCCCCAAGATTGCTCGCACCCGGGGTCGCAGCAGGAAGGCTCGGAGTTTGTTCATGACCGGGGCGATCACCTGGGAACGCTCCGCGGCGGACAGCTGCTCGTACCACGCCCAGAACGGCCCCACCGCCACATCACCGGCCACCGCACCCGTCAACGAGCGCCGAGTCGCAGGGTTCGACAACAACACCGGCAACGCGGTCAGGGTCGCCCCGGGATGGGCCAACAACGTCAACAGGGCCGTGTGGAGAACGTCTTGGGTCCGTGGTCCCCACGAATCGCGATACAGACCGTGGAACACGGCGAGGACCTGATCGGCGACCACCTCAGACACCACCCCCGGCGCCCGGAGCGGGTTGAGGCCGACCGGGTGTTGGTCGTCGGCCGGATCAATCAACACCACATCGTGGAGACGTTGCGACGGGATGTGGCGGAGCAGGGTGTCGATGAGGTCGCCTTTGGGGTCGATCACGATCACCCCACGCCCCGCCGCAATATCAGCCGCAGCCAGGTTCGCCAGCAGCGTCGACTTCCCCACACCGGTTGGGCCGGTGACCAGGAGGTGCATGAGGGCGTCGGCAGGGGAGAGGGCCAGGTCGTGCTCGGCGCCGGGGAACGTCGAAACCCCCACCACCCGCTGGCCATGACTCGATCCTGATGGAGGTGGGGTCGGTGTAGGTTGGCTTCGATCGACCCCCGGATACGCAGCATCCCCGAACGGCCAGCCCAGCACCGTAGTGAGCTCGTCCGCGTTGAGGCTCAGTGGCCACCGCCAACGCGGCACCCGCACAACCGGTCCGCCGGGTTCCCGAGATGTGAACAGCGACACCCCGGGGGCCTGGGCACCGTTGAGGGCCTCGATGACGTCCCGAACCAGTTCACGGGCTCGGATCTCAATACCGGCCTCCACGACGATCTGACCGAGCACGCGGGCGCCGGGAACGTTGACCTTGTCCGCCAACGCCCGACGCCGCTCCGGATCCACACGATCGCCCGGGCCGAACACCGCCCGCCGCACCACATCACCGACAGAATCGGCCGGCGCGGACTTGAGTCGGTTCGGCACCGCAGTCGCGGCGAGCCGCGGACCCAACACCCACCGCACCGTCACTCTTTCGCCTGACCTTTCGCCTGACCGCAGCTGCGAGCTGATCGACAACAGCGACCGCGACACCGACTCCCCGCGGGACACATCCAGCGAACGCGTCGCCCGACTCAGCCGGACCCGCCGGACCCACACCCCCTCGTCCGCGCCGAATTGCGGCTCGTCGATGTCGTTGGTCACCGCGGTCGGCACAAACGTCCGCAACAGCGAAGTCACGCGGGCCACGGACGCGGTCGAGCCACCGACCCGAAACATGGTCGACTTCGGGGTTAGCTCGGTCTCGAACACCACCGCCTCACGGCGACGATCCGACACCACCGCCCGCGCCAATGACCCCACCGCCTCGGAATCCAACTCGCGGCCGAAGCTGACCTCGACCCAGGACCGATCGACGGCGCTCACGCCGCCCTCCCCACCGACCCACCACCACGACGCGCCGGCTTCGCAGCCACCACCCGCTCCTTCGACTCTTCCATCCCGTTGGCAGCTCGGTGTTCCACCTCCAACGCCAACCCCACCAACACACCCACCACACGGTTCACATCAGGCTCCGGGTGCCGAACCGGCGACACCTCAACCCGACGAACACGACTCCGCCCACTCATACACACCTCCTTCCAGTGCTCACGTTGAAAATCACGCCCACCACTGGATCGCTGCGCACACGCAGCAGAATCTTGAACCCACTATCCGCTGCGTTCACGCAGCAGTCAAGACTTCGTTGTCGATTCCACAACACCGACCGGGCCTCCCACACGCTCGTCACCACCTGCTCCGGCGACCCGACAGCCCACCGAAGATCAGCATCAGAATCAGCACGCCAATCACGACCGGAATCAGGGGAGCGAGCACCTCAGCCACCACCCGAGCCACGATCGCCACAGCCAGCAGGGCGAGCAGCCCACGAACGAGCTGCTCGCCCCACGACCGATGCCCCCACTCGTCAGGCCGCATGCCGATCACGTAACACCTGCACCGACCACCCCACTGGGGAGGAGCTGTCCGGCGGCTTGGGGCCGAAGTGCCACTCGGTCACGAGATAGGTGACCGAGAGCACCTCGAGCTCGACCACCCGACGCCATCCATGGGTGGGGGCTGGCTCACCGAGAACGCCGTCCCAGCAGCCGGGCTCGTCGAACCCTGTCCAGGTCCATCCTTCGATGACGATGAGTGGTTCGTGGGCGTTCACGACCGCTCCCGGCGCTCGGGCGATGTCTGAAGCTCCGCGGCCCGTTCGGCCATGGCGATGAACGCGGCGCGGGTCAGCTCGTGCATCCGCCGCTCGGCCGCCGCCGCCTCGGCGCGGATCCGGTGGACCTCCGCCAGGGCGAGGCTGCGGCGGGACCGGCGCGCCCGAAGCGCGGCGATCGCTGCGGCCCCGAGGCCGGTGAGCGCGGCCATCTCGATCACCGGCTCTCCCGGCAGAAGTTCGTCACCGTGTCCGCGATGATCTCCGCCTTGCCCATCTTGGCCACGTCGACGAACAGCTTCAGGTCATCGGCCACGAACGGGTCGTTCTGCGACAGCGTCGCCGACCACTGATGCAGCATCGCCTGACCCGTCATGGCCTCACGGGCCAGATGATCCAGCTCCTGGATCTTCTCTGTCTGCACGTAGGACTCGGCGCGGACGTTTGCCACGCGCACGAGCGCTTCGCGCTCCACCTTGGTCAGCTCGCGGCCGGTGCGTCGATCCACGACGGCGGGCTGCTGGCTGCCGGTCCGTGCGAGCTGGCTACCTGAATTGTTGATGGACATGTCGCCTCCTTCGGAGTCGGCCGAGAACTGTTCCCGGCCCTACGACTACGATGGTGTTGACAATGTCAATAGTCCAGGGCAGCCGAGGGGTCACGCCGGCCGACAGCCGGGCACCCACGGGGTCCAGATGGGAGGAACATCCCAATGACCGACGCGACGGAGCGATCACCGCAGGGCGACAGCGACGTGATCATCGACGAACTGCGAGCCATCATCCGAGCCGGCGGCTGCTCGCTCGACGCACTCGGCGAAGCCGAAGCGTTGCACCAACTGCGCTGCGTACTGAACGCCTGCGAGGGTCCACCCGACCGGCTCGGCCTGGCCGAAGCCGCGGGCAAGGTCATCCGCGAGGCCGTCGCGGGCCTCGACGCAGGCATGGTGCGCGACAGCGCCGCCGACCTTCTCGCCATCAACGGCACGCTCGGCGTCGCGCTCACCGACCGCCGAACCTCTTGCGCTGATCGGTACCTCGTCGGCCTCGAGACCTTCCGAAAACAGCGAGAGCCGGCGCTCGTTCGAGAGATCGCCCAACGGATCCATCTCCTCGAACGCCGCGCCGGCGACTGAACTCGATCAACCATCGCCGCCCGAGTCGCGGGACTCCTCCCGCTCCCGGGCGAACGCCTCGATGCGGGCGCGCTCGAAGCCTGCGGCGCGGCCGACGAAGCAGTCGGCATGGGGCAGCTTGCCCGTCTGCATCATCGTGTGGACGCGCTGGCGACTGATCCCCAAACGCGCCGCAACGTCGGTCGACGACCACAAGTGCGGTTCAGCGCCCACCGCGATGGCCTCCGCGATCTCCGTGCGCGGTGTCGCTGACAACACCTCCAACTCATCGGCCTCGAAACCGCACCTGCTCAACGCGACTCGCACCCGCTCCATGCTCTCGCCGAACGGCAAATCCGGCGTCGCACAGACACTCATCGTGACGAGGAGCCGGCGCCCTTGGCGCCCCACGGCCAACGCATGGCCCTTCAGCTCCTTCATCAGCTGGTCGAGGCACAGCTCAACCGACGCCTCCACAACCTTCGACGTCCCGGCCAGAAACGCGCAGACCGTGATCATCCAAACACCAGCAGCAGCCCCCTTGGCACCGCTGGCGCGTCCAGTAACCGTCATGGTTCGTATCCCTCCCTCGGAGAAACTCTCTGAAACCTCGAACTACCCACCGAGCGCACACGCACTCGACAGATGCAGACGTCCGTGGGCGCCCGCCAGAACTCGAAGGCACGGACCACACGCGCGGAAGGCGATCCGTGACACATGGCTCACTGACCGCACGAGGCGGTACGGCGCAGCGCGTCCAACTTCACAGCAGCGAGCTGGTGAGCCACGGCCTCAACGGCCACCCTCGGAAACTCTTCAACCAGACCCGGCGCAAGAACCAGCGACGCAAACGGCGTCGACTCTCCAACAACTCGTGCGGACACGCGTCCCGACTCGTCGAGCTCCAGCAATACGCCGTCCTCGTTCAACATCCGATCGCAGTACTCGTCCCACGGACCCGCCACCACCGGTCGCCACGGACCATGCACCGCCGAACTCGGAGTCGCCGACGCGACCTCCGCGCGCTCGACATCCTGCTCGACCTCGACCGGCTGCTCCTCGGGGCTCGTCATCAGACACCCCCTCCTCCTGCTGACGATGTCAACAGACTGCCCAACACCACTGACAAAGTCAACAACCACCGGCGCGTCGCCCATCAGCCGATGTGCGACCTACCTTGCTTGCCGTCATCTCCTGGAGGACTCGATCACCCCGAACGAACGTTCGAGCCGTGCAATAATCAAGACCATATGGGCAAGAGCGGTGAGCGAGCACAGGGGGATGTCCGGTACCGAGGGCTCTGCGTCGGCGTTGATCGCTACCAGGACGAGAACGTACCGTGGCTTCGCGGGGCCGCTCGGGACGCGACGGCGGTCCACGCGATATTCGAGGACACTCTCGGCGATGGCGCTGCATTACTGACCGACGAAGCTGCCACGGGTTCGGCGGTCAGAGCGAGTCTCGCCGATCTAGCCCGCGAGTCCGGTGATGAGGACATCGTCATTGTGTTCTTCGCGGGGCACGGCACCAGCGATCATCGGCTGGTGCCGTTCGATGCTGTCGCAACCGACGTGGCCAACACGTGCATCGCGCTCGATGAGGTAGCAGAAGCGATTGCGCAGATCGGTGCCAAGGGCCTTCTCTGTGTTCTCGACTGCTGCTTCTCCGGCGGCCTCGGCTCCCGAGTCTTCGCGACCGAGTTCACGAAGCGATCCGCCATGGCGGACCCCATCGCCGAAGCGCTCAATAAGTTCGTGGGCAGCGGACGCCTGGCTCTTTGCGCCTCAGCAGCTAACGAACCAGCGCTCGAATCCAACAGGCACGGCCATGGGCTGTTGACGTTCCGCTTCCTGGAAGCTCTCCAGGGCATCGATGAAGTCCGTGAGGGCGACCAACTGAGCTTGCTCAAGCTCGTCGACTTCGTAGTTGGAGCGGTGCAAGCCGACGCCAGGCAGATGGGTGAGATTCAGACGCCGACGCTTCGCGGCCAGCTTGATGGGAAGCAGCTGTGGCCCATCTTGACGCCGGGCAGCGCGTACGCGGCCGCCTTTCCGGATCGGACAGAGGCACTGGTCTCAGAGCAACTCGACGACTTGACCGCTCACGGCGTCTCGGGCGGGGTGGTAAACGTCTGGAGTGAGTCGATTGGCACGCTGAACCAACTCCAGATTGAAGCGATCAACCACTACGGTCTGCTCAAGGGTGAGAGCCTGGTAGTTACTGCGCCGACCTCGTCGGGCAAGACGATGGTTGGCGAGATCGCTGCGCTCAGTGGCTTGCAGCGGCGGCAGAGAGCGATCTTCCTCCTGCCGATGCGGGCACTGGTGAACGATAAGTTCGAACACTTTCGGCAGAGCTACGGCCCACTGGGGATCACCACCATTCGCGCAACCGGCGAGCACAGCGACGATATCCCTGAGCTGCTCGCCGGCAGATTCGACCTTGCCCTCCTCACCTATGAGACGTTCTCCGCGCTTGCTCTTGGGAATCCCCACGTGCTCGACCTGGCTGGACTGGTCGTCGTAGACGAGGCTCAGATTCTCACGGACCGGAACCGCGGCTCCAATCTCGAGTTTGTCATCACGCTTCTTAACAACAGGCGAGGCAGTACGGGTTCGCCTCAGATCATCACCCTCTCGGCCGTCGTCGGAGATCTTGGCGGTCTAGAGAGATGGCTTGGGGCTCGCAACCTGCACACCGAGGATCGACCAATTCCACTCCAGGAAGGAGTGCTTCATCGCGACGGATCGCTTCGTTTTCTCGATGAGAACGATGAAGAGACGAGCACTGCCGGATTCATCGACCCCCTGGGCGACAGTGGCAGCAGGGCCACCTTGATTCCGCTCGTTCGGAGGCTTGTGGGAGAGGACAAAAAGGTGATTGTCTTCCGTCAAACGAAGGGCGAGGCAACGGCGAGCGCCGTGTACCTCTCAAAGGCGCTGGCGCTCGAACCCGCTCAGCGTGCCCTGGATCGGTTGCCGCGAGGCGACGCTTCTACGAGCTCAGAGCCCCTCGCGCAGGCTCTGGCCGGTGGCGTGGCGCTGCACAGCACGGACCTCACGCGTGCCGAGCGGCATGTCGTTGAGACGGAGTTTCGCGACCCGGCTTCCGCCCTCCGGGTCGTGACCGCTACGCCAACACTGGCGATGGGCGTCAACACGCCCGCCGAGGCGGTGGCGATCGTGGGTCTGACGCACCCGGGCCCAACACCCACGCCCTACACGGTTGCTGAGTACAAGAACATGGTCGGGCGGGCTGGTCGGCTTGGGATATCGGAACGTGGAGAGTCCTTCCTCATCCCTGAGGGAAACCTTGATAGTCAGACGGCGTGGACCTCGTACGTGAACGGTCATCTGGAACCACTGGTCTCCCAGCTTGTGCCGGATGGCGATCCTCGAACGCTAATGCTCCGAGTGCTGGCTTCATATCCGCCCGACGTTGTTGGCGTCGCCAGACGAGAGACCGTCGTCTCCTTCCTTTCGTCCAGCTTCGCCGCCCAGCAGCAGAGTGAAGGGGGTAGCTCGCAGTGGACCGAAGACAGCCTTACCGCTGGGTTGAAGCAGCTTGAACGCGCTGGTCTGATCTCAACGGACGACGGGGACGGGACTCGGCTGACCGAGCTTGGGCGTTTCGCCGGCGAATCAGGTGTTCATGTCGACTCGATCGTTCGTCTCGTCCACGGGTTGCGCGGCACCAGCAGCCTCGACTCGGTCGGCCTCATCGCCGCCGCTCAGCTGACGAACGAGCTTGACGACGTCTACCTGGGCGTCAACGCGCGGGCCAAGAACACAGAAGTCCCGCGTTGGCCGAGGTTGCTTCGTGAACGCGGAGTCCCAGGGTCCCTGATCGATTCGATGAGGAGCACCTCCGCCGATGTGCGCCAAGCCGTTTCGCGCCACAAGAAGGCTTGCGCTGCTGCCATGTGGGCCAGTGGTACTGCGACACGGGACATAGAGCTTTCCCTTACCCAACACTTGCGTCAACGAGGAAGTGTTGCGGGCGCCATGCGAGCTGTGGCCGATCGCACCCGTGACCTCCTGCCCGCGGTCGGAGCGGTGCTCGAGTCGACCGCTCCGGGTTCCGTTCCCCCCAATCTGGTCGAGCGAACGATGATCCGGCTGGAACTCGGCATTCCGGCAGACGCTGCTGAGCTGGCGAGACAGATTCGCGTAGACCTCGATCGGACTCAGTGGCTCGCGCTCGTCGCGGCGGGACTGACCGACTTCGCGCATCTCGGTGAGGCGGGGCAGGAGCGACTCGCAGATGTGCTCGGATCGGGTGTCGACGCTCAGAAGCTTGCACAGGCGGTTAACGGCCGCCCGTCTCAAGAGGAAATCCCTTCCGACGAGGAGCTCCTGCCCCCCGCGACCGAATAGCCCAAGCTGACCGCTCGGGGCGAGTTCGGAGAACTCGTCTCAAGGTTGGTAGTCGAAGCTCGGTAGTCCGGCAAGCGCGTCGGCAGGATAGGTCATGACGAGGCACGAGGAATCGATGTCGGGGTCATCGAGGTTGGGGGCGAAGCCTCCCGTGAACAGGAGGAGGAATTCGTCGTTCGACGAACGTAGCGGCTCCCGGGTACGGAAGGTCAGTGTCATTAGGTGGCCGAACAGCGGCGATTCGAGAGGCGGACTCAGAGCGAGCGCCTGCTCCATCCCACCTTGTGGATTCCGGACTGTGATCGGGTTCCGGATGTTCGGGATCGCGTCGATATCCGGTGCGCGGTGCCAGCGGCCGACGATGTGCGCCGCGAGCGATCCCCCGGACTGAATCTCGGCGAAGGCCCTACCCACCGTGTCACTTGTGCGTTCCGCTTCGGAAAGGGACTTGAACTGCTCGAAGCCCTCCGCATCGATTGAGAAGATGTGATCTGCCTGATCGTCCGACATGGCCAGCAGGTTGCGCCCGTCAATGGTTACGCCAGCCGTCTTGACCTTCCCGTCCTGTGAGAAGTGGCATCGTCCATCACCATGATGGCTGTACTTGACGGCGTGGGACACCACTCCTCCGTGCTCAGCGAGTCGGATCTGATCATCGCCCGCACGGACGTTGCAGAACGCGACCAAGCCGGTGGTCGCCGGGTGGTATGGGAAGTGGACGAAGTATCCATCATTGTGAAACTGGATCTTGCAGATCTTCGCGGCGCCACCCGGCCACCCGATGCCGACGAGGTGTGTCGAACGGCAGTCGATCAGGTCCCAGTCGGGGTCGGTGGGGTGTGGCATGGGCCCAGTATTCATCGTTCGACGCGCCGAGCGGCCGATTTTGGCCGAGCCCGAGATAGTGGTCCACACTCCCCGCTCGACACACCGCCCGTCACGTTCGCTTAAGGACAGGCCTCTCGCAGATGGCCGTCTATCGCTGTGCGGAGCTCGCCGTCCATATCGGGCGCTCCGCGTTTCAGCGGGGTTGGATGGTGCGGAGTAGCTCCCAGTTGGGCTTGCCGGCGTAGAGCAGGGCTCGGATGCGGTAGTTCGCGAAGTTGGTGATCCCGAACGCCACCCGCTTCACCCGTTTCACGAGGTTGTTGACCGCTTCGGTCGGCCCGTTGGAGACATGGGCGAGGTGCCAGGCGGCGATCTCATGTCGCCAGCGACGCAGTGTGCGGCCCAGTGAGCGCACCTCGATCGGGCAAGACTCGTCTTGGAGGTCCACGGCGAGCCGGGACACGAACTCGAGAGCCAAGTCCGGATCGTGGTGGTCATAGATGGACCGCACGACTTCTTTGGCGTGCCACGCTGCGCGCACCTCGCCGCGGGGGTCACCAGCATCGAGGAGCCCGAGGAGCTTGCTGCGCCCACGATCGTCGAGACGCTCGTCGGCCTTGGTCAACAGCCGCCGGCAGCGGTAGAGCGGGTCGTTCTTGCGGCCCCGATGGCCCATCGTCTCGTTCTGGACGCGGCGTCGACACTCATCAAGCTTGGTGTTCGCGAGCTTGCAGACGTGAAATGGGTCCGCGACCTGAACCGCGTCAGGCAACATCGTGTCGAACACCTTGCGGTAGGGGCCCGACAGGTCCATGGCCCCCCATCTGATGCCGTCGAGCCAGGCGTTGGACTGCTCGGCAAGCCATTTACAAGGCCCGACCGATGAGCGGCCAGCCACGACATCGAGGAGCTGACCGGCCCCGACGTCCACGATCTGGGTCGACCACACCTGGGTGCGCCACGGCCCCAGACGGACGTGCAATGTCTCGTCCAACCCCAACGCCTCCACGTCAGCGAACCGATCAGGGTCCCCAACGAGTGCTTCGCCGTACGCGACTACAGCATCCACCACCGCATGCCAGCCACAGCCCAGCTCGATGGCGACCTCGGCCACCGAACGACCGCGACGACCCACCTGCACAGTTGCCCACCGACCAGCCCGATCCGTGATCGCCAACCGTGACGCAGCGATCGCCGGGGCCTGTTCGGTGAACGAGCCCACGGCGCACCTCTGGGACCGACACAACCAACGGACCTTGCGCCACACCAAGATCGTCGACCGGCCGAAACACGGCAGATCAGCCAGCGACACATCGGCGCGGTCCTTGACCGACACCACACCGCCACACCCTGCGCAGCCGGGGCGAGGCCCCCGCGTCGCGATGGTGACCACCAGTTGCTCATCACCCTCAATGACCTCGATCACGTTCACATCGGGCAAACCGACCAGCAGTTCACACATGCGCGTAGCATCAGATGACACAGGGGCTCCTCAGATCTAGAGACGTCAGACATCTCCAGATTCGTCGAGCCCCTGTCCCGCTCCCGGGACCCTCAGTCCCTCACCCAACCCCGCTCATCCGCGAAGCGCCCCATATCGAGGCGTGTCGCACAAGACCGATTGTGCGACGGCGTTGGGGCGCTGTGTGGGGGCGCCGCCGCGGGCAGGCCGGTCAGCCCGCCCGCGGGCTCGTGTGGCTGGTTACGTCGCGCCGGCGATGTAGCGGTGACGATGTAGCTGGCGTGTCGGTCGAGTTGGTTGCGGTTGCGGTCGTAGCGGGTGGTGGTGCGTGGGTCGGCGTGTCGGGCTGCGATTTGTACGTCGCGCAGCGGTACACCGGCGTCGAGGGCGTTGGTGATGAACGCGTGGCGCAGCGAGTGGGGTGACAGGTGTTTGGTGATCCCGGCTGCTTTGGCGACGCGTTGCACGATGCGGGTCGCGGCGTGGCGGTTCATCCGCCTCCCCGACTTCGATAGCAACAGCGGTCCGATCTCGCGGTTGTTGGCGGCGAGGTCACAGGCCCGAGCAACCCGAGGTGGCATCGGCACAACCGCGGGTTTGTTGCCTTTGCCGATGAGGTGGATGGTGCGGTGTCCGTCGATCTCGTGCAGATCCTCAATGTTCAGCCCGGTCGCTTCACCGACCCGAAGGCCCAACAGGCCCAGCAGGCAGGCCAGGGCGTGGTCCATGGGGCCCGATGCTTGGGCGCGGTGGATGAATGCACCCATTTCCATGCGGTCGAGGCCGTTGCGGTTGGATTCATCTGGGACTGTCGGCCGGCGGACGTATTCGGCGGGGTTGTTGTCGATGATTCCGTCGATGTGTGCGAATCGGAAGAGGCCTGATGCGGTG
>Ga0114932_10003022_pt1 | contig 16985 bp, 8 predicted proteins | sample 2SBtaG_2_FD_87286 | JGI IMG/M metagenome (GOLD analysis project Ga0114932, IMG submission 87286) | Deep subsurface microbial communities from Kolumbo volcano to uncover new lineages of life (NeLLi) - 2SBTROV12_ACTIVE470 metaG | ecosystem: Environmental > Aquatic > Marine > Volcanic ... | reverse complement strand
TTGTCTGCGCCCATGGACGTGCGATCTCCGCGGTTCGCGGCTCGACCGGGTTTGCGGCCGTTGCGCTCATCGGTCGCCGGGCGCCGTGGCCACCCGACCTTGTGATTTGATTTGGCCGGTATACCACGGAAATCCGGGCGTACGAACACGGCACATGGACGTCATCGTTGCCCTTGCCGTTGTGACAACGGCGCGGCGTGCTTACGATGCTTCGCGCAGGGAGAGATCGATGCTCAAAACCGCCACGCTCTGGGCGTGCTTCGGAATCGGTGCGTTGTGTGCGGTCGCTGCGTGCTCGTCGCCCGAGCCTGAAAGCGAAGACGGCGCTGACACCGCCGCGACGATCGACGACACGACTTCGGCGGGATCCATCGACGCCGGGCCGTGCCCTCGCGACGGCGATCCCTGTGACGATGGAAAGCCCTGCACCGTCGGCGACAAGTGCGAAGGCGGCAGCTGCAAGAGCGGCGCGAATTGGTGTGGCTGCACGAAGACGGCCGACTGCCCCAGCGACGACAAGTGCAACCCGATGCTGTGCGACAAGGCGAAGCTGCCGTGGACGTGTCGGATCAACCCCGCCAAAGCGGTGAAATGCTCGACCAGCGCCGACGGTCCCTGCGAGGCGTCGTCCTGCGACTCGAAAACGGGCTCCTGCGTCAAGCAACCGCGACCGGACAACACGCCCTGCGATGACGGGCTGCCGTGTTCGATCTACGACCAATGCAAAGACGGTAAATGTGCGGGCAAAGAGCCGCCCGGCTTGTGCGACTGCCAGACCTCGGCGGACTGCAAAGACGACGGTAACCCCTGCAACGGCGCGCTTTTCTGCGACAAGACCGGCGGCGTGCACAAGTGCCGGGTCAACCCGGCCTCGATCGTCAAGTGCGCCGACAACGCGGACACGACCTGCGCCAAGAACGTCTGCCAGCCCAAGACCGGCAAGTGCGCGCCGACACCGATCGAAAACCTCGTCTGCACCAGCGATCCAGCCTGCGACTGCACCAACAACCCCAGCCACTGTTCGCCGCACCCGATCGCGAGCACGAACATCTTCGCGTGCGATGACGGGGACAAGTGCACGCCCGACGAGCGCTGCGCCAACCGCAAGTGCGTGGCGGAGACGAACACCTGCGTCTGCGAGTCCGACAAGGACTGCGCGGCCAAGGACGACGGCGACCAGTGCAACGGCACGATGTACTGCAACAAGGTCACCAAGAAGTGCACGCACAACCCCGCTTCGGTGGTCGTCTGCCCGACGGTCAATGACGGCGCGTGCCTCAAGAACGTGTGTTTGCCGTCCAAGGGTGTCTGCCAATTCAAGCCGCTCGAAGCTGTGCTGCAGACGTGCAAGGACGGCAAGAAGACCTGCGCGTGGAACCTGGCGCCGCCGGGCAAGAGCAATACGTCGCTCGACTGCGAAGACGGCGATAAGTGCACCAAGGGCGACGTCTGCAACGGCGGCAAATGCCTCAAGGGCAAGGACACGTGCGGCTGCACATCCGACAAGGACTGCGCTGGCCAGGAAGACGGCGACGCGTGCAACGGCAAGCTGTTTTGCAACGCGGCCACCAAGAAGTGCCAGCTCAACCCCGCGACAATCGTCGTCTGCAAGTCCGGCGGTGACACCCCGTGTGCCAAGAACGCGTGCGTGCGCAAGACGGGCGCCTGTGACGTGACCGCGACGGACGCCGTCGACAAGGTGTGCGATGTGCCAGCAAGCGGCCAAACCAAGGGCTGTCGATGGGTTCAAAAGCCCGCCGGAGCGCCGCTGGACAAAAATGTAGCCTGCGACGACGGCGACAAGTGCACGGTGTCCGATGTGTGTGCCGGCAAGACGTGCACGCCCGGAACGTTCGCCTGCGCATGCGGAAACGACGCCGATTGCGTCAAGCAGGACGACGGCAACCTCTGCAACGGCACGCTGTATTGCGATAAATCGGTCGCGAAAAAGCCGGTCTGCAAGCCCAAGCCGTCCAGCGCGAAGATCTGCTCGACGGCCAACGACACCGGCTGCTTCGTCAACGCGTGCCTGCCCGGCAACGGCGCCTGCCAGATGACGATCGCCGAGCGCGCGCGGAAGCTCTGCGAGGACGCCAAGGGCAAGTGGCAACCCGTCGGCCCCGACGGCAAAGGCGTCTCGTCCACGTGTCGCCGTGAAAAGCTGGCGCCCACTGCGCCCGATACCCACACCACCTGCGACGACAACAACCCGTGCACGGTCAACGACTTCTGCCTCAAGGGAAAATGCTTCGCCGGACCCAAGGGGCAGGGCTGCGAGTGCTTCGTGGACAAGGACTGCGACCACAAGGTGGCCAACCCGTGCACCGAGCGCTTCTATTGCGACAAGTCGACCAAGAAATGGACCTGCAAGAAGAGCTCGATCACCACCTTCTGCACCAAGAAGACCGGCACGATTTGTCGTGTGCCCGCCTGCCATCCCGCGACCGGCGAGTGCTACGAAAAGCCGGTCAAGGAAGGCGCGACGTGCGACGACGACAGCGCGTGCACCAGCGATGACGCGTGCAAAAAGGGACAGTGCGCGGGCAAGGATCTCTCCTGCGACGACAAGAGCCTGTGCACCAAGGACTACTGCGATCCGAAGAAGGGCTGCGTGTTCAAGGCCAAGAAGAGCTGCGACGACGCCAACGACTGCACTGTCGATTCGTGCGACGCCAAGACCGGCAAGTGCGTCAACGATGACGTCAAAGGCGCGGGCAAGCAGTGCAACGCCGACAACCTGCATTGTACGCCGGTAGATCGGTGCGCATCGGGCGTGTGCAAGGCCGGAAACCCGGTCGTCTGCGACAACAAGGTGGGCCAATGCCAGCGGGCGGTCTGCCTCGAACAGAAAGACACCTTCAAGTGCGTGGTCGAAGCGCTCAAGAACGGCGATCCATGCGCGGATTCGGCGACCTGCACCGTCGGCGCGACCTGCCACAAAGGCACGTGCCTGCCCGGCTCCATCAACCGGTACTTCGAGACAACGCACGCGCCGCTGACCGCCGAGGGCCAGGCACAACGGTCGGGCCGGTTTGCGGCGGTGCTGGCGCTGAAGTCGGGGCTATTGCTCGCCGGGAAATCGTGGTCAGGCAGCAATGGGTCAGGAAGCAAAGGATCGCCAAGCTCAAGCGCGTGGTGGCTGGCGCAGACCGGTCCGGGCGGCAAGGTCGCGTGGCACAAGCAGCTGGACGACGCCAAGGCGAGCGCAGAAACGGGCGCCACCGCCGTTGCCAAGTCGAGCAAGGGCGCCTGGGTCGTCGCCGGCACCACGAACACAGCCAATGCGGGGCTCAACGCCAAGGTCGTCCTGGTCCAACCCGCGTCCGATCCGGCCAAGCACAAGCTGGTGACGCCGGGCAGCTTCGGAAAAACCGACAGCGATGAGCTCGTGTACGCCGTCGCCACCAACGACAGCGGCTCCATCGCGATGGCCGGTGAACGCCGCAAATCGGGCAAATCCGGCATGTGGCTGCTGCTGCTCAACTCCGCCGGCGAGTACCACGCGGACTACGACGTCTCGCTCGGCACCCAATCCAAGGGCACGGCGCGGGCGGTGAAGTACTTGTCGACCGGCAACGTGCTCGTCGCGGGATGGTCCGACAACAAGGGGCGGCTGCTCGAGGTGCAGGCCAACGGCAAGGTGAAGTGGCAGCAGGCGTACGGTCAGCCGACAAAGCTCGTCGGTGGCGCGACAGATCCGCGCATCCACGCGTTGACCAAGATCGCGGGTGGCTGGCTGCTCGTGGGCGAGATGGCCAAGGGCACAACGACGTATCCGATGCTCCTGGCGACGGGCCCACTGGGCGCCGAGAAATGGCGCTCGACACGCTCGATCCAGGGCGGTTACCGGGCCGTGGCGACCATCGCCGGATCCGACAAACGGGTGGTGCTCTCGGGCGTGTCGCGCAGCGGCGGATCGCTGACGTATCCGTGGCTGGCGATGGCGGCGTTGGATGGCAACGTGCAATGGCAGCGCGAGCTCCAGGTCCCCGGCGGTGGAGAGGCGGCCGCGCTGGCTGTGACAGCGGACGGAACGCTGGCTGCGGCTGGCTTGCAGGCGACCAAAGATGGTGACCGCGGCTTCGTCCTGCGCAGCAACGCCTGGGGCCGAACGACGTGCGACACCACGGACCCGTGCCTCGGCCGCAAGCTGACCGACTGCGACGACGGCAAGGCGTGCACCGCCGATAGCTGCGACAAGGACACAAAGGGAGGCTGCTTCTTCACCAACACCGACGCGTTTACATGCCGGCCCAACGACGGGTGCTCGCTGTCGGGCGCGTGCAAGTCGGGCCAATGCATCGCGGACAGCAACGGCAAGTACTTCCGCAAGACCTTGCCCGACGAGGCCCTTCAAATCGGCGCGCTTGAGAAGCTGCCCAGCGCCAATGGCGAGGACTGGGATTACGCCGTTGGCGCCTGGCAAACAAAGGTCACGCTTCAGCCGGGCAGCACGTTCCGGACGGTTTGGCGCGCGTACGTGCGTCGTCACGGCCGCGATGGCTCGCTGAAATGGAAGCTGCCGATCCACACCCAGACCATCTTGGACAAATACGGAACCGCTCCCGCCGCTCGCGTCGGCGCGATCAAGCGGCTGCCCGACGGTTCGATGCTTGTCGGCGTGAACTTCATGCGCGCGTACGGAAGCAACTACTGGCGACCTGACGGTGAACGAGCGTGGACGCGTTGGTCGGCAACGCTCGCCCGGGTGTCCGCCGTGGGCAAGGTGCTCTGGAATAACTATGTCGGCACCCCAACCAAGAAGTGTTGTTCGCTGTACTACACCGATAACGGGGCCGTCTTTGCCATCCGCGCCTATTCGGACGGAAAGCTTGCCGTTGTCGGGGAGGTGAACTCGGGCGGCGGCAGCTCGCGGTACGGGATGATCCGCCGTTACAACGTCGACGGAGCGGTCGAATGGACCGCGAAAACCAACGCGATTACCGCATCTGTCGCCGATGCCCATGTCGATAAATTCGGCGTGGTCACTGGCGTGGGAACCCATGTCCCGACGGTCTTGCTGTGGCAGCCCCGCAAACCCCGCAACGGTCTGCTGTTGCGCGCCAACAAGAACGGAAAGGTCCTCGAGGAGCAATATGTCGATCGCGGTGGCGATGAGTTCTTCCGCGCCGTTACCAAGCTGCCCGACGCGACGCTGCTGGCCGGTGGCGTGCACATCAAGGACAACAAGCGCGCGATGTGGTTGCTGGCGCTCGATAGCGCCTTGAAGACCAAGTGGGAGCGCAAGACGGCGAAGGACTCAGCGCCGATCGTGACCGCCTTGATGATGCGAACCGACGGCCTGTTCGCGTCCGGTCCAATGGTCGATGGCATCGGCGAGTCCATGTGGTTGGCGCGGCTCGATTTGCAGGGGGCTCCGATCTGGAGCCGGACCTACCCTGGGACGGTCACAAGTCGCGAACATTCGCGGCCGATGGTGTCGCTCGATGACGGTGGATTCGCGCTCGGTGACTCGACCGGTAAGCTCCTGCGAACCGATGTGTGGGGGCACGCCGACTGCGTGTCTTCGGGCAAGTGCAGCAAGCTCAAACCGACCTCTTGCGACGACAAGAACCCGTGCACGACCGACTTCTGCGACGGCGCGAAAGGCTGTCAACACACGCAGGCGGTCTGCACCGACGGCAATACTTGCACCGACGACACGTGCAAGGTCGTCAACGGCAAAACCGTGTGCTCGTTCAAGCAGAAGTCATGCGACGACGGCATCGGGTGCACCGTCGACACGTGCAAACCGTCGACCGGGTGCAAGAGCGAACTCAAGCCGTGCACGAAGGGGCCGTGTTTGGTGGCAGATTGCACGGCGACCAAGGCCTGCCAGTACAAGAACTGCGACGACAACGACGCCTGTACGATCGATTCCTGCGACAACAAGACCGGGACATGCATCAACAAGAAGCCCACGTGCGGCAACGCGAGTCACTGCATCGTGGGGACTCCGGTTTGTGGCGCAAAGCCTCACTGCGACGATGGCTTTGAGTTCGGCGGGTCGTGCTACACGTTCTTCCCGGGCCGCAAGATTACCTGGTCGGCGGCAGCGCAGCTGTGTTGGGAAAGCGGCCGGCACCTCGTCGCCATCAACTCGAAGGCGGAGAACGACTTTGTCCAGGGCCAGATGCTCAAAAACGGCCATAAGTATGCGTTCCTGGGGCTCTATTACGGGCACAGCAACCAGTTCTTGCTGTCCGACGGCAGCAAGGCCCAATACACCAACTGGTACGCGACCGTGCCGAAGTATTGGCACTACGGCGGCCAGATGCTGAGCAACGGTGGCTGGCGACTGTACAACGCGTTGACCGTCAGCGGCTCCGATCCGCGCTTCATCGTGTGCGAGGGATATAGCGGGCTGTGCACGTACAAAGCCAAGCTTAAGGGCGCGTCGTGCTACTCGCCGGGTAAGCGAACATGCCTGTCGGGCGGTGTGTGCAAGTGACGTAGCCCGCGCAACACGCCACCATCGCCCTCGTGAGCGTTCAGCTACCCATCGATGAGGTCTTGCCCGACGTGCTCGCCGCGTTGACGAACCATGGCGCCGTCGTTGTCGTGGCACCGCCGGGCTCGGGTAAAACAACGCGCATTCCGCCCGCCTTGCTCGATGGGTTCGGCGGACGCAAAGGAATAACAAGCGGTGGCAAGATCCTGGTGCTGCAACCTCGCCGTGTGGCCGCGCGAACAACCGCACGCTGGATGGCCGAGGCGCGCGGCGAGCGGGTTGGTGAGACCATCGGCTATAGCGTTCGGTTTGAGCGAAAGACCGGGCGCAAAACCCGCATCGAAGTGGTCACCGAGGGGCTGTTGACCCGGCGCCTGCAAGCCGATCCGTTCCTTGAAGGCGTCGACGCTGTGGTGTTGGACGAGTTTCACGAGCGCAGCCTTCACGCCGACCTCGCGCTGGCGTTGTTGGCCGAAGTTCGGCGCGATGTGAGGCCGGATCTGGCGGTCGTCGTGATGTCGGCGACGCTGGCCGCCGAGCCTGTCGCCGCGTTCCTCGGAGATGCCCCGATCGTTCGTTCAGACGGGCGCATCCACCCGGTCGAGCTGCTCCATGAACCGCCGATGCCCGGCCAGGACCTGCTGGACCACACCGCAGACGCCATCGCGGGTGTCATCGCCGCCATGGACCGCGGCGACCGGGAAGACGGGCACGTGCTCGTGTTCCTGTCCGGCGCCGGCGCCATCGGTTCGTTGCAAAGGCGCATTCAGAATCGAATCGACGCCGACGTGATGCCCCTGCACGGCTCGCTGAGCACCGCGGAACAGGATCGCGCGGTCGCTCCGAGTCGGCGCCGTAAGGTCGTGCTCGCGACCAACATCGCCGAGACGTCGTTGACCATCGATGGCGTCGTCTGTGTCATCGATACTGGACGCGTAAAGGTCGCCCGGCTCGACCCGCCAACCGGGCTGCAGCGGCTTGTGGATGAACGGATCTCACGAGCTTCCGCCGAGCAACGGGCCGGGCGTGCCGGGCGAACGGGACCGGGGACGTGCATCCGTTTGTGGAGCGCACCTGAACACCGCGGACTGCGACCTTTCCTGACACCGGCGGTCGGCCGCGAGGACCTGAGCCGCGCCATCGTCGAAGTGCACGCCTGGGGGAGCTCGCCTCGTGAGTTCACCTGGTTTGAGACCCCTGCCGGCGGCGAGATCGAGCGGGTTGAAGAGCTGCTGGGCCGGATCGGTTTGCTCGATGGCGGTCACCTCACGGAAGACGGCACCCGCGTCGCCGCCTGGCCGGTTCATCCTCGCACTGGCTGCGTGTTGTTGGCGGGATTGCGGGCCGGTCGTGCGCGCGATGCGGCGTCTGTCGCGGCCCTTATCGAAGAGGGCGATGTGCTCGTCGATGCGCCCGGTGTGCGCGGCGATGACGTCGAGATTCGGCTTGATGCCCTCGACCGGTGGCAGAAGCGCCGGGGGGGAACGCGCGGAGTGAACGCGCGGCGGGTTCATGGGCGCGGGGCCCAGCGATTTGTGGCGGTCCGCGACGCGCTGCTGCGGGCAATGGGGAAAAAAAGCGCGGGTGGGCGTCCAACATCCGGCGACGCAGATTGGGCCGAGTTGGTGCTGGCGGGCTTTCCCGAGCGCGTCGGGCGGAAGCGATTGACCGGGACCGGCAGATATGTGCTCGCCAACGGTCATGGCGCCAAGCTCGGGCCGCGCAGCGCGCTTGTTGATGCGCCGTACATCGTCGCGGTGTCCATGCGGGCCGGGCAACGGGGCGAAGGCGCGGAGCACATCGTCGATATCGGCTGCTTGGTGGAGCCGGCGGCGTTGGCGACTGAAACGGTCACCGAGACGCGTTTTGACCCCAGCACCGACCGCGCGACGACGTTTTCGCAGACTCGGTACGGCGAGTTGGTGCTCTCGGAACGACCGACCGCTACCGATCACGAAGCTGCGTCGGCCGCGCTGCTCGCCGCTGTCCGCGCCGATCCGAGCCGCGCGATCGAGCTCGACCGGGACGCGAACCGCTACCTGGAACGGGTGCGATTTGTCGTCGCCGCGATGCCGGAGTTGGACCTGCCCTCGTTTGCCGAGCTCGACACCGCCGGCGCGCAACCACACGCCTGCGGGTGCATTCTCGAGGCCGCTTGTGCCGGTCGCCGGTCGCTTGGCGAGCTGCGCAAGGTCGATTGGATCGGGTTGATGCGCGGCTTGCTCGGCGGGCGAGGCATTGGCGCGGTCGATCGTCATGCTCCGGCCCGGATCGGGTTGCCGAGCGGTCGCAGTGCGCGCGTCGATTACAGCCATGATCCGCCGGTCCTCGCGGCGCGCATTCAGCACCTGTTCGGCCTCGCCACGACACCGCGGCTCGCCGGTGGACGGGTCAACGCCGTCGTGCACTTGCTTGCTCCCAACGGGCGTCCAGCGCAGGTGACGTCGGATCTCGCGTCGTTTTGGGCGACCACCTATGCGGACGTTCGCAAGCAACTTCGCGGCCGCTACCCCAAACACGCCTGGCCCGAAGACCCCTTGCGGTGAGCCCGACCGGTACGCGATAACCCCGCCATGCGCCACGCCTCCACCCACGCCACTGCCCTCACCGCCTTCAACGCCGTCACCGCCTTCAACCCCTTCATCGTTGTCGCCCTGCTGTTTCTGACCGGCTGTCCCCAAGACGCCGAAGAGTCCGGCGCGTTTGGGTCGGGGACAGATGCGGCTGGTGTCGTCGATAGCGCCGGCACGGACGCGCCATCGGGTCACAAAGACGCCGAAAACACGGGCACGATTGCGGACACAGGCTCCAAGACGGCCGGAGATTCGGGCGCTGGCGCGGTCGACGCTGCAAAAAGCCCCGTAGATTCGAGCTCTGCGACGGCTGACTCCGCTGGCGACCAAGACGCAGGTACGGCGGTCGATGCCGGGCCGAAACACGTCGTTGGGTCCATGTTCGCCGCAGCCATCGAAGCCGGCGACTACCACACCTGCGCGCTGCACGGCACGGGCTTCGTTTCGTGCTGGGGAGACAACTCCAACGGAGAAACCGGCGCCAAACCCGGGCCGACCAGCGTCTCGACCAAACCCAATCCGGTGCAAACCGTGGCCGGCGTCACGGCGCTGTCTTCGAAGACCAAGCACACCTGCGCGCTGCTCGGCGGCGGCAAGGTCGCTTGTTGGGGCCACAACTTCTGGGGCGACCTGGGCATCGGCGTGAAGGGGTCCCAAGACGTCTACATCCCGCAGGTCATCAAGGGCTTCAAGGGCGTGGTCAAGGTCAGCGCCGGCGGCGACTACACGTTTACGCGCAAGACCGACGGCTCGGTCTGGGGCTGGGGCAAAAACGTCACCGGTCACCTGCTCGACGGCACCGCTGGCGCCGCGCTCATTCCCATCAAGGTCGGTTCCGCCACGGCGCTGCCCGCGGTCAGCGACATCTGCTCGGCGGCCAACCACGTGTGTGCCATCCGGGCTTCGGACCAAACGGCGCTCTGCTGGGGGCGCGGCACGGACGGCCAGGTGGGCAACGGCAAGACCGGCAGCGGCAACCTCGTCAAGGTTCCGACGGTCGTGGTCAAGGCCCCGAAGGCGTCGCGAATCTTCTGCGGCTACGATCACACCTGCGCGCTCACCAAGGCGGGTCAGATGTGGTGTTGGGGGCGCAACAGCTCATCGCAGCTTGGCAACAAGTCGACCAATACGGCGGCCGAGGCTGTGTGGTCCGAGCAGGTTGGCGGCGTCAAGCAGGCGGCGCTTGGCACCTCGCACACCTGCGTTGTCGACAACTACGGCAAGGTGAAGTGTTGGGGGCGCAACGAGTACGGGCAGATCGGGGTCGGCCCGGGCAAAGGCAAGACCATCAAGATCGTCGCGATCGTGCCGCTGCCCAAGAAGGCGGTCGCCGTGACTGCGGGTCGGGCGCACACCTGCGCGGCCCTGGTTGATGGATCGGCTTGGTGTTGGGGCCGCAACCACAAGAGCCAGCTGGGCGACGGCACCAAGACCGATAGTCCCAGCCCCGTGAAGGTCGTCGTGAAGTAGTCTCGTGCAGGCGGGGCTAGCTCCAATGCTGGTCACTTACCGACCCCGGCTTCAGGCCCGGGGCTTCGGCCGCTCGCATGAATTTGAACGGTAAATCAAACCTTTACACCCTAAGTGACCGGCATTGGGCCTGGCTCAGCCGTTCCACTCGATGCCAAAGCGCTTGATCCAACGGTAGATCTGCTTGCGGTCACGCTCATAGTGTTTCGCCGTCGCGCGCACGCTCCCGAGCCGGTGAAGCGTGTCGCGGAGCTCGTCGGCGTCGGGCGCGGGTCGTGGCGAGCTGCGTCGAACCTCGGCCGGCATCGTCGCGCGGCTGTTCGGTTTGGGTCGCGGGGTTTGAAAGCGGACGACCGGCGTCGAGGCCGATGATGGGGGCAGCGCTTCGGCCACGTCGTCAGCGGTGATCTCGCGGCCAGAGCGCGCGATCTCGGCGAAACGATGCACCAACCGGTGAATGCCGCGCAGGTTGTCGGGCCAGGTGTGCAACAACAGGGTCTCGGCCGCGTTGGCGTCGAACTGGATGTGGAGGTCGGCGACGCCGCGTCGCTTCGCCCACTGAGCCGCGAAAACGTCGAACCACCCGAGGATATCGGCGATACGTTCCTGCAGCGGCGGGACGTACAGCTCCCACAGGCTCATGCGCGCATAGAGATCGCGTCGGAACTGCGCGGATTGGACCAGCGCGGGCAGGTCGCGGTTGGTGGCGGCGACGACGCGAACGTCGACCGGGAATGTCTTTGAGCTGCCGACAGGGCGCACTTCGCCTTGCTCGAGTACACGCAACAGCTTGGGCTGCAGCTCGAGCGGGAGTTCACCGATCTCATCGAGGAAGAGCGTGCCGCCGTGAGCGTCGCGGAAGAGGCCCCGTGCCGACTCCGATGCGCCTGTGAACGCGCCGCGGACGTGACCGAAAAGCTGGCTCTCGACGAGGTTGGCCGACAATTCCGCGCAATTGATCGCGACGAAGGGGCCCTTGCGTTTGCTGAGCCGGTGGAGCTCCGCTGCGACGTTCTCTTTGCCTGTCCCGGTGTTGCCGACGATCAGCGCGGGCGATGGGTCGGCGGCGGCCTGGGCGATGAGACTGCGCAGCCGCTCAATGACGAGGGACACGCCCGGCAGCCGCACATCCGTCGTGGCGGTGGTGTCGGTGTCGAGGCGCCGCTCGTAGACAAAAAGCACGCTGCCGACACGAATCAGCGAACCATCCGTGAGGTCCACCGGCGCGATCTCGACGATCTCTCCGTTGACGCGGGTGCCGTTGTACGAGTCGAGGTCCGCGCCGATATGCACACCGCGATCCAGGTCGACCTGGGCGATGAAGTGGCGGCGCGAGACGGTCAGGTGCCGAACGACGTCGCTTGCGCCCTTGCCCTCGCTGCGGCCGATGACGACCGGCAGCCCTTCGAGCGGGATTGGCCTGCGCTTGGTGAGCTCGGGTGGATGGACGATGCGGAGCCACGCGCGGGGAACTTTGGGACCTGTTGCGACAAGCAGGTTGGGCTGCGTCTGGGTGTCGATCCAGAGGTCTTCGTCGCTATCCCAGGGGTCCTTGGTGGGCATCGGTTGCGGCTCGCGAGCGTGGTCAGAGCCGCACCGTCACCGACTGACGGGGGCTTGTCCATCCACCATTGTCCACGTCCGCTCGTCTTGTCGCAACGCCCGCGTCCGAACAGTCCGTTGCACGCCTGCAGGGCATCGGCTTGGTTTCTGTAGGGCAAACGCCGCAGTCGTCTAGCGCGCGCGAACCTCGATGCGGCGGTTCTTGGCGCCAGGGGGACCCACGGCCATTTACGGCACTCTTCGGCGCGCTCCAGTTTGTCAATTCGCGCTGCCCGCTATTCGTGCGGCCGACGTCCAAGTAGACTCCCGCGACCACACCCCGGAGGCCTCGATGTCACGCACTGGACGCTGCATGTGCGGCGCCGTCACGTACACGGCGACCGGCGACAAGGCGCACCTCACGGCTTGCCACTGCACCATGTGTCGGCAGTGGACCGGCGGCCCGTTGCTTTCGTACGGACCCGTGTCGCTCAGCTTCGCCGACGACACACATGTCTCGGTACACCCGTCATCGGCCTGGGCCGAGCGCGCGTTTTGCAGCAAGTGCGGCTCGTCACTGTATTACCGACTGACCGCCGAAGGGCCCTATCACGGCAACACAAGCGTCGCGTTTGGCACGCTCGACGACCAGGCGGGTTTTGAGATGACGACCGAATGGTTCATCGACAAGAAGCCCGACAGCTACGGGCTCGTCGGGGAGCGGCGCTGCATCACCGAAGCGGAAGCTTTCGCCATGTTGAGCGACTGACAGAGTTGAGCGAGTTGAGCGACTGACAGAGTTGACCGAGTTGATCGAGTTGACTGAGTTGAGCCAGTTGACAGAGTTGACCGACTGACTGAGCCGCGTTCGAAGCGGTTGCCCGAGGAATTTGAGATGGCCAAGACCAAGTGGCTCAAGCCGGTCCTTGCGTATCACTCCAACTACGGCGGCGAGTCGTTGCGGGCCAATGCGTCGACCGCCCTGCAACGGATCACAAACGCCCTGCGCCTCTGCGCGACGCATGCGCGGCCTGTGTCCGCCAAGCTCGAAGTCTACGATGAGCAGTCTGAAGCCCTGTTTGCCGCAACCAGCCGGGATCCAGAGCCGGATGAAGAGGCCGACGCGCTGGCAAATCGCGGGGAACACGGTGAAGTCTCGCCTCTTGTCGCCATCGCCGAACAGCAATTCGGACCCGGGGAGCCGCATCGATTCGGCCAGGGCGTCTGCGGCGACCTGTGGCAAACGGGCTGGAGTCTGGAGGCCGATGAGCTCGACGCGGCCGCGTTTGAAAGCAAGTGGCGGGCCCTCGCGGCGTTTGTCGACGAGCACGGCGGCGCGCCTGACATCTCTTGGTCACACGGCCATCGAAACGACGAAAAAGCTTCCGACCCCGCGCTCGCGCTCGAGCTCGTTTTCGAGCCCATGTGGACAGCCGTAGGTAGCGATGAACCCGTCCCGCTTGGCCTTGTCGACGGCGACGGAGGCAGCCGAATCATCGTCTTCTTGTCGCGCCGCAGCTCGGCGATTTTCGATATGTGCGTGCCCTTCCACGCCGTCGATGAGGCGTTCGCGCAATGGGAGCAAGCGCTGTGCCGCGAACTCGGTGTCGACCTCGGCGCGTCGCGATGGCAGCTCGAATTCTTCTCTGAGCGCGGGTGGGAACACGGGCATAAACATGAGCAGGGCCGCTATCGCCGCTTCGACTTCACCGAGGAAGGCCGCAACAGCGCGCCGCCAAAAGGAAAATGGGACAAGCCGCTGGACGCCCTGACCGCCAACCGCGTCAAGTCCAGCGTCGAATCCGCCGCGCACAACGAGCTCTTGGAGTTGCCGCTCGGGCCGGTCGCGCACGGGCTCATGGCGCGCATGGCCGCCGTCAAGGGCGCCGCGTTGGAGCGTTCCGCGTCGTTTCTGCAAGACCTCGTGCACCATCACGCCGACCGCCGCCCGATGGCCGCCCCTCTTGCATGGGTGTTCGACAACCCACTCCCAGCAAACAGATCCGCCAAATGGGCTACGCGCTGGGCAAGGCGGGTGGCGACGCGTGGTTTCTCGACCTCTGCACCGAACAGCTCGCCGCCAAGAAAGTGACCACCGGGTTTTGGCAGTTCTTCGAAGAGCACGTGATCTTCACCGACGTAATGACGCTGCTGCACGACAACCGAAACCAGCGCGGGATCGACAACTGGAACGCATCACAGCACGGCCCAAGCGGGATGCGGAGCTACGGCATCGGCCTGACCCAGCTGCGCAAACTCGCCAAGAAGATCGGGTGGGATAGCGACCTGGCCGTAAAGCTATGGACCAGCGATTGGTACGACGCCCGCGTCCTCGCGCTGCTCATCGACGACCCGAAGACGATCACCCGCGAGCAGGCCGAAACGCAGGTCGAACAGCTGCAAGGCGGCATGCTCGCCCACGTCTTTTCCAGCTGCGACGCGACGCTCGCAAAGGCGCCATTCGTTCGCGAACTCGCCGATGAATGGATGGTCAGCGACGATCCGGTGCAGCTGGGGTTGTAGCTCCGGCCTTCAGTTGCACGTTGCGTCTTGATGCGGCGCGTATACTCTGGTCTGGTTCGAACCAGTAGTTTCCCTGAGATGGACAACATCATGCACATCACGATCGGCCGCTTCGCTGTGGCCGCCTTGCTCGTATTTGCCAGCGGATGTGGGTTTGAGGAGCTGCCAACCGACGCCGCCGCGGACATCGACAACACAGCGGGGCAGGGCGATGGCGAGATCGGCGACGGCGGAGTCGATGACGTCAACACCGCGGGTGCGGACGCGGCGACGCCTGATGGTGAGAGCGGAAACTGCCCCGGTGGCGCGCAATGCCCATGCACCGCCAACGCTGAATGCGATTCAGCTCTGTGCATCGAGACGCCCGCAGGTCGGCGGTGCGCCCAAAAATGCGTGGAGAATTGCCCCAAAGGTTTCGTGTGTAAGCCGATCAGCGATTCGAGCGGCGACCTGGTGTCGATCTGCGTGGCGCGCTTCCTGCGGCTCTGCGACCCTTGCGACGACAGCACCGACTGCAAGCAGCTGGGCTTTGACGATAAGCAGGTGCTATGCGCCGACTATGGCGAGAAGGCTGGCGGGTTCTGCGGCGTCACGTGCAGCGATCTCGCGGATTGCCCCAACGGCTACCTTTGCAGCGAGATCGGGTCGCGCGAAACGTCGGGCAAGGACAGCGTCAAGGCCAAAGTGTGTGTCAAGGCGGCGACCGGCGGCGCTGCGGGGACGCTCGGTACGTGTCCGTGTTCGCAGGCCGCGTCCGACAACCAAAAGCAGACCTCGTGCAAGACCGCGACGATCGTGGACGGTAAGACGCTGCAATGCACCGGCAAGCGCACGTGCAAAGACGGCAAACTCACCGCGTGTACGGCCGGTTCGCCCGTCGCAGAGCTGTGCAACGGCGTAGATGACGACTGCGACGGGGAGACCGACGAGTCTGCCTGCGACGACAGCAATCCCTGCACCAACGATGCGTGCGACCCCAAGAAAGCGACCGCCGACGATCCGCAGAAGGGCTGTTCCTTCAGCAACGCCGCAGGAAGCTGCAACGCCGACGACAACAAGTGCACGGAAGGTGACACCTGCCAGGGTGGTGTGTGCAAGGCGGGCACAGCCAAGAACTGCGACGACGGCAACGACTGCACGCTCGATAGCTGTGACAAGGTCAAGGGCTGCCAGACCGCGGCCGACGACAACAAGCCGTGCGACGACGGCAACAAGTGCACCAAGGGCGAGAAGTGCAAGGCGGAGCAGTGTGCCGGCGGCAAGGTCGTGCTGTGTACGAGCGCCGATGCGTGCGTGAAGGCGACCTGTGACCAGACCAAGGGCAGCTGCGCCTACACCAACAAGCCCGACAACGCGGGCTGCGACGACGACGACAAGTGCACCGACAACGATACCTGCGTCAAAGCGGTGTGTTTCGGCAAGCCGGTGAGCTGCGAGGACAACAACCCATGCACGACCGATGCATGTGACGCCAAGGTCGGATGCACCCACAAGCCGCGCACGGGTTCATGCCAGGACGGCAACCCCTGCACCGGAGCCGAGGCGTGCGTCGGCGGCAAATGCGTCGGCAAGCTGCTCGATGGCGGCGTGCACTGCAACGACGCCAACAAGTGCACCAAGGACGAGTGCTCGGCGGTCAAGGGCTGCGTTCACCTCCCGCTCGCCGGCACGGTCTGCGACGATGGCGACGTCTGCACCAGCAACGACATCTGCAACAAGGGCGTCTGCAAAGGTGGGTTGTCGTGCAAGCTGTGCGACAAGACCGCCGACTGCCCCGACGACGGCAACCCGTGCAACGGCGTGCCTTTCTGTGATCTCGCGGCCAAGCAGGGTCCGAAGAAACAGGGCGTATGCAAGGTCAATCCGGCCACGGTGGTGCAGTGCGACACCAGCAAGAACGACGCGTGTAGGCGCAACGAGTGCGACGTCAAGTCGGGTAAATGCACAGGGCTGGTATCGGTGAACGAAGCGGGACCGTGCGACGACGGCAACGTTTGCAGTCTCGCCGATGCGTGCACCAAGGGCGTGTGTTCCGGTCCCAAATCCAAGAGCTGCGACGACGCCAATGCGTGCACCGACGACGCATGTTCGCCCGAAGGCGGATGCGCAAACGTGCCGAGCTCGGGGCTGTGCGAGGACGGCAACAAGTGCACGTTGGGGGACACCTGCAAGAAGGGAGCGTGCGTCAAGGGGGCCAAGACGCTGACGTGCGACGACAGCAACAAGTGCACCGATGACTCCTGCTCGCCCGGCAAGGGCTGCATTTTCGCGCCGAACACCAAGCCTTGCGACGACGGCGACCCGTGCGGCGTGGACGACAAGTGTGGCGCCAAAGTGTGTCAGCCCGGCAAGCCGCGGGTCTGCGATGACAACAACCCATGCACCGACGACACGTGCAAAGAGGGCAAGGGTTGCCACACCGTGTT
>Ga0114932_10003021_pt1 | contig 16987 bp, 13 predicted proteins | sample 2SBtaG_2_FD_87286 | JGI IMG/M metagenome (GOLD analysis project Ga0114932, IMG submission 87286) | Deep subsurface microbial communities from Kolumbo volcano to uncover new lineages of life (NeLLi) - 2SBTROV12_ACTIVE470 metaG | ecosystem: Environmental > Aquatic > Marine > Volcanic ... | reverse complement strand
TAACAACGTATTGATAAAAGTTTTAATCAACTTTTTTTCGACACGTTGCCTTTTGCTATAAATCCCCTAATTTGGAGGACAAATTGTTTTACTGTTTTTACTTCGGTCAGTTAATTCAAGTACCTGGTTTTCTTCCTACTACCTCGCCCGACTTGGCTCCTGCTATTTTCAGCAAAAATTCCCCTTCCGGCATATCGAAATGTAATTTTTCCAGGGGAAGACCGCTAGGAAGCATAGGCTCCACATCGTGGCCTCGCAAAATAGTTGGAAGAGACATAGCAGCTTTCAAATCTTCTTTGGCCATGCGAGCTACGATATCTCCCGCAAGAACATTTGCCAGCTCACCCACCACATCTCCCATGTCGGCACTGTCATAATCTATATCGAAACCACAAAACTTAGAAGCCATGGACTTGGCAGACTCTTTTGGAAGCTCAAGCATTACAATCCAGCTAACATCTCCCATAAAAGAAATAATCCCAACAACCCCATCACCCATCTTTTTACCACTCCCGTCCCCATTAAATTTAGGAACCGATCCAAAAATGGTATTAAAAATGGAAAAGATAGAATCCCGAGTGACATCAGTCAAAACTTTCGGAATCTTCCCTTCACTAAAATCAATGGTTGGCATGATAGTTCCTCTTTTTTGGGTCAGCCCCGTTTAGGCAACCTTGACTCAATGAGCAAAATTTAAAAACCACTTTTTTATCACTCAAAATAAAGTTAACCCTTTGTTTAAAAATAATTTAGACTTAAATTTTCGTTAAATATTATAAGCCACCCAAAAGAAACCGTCAACGCTAATACAAGAATAAGTCCTTATTTTTCAACAACTAGCAAGACCCAATATTATACTCCGATGACCTTCAAAAGAATCCATAGAGATCAGCGGAACGCAACCCGTAAATACCCTAGAATTTAATGGCTTTGATTTTTTCTTCCAATTGCATGGCATTAAAGGGTTTCACAATATATTGATTGACCCCTGCCTGAACCGCTTCCATAATCTTTTCTTTATCGGCTTCGGAAGTAACCATTATAAAAGAGATTCCTTTTAACTTATCATCCCCTCTTACGGCCTTAAGAAATTCTAAGCCCGTCATATTTGGCATATTCCAATCAGACACAATCAAATCTACCGGTTCTTCACCGGCTTTCTTTAAGCCTGCTGCACCATCCTCAGCTTCTATCAAATCGTTAAATCCAAGCTCTTTCAGATTTTTCTTAATAATTTGCCGCATTACCGCAGAGTCATCCACAACCAGAACTTTCTTGCCTTCATACCCCATGTCGTTTTTCCCTTTTCACAATTGAGTTGAAACATTGTCCGAACATCGTGCTCAGGACGGTTGAACCTCAATACTACCTTAACTAACAAATTTGATCGTGTAACTCTACCCTACATTAAATACACCACAAATGTAAAGGATTAATCAAGCTACTGTAAACATTGTGTAACACTTGATATAATCACTCAGGCTTCGATTATGGGAACCCGGCGCTCTTTTAAACCCCCACCTCTCGGCTTTCTACGTTCTCGTAAAGAGTATCTCGTTCGACTGCTTTTCTACCGGCTTCCGTAATCATATGAATGATTTGATCTTGATGGAAAATCTGATCCGTTGCCGCCCCAGCCGCATGAATAATTTTTTCCTCAACAACCGTTCCATCCATATCATCTGCACCAAATGATTGCGCTAACTGAGCAATTTTTGGCGTAATCATTATCCAGAAAGCTTTAATATGTGGAAAATTGTCCAACATCAATCTGGAAACAGCCAATGCCCTTAAATCCAACTGGCCCGGCGTTGTCTTTAAAAATTCCAACACCGTATTTTCAGGATGAAACGCCAGCGGAATAAAAGTGACAAACCCATTTGTCCGGTCCTGTAGTTCCCGTAACCGAACTAAATGGTCGGCCCTTTCTTCCACAGTCTCCAAGTGACCGTATAACATCGTCGCATTACTTTTTAGTCCCAACTCATGTGCTGTTTCATGAACATGCAACCAGTGTTCCCCAATTAATTTCTCACCGCAAATCTTTTTTCGCACCCTTTTGGCAAAAATCTCAGCGCCACCCCCGGGAATCGACCCGAGGCCTGCATCTTTAAGTACCGCAAGGGTTTCATCCAAAGGAAGTTTGGCCAGTTCTGCCAGATAACCAAGCTCAATTGCAGTAAAAGCCTGAATATGAACTTCAGGAAAGCGCTCTTTCAATCCCTTTAACATATCCAGGTAATATTCAAATGGCAGATCAGGGTGAAGTCCGCCAACAATATGAAACTCGCTGACATCGCCCCCATTATATTTTTCCGCATCTGAGAAAATCTCATCCAAAGACTTCTCATAGGCATGAGGATGATCCTCTTTCACACCAAACGCGCAAAACTGGCAACTGTGTATACAAATATTAGTGGGGTTGATATGACGGTTGTGAATAAAATACGTCGTATCCCCATTCATCCTCTCACGAACCCGATTGGCCAGATATCCGACTCCCAAAAGATCAGGACTATTCCATAAGGTAACCCCGTCTTCTAAAGACAAACGCTCCTGGGCGCTCACTTTTTCGCAAATAGGATTTAAATCTTTATCTTCAAACTCGAAAAGCATAAAAAGTCACACGCATTAAAATATTAATAAAGGAAATAAAAATTATACTAGATTTCACTCTAATGAGAAATAAAGTAATTGAGCTGAAACAACCCTCTAAATCCACACACAGTCGGCAATAACAAAAACCATAAGGCCTATACTGATAATTCCATTCATATTAAAAAATGCAACATTTATTTTTGAAAGGTCATCCGGATGCACCAGCGAATGCTCGTATATCAGCAAACCCGCGACAATCACGACCCCGGCGGAATACAAAGTCCCCAGCACACCCACAAATTGCAAAAGGATAAACAAGAAAAAAATCATCAATCCATGCGAAGCAAATGAAATGCGCAAGGCATTTGCAACACCATATTTTTGCGGAATGGATTTCAAACCACTGCCACGATCAAACTCCACATCCATGCATGAATAGAGAATATCAAACCCTACCAACCAGAAAACCACCGCCGCTCCCAACAGCAAAGACACAAAAGAAATCTCTTCACGGATCGCCACCCAGGCTCCCACCGGCGCAATAGAAATGGCAAGCCCCAACCAGAAATGCGAATAGGCAGTGAAGCGTTTGGTCAGCGAATAAAAAAATACGATTATGAGTGCCAAAGGGGAAAGATAAAAAGCAAGCGGGTTCAACATACTCGCTGCAAAAACAAAAATTGCAGACGATACAATCAAAAACAACCAGTAACTTTTCACATCCACAAGACCTGCAGGCAATGCCCGGTCTTGTGTGCGTGGATTCTCCATATCAAACCGCGCATCCATAATACGATTAAACGCCATAGCCGCACTTCTCGCACCCACCATACAAACAACAATCCAAATCATCTTCTCAGCTTCCGGCCACCCCTCAGCTGCAATGAAAGCGCTCATCACTGCAAACGGCAATGCAAAAACCGTGTGCTGAATTTTAATATCCGCAAATATAGCTGAAAGTTTCGCCAACAAAGAAAGCACTCCCCCAATCACTTATCCGGTCTACAAAAAAAATATGATACATTAACCAACTTAACCAAAACCTGCACAACTTAAATGAAAAATTACCGGCAACTCCTGATACTTCTCGTTCCCTACAAGACAGCATTGTATGTAGGAGCGGTCTGCCTCATCATCGCTTCCTTGACCAACCTTGCTGTGCCCCTCTACATAAAAAAACTGGTAGACGTCGTCATGGTTGAAAAAAACATGGCGTTGATGAACGACCTGACGCTCAGCATTGCCGGACTCTTTCTTTTACAACTGGTCTTTTCAACCGCGCATAACTACTTATTTGACCTGACCGAAAAACGAGCCATCACCGACTTTCGCATCAAGCTGTTCAAACACCTGCAAACACTCTCACTCAGTTTTTTTGTCAAACGCCGTACTGGGGAAATCGTCTCGCGCATGACCAACGATATCACCACCATAGAAAATATTGTCACCGATCTCCCGGCAACCCTGTTACAACAGTCCATTCGCCTGTTTGGCGGCATCATCATCATCACTTATATGAACTGGAAATTGACTTGTTTGATTCTCGTGCTCGCGCCGGTTCTTGTTCTGTTTGCGAGAACGTTTGGACGCAAACTAAAAAAACTGTCCACAGAAATTCAAGACAAACTCGCCGTATCCACAACCATACTCGAAGAAAATATTTCATGCATCCAGGTTGTCAAATCGTTCGTACGTAGCAAACTCGAAAACGAACGCTTTGGCAATGCAGTGGAAGACAGTTTTCAATCCGCTAAAAAACGAGTGATCATCTCATCATTTTTTGGTCCGAGTATCGGATTCATCGCCTTCACCACATCACTCATTTTACTATGGTATGGCGGACGCGAAGTCATTCTTGGAGAAATCAGTCCAGGCGAACTCATTGCATTCATCCTTTATGCAACCATCATTGCAGGGCCCATGGGGAGTTTCGCACGCCTTTACGCACGCATGCAAGAAGGAGTCGGAGCCAGCAAACGGGTTTTTGAAATCCTCGCAATGGAAGGTGAAGTTCGCGACCTGCCCGAAGCTAAACCCCTGCCCCGCATCGAAGGCAAAGTCGAACTCGACGATGTCCATTTCCATTACCGTGAAGACCAGAAAGTGATTCAGGGAATAAGCTTTACGGTTGAACCCGGGCAAACCATCGCCCTGGTAGGTCCAAGCGGCGCGGGTAAAAGCACCCTGGTGCAACTGCTGCATCGGTTTTACGATCCAATAAAAGGCGAAATCCGCATCGATGATATTCCCATAAAAACCGTGCAGCAATCCACCTACTGGCAACAGATCGGCATTGTTCCGCAAGAAACGATTTTGTTCGGCGGTACTATTTTAGAAAACATCGAATACGCCAAACCCGGAGTAACTAAAGAAGAAGTCATCGAAGCCGCAAAAGCCGCCAACGCACACAACTTCATTATGGAAACTCCGGAAGGATACGAAACCATCGTCGGCGAAAAAGGAATCAGGCTGTCCGCAGGTCAACGGCAACGCATCGCCATCGCCCGCGCCATATTAAAAAATCCGCGTATCCTGATTTTGGATGAAGCAACTTCGGCTTTGGATAACGAATCCGAACTCCTGATTCAGGAAGCACTGGAAAGATTAATGAAAGGCCGAACTTCTTTCATCATCGCGCATCGACTTTCCACCATCCACAATGCCGAACGCATTCTTGTTCTAGATAGAGGAAAACTCATCGAAAGCGGCAACCACGCCCAGTTGATGGAAAAACAAGGCCTGTATCATAAACTCTACACCCTCAAAAGCCTGCAAATGGTTGAAGAATAAGATACTAATCCCCCCCTTCTCCTTATGTCCCGCATGAAAACCTTCTAAATAATTAAATTAATTGATCAATAAAAATTAAATAAAATTTTGGAAAACCAAAATTTTGGCACACAATTTTCGGATTTAAAATAAAATATTGACATGCCAAAATTTTTGACTACCATTAATTTGCTTGCTGAAAACAGATATTTAAATATATGGAAAGGGCCAAATAATGATAAAGCTTCTATTCCAATGTTTTTTTTCAAGAGTATTGTATATAGCGTTGCCCATCTTATTTTTAACAATAAATCCCGGGCCTCTTTACGCCGAAGAATTTGGGATACTGTCATTTACAGAACCGACCAAGCAAAAAGGCTTACTATCTTTTAGGGATTCCAACGAAGAAAAGGCGAGACCAGGAGGAAGCCAAGGTCAAAATACAACTCCCGGAAGCAGCAAAGAACCGGGTAAATCGAGTGCCCGAAAATCAATCCATGTTTCATTTTCTACAATTGTTATTTATATCCTTTACCTTTGTACAATTTGGGCGGTGGTATTTTCGATGGCATTTTATCTTAAGAAAATTCCTGAAAACCGCAAACCGGCAGCTAAGCACATATATTTGGCAAATTTATTATTGGCTGCGGGAGACTCTGCAATGTTCATTGGTTGGGCCGTAGCTTATAGCAGTGCTAATCCAGGTGTACCTACTTCAGAACTATTGCAAATTAAAATTTATACTCTTTTGCTATTTGGTGTTTTTTCAACATCGGCAACAATGTCCTGCTATTATTTGCTCGTTGGATATTACTACCGAGATAAGTTTGCTCTTGGGGAAATAAATATTTTCATAAGGATTATTTTATTTTTCTTTATTGTCCGAATTCTATTGCATTACAATCCAGACAATATTTGGTTTTCTGCGATGTTACCAGCAGGCACACCTAATCCTAGTGCATGGTTGCGGAATATTCCGTTATATGCATATGGCCTACTTGCTGTTGGATTGTGTTTGACCTTCTCCTTCAAACAACTAAAAACAAAGCCTGAAGACAAACAACGAAAGGAACTGATAGGTGTAGTCATAGCCATGCTTGCCTTAATTATATCTTTTGTATTCTATGGGTTGGATGTATTTTTCGCTCATAAAATTCCAAAATCATTCATTTGGATCACCTATACAGTCAAAACAATTGCTTATGTTGTAGCTCTATTTGCTTTTTGGTATTCAGAGTTTTATTCACCAAGTAATACTAAATTGCATCAAGGAGCACCTATTTAAGCAAGTTAAAAAGTTTACTTAAATACTTTCCTACCTTCCAGGCTTGAATTACTTATTACTATTCTGGAAGCCTTGGAAAGATTAATGAAAGGCCGAACTTCTTTCATTATTGCGCATCGACTGTCCACGATTCACAATGCCGAACGCATTCTTGTTCTAGATAGAGGAAAACTCATCGAAAGCGGCAACCACGCCCAGTTGATGGAAAAACAAGGCCTCTACCACAAACTCTATACCCTCAAAAGTCTGCAAATGGTTGAGGAAGCAGAAACAAACAACCCCTGAGCACGGCCCTACCTAACAATATAAATCCTTTTAAATTAATAGTTTATATATTAAAGATAAAAAGACCTTGACATCTTTTATATGCCCTGATAAATTAGATCCATTAAAAAGATAAACATATCTTTTTATCTTATATGTAAATTTTCAGGAGGTGGGTATGAACAACAACTCAGTAGCGCAACACGACATTCAATCCCCAACCGATATTCAACTTCTGGTCGATTCTTTTTATAGCAAAGCACGCAACGACGAACTGCTTGCCCCCATTTTTGATCACGCCATATCAGACTGGGCACACCACCTGCCCACCATGTACCAGTTTTGGGAAAGACTGTTGCTCGGTTCCACCGACTACAGCGGCAACCCTTTCAGTAAACATATCAATTTAGCCCTGTATGAATTTCATTTCGCAAGGTGGCTGGAGCTTTTCAATCTAACTCTGGATGAAAATTTTAACGGACCAAAAAAAGAAGAAGCTAAAAGGTTGGCCGCAAACATCGCCGGCAGCTTCCAGCTAAGAATGGGGATCGCTCCCATAAATAGCGATCATCAAACTTTAACTTATTCTCGCGCTTAATTTATTTTTTAAGGAGACTTGCAATGTCTTATGAAAAAGTAAAAGCCAGCTACGACCGTTGCTGCAAATCCGGAGATTTTTTTGGAACCTTTTACGATTCTTTTTTAAATAAATCCCCTGAGGTTGCGGCTAAATTTGCCAGCACCAATTTCAAGAAACAAAAACCCCTCATCAAAGCCTCGGTTAATATGATGATCCGCCTTGGCACGGGAGACATTAAGGCCCGCGAGGCCATAGAAAAAGTCGGAACCACCCATAGCAAACCGCAACTCAACATCGAACCCAAACTCTATGACCTGTGGTTTGAAAGCCTTTGCGAATCTGCCGCCAAACACGACAGCAAATGGAATAAAGAGCTGGAGTCTTTGTGGAAAGAAAGAATGCAGGAGGGAATAAAAATTATTACGGGACGCTACTAGCTTTTTTCGGCACTTTAATATTTAATACACCTTCATCTTAAAAAGGAATCCGTTTCACCATGACCGCCAACGTACAAAACGATTACTCTACTTTAAAATCTCATTACCGTTTCACAAGAGAAGACGAAGCGTTCCTTCTTGAGATGCAGCCGACCATCGCAGAGTTCGCCGATGATTTTCTCGAAGGATTTTACGAGTTCATCTGGAACTTTGGTAAAACCGCCGACTTCCTGAAAGACGAAGAAGTTTTAAATCGTCACCGGGGAATGATTCGGCAGTGGTATATGGATTTGTTCAAAGGCAACTACGACATCACCTATTTTCTAAAACTGTACAAAATTGGCGAAACCCATGTTCGACTCGGACTCCCCACCCACTACGTGAACGCGGCGTTTAATTTTGTTCGCGTTTTTACCAATGGAAAAATTCAAGAGCATTGCAAAGAAAGCGAAACGCTCACCGAGCGGATGCAGGCTTTTGAAAAAATTCTCGACATCAATCTCGATGTATTGACCAGCTCCTACCGTCAAGAAGAAATGAGTCGTTTCCTGTCTCTCTCTTTAACCGAAAAAACGTTATTGGGCTGGTTGAAAAAAACCAGCTCCTATTTTAATTACCTGCTCGCGGGCGCACTGGTTCTCGTCGCTTCTTTCGCGATAGGGTTATTTGGTTACGATGTTTATCTTCTATTTGCGGGTCACAACTCGGTGGAAGAAGGCATCCTAACTATTTTAGGAAGCCTGCTGATTTTGTGGGCGGCGATAGAACTCATCCATCAGGAGATGGAACATTTACGCGGGGGCAGTTTTGCGCTTGAAGCTTTCATCACACTTGCGATTGCTGCGCTCATCAGAAAAATTCTCATTTTCTCTTTATCCCCTGCGAAGTCGACAGATGTTCTAATGTATGGAGCCCTGGTGCTCTGCCTGGGCATTTCTTATTGGTTGATCACACATCGTTCCCAACCCATAAAAAAATAAAGCAGGCCAATCTCCCTTTACATTAAAGGTCTGGATTCGCTGCTTTTCCCATTGCCTTTGAAATTTCTCCCATCAGAGCATGTCCCGTGCTTGAACCGGGAACTTTGTCCAGATAAATCTGGTTGGCTGTTTTCGCTTGTTCATACAATCCCAATTTAAAATAAACATGCGCTTTTTGCAGGTAGAGTTTCACGGGGATATTTCGCGTCAGAACATTTCTCTTAAACAATTTTTCCGCTTTTTCATAAGCATCCCTGGCTTTAACATAATTCCCCTGCCTTGCATAAACTCCTCCCAAGTTGAGGGGGTTGATGGGCAGTGTAGGATCAACACGGATTCCTTCTTTATACGCTGCAATCGCTTTTTGCAAATTGCCCTGCCGACTGTGAATCGTCCCCAGCTTGCTATGCGCATCGGCTAGATAATGTTTGGAAGGATTGGAATGGATCAGACCCTGAAGACTGCCAAGAGCCTTTTCAAAATTCAATTCATTTAGATAGGCATAGCTTAAGTTATGCCACGCTCGCGTCTTGCCCGGGGCTTTTTTGACAACATCTTCCCAAAGAGAAGTATTGGACCGGTAGGCACTGTTCCTATCCATTAAAAGAGTCGCATAAGATACCAGTCCAATCACCAGACACCCGATGGCTACCTTACGAAAACCTTCTCCTAGTGAAATGAAAATTAAATAACCACATGAAGCCATAAGAAAGAATACTCCAAAAGAAGCCATATACAAATTACGTTCGCTTAAAAGATCCAGGCGCGGCAAAAAACTGTTGGTGGGAGCAACAGTTATAAGAAACCATAAAACGCAGAAGGTTAAAATCCTTCCAGCCTTTGGAAATTTCTTAACGGCCCAAATGATGAGTCCTACTAGAAACAAGGCTAACAACACACGCATTGCGGGATGGGGGAAGAACGCGTTTGGGAAGTCGTAATCGAAAGTCAGTCCTATGGGAAACAATAGCAATTTTAACCCATGGATAACGATGCTCACCTGTTTCAAAGCATAAGAGTAATCCATCTGCCTCCACCAGCTAAAGATCACTCCTTTTATGGATGTCACTTGAAATATAACGATTACACTGCAAGCCGCCAGAGGAAGATATAAAAACAAAAATCTGTTTTTTAAATTGGCCCATCCGTCCTTTTGCATAAAACAAAAATCGTAAAGCAAGATGAGCGCAGGTAGGATAAGGCCGGTCTCCTTGCTAAATATAGAAATCACAAAACAAATTAACGCCGACAGGTAGAAGAGGATCCGCGGCCTAACCCTCCTCTCTTCAAAACTCCCGAGAATAAATAGTAATAAACTTGAAAAAAAGAAAAATCCCGACAACCCGGTAGCCCGACCCGAAATATAAGTTACCGTTTCCGTATGCACCGGACTCAACGCAAAGGCAAGAGCAGTGATAAAAGCGATAGGACCCGCATGCTGTCCCCATGGGGTTCCTCTCTTTATCGTTATGAAAGAAATAAAAAAGATGACGAAGGATGTTAAAAAATGCAGAGAAATATTAACCAGATGATAGCCAAATGGATTCAACCCTCCGGCAGAATGATTAAATATCAGAGATAGATAAAAGAAGTGCCGAACTCGAGGGGGAAAGAGTTGGTGATACCGATCACTTTGGTTAGCTGTAATAATATTTATGTAAAGTTTATCGTCTAAAAGAAAGGGTGCAAATAGAGTATTTGAATAGCCAAATACGAGAAGTAAAAACAGGACAAAAAATAAAGCGGTCTTTCGATTGCGTAAAATTTTCTCCATGGGCCGAATAATAGCATTTTTAAATTTCGTCGATCAGGCATCGAACCCGTCCAATTAAAAAACAAGCAAATTTACCTCTATAACCAAGCTTCTCAACAGGTTTACATTTCCAACCGTGTCACAATCCGGTTACAGAGGCTTCTATCTACCCTTTCTACTTGCTTGGCTATAGGCAAAAAACCTATAATCACACGGAATTTTCGGATCTTCAATAAAACGGAAAACCTGAAATTTTTTGCTTGGCTGAATTACAAATTATGATTTTTTAAGGTCATTCGAATTTTTAAAAACAAATATTATTTTCATCACTTTTTGGGGGAGAAAAGTTCCATGAATGCTTTCACCACACGTCCCGGCGCCACCTTTCTACTTGCAGTTCTCTTTACACTTACCTCTTTAGCTTTACCCTATAGCGGACTACTAGCCACTGCTGATGCACAGCAGAAAAAAGTGGTGAAGAAAAAAATCAAAAAGAAAATCACCATCAAAAAATCCGATGGCAAGATCACCATCAAGAAAAAAATTGATGTCAAAAAAGTCGTGAAGAAAAAAGGTGGGAATAACGGAATCAAAAAGAAAATTCGTGAACTACAAGCGGCCCTCGCTGCCCTGCAAACTCAGGTGGATGGACTCGAAGGCGGCGTTGAAGGACCACAGGGAGAACAGGGCCCTGCCGGGGAGCAAGGTCCCGCAGGTAATGACGGCGCCGACGGGTCAGCTGGGGCTGACGGCCAGGATGGAGCAGTAGGCCCACAAGGTCCCGCAGGGCCAGCAGGACCGGCAGGTACAGCGGGTACCAATGGTATTGATGGAACCAATGGGATAGACGGAACCAACGGTACAAACGGTATTGACGGACAAGACGGTGCAACCGGCGCTGAAGGACCTCAAGGTCCGGCAGGTTCTGATGGTGCAACTGGTGCAGCGGGTACTGACGGGTCAGCTGGAGCTGACGGTCAAGACGGAGCAACAGGACCGCAAGGTCCGATAGGTCCAATTGGTTTAACAGGACCAGCAGGTGCAGCAGGTACTGACGGGTCAGCTGGAGCTGACGGTCAAGACGGAGCAACAGGACCGCAAGGTCCGATAGGTCCGATTGGTTTAACAGGACCAGCAGGTGCGGATGGTCAGGATGCCGATCCGGCAACCATTGTCTCAACCATTCATTCAGAGTTTAATTGTAATACCGGCACTACGGGACAATTGATTTGTGACGGCCTTCCAGAAGCGATTCCCGATCAATCTTTGTCTGGATCAAAAATTTCGGATAATTCGATAACCAGACAACAATTGGGTATCCATGAAGTAACCTCATCCCATATTAGTGATAATGCAATTAGAACTAGTGCTATTAGAGATGGTGCGGTGACCGAAGATAAACTGGCACCGGGTTTGCTGACAAACGTGGGGGCTTTTGCTGACCTTCATGCAAGGATTCTCCTGCTTGAGACTCTGTTAGCCAACGTTTCCTTAAATGGGAACACTTTATTGTTAACAGGCCTGAACCTACAGGTGACCAATGGCCTTGGTGCCACCAACGGCGACCCGGGACAAACAGGTACCACACAGGTGAACGGGCTCGGCAACGTGATCATCGGTTATGACGAGGTCATTCAGCAATATCTGGGCGACACAAATGGCGATGGTGTCCTAGAGCCAGTTAGTAACAAAACCGGCTCGCACAACCTTGTTGTGGGCAAAAGACATAACTACCAAAGTTACGGCGGCATCGTTGCAGGCGTGGATAACATAATTTCCGGGCCATGGAACACCATCACCGGTGGGCAGTTTAATCGAACAAGTGGTGGGTTGTCCCACATCAGCAACGGTTTGAACAATGAAGCCTCTGGAAATTTCTCCAGCATCAGTGGTGGTCGAGATAGCACAGCAAGCGGTTGGTATTCCAGCATCAGTGGCGGCTTTAGCAATGCAGCTGAAGGTTTTTCCTCCAGTGTCAGTGGTGGCCAGGACAACGCATCCCGTGGTGACTATTCCAGCATAAGTGGTGGACAGGGCAACGCGACCAATAATATAGCTTCATATTCAAGCATCAGCGGTGGACAAAACAACTTCGCTACCGGTCAGTACGCCAGTATCAGCGGCGGCGAGGAAAATGGGGCATCTGGTAATCACGCCAGTATCAGTGGAGGATACAATAACAGAGCCAATGTTTCTCGCTCCAGTATCAGTGGAGGCAGCGGCAACGCTGCCAACGGGATTTCTTCCAGCATCTTAGGCGGGCAAAGCAACGATACCCAAGGACAGTTTGCCAGTGCTTCGGGAGGTCAGAACAACCATGCCGATGGTCCCTGGTCCAGCGTCTCGGCTGGTCACAACAACACAGCCGGAAGCAATTGGTCCAGCGTCAGTGGTGGCGAAAATAACATAGCAAGCGGTCAGCGCGCCAGTATCAGCGGCGGCACTGCAAATACAGCCAGAGGAACCTTTGCCAGTGTCACTGCTGGCAACGGTAATGTTGCCCATGGAGATTATTCCAGTGTCAGCGGTGGAAACGGTAATCTTGCCAACGGTGGTTTTTCCACAGTCAGCGGTGGTAACACCAATACAGCCGGTGGGGCCACTTCCACTGTTAGCGGCGGCCTCCTCAAAAGCGTAGGCGGAGCTAATAATTGGCAGGGAGGCACATTCTTCTCTGACAACTAATTTCTTCTAACTTCAATATAGTCCCAACCTGCCCTCGTTTTTTCGGGGGCAGGTTTTTTTCTTAGCTCCAGACATTTACATTTTTAACCGTGTCACAATCCAGTTACAAAGGTTTCTATCTACCCTTTTTACTTGCTTGGCTATAGGCAAAAACCCTATAATCCTACCGAATTTTCGGATTTTCAATAAAACGGAAAACCTGAAATTTCCTACCTGATAAAAACGAACCATGATCTTTTAAGATCATTTGAATTTTTAAATATAAAAATATTTTTCATTACTTTTAGGGGAGAAAAAGTTCCATGAAAACTTTCATCGAACGTCCAACCACCATTTTTCTACTTACAGTCCTTTTTACACTTACCTCTCTGGCTTTACCCTACAGCGGACTCATCACCACGGCTGAAGCACAACAGAAAAAAGTCGTGAAGAAAAAAATCAAAAAGAAAATCACCATCAAAAAATCTGACGGCAAGATAACCATCAAGAAAAAAATTGATGTCAAAAAAGTAGTGAAGAAAAAAGGCGGCGGCAAAAACAACGGCCTCCCCAAAAAAGTTCGTGAACTGCAAGCAGGGCTCGCAGCACTGCAAACCCAAGTCAATACAATTGAACTGACCCCCGGCCCTCCAGGGTCAGCTGGAGCTGACGGTCAGGATGGAGCAACCGGTGCAACAGGCCCACAAGGTCCAGCGGGTAATGACGGTTCCGATGGAGCAGCGGGTGCTGACGGAACCAATGGCATTGACGGTACCAATGGCACCGATGGTACGAATGGCATCGATGGCACCAATGGTGCTGATGGTGCTGAAGGACCGCAGGGTCCGGCAGGCGCTGATGGTGCAACCGGCGCAGCAGGTGCTGACGGAACCAATGGCATTGACGGAACCAATGGAACCGATGGTACGAATGGCATCGATGGCACCAATGGTGCTGATGGCGCACAAGGTCCCGCAGGGGCTGATGGAGCAACGGGCGCAACGGGACCACAGGGACCTCAAGGTGATCAAGGTCCAATTGGTTTAACAGGACCCGCCGGCGTTGCCGGCCCGCAAGGTGATCCCGGTGCAACAGGCGCAGCGGGTGCTGACGGTACCAATGGTACCAATGGAACAGATGGTACGAATGGCATCGATGGCACCAATGGTGCTGATGGTGCTGAAGGTCCGCAGGGTCCGGCAGGGCCAGCAGGACCGGCAGGTACAGCGGGAACCAATGGCATTGACGGTACCAATGGAACCGATGGTACTAATGGCATCGATGGCACCAATGGTGCTGATGGTGCGCAAGGACCGCAAGGTCCGCAAGGCGATCCCGGAGCAACCGGTGCAGCAGGTGCGGATGGAACCAATGGCATTGATGGCACCAACGGTACGAATGGTATTGATGGTACTAACGGTATAGACGGAACAAATGGTATCGACGGGGCACAAGGCCCAGTAGGTCCAGCGGGACCAGCAGGTACGGCAGGAACCAATGGTATTGATGGTACTAACGGTATAGACGGAACCAACGGCACGAATGGTATTGACGGAACAAATGGAACCAATGGTACTAACGGTGTTGATGGCGCACAAGGCCCAGTAGGTCCGGCAGGGCCAGCCGGTGCTGATGGTCAGGATGCTGACCCGGCAACCATCGTTAGTACTTTTCATTCAGAATTTAATTGTAATACTGGTTCTACAGGTCAATTGACTTGCGATGACCTCCCAGCAGGTCCACAAGGGCCACAGGGTGTGCAAGGTCCGGCAGGCCCAGCGGGTGCTGATGCTGACGTAACAGCCTTGCAAAATCAAATCGACGTGCTACAAACACAGGTCGATGCATTAAACACTTTGCTGGCTAATGTGACACGCAGTGCTGATGATAAAAACCTGGTAATTGCCGGCATGAACCTGCAGGTGGTCAGTGGAGCATCACATGGAACATCCAATGGAGGGGTCAACGGCCTCGGCAATGTGATCATCGGCTACAACGAAAACACCACGGTTCCATGGGACCATGATGCTAATTCGGGTACTGCCGATGAAGCGACCAGTGTCAGAACGGGTTCTCACAACCTGGTGATAGGGCCGGGCCATAGTTATTCCGATGCTGTCGGTATTGTTGCCGGACTGGACAATATACTAACTGGACCTTATGGCTCGATCACCGGAGGAAGCAGGAATAGAGCCTCAGTAGCTTTATCAAGCATCAGCGGTGGCTATGACAACAGGGCCAGCGGAATTTCCTCCAGCGTCAGTGGGGGATTAGCCAATACTGCATCTGGACCTTATTCCAGCGCGAGTGGTGGCAGACATGGTACTGCCTCAGCATATTCTTCCAGTGTGAGTGGCGGCGCAAATAATAGCGCTGAAGGTGCTGGTTCTTCTGTGACCGGCGGCGAGTTTAACAAAGCACTTGGAGCGTATTCCAGCGTCAGTGCCGGTGGAGGCAGTTCGCCAATACTTGGTAATACTGCTTTTGGGGATTTTTCCAGTGTAAGCGGTGGAGGCGGAGAGATTGTTAATGGTACTGGTCATCAGGGTAATTTTGCTATTGGGCGTGCTTCCAGCGTTAGCGGTGGAAGATTTAACCAAGCTAATGGCAATTATTCCAGCATAAGTGGCGGCTCGCATAACACCACTACTACTACTGGTTTGTATTCCAGTATCAGTGGTGGCGGAGGTGTTGATACTAGCAATAATAACGTGGGTAATACTGCGTCCGGGACATACTCCAGTATCAGTGGCGGTTCCTTAAATGAAGCACAAGGAAACCGCACCAGCATTCTCGGGGGTGACAGTAACACTGCTTTTGGGAGTGGCTCCAGCGTCAGCGCTGGCCGTTTTCATTTTGCCAATGGTAAATTTTCCAGTGTCAGCGGGGGCCAGAACAACGAATCTATTGGAGATTACTCCAGTATCACCGGCGGTATTTCCAATAAGGCCCACGGAGGTCATTCTACAATTGTTAGCGGCGATATAAATGAAACCCATGGATCACGCTCATCTGTTCTAGGGGGCGCTAGTAACGTCACCACGCATAGCGATTCGACCATTATTGGGGGTCAGGGAAAATCTAGTACTGCAAGATACTCAATAACTCCATAAGGGAAAAGGAATTCCCATTTACTTACTTAAAACATAAAAAGCACCTGCCCTCGTTAATTCGGGGGCAGGTTTTTTTTGCCGCAAACGCAGTGTTTATGCGGGGATGAAAAAAAAGTGAAAAAATAGTGGAAAATATGCATTTTTTTTGAATATAGGTCTTGCTTTTCAATTGTTCAGGGTCTATTATTACCGAGCTGATCAATTTGCCTGAAAATCTTTATCTGAAAGTTTTTTCCGGGAAAAATTTGGAAAAGGCTTTCAAATAGAGATTTCTCGCCTTTTTTCAGAAAATTCAGATTACATTTTTTATCAAGACTGCGTATTTCTATACGCTTTTTTAGTCTTTGCTCTTTGAAAATTGAATAGGTGTCAAAAGATGTTGCGGGTCTAGCAACAATTTACTTTGATTTATTCTGGATTAAATTCCAAGGTTTTATAACTGGAGAGTTTGATCCTGGCTCAGAACGAACGCTGGCGGCGTGCCTAACACATGCAAGTCGAACGAGAATTTTCCTTTCGGGGAAATAGTAAAGTGGCGCAAGGG
>Ga0114932_10003020_pt1 | contig 16992 bp, 15 predicted proteins | sample 2SBtaG_2_FD_87286 | JGI IMG/M metagenome (GOLD analysis project Ga0114932, IMG submission 87286) | Deep subsurface microbial communities from Kolumbo volcano to uncover new lineages of life (NeLLi) - 2SBTROV12_ACTIVE470 metaG | ecosystem: Environmental > Aquatic > Marine > Volcanic ... | reverse complement strand
TGTCCCGCAGAATTGGGTGTGGTGCGGGAGGGTGCGAATGTTGAAGTTTCTGCTGTCGCGACCCGCCTGGGCGAGTTTGTGTCTAACGGTTGTAACAACCCTATTGACAGTTTTCGCTACCGTATTTTTGACGGTCGAAGGTGACGTCGCGCAGGCATTGAAAGGCACTTCCAAGGCGTTTTTGGCGCACAGTGAACTTGAAGCAAAATTCGGTGCACCATCCAAGGACGAAATATTCTTTGTGCGGGCAAAGGATTTCGGCGATCCCAAGACGTTTGCCGCACTTGAAGATTTGGTGCTTGGGTTTCAGTTGGCTGACAGCACAAAAGCGGTTCTAAGCATCTTTACGCTCCCGAATACGGAGGGCGTTGGCCTGAGTTATCTTGCAGGGACAGAGATGTCCGCGCTTCCGCCTGACAAGCGGCTTGACTCGTTGCTGGAAGTATCGCCGCTTGCCCAGTTTCTCATTTCACCGGACCGAAGTGCTGTGCTGTTGACTGTCATCCAGGATCTGTCAGCGACTGCTCAGGATCGTATATTGGAATTGGAACACGAGATTGCCGCCGCCGACCCTGCTTTGACGGTTAAATTTGTCGGCCTTGCGGCGCTTCAACGGGAGATTAGCGCAGCGCTTGTCACCGACCAATTGATCATCACCCCCGCAGCAGGCTTGTTGTGCATTGCCATCGCGCTGTTTTTGTTCCGGTCTTGGCGTGCTGCCCTGGTTTGCGCAATCCCAAGCATACTTGGCCTCGGATGGACGCTGGGCGTTATCGCGGCGCTGGGGCTGCCAATCACGCCATTTATGGCAATCGTTCCCACGTTGATTATAATCCTCGGGATTGCAGATAGTGTTCATGTGTTCCACGCTGTAATGAACCATGCAAAAGAAACTGACACAAAATCGGCGGTCGCAATTGGCTTGCGTGAAACAATGCCGGCGGTGATACTGGCTGCGTTGACCACAGCGCTGGCATTCTTTTGCCTGGTGTTCGTCGGCTCGCCTACAATAACTGATTTAGCGCTTGTTGGGCCAATCGGGATGGCACTGACAACGCTTGCCGTGTTCTTTGCTATGCCGCCTGCAATATTACTTCTCTATGGGCGCAAACCGTTGGCAAAAGCACAACCTTTGAAATTTCGATCCCTGACAACCATAGCTTTGGCTCTGCTTTCCCGAAATCGGGCCGTTTCATTCTTCGCGTTTATTTCTTTTGGGGTATTATTAGTCGTTCAGACTCAAACCGTAATCGGCTACCGTCCCATGGACCATGTGCCCCGCGGAGGAGAATTCCGAAAAACGCTCGCCGATCTGAACGCCGTACTGCCAGGCAGCGACGTGAATTTTGCTATTTTGAACGCCGCTGACCCATTGCCAGGGGCATCCGTTGAAGACCACGAGATGCTCTCGCGGGCGGGCAAGGCGTTGTATGGCACCGAAGCGGGTATTTACTATTCACAAGATGAAGGCAGGACCGATAGCGCCATTTACAGGCGGTTTGAAAGTGAGGATGGCAGCGTCTTTGCGCTACCGGTGATCAGGCCGCTAGACAGGACTTGGGTAGAAGTGCTTGCCACTGCCGAACAAATGCGCGATGCGCTGCTTGAGGTCGGGATCGATGATGCAAGGATTGCGGGTTATTCGCTGATGTCCAGCGTCGAGCTGCCCATCGTCGTACGAGAACTGCGCGTTGCCTTTTACGTCGCTGTGACGCTGGTTACGGTGTTGGCGGCTGTGCTACTTCGGTCTATCCGAATTTCGCTTCTGTCTCTTGTCCCAAATCTTATTCCAATACTTGGTGTTGAGGCTTGGCTGGTTCTGACCGATCGACCTCTAACCGTCACCGGTGCCCTTGCATTTACGATCGCTTTTGGCATCGCTGTGGACGACACGATTCATTTGCTAAACCGTCTGCGGCTCGAGCGCAAAAGGGGTGCCCCTATTGACCGCAAGGCAATCGAGCTTGCGCTGCGTGCGGTTACAGCCCCGATCATGATCACCAGTCTGGTATTACTGGCCGGTTTTACAGTGACGGCGTTCAGCCAATTGCCCAGCGTTTCAGTTTTTGGACAACTTACCGCTGCTGCCATGGCTTTGGCGCTGATCGCGGATATCTTTCTTTTTCCAAGTCTCCTTTGTTGGGGCGGAATTGGAGCGCCAACAAAATGATTCGTATACTTGCGCTCGCCATTTTTATAGTTCCGAGCGTGTCGCGGGCCGATTTTGCACTTTCCGATATGATCGGCGCTTGGGCCGGTACGGGCGTTTATTCCGAAGCGCTGTCGCAAGCCAAGATGAAATGCAAGCTGACTATGCTGGGCGATGCCAAGAAGGTGACGATGTCCGGACGCTGCGGCTCCACCTTGGGTGCGGGGAATGTGGTGCTGGACTTCGTCAGGCAAGAAGACGGTCAGATCGTTGTTCACGCTGGTGGTGACGCGCTGCAACCGGCATCTGAAATTGGCGAATTAGTCGGGCGATTCACGGACGATCAGCTAATTGTAACCGGTGCCGCTGGACACGAAAGTGTCAAAATGCAACTCATACTCGATGCAGATGGATCGATATTTTTTGCAACAGAGCGGAAATGGTTGACCGGCAAAAGCAGTTCAGAAATCACGCTGGTTCGACGCTAGTTACAGCGGTCGGTATGCGGCGGAATATCATGAGCAATATCGACTGGAGTAAATAATTGACTGACAATTCCGATGACGAGATTGGTAGCGCGCTGGAACAGCCATTCAGCCATCTACAATGGTACCTCAACAAGGCTAAAAACACTGTCTACCTTGCCGCCGAAAGCAGTAAACCAATAAGCAAAGAAGACTTTCATCAGATTGTCATCTTGATCAGGAAACTGGCTCCACAGTTGAACTGTAAAGCAGACAAAAGAGGCAAGCGCCACGTGGTGGTGGAATCCGATCAGAAGACAATTTGCAAGTATGAATCGACGGACGATTTGTATGAATCTTTGGCGGATTTCATTGACGATAATCTGTCAATCTATTCCGACCCGGATTTACCTAATTTCCGGGCGGCGTGTTTCAATCTCGCTGAACCTAAGGACGACGCTTTGCAGTCTATTTATGTTTGTTGTTCCTCTCACGCTTTGATGGAGGGGTCAGAAAGCGCACGCATATTGCGCACAAGGCAAACTGTTTATCACGCCGGCCGGTTGTCAGCTGGGCTGGGATTTTTAACGAAACTCTCTATCGCATTTGCAGGTTTGATCCTTGCTCCATTTCATCTTGCCGCCTCTCGTTTTAACTGGAAAGGCGCAACTGAAGGCAAATGGGTTGTTGTCGATCTTGATCGAAAAAGTGTTAAAAAATTGGCGCGGCAGTTTGGTGTCCGCCAGCGTAGCATTCTTTTTTCGCTACCACTTTTTGGGCTTCACCTGGTAAAATCCCTGCCCAATCGGACCAACAAAAAGACGCAACTTGTAAGTTACGCAACGCATCCTGACACCAAAACCACCTTGGAAGACACGGCACTTAATCTGCGAATGCAGGTGGGACGGATTCCCACCGCCGAAACCTATTCGGCGCATTTGCAGGAAATCGACAAAGTACTAAGCAAGGAAGATACAACAGAAGTTTACAGTCAGGCATTCTATAACTCCATTCTGGGAATTCATCGAGTTTTGGAACCCATCTTTCCGTTTTTGTACGGCCAACGCTTCTTTACTTACGTCCCATATGATTTTGTGTTGTCGCTTTTGCCGCCGCACGTAACCGGCGGGGTGTTTCGCAAGTTTTTTGACAGGTCAGTTTTTTGCGGCGCGTACACGCCGGGCGTAAATACGTGCGTGTTCGTGCCCTACCGAAATGGAGTTAGCCTAAACTTGTATGTCGATCCGCAGATGCTTGAAAATATAGACGCGTTTTGTGCGTTTCTCAGCGATCTCGGCATCAATTGCCGTCGCGTTGTATAAGCCTAAGAATCAAATTGGCTTATGTTTGCGTGCTGTCAGTCGTGCCAGGATCGGCTTACTTGGTCGCAGCGTGCCATGAAAATCCAGCTCGACCGGCGCATCGCTTTCCAGCGTCCAGTCAAAAGCCTGCGCGATCATCGATATTGCGGTCGACATCTCAACCATCGCAAAGTGTTTTCCAAGGCAAACGCGAGGCCCCGCACCGAATGTTGCAAAAGCACCCCTGTTCAAAAGCTGTCTTGCCATTGGCCGTTCGACTGATGGCGAAAATTTATCTTCTGCCGGCCAGTATTCTTTGTCCCGCTGAGCAATGAACGGGCAGATGATAAGCATACTGTTGGTCCGGATTTCGTATCCGTCAATTTGGCAGTCTGAATTTGCTTGCCGGGCCATCATGGCCACAGGAGGAAATAGCCGCAACGCCTCGTTCACAACCTCTGTTGCAAATGGCAGGTCATTAATCATTGAATTTCGGTTATCTGGCTTTTGCAGAGTATCGGCCTCGGAACGCAGATCTTTCAGAACATTGGGATACCGAGGCAATAAGTACATCAAAAACGTCATCGTCCGCGCGGTGGTCTCAAATCCCGCGAAATATAAACTGATAATCTCGTCACGAAGCTGTTTGCGATCATTGCCTTTAAGAGCGGTGAAGATCTTTGCGTTCATATTGCTTGCGTCGGGTTGCGCTTTGGACTGGTCTATCAGAAGATCAATGAAGCTATCGATTTTTTGGAGGGAATGTTTGAACTTTCGATTGTTTGATGTCGGGATAATCAATGGCGCGCTTAACGGGTCAGAAGTTATGTCAGCGACAAATGCAAATGCAAATTCAAACGCGTCCACGATGTCGTCGTGTCCGGTTGTCAGATCAACACCAAAGGCCGCGCGAGAGATGACCCGCATTGTGAGGCGAGTCATTGTGTGGCCGATGTCCACCGGCGCACCTTCAGAAGCGAGAAAATTGATTTCTTCCAGACCGGCCGCAACCGCGTCATATATTGATCTGGAATAAGCATCGATGGCGGTGGGCGCAAACAACGGATTCAAACGATGTCTTTGCGTTGCCCAGTGATCTTTGTCGGTTGTAATTAACCCCTCGCCCAGCAGTTTTTTTAACCCCGCATACCCAAGGCCCTTGCGCATATTCCGGTTCTGGGTGACTAAAACCTCGTAAATTGCTTTTGGGGAAGCAAATGCCCAGATATCCATTGGCCCCAATCCAAGCTTGATCGTGTCGCCGTACTTTGCATGGGCGCCGCACCAAAATGTCAGCGGATCCGTGCCACGCATACCGATAATACTGCTGACGACAGAAAATCCCCTCGGCCCTGGCGCTTGCTTCGCGGTCAATTCTATCTCTCGTTTTGATAAAAAGTTCGGTACGAACCGAACAGTGTTTGCCCGAATTGTTCTTTCTAATCAAGGCATATGGAACACGATCGCGAGGATAGTCACCGCATATTGGCCTCGCCGCAACGATACTAGAGCCGCGTCCTTTTTATCTGAATCAGCGGAGCGGCTCTATCCTTTTGATCTTGCGCGCAATTTATTCCGAAAACCGGTGCCCATTTTTCGGATTGCGCTTTAGGAAGTTTTTAACCCGCGGCAGCAAGCGATCGGAATGAAATTACCAATTGCGCCTTCCGGGCAATAGCTCCACTTTCGCACAGGAGCCAGCTTATTCATAAGACAAGCCCTTCACCCTTATTCATAATCTCCCGGTTTCTTTCGGATACGGTAGCCCGTCGTTTTATTGGCCACAGCGTGAATTGTTGCACAGCTAAACCAAAAATGGTGCTTTTGATAAACCAAGAATGGTGCATTTGATCCCTACAGCATATGACTTACGCAAGAACAGGTTATGCGTCGCATGGATGTCAGAGCGCTCAATTCAGTGCTTGAAGAGATTGAAACCAGAATGAAACTGAAATATGGAGTTACGCTCGTTTGAGACAACCGATATATTAAAAGTGGGGCAAAATGATTGGAGGCACAGTAAAGCGTCGCGAAAGAATATCGGACCGGCTGTATGGTGATTTGCGGAACGGAATATTGTCAGGTGATTTTCCGCCCAAAAGTTTCTTGCCAACCGAAGCCAGTTTGGCCCTTGATTACGGGGTATCCAGAACAACCGTGCGGGTGGCGCTTGATCAACTTAAGAATGAAGGGTTTGTGAACTCTAGACAGGGGTCAGGAACAATTGTTGCCAACTTGGTTGCGGTAAAAATAGAATCCGTGGAGTCAGCCGAAAATCTGGCGGAACTTGAAAAGTGCTACGAATGCCGAATCATTTTTGAACCGGAAATTGCTGCTATTGCTGCTAAGCGAAGAACCGGTAGCGATATAGTTTATTTTAAGAATCATCTGAACGCCCTTGAAAAACTTCTTGAAACGAAAAGCGTTCACACTGCCGAAGACACCAGTTTTCATCTTTATCTGGCGACCCTCTCGGGCAACAATTTTCTGGAGTCGATCATGAATTCGCTCCGGCCGTATATTTTGTTTGGAATGAATCTGATCAAGGTTCTGCCAACAGTCGAACGGGAAATTCATGTAATGGAATCGCTGCTTGAACACCGGCGGATCGTTGGTGCTTTGATCAACGGTGACAGCGCGCAGGCAAGAATTTTTATGCTTCAGCATCTGGAAATTACGCACCGGCGTATTTTCAAGTGATGCAGATCGCGCCATAGGCCCACAGAATCATGACCAAAATCAGGTAAACAACAAGCTTTTGCCCGATTTGCCAACCCGTGTGTCACCCGAGTGGAATGCCATTTGTTTTGAGAAACAAATTGGTTTTTATTTGTCTGTTTGCTAGGATAAGTTGCGATTTCGCAAAATAATAAGATTAGGGAGATGAAATATGTCAGATAAACTGAATCGTAGAAAATTCCTTCGGGGAGGTGCCGTAGCTGCTGCCGGTGCCGGAGCTTTGGCCGCGCCGTCAATCGCGCAGGCTCAACCTGTCATTTTGAAAATGCAAGCGGCCTGGGGCGGCGGCATATTTCTTGAAGACGCCAAGCACTATGTGGACCGGGTAAATGCCATGGCTGGCGGCGCCCTGCAGATTGATCTGTTGTCCGTTGGTGCTGTGGTAAAAACCAGCCAGATGCAGGACGCGGTTCACCGCGGTGTATTGGACGCTGCCCACTATGTGCCGGCTTATTGGTATTCCAAATCCAAAGCTGCCTCGTTGTTTGGCACCGGCCCGTGTTTTGGCTGGTCATCCCAGGAAGTTCTAGGTTGGGTTCACTATGGTGGTGGACAGGAACTGTTCGAAGAACTGATGGACAAACTGCAACTGAATGTTGTGTCCTTCTTCAACAGCCCGATGCCGGCCCAGCCACTTGGTTGGTTCAAAGAAGAGATCAAAGACAGCTCGCAGATGAAAGGTCTTAAGTACCGGACCGTTGGTCTGGCCGCCGACGTGCTGCTTGAAATGGGCATGTCAGTTGTTCAGTTACCCGGTGGCGAAATTCAACCGGCGATGAAATCCGGTTTGATTGACGCAGCTGAGTTTAACAATCCGACGTCTGACCGTGACTTTGGTATGCAGGATGTGTCTAAACACTATCACTTGGCCTCTTTCCACCAATCTCAGGAATTCTTTGAGGTTACGTTCAATAAGGATAAGTTCAACGCTCTACCGGATGAACTGCAGGCCATTCTGAAATATGCTTCAGAAGCTGAAAACGCCAATTTCTACTGGTACAGCACCAAGCGTTATGCAGAAGATCTTGTCACTCTGCGGGACGAGCAAGGCGTAAACGTTTACCGGACACCGGATTCGGTTATGTCGGATCAGCTTAATGCCTGGGATGTGGTGCTGGAACGGCTTGAAGCGGATGATCCGTTCTTTGCAAAGGTTATCAAATCGCAGAAAGCCTATGCAAAAGATGTGATGAACTATCTGAACCTGAACGCGCCTGATTACAAACTGGCCTATAACCACTACTTCGGCTAGGTTAGGCACAATCACCAATCAATTACCGGGGGCCGCTGAAAGGCCCCCGGCGTCTATGCTGCGGTGATTTTGGGGGCAGTCTTGGAAAAATTCGTTCGCTCAGTTGAAAGTCTCAGCGTCTGGGTCGGTCGGGCCTTTGGCTGGTGCATCCTCATTCTGACCTTTTCGGTCTCTTACGAAGTATTTGTGCGCTATGTGTTGAATGCGCCCACGGTTTGGGTGTTTGACATGATGGTTCAGATGTATGGCGCAATATTCCTGATGGCAGGTTCATATGCGCTGGCCCAAGACTCCCATGTGCGCGGAGACGTGTTGTACCGGTTGTTTTCGGTTCGGTGGCAGGCGCGGCTGGATTTCGTTCTTTATCTGTTGTTCTTCTTTCCGGGCATGCTGGCGTTATTCTGGTACGGCTGGGAAATTGCATCCGACAGCTGGCGTTATAAGGAAGTAAGCTGGAACAGCCCGGCGCGGATCCAGATATATTATTTCAAAACGCTGATCCCGCTGGCCGGTGGCCTGTTGATGCTGCAAGGCCTCGCCGAGCTTGTCCGATGCTGGCACGCCATGAAAACCGGCGTGTGGATGGAACGCCTTGAAGATGTAAAAGACACTGAAGAAATGTTGTTGCATCAACCCGAACACCCAAAAGAGGGCCAGCCAGGCGGCTGATTTTCCAAACGAAAGACTAAGAATATTATGACAGACCCTCAAGTCGCCATTCTTATGCTGTTCCTGTTTATCGGGCTGGTGATGCTTGGATTTCCGATTGCTTTTACGCTTTTGGCTATGGGCGTCGGATTTGGCTATTATGCCTATTTTCCCGTTGGTATTGACTCGGTTTCGGATATTTTCAGCAATAATATTTTTTATTTGCTGAACCAGAATACCTATTCAGTGATGGAAAACGATACTTTGGTGGCGATTCCGCTGTTTCTGTTCATGGGTTATGTGGTGGCGCGTGCCAACATCGTTGACCGCCTGTTTTTTTCGCTGCAGATGGCCGCGCATAATTTGCCCGGTTCAATGGCGATTGCGGCCCTGATCACCTGTGCGGTGTTTTCAACCGCAACCGGGATCGTGGGTGCGGTTGTGACGCTGATGGGGCTGCTGGCCTACCCGGCGATGGCCAACGCCAATTACGACAAAAGTTTTGCCTCTGGGGTGATTTGCGCCGGGGGGACATTGGGCATTCTGATCCCGCCCTCGATCATGCTGATCGTTTATGCGGCAATTGCCGAGTTGTCACCGCTGCGGCTGTATGCGGCGGCGGTGTTTCCCGGCCTGATACTGGCGGGGTTTTACATTGTTTATGTGCTTATTCGGGTTTATTTGAATCCGTCCATTGCGCCAAAACCAAAACTGGAAGATGTGCCGCCGGTTTCAAAAATATATCTGGATCTGCTGGTTTCTTTCGTGCCGCTGACGGTTCTTATCGCCTTGGTTTTGGGATCAATTCTGGGCGGCCTTGCCACACCGGCCGAAGCTGCCGCCATGGGTGCTTTTGGGGCGTTGATTTTGGCGGTGCTGTATCGCTCGTTGACATGGCAAAAGATGAAAGAAAGCGTATTTCTGACGGCAAAGGCCACGGCGATGGTGTGCTGGCTGTTTGTGGGTTCGTGGACATTTGCGTCGGTGTTTTCCATCCTTGGCGGTCATACGGTGATCGAGCACTGGGTGTTGGGAATGAACCTTGAACCCTGGCAGTTTCTGGTCTTGGCGCAGCTGATTATTTTCTTCCTGGGTTGGCCGCTGGAATGGTCTGAAATCCTGATCATCTTTGTCCCCATATTCCTGCCTTTGTTGGGAATATTCGATGTAAACCCATATTTCTTTGCGATGCTTGTGGCCCTGAACCTGCAAACTTCGTTTTTGACACCACCTATGGCGATGTCGGCCTATTACCTAAAAGGCGTTCTGAAAAAACGGATAGAGTTGATTGATATTTTCAAGGGCATCCTGCCTTATCTGGGGATTGTGATTGCCAGCATGGTGCTGATGTATCAGTTCCCGGCGATTGCGCTGTGGTTCCCGGACTATCTGTTTGGCGAGTACATCCCGTGAATTGGCTTAAAATGGGACAATCATATGCCTAACGCGCTTTCGGCAAATGAGGCGGTGCGGAAAATAAAAGAAGGCTCGCTGAGTTCTGTTAAACTGGTCAAGGCCTGTCTTGCCCGCATTGAGGAAACCGACGGCCAGCTAAAGGCTTGGGTGCATCTTGATCCAGCGCATGCTTTGAAACAAGCCGAAGAACTGGACCAGATTCGCCGCGCCGGTCGCCCGGTCGGGCCGCTGCACGGCGTTCCGGTGGGCATTAAGGACATCATCGACACGAATGATTTCGCAACGGAGCGCGGCACGAAAATTTATTCCGGCCGCCGGCCTGAAAAAGATGCGGCATTGGTGGAGCGCCTGCGTGAAGCGGGCGCGGTTATTCTGGGAAAAACCGCAACCACAGAGTTTGCGTTCATGCACCCCACTGACACCCGCAACCCGCACAACCCGGATTATTCCCCCGGTGGTTCGTCAAGTGGATCAGCAGCGGCGGTAGCGGGTTTTCACGTGCCTTTGGCCATTGGCACCCAGACAAACGGTTCGGTCATTCGTCCGGCGTCGTTTTGCGGCACCTATGGTTTCAAGCCAACCCGCGGCGTGATTTCGCGCCGGGGTGTGTTGAAGACTTCAGAGAGCTTGGATCAGGTCGGCGTTTTTGCCCGCACTTTGGAGGATGTGGCCTTGTTGGCTGACGTGATTGGCGGTTTTGATGCCTCAGACGCGGCCAGCTACTCAAGGCCGAGGCCAAATATGTTGGTGGGCAGTCAGGCTGCGGTTCCGGTCGCGCCGGAACTGGTATGGTTTGATCTGCCATTCAATGATCGGCTGACCGGTGACGCGTTGGAGGGACTTGAAGAAGTAATTAATGCGCTGGGCGCGCGGGTTGAAAAAATTCCAGTGTCGGACAACATGATCGGACTGGTGGACATCCAAAACACCATCCAGTCCTACGAGCTGTGTCAACATCTGGACAAACAGTTCAAAACCCATTGGGATTTGCTGAGTGAAACGCTGCAATCCGCCGTTCAGCGCGGGCGCAAGATAAGCAAGTCACAGTATAATGAGGCCATCGAAATCATGGCCTCCGGTGTTGAATATTTTGAATTGTTCTTCAAAGATTACGACGCCGTCATCGCGCCAAGTGCCGCAGGCGAAGCGCCAAAATTTGCAGACGGCACCGGTGATCCGATATTTTGCTCAATCTGGACGTTGTGTGGTCTGGCAACCGTCAACTTACCGCTGTTGGTGGGTGAAAATGGCCTACCGGTAGGGGTTCAGCTGATTGGCACTGCCGAGGAAGACGACCGCCTGCTGCGAACGGCAAATTGGCTGTTGCAGGAACTGCAATGAGGTGTAACCTGAAAAGAGGAGGAATAGATCATGATTTCTGATCCGGTCAAAATGATTGCCGGTCTTATCGCCACGTCATTGCTTGTCATTTTTATTGTCGGGCTTGCCTACAGTATTTCAACCGGGTTTGCCGGTTTTTGGGGCGGACTGCCGTTCTGGGTGATCATCACCTTTGTGTTGTCGCTGGCAATCTATGACTATTGGGACGAGTGTCTGCGAAAGAAATAGGAAAATGACCAACCGGCCCGTCGTTTGGATCACGCGCAAACTGAGCCAAGCGACGCTGGACAGGGCGGCGCGATCTTATGATCTGGTTGTGAATTCCGCCGATGGATTGCACAGCGCGGACGACATCATCAAGATGAGCGCCTGTGTGGACGCCATTGTGCCCTGTCATTCCGAAGTGTTTTCGGCTGAAGTTGTAAGCCAACTGGACCCGCGCCTTAAAATCATCGCCAACCACTCTGTCGGGGTGGATCACTGCGATCTGCCCGCCCTGCGAACGCGCGGCATTGTTGTGACAAATACGCCGGATGTGCTGTCAGACGCCACTGCCGAAATTGCCATGTTGCTGATGCTGGGTGCCGCACGACGGGCCGTTGAAGGTGACAGGATCGTGCGGTCCGGCAACTGGGATTTCTGGAGCCCGTCGTTCATGGTTGGCAAACAGGTCAGCGGGCAGACCCTTGGCATCATTGGCATGGGCCGGGTGGGGCAAGTGATGGCAAAACGGGCGGCTGGGTTTGATATGCAGGTGCATTATTTCAATCGCAAACGGCTGCCAGCGGAATTAGAGCAGGGCGCTGTTTATCACGATACCATCGAAGACCTGTTGCCGGTTGCGACATTTCTGTCGCTGCATTGTCCGGCCACACCTGAAACAACCGGTCTGATGAACAACAAGCGGTTTGATCTTCTGCCTGACGGTGCGGTGTTCGTGAATACCGCGCGGGGTGCTTTGGTAGACGAAAGTGCGCTGCTGGCTGCACTGGACAGCGGCAAAGTGGCAGCGGCCGGTCTTGACTGTTTTGTTACAGACCCCGGCGGCAATCCGGCGTTTGCAAATTACGACAACGTTTTCATGCTGCCCCATATCGGCAGCGCCACCCGTGAAACCCGGGATGCAATGGGGTTTCGGGCGTTGGACAATCTGGATATGTTCTTTGCCGGGAAAACACCCAAAGACAGTCTTTAGATTTCAGGCTGAACTGCCGGTCACAGAATTTTTACCGGGACAATCCCCATGAGAGCGACTTTTCCGTGATAATAATTCACAGACCGAAGGATTCAATTTGGAGCGGCGATGAGACATCCTGTATTAGCTTTGTCCGCCTTCGCATTGTCCATGGCGCTTGCCCGTGAAGGTGCGGCGCAGAACTTTGACCAAGGGATGCGGGCCGCTGAAAGTGGTGATTTTGCCACCGCCATTCGCGAGTGGCGCCCGCTTGCCACGCAGGGTCACGCAAAAGCCCAGACATCGCTTGGCTATATGTACGAAAATGGTTTCGGCGTGCAGCAGGACCATTCAGAAGCGGCGCACTGGTACGGCAAGGCCGCAGAGCAGGGGTATGCCAACGCCCAGTTCAATCTGGCGTTCCTTTATGACGTTGGGCGGGGTGTGGGACTGGACGACCTGGCGGCGGCACATTGGTACCAGGAAGCCGGCAATCAGGGCCATGTTTCAGCCCAATACAACCTTGGGCTTATGTATAAAAGCGGCGAGGGCGTGGCGCAGTCTGACGTCAACGCAGTGCGCTGGCTTGGTTTGGCGGCGGTGCAGGGCCATGCTGCCGCCCAGGCGACTTTGGGGTTCATGTATGATCGGGGCAGGGGCGTCGTGCAGGATTATGCAGAGGCGTTGATGTGGTACCGACTGGCCGCAGAACGCGGCCTTGGTTCAGCGCAATTATATCTGGGCGATGTCTACGCCATTGGGTTGGGCGTGTCACAAAGCAATTTATTGGCGTACATGTGGTACGACGTATCTGTTGCAAACGGAAATTTTAACAGTATCGGCGGGCGGGAAAGAGTTGCCGACCGAATGACCCCGGGTGAAATATCTGAGGCGAAAGCTCTGGCCCGCACCTGTAAAGAAACGAATTACGAAAACTGCGGGTGACCTGACAGGCTCAGAATATTCCACAATAACCCCTGCTATCGGGGAAATGGTTTCGAAGCTTACGCAGTTATTGATGAAGCCAATTTTTATTGTTTTGTATCAGAGGTTTAGAATTTCCTTATTCCCCCGCCTAAGGGACAGGCCGGAGGTTCGATTCCTCTTGGGGTCGCCAAAAGGCAATTTGAAAAACCAGCCCATACTGCACGTGGTGGTTTTGAGACCATACGACCACTTGCTGCGCCGCGCCCAAGGTGACGCGAATTGCGGAAAGCGAATTTTCGCAGCATGCACAGGTATTCCGGTTAGGAAGTGCCGCTATTTTTGTATTACCGCGTTTTCCCACTCGGTCAGGAATTTCTTTCGTTTGAGCTTGTCCAGAAATGTCATGAGAGCGGGTTCAAGAGCAATCGCCGCGCTTTCGACATTGTCGTTCAATGTGTCAAGAGGTGGCAACAAATGCGTGCCTTTGGGCGCGACAGATTGCGAAGTAACCAAGTGGCGAATAAAGGCCTCGGCAACAGCAGGATTAGATGACCGCCTGGAAACAAATGCTGTCCGCATCATCGTTGTCGGAAAGTCTGATGGCAGAACAATCTCAAGCGCGTTTTGGCTTTGCCCGCGCGCAGCGGCGTAGCTGCCCAGAACGTTGTAAGCAACGACCAGCGTCCCGTTCGCAAGGTCATCAATCATGTCACCCGAACAGCAGTAAAGGCGGACATCCAAAGCGCCCATAACCTCGGTTAATCGCCAAAAGGTTTCAGAAGCGCGTGCATCCTGTGTTGCAAACAGATACCCAAGGCCTGACTTTCTGACATCATACGTACCGATACGTCCGCGAAATACTTCCGGGCGCGCACGCAGGGCTTCAATCAGCTCTTGCCTGGTTCGCGGGATGGAATGCCCGGTAAATGCCGCGCGGTTAAACACAATCGCGGCAGGCTCCGCGGTAAAGGCAAAGAGACTTTGCCGCCACTGCGCCCAAGATGGATGGGACACATCTTCAAGACGAAGCGCAAAGCCGTCGTTCGTCAATTTTAACTGCAGGTCCATGGCGCTGGATACGGCGATATCAAAGTCACCGGGTTTTGCCCTTATTTGGCGATCAATATCTGCTGTACTTGTAACAAGGTATTCCACCGTAATATCTTTGTTCGCCGCTACAAAATCCTCGATAAACGGCGCAAACAGTGCGGTATCGGTACTGGAGATAACCCGAAGAACTGTTCCAGAAGCATTTGCATTGAAAACCTGTCGATCTTCCCAATCTTGGGCCAAGCTTGCGCAGGGCCAAAGTAATATTGTTAAAGCGAAAAGATAACGCACGATCCGCCCCCTTTTCTGTTGGTCAACGTCAGGCCGCCGCCGTGGGCAAGTGCCACATCTTTTGCGATCGTAAGCCCCAGTCCGGAACCGATGGTTTTGTCAGCATTTTTGCCGCGCTCAAAACGGTTTGTCAGGGTGTCAAAGTTGCCGCCGCCAAATCCCGGCCCCCGGTCACAAATCTCAACTTTCACTCCTGGTTGCGACGTCACAGAAATCTCTATCAACGACTCTGGGTTGGAATATTTCAAAGCGTTATCGATCAGGTTGCGAACTGCGTTTTGGACAAGAATTGGGTCGCCCGCACAAAAAACCGCTTCTTCGCTTGTAAGACGGATTTCAAGGTGCTTCATCTCGGCGACCGGAGTTAGTCTTGTGACCAAATCCTCGACCAGTTCCCGAAGATCAAAGTCCTGCTTTTCCAATCTATCAGCGCGAAAGGTAATCATGGCGTGATCAAGTAACTGTCCGGCCGCGCGCGAACTTTCGTCAATCGCGCGAACCATCGCGCGCATGGCGTCCCGGTTTTCTTCTTTTTCAACGCGGTGCAAAGTTGCTTCGGCATAGGAACGGACCGTCGCCAGGGGCGTTCGAACCCGGTGCGCCGCTTCAGCAATAAAATCCTCGGATTGGGCAAGCGATGTCTCCAACCGCGCCATCAATGAATTTAGCGACGAAACCAACGGCAGCATCTCGGTTGGCACAGGTTTTTCAAACGGTCTTAGGTCCTGGGGCCCGCGGCGTGTTACCGAGGTGGTTAATCGTTTCAATTGACCGATTGTTGATGTTGTCGCCAGAAACGAAAGCACGGCGGCGAGACCGAAAAATCCCAATCCAAGCATCGCCGCATTCGATGAAATTTGTGCCAAAGTTTGTGAAAGCGCACTTTGTGTTTGGGCCAACACGACTTGGAGGTGAATGCGCTTGTCAGCGCCAATCAGCGTGCGTGTCGCCGCAACGGTTCGTACAAATTCGTCTTGAAATTCGATTGTTTGAAAAGAGTTTTGTCGGTCGTTGGAATTTTGGGGCGTAGCAAGGCCCTCGTATCCGGTTAAGAGTTCGTCGTTTTCGTACAATGCATAAAAAACCCGATCGTCCGCCGGCGTGCTTAGCATTGAGAACGCAGCGTATGGAATGTCGATTTGAACCTCGCCATCGCGAATGGATGCGGCGTCAAGAATAGCTGTTGCGGAAGCGTTAAGAATGTTGTCCTGACTTTGTTGTGCAACTTGTGCGGCATAGTTGCGTACGATGAAAAACACCAAAAGTGCCAGAATCGCAGCACCGCCAATGAGAGTTAACGCAAGACGATTTCTAAGCGATCCCGACGGTGCCAGATTTTCAGACATGATCCAACCGATAGCCCAACCCGCGCAGGGTAGTGATACTCAAATCCGACGTGTCCAAGTGTTTGCGCAATCTCCCGATGTACACTTCTATCGCGTTTTCAGACTGATCGTCGTCGTATGAAAACAGCCTGTCGGCCAGCTTCTGTTTTGAAAATATCTGGCCCGGTGCATTGATCAAAACTTCAAGCAACCGCAATTCGCGGTTTCGCAGATTCAAGACCTCATTTTGAACGGTTAAATGACCCGAAACCGGGTCAAAGGTAACCCCGCCCAGTTCAAAAATTGTTGTCGATTTGCCGGATTTCCGACGCAGAACCGCACGACAACGCGCGTCCAGCTCTGCGTGATCAAATGGCTTGGTCACGTAATCATCGGCACCCAAATCCAACGAACCGATTCGGTCAGAAACCTGACTGCGGGCGGTCAAAACGATAACCGGTGTATCCAGCTTTCCGGCGCGATGTTGCTTTAGGAACGTTCGACCGTCGCCGTCAGGAAGCATGATATCCAAAAGAATCAGATCGTACTCGCCTGTTTGCGCGAAGGCGCGCGCATCCTCTAAATTCGCTGCGTGATCAATGACATGGCCATCCTGATGCATGCGACTGCAGATTGCGGTAGCGAGGTCATGGTTATCTTCGACAAGAAGGAACTTCATCAGAATAATTCGCCAATTTCATCCGGTGACAGGTCGGTGTCAGGTTCGTGTGCTTTCTTTGCGTTATCTGAGCCGCAGTTGCGGGCAGTTGTCAAATGGGAGGATAAAATGATGACATTCAAGTTGGGCCGCCGTGCCTTTATTGCGGGGATCGCAGCAGTCGGTCTTTGTGGGCCTGTCTTGGCGGGCAGCCATCAGGTTTTGGACAGTATCCACTTTCTGATACCAGGTGGCGC
>Ga0114932_10003019_pt1 | contig 16994 bp, 16 predicted proteins | sample 2SBtaG_2_FD_87286 | JGI IMG/M metagenome (GOLD analysis project Ga0114932, IMG submission 87286) | Deep subsurface microbial communities from Kolumbo volcano to uncover new lineages of life (NeLLi) - 2SBTROV12_ACTIVE470 metaG | ecosystem: Environmental > Aquatic > Marine > Volcanic ... | reverse complement strand
CTTTCACGCCAAATGCGTGCCTTCAGCGTGGCCTTTTTCACGCGAAATGCGTGCCTTCAGCGTGGCCTTTTTCACGCGAAATGCGTGCCTTCGGCGTGGCATTTTTCACGCGAAATGCGTGCCTTCGGCACGACAGATGTCACTTTTGCATCGCCCTGTACCAATGACAAAATTGGTTTTTCCGCTGACCGTTTGCCATGGCGCGCAGCCGTGCGCGCTCGCCGATGCTTGCACGCTGGCCTCTTGCCCCGGTTTGATGGTGCTGCAGATGTTTTGACCCGGGCGCATGCCATCTGGTGTTTCAGCGGATGTAGACCGCGCCGTCGCGAATTTCTGTCGGGATCGGGCTTAACGCGCATCCCAAGCCTTCGCCTGCGGTTCCCACACCGTCCCGCGAACGGAAGACCGCACCATGGTTGGTGCACGCCAGATGCGCGCCATCGGCAGTATGCAATCGATCGCTTCGGTGGTTCAGCGGCAAATACTGGTGCGGACACGCATTGACATAGGCCCGTACCGCGCCGGCGGCCCACAACGCCAGCACCCCAAAACCGCCCGCGTCTATTGCCAGAACACCGGATTCCGGGACCGCGTCAAGGTCGCACAAAATGGTGCCGGGATCGGGTGCGTCCGGGAAATCCCGCCAATCCAGCGTCATGCAGCCGTATCAGGAATGACGCCGCGTTCGATCTGGTCGCGTTCGATCGATTCAAAGAGCGCCTTGAAATTGCCCTCGCCGAACCCGTCGTCACCCTTGCGCTGGATGAACTCGAAAAAGATCGGACCGATCACGGTTTTCGAGAAGATCTGCAGCAGAATGCGGGTTTCGCCGCCGTCGACCACGCCCTCGCCATCGATCAGGATGCCGTGTTTCGCCAGTTTCCCGATCGGCTCTTCATGGCCCGAAACCCGATTTTGGCTCATCTTGTAATACATGGCCGGCGGCGGCGGCATGAATTCCAGCCCGTTTTCGCCAATCGCATCTGTCGCGGCATAGATGTCGTTCGACCCGACGGCGATATGCTGAATGCCTTCGCCGTTATATTCGCGCAGGTATTCCTCGATCTGGCTGTTGTCATCGGCGCTTTCGTTGATCGGAATGCGGATACGCCCACAGGCCGACGTCAGAGCCCGCGAGGTCAACCCTGTCGCCTTGCCCTTGATGTCGAAAAACCGGATCTCCCGGAAATTGAAGATGTCCGCGTAGAACCCGAACCACTTGTCCATGTTGCCGCGTTTAACGTTGTGCGTGAGGTGGTCGAGATAGTAGAAACCAACCCCTTCAGGCTTTTCGCTTTCTGCACCCACGAATTCGTATTCGGCGGCATAGGGTGACCCCTTGGCCCCATAGGAATCGACGAAATAGATCAGGCTGCCACCGATACCGCGAATGGCGGGGACGTTCAGTACCTTGTCGTCGGCGTCATAAGGCTCGGCGCCCAGCGACACCGCGCGTTGATACGCATGATCGGCATCCACCACGCGCCAGGCCATCGATGGCGCGCAGGGGCCGTGTTCGGCAACAAATCGGGTGCCCATCGTGTCCGGCGCGGCATTCACCACATAGGTGATATCGCCCTGCTGCCACAATTCGATGGCCCGGGTCCTGTGGGTGGCGGTTTTCACATAGCCCATCCGGGCGAACAGATCCCGCAAGGCCCGGGGATCGGGATGCGAGAATTCCACGAATTCCATGCCGTCCGTGCCAGCCGGATTGTCGGCGCTGATCGTCGCGGCGGCGGCGTTATGCGGAAACGGTCCCATTGGACACCCCTTTCAGTGATCTGGTCCGCCCCATATGCACCCTACGGCACGCAAAGTGTGCGCATTCTTACGCACATTTTGGCACGATATTGCGGAATTATTTCAAATATGTTTAGATATTCGCAGGAAACAAGCACGATGATGTTGGATCGCACCGATTCTGCCCTTCTGATGGCCTTGCAGCACGATGCCCGCCTGACCGCACAGGAGCTGGGGGACATTCTGAACCTGTCTGCCAGCCAGGCGGGTCGGCGGCGGCAACGGCTGGAAGATGCCGGTCTGATCGCCGGTTTTCGCGCCCGTCTTGACCCGGTTCGGTTGGGCCTGTCGGTTCAGGCCTTCATTCAGGTGTCGATGGTGACGCATTCGCCGCAATCGGCGCGGTCGTTTCAGACCCTGATCCGCGCCCGCCCCGAGGTTGTCAGCGCCTGGACCCTGACCGGCGAGGCGGACTATCTGCTCAGGGTCTATTGCCCCGATCTCGGCGCGCTGAACGAACTGGTCCACGAAATATTCCTGCCGCACCAGGCGGTCGCCCGGGTGCAAAGCCAGATCGTGATGGATCAAACCAAACCGGACGCACCGCTGCCCATCTGATAGAAAGACCGCATGGACGATTTCCTGCTTCAGGCCACGATCTACCTTGGGGCCGCCGTCTTGGCGGTGCCGGTGGCGCGCCGGCTGGGGCTGGGTTCGGTACTGGGCTATCTGATCGCGGGGATGCTGATCGGACCAGTGATCGGGCTGGTCGGTGACGAGACCCGCGATTTGCAGACCTTTGCCGAATTCGGCGTCGTCATGATGCTGTTCGTCGTCGGGCTGGAGCTGGAACCGCGCGCGCTTTGGGACATGCGGCACCGGCTGATCGGCCTTGGAGGGTTGCAGATTCTGTTGACAACCGCCCTCATCGCCTGGGCGGCGGTGCAGCTTGGTCAGAACTTGGGTCCGGCGATTGCCGTGGGGCTGATATTCGCGCTGTCCTCGACCGCCATCGTCCTGCAGACGCTGACCGAAAAAAATCTGATGCACACGCCGGGCGGCAGGTCGAGCATTTCGGTGCTGCTGACGCAGGATATCGCCGTCATTCCGATGCTGGCGCTGCTGCCGCTTTTGGCGGTTGCGGGGGTCTCCAACCCTGAGATTGCGCATGGCGCGTCGGGTCTGTCGCTGGTCGAGGGCTTGCCGGGCTGGGGCGTTGCGATGGTGACCTTCGCCGCCGTGGCCGCCATTATCCTGGGTGGTCATTTCCTGACCTGGCCGCTGTTTCGTTTCATCGCCGGGGCCCGTTTGCGCGAAATGTTCACCGCAACGGCGTTGTTGATGGTGATCGGCATTGCCCTGTTGATGAACCTCGTCGGGCTTTCTCCGGCCCTGGGCACATTTCTGGCGGGGGTCGTGCTGGCGAATTCCGAATTCCGCCACGAACTTCAAAGCAACGTGGAACCGTTCAAGGGCCTGCTGCTTGGCCTGTTTTTCATAACCGTCGGCGCGGGGATCGATTTTGGCTTTCTGCTTGCCAATTTCGGCGTGGTGCTTGGCCTGACGCTGGGGATCATGACGATCAAGGCGCTGGTGCTGCTGGTGCTGGCGCGCTTGTTCAAGCTGCACGGGCGCGATCAGTGGCTTTTCACGCTAAGCCTCGCGCAGGCCGGTGAATTCGGGTTGGTTCTGCTTGGATTCGCCGCCGCCGCAAACGTGTTGCCGGGCGAATTATCGCGGCTTCTGCTGCTGGTGGTCGCGCTTTCGATGCTGCTGACACCGGCGCTGTTCATCCTTTACGAATTCTTGTCGGACCGTCTGGGCGAAGGCAGCCTCGGCCCGGCACCCGACCATATCGATCAGGAGGCGCCGATCATTATCGCCGGCGTCGGCCGATTCGGGCAGGTCGTCAACCGGATGGCCGGAATGAGCGGCTTGCAAACGACGGTGCTGGATACCGACATCAAAACGATCGAGTTGCAACGAAAACTGGGCATGAAGGGTTTTTTCGGTGATCCGACACGCCCCGAATTGTTGCAGGCCGCCGGCCTGATGAAGGCCGAAATGCTGGTGGTGGCGGTCGATGACTATGCCGCGGCGGTCAAGCTGGTGACGCACGCCCGTCAGGCGCGCCCCGATATTCACATTATCGCCCGCGCGCGCAACCGCTCGCATGTTTACGCGCTTTATCAGGCCGGGGCCGATCAGATCGTGCGCGAGACCTTTGACAGCTCGGTCAGGGCCGGGAAATACGTGCTGAAACAGGCGGGGATTGCGACGTTTGACGCGGAACAGGCGGCGTCGGATTTTTACGACCTCGACCGGCACGCGATCAAGGAAATGGCGGAATTGTGGGATCCCGAAGTGCCGATAGCCGAGAACCTGCGCTTTGTTGAGCGGGCGCGCGAACTGAACCCCGAACTGGCCACCTCGCTTGAGGAAATCGCGGGAGAGCCGGTTCCGCCCGCCGAAGAAGAAGAGGCCGCCGAGTAGTACCGGTCAGACCACGGCACGGCGAAACCGGGCCGCGGGCAAGGGTTGGTGGGTTCCTGCGGGGACCGTGGATGCGCGCGAAGTAGGTAGGATGGCCGCGATTGGCACGAGGTTCGCGGAAATCGGATGAAACCGGGTCTGTTTCGCACCGCGTTTGCAATGTCGCAATCGGCGCGCGCGGGCAGGCGCGACATGTGCGGCGTCGAGTCAGGATTGCGAGCCTACCCGTCGGCCACGCCCGCCTCGGCAAAGGTCGCCATGCCGGAATGGCACGCCAGCGCCCCCTTCAGCACCCCGATGGCCAACGCGGCACCCGAACCTTCGCCCAGACGAAGGCCCAGTTTCAGCAGTGGTTCCTTGTCCAGACGCGCGAGCAACTCCCGGTGCGCGGCTTCGGCGGATTGGTGCCCCGCGAGACAGTGATCCAGCGCCCCGTGCGACGTTTGCTCCAGCACCGCCGCCGCCGCCGTGCAGATGAACCCGTCCAGTAGAACCGGAATATGCGCAACCCGCGCCCGCACAATGGCCCCGGCCATCGCCGCCATCTCGCGGCCACCAAGGCAGGCCAGCACCATCAGCGGATCGTCCAGAATCTCGGCATGGCGTGCCAGCCCTTCGGTTACGGCGCGCACCTTGTTGGCAAGCCCGGCATCGTCGACCCCGGTGCCGCGCCCGACCCAGTCGGTCGCGGACCCGCCGAACAGCGCGCTGGCAATCGCCGCCGCTGCGGTGGTGTTGCCGATGCCCATTTCGCCCGCGACCAGCAGATCGCTATCGGGATCAACCGCATTCCAGCCGCGCATCAGGGCGGCGACGCAATCCGGTTCGGACATTGCCGGTCCCTGCGTGAAGTCACCCGTCGCCCGGTCCAGCTCCAGCGCGTGCACATCCAGCCTCGCGCCGAAAGCCCCGGCCAACTGGTTGATCGCAGCACCGCCGGCCTGAAAATTCAACACCATCTGTTCGGTGACTTCGGCCGGAAAGGCCGAAACCCCCTGCGCGGCCACGCCATGATTGCCCGCGAAGATCACGATTTGCGGGCGCTCGATCCGAGGTGCGGCCTGGCCACGCCACCCGGCATACCAGATGGCGATCTCTTCCAGACGCCCCAATGCACCCGGCGGTTTGGTCAGTTGCGCGTTGCGGATGGCGGCGGCGTCGCGCGATCTTGGGTCTGGCCCGGCGAATGCGCCCAGGATGGTGCGAAATTCGGCAAGGGTCGTGAAGGGGGCAGCTTGGCTCATGGACAGGATCCCGGGAATCGCGATTGCATTTCCGCCTGTTTAACGGCAATGAACCCGAGGGAAAGGCCAAACACGCAAGGAATTTGATCATGCGCGACTCAATGGACGGGGGCGCTTTCAGATCCGGCGATATGGCGGCGGCGTTCAGCCTGCTGACCCGGCTGCCGATTTCCGCCGATCATGAAGACACCACCAGCCGCACGGCGGCAGCGAGTTGGGCGTGGCCGCTGGTCGGGGCAGCACTTGGGGCGCTGGCAGCGTCTGGCGCGATCGTGGTTGGCTGGTTCGGGGCCCCGAACGAGGTTGCCGCCGTGCTCGCGCTGGCGATCCTGGTCGGGGTGACGGGCGCGATGCACGAAGATGGCCTTGCCGATTGCGCCGATGGTCTGGGCGGTGGGAAAACCCGGGAATCGCGGCTGGAAATCATGCGTGACAGCCGCATCGGCGCGTTCGGTGCGGTGGCGCTGGTGCTGGCGCTTTTGGCGCGATGGTCGGGGGTTTCGGGTCTGATCGACGCCGGATCGCTGTTCTGGCCGATGATCGCCATTGGCGCAGTATCCCGGTTGCCGATGATCGGGGTGATGTTTCTGGTACCGCCCGCGCGCGAAGACGGCCTTTCCGCCAATGTCGGTCTGCCCGAACCGGCCTCGATGGCCGGGGCACTGGGAATAAGTCTGATCCTGTGCCTGCTTGCACTGGGCTGGGGCGGTTTTCTGCTGATGTTCTGGGCGTTGCTGGCGCCCGTACCGTTGATCTGGGCGGCCAACCGCCTGATCGGCGGGCAAACCGGCGACGTTCTGGGCGGCACCCAGCAACTGGCGGAAATCGCGGCATTGTCAACAGCGCTGGCAATGTTGAGCTGAAAAGCCGCAGCGCCCCGTTGGGACGTGCGGCTTTCCCAGTGGAAACGATCACCTTGCTAAAAGATAACCGTTACTTCCGGGGCTGAGGCAAACCACCCCCGGAAATCCCTGATCACGCGGCGCGCGAAAGCAAGACGTCGTCAACCCGTTGCTGGGCGCGGATTTCGTCAACCCCGTCGACCACCGCGACTTCGCGCGTCAGCCGTTCGAGCGCCGCCTCGTAAAGCTGGCGTTCCGAATAGCTCTGTTCACGCTGGTCGTCGTTGCGATGCAGATCGCGCACCACCTCGGCAATGGAAATCAGGTCACCCGAATTGATCTTCTGTTCGTATTCCTGCGCGCGGCGTGACCACATGGCCCGCTTGACCCGCGCCCGCCCCTTGAGCGTATCCATCGCGCGACCGACGATATCGGGGCTGGAAAGCCCGCGCATGCCAACGCTGTCGGCCTTGTCGGTGGGTACGCGCAGGGTCATCTTGTCTTTTTCAAACGAAATCACGAAGAGTTCCATTTCAAATCCCGCGATTTCCTGATCTTCGATGGAAACGATTTTTCCGACCCCGTGCGAGGGGTAGACCACGTAATCATTCGGGCTGAACTGCGCATTTTTCTTGGATTTGGCCATCGGTTTTCCGGATCCTGTCATGCCGCTCGTAGCGGATTTGTCACTGCGTGAATGCCACCACCCGGCACCTTTTGTCAGGGGCCAATCGGGCAACGTCCTCTGAAATTCGTGGCCCGTATATCACAAAATCAGCAACCCTCCTAGTGCTGCATCGCAGAAACCGGAATTCTGGCATAAACACCAACGTGTTATCGGCTGAACGCAGTCGGATTTACCCGGACATTTCGTTGGAATTTGCAGGTGCAGCGAATCAGCCGCCCTCGCCCGGTTTTTCCGAAAAATATTTTTCGAGCTTGCCGGTTTCGCCATCGCGCTCGGCGGCCTCGGGCAATTCGTCTTTTTTGGTGACGATCACCGGCCACAGTTCGGAATATTTCCGGTTGAATTCGACCCATTGCTCGGCCTCGGGCTCGGTATCGGGGCGAATGGCATCCACCGGACATTCCGGTTCGCACACGCCGCAATCGATGCATTCGTCCGGGTGGATCACCAGCATGTTCTCACCTTCGTAAAAGCAGTCGACCGGGCAGACCTCGACGCAATCGGTGTGTTTGCAGGCGATGCAATTGTCGTTGACGATGTAGGTCATAACCGGAACCTTTTTGGGCGGCCAGCCGGGCCGTTGGCAATTGCTGGGCTACCTATTTTTATTTCCGCCGTCAATCAAGCGCTTTGGCCGAAACCTCCGATTTTTCGACCCGGTGTCCGGGCGCTTGGTGGATTGGTGTGTCGTTCGGCCGGTTCGCCGGTGGATTGGTTTGCTGGTGGATCGATCCATCGGTCTGCTGGTCTGCTCGTCTGCCGGGCCATCGGGCCATCGATCCACCGGTCTGCCGGTCTACAGGTCTGCTGGTCTGCTGGTCTGCTGATCTACCGGTCACCCGATCTACTGGTGTTCCGGTCTACCGGTCTACTGGTGTTCCGGTCTACCGGTCTACCGACCCACCGGGAATCCAGTCGACCGATAGACCGGTAAACCGATAATCCGGTTTTCCGGATATGTCTTGGGTCAAATGCTTGATATCACCTCATTTAATCAAAATCGACTTGCGCTGAAAATTGATGGCGTCCACGCGGAACAACCTGCCAAAAACCCACGATCCCGTCAGTCCGGGATAGGATTTGTCGGCCCGGGATCGCGCCGACGAGCGTGAAAACCGGGGCAAAACCCAAACCCGGCAATTGCGGAACCGTCTATTCCGGAAGTTTTCGCTTCAACGCGACAGCGTCGCGCCGTTCGCGTTTGGAGGGTCGACCCATTCGACCGACAGCCTCCAACCGCAAAGCGGTCGGCATCTCGGGGCTGAGGTCTCGATAAAGCGTCTGCGCCTCGATGGCAGGGCCGCGACGCGTTCCCGTGGCGATGATTTCCACGACGCGCACCCGGCGCCCCTGTGCGAAGGTCAACGCATCTCCGCCGCCCACCGCAATCGACGGCTTGTCGACACGCGTGCCGTTCACGCGGACATGGCCTTGCGAAACCGTCCTTGCGCTGAGCGTCCGCGTCTTGAAGAACCGCGCAAACCACAGCCATTTGTCCAGCCGGATTGTTGTCCGGTCGTCGCTCACGCGTGGCCTATCCCTTGTCCTTCAGGGCCAAAAGCGCGGCAAACGGGTTGTCGGGGTCGATTGGCCGGTCGGCCTTCACCGGGCGGTTCGGCGGAGCGGGCTTCTTGTCTTTGGGGCGTTTCGGTTTTCGGGGCGGGCGTTCGCGCCGCGTGGTTTCCGGGTGCTTGCGGGCGGCGGACCACGTAAAGGTATAGACCGTTTCGATTTCCGGGCCACCGCTGTCGTCCGCCGGCGCTTCGGTTTCCTCGGGTTTGCCCGCCGGTGTGCCGGGCGTCTCTGTTTCAGAGGCTTGGCGCGCCGCCTCTGCGGTTTCCTCGACGGCTTCGGTCTGCGGTGCCGCCCGCGCCGGTTTCACCTTTTCGCGTTCGGACCTTTCCGCCACATATCCCAGACCCTGCATGAGATCGGCGAATTGCTCCAGCGTCATCCCGGTGATCGACAACATGTCCGGCGTTGCCGCAAAACCGGCACGGCTGTCCTGCACCCGGGTCAAATCGGCGAGACGTTCCAGCATATCGATGCGGATCGCGCGGCTGCCCGCCAGACGATACCCCGATTTTTCGTAATACCCGTCCGACGCGCCTTCGGAGGCCGGCACCGTCACCAGACCCGGCGGCGGAGATTCCGGAAATTCGGTCAGCTTGCCCCACAGGGCCCACAGGACCAGCCGCAACCGCGTCGGTGCTGGTTTCAACAGGGCCTGCTGAAAGATCGTGTGCTGCCCGAACCGCACGCCGTGTTTGCGAAGCAACGCGCGCGCGTCCTGATCCAGGCTCTTGACGTCCGCCGCGATGCGCGCTCGCGGTAGAATGCCAAGCTCTTCGATCAGCCGGAACCCGACGCCCCGCGCGATCCCGGTGATGGTCTCGTCCTTTTGCAGGCCAATCAGAGGCTCAAAGAGCGTGGCGATCCTGCGTTCGATGAAATGGCCCAACCGCCGCCGGACCTTTTCGGCCACATCGGTACCGGCCTCGTCATCGACGAACACCTCGATGGCCGGCGTCAGGATATCTGCGCCCCGCAGCAACTTGCCGACCGCGTGCTCGCCCCACATCAGCCCGCCCTGTTCGGTGATGTCGATCTCGGTGTCGGGCGCGTTGTAGAAACGGTCGGCCCGCAGATTGTATTCCGGGCCCAGCGCCGCCTGCGCCGCCGCGCGCAGGGTCTTGGCCTCGTCCGAGGTGGCGTTCTGATCCTGATGAAAGCGAAATCCGCTCAACCGGCCGATAAACTGGCCCTCGATCTCGACCTCGCCGTCCTTGTTCACCTGCGCCACCAGCGCCTCCTTCTGTTTCAACCGCCGCATCAGCACCGATGTGCGCCGGTCGACAAATCTTTGGGTCAGACAGGCATGCAGCGCATCTGACAGGCGGTCTTCTACCGCGCGGGTCTCGCTGCGCCAATGGCTTTCGTCGCTGACCCAGTTTTTTCGCTGCGCAACATAGGTCCAGGTCCGGATCATTGCCAATCTTTTCGACAAGGCGTCGATGTCGCCGTCGGTACGGTCGATCTGTTGGATCCGCCCCACCAGCCAATCGGCGGGAACCGCCCCGGTATCCTGCAGGAACCCGAACAACCGCGCCAGCAGCGACGCATGTTCGCCGGGGGAAATGTCGCGAAAATCCGGCAGTTGGCAGACATCCCAAAGCAACCGGACATCGGTGGCATGGCTCAGCCGGTCGATGATATCAGGAAGCTCTGCCAATGTCCGGAACGCGATCAGGTCGTCGGCTTCGCGCGCGCGCGCCAGCATCGGTTCCCCGCTGGCTGCTTCAAGCGAGCCGATCAGCGCCCCGGCACTGCCAAATTCCAACCGGTCATTTCGCCAGCTCAACCGTTTGATCGGCGTGAAGCGGTGTTGCTCGATGGCTTCCACTGCCTCGGGCGGCACCGCCGGGGCTTCGCCGGTCACGCCAAAAGAGCCCGGGTTCATATAGCGCCCGGCGCGCCCGGCGATCTGGGCCAGTTCGTTGGGGGCCAGATTTCGCATCCGCCTACCGTCGAATTTCGCCAGCGCGGAAAACGCCACATGATCGATATCAAGATTCAGCCCCATCCCAATCGCATCGGTCGCCACCAGATGATCGACATCGCCGTTCTGATAAAGCTCGACCTGTGCGTTCCGGGTTCGCGGGCTGAGCGCCCCGAGAACCACCGCCGCGCCCCCCTTTTGGCGGCGCAGCAATTCGGCAATGGCATAGACGTTATCGACCGAAAATCCGACAATCGCCGAACGGGGCGGCATCCGCGAGATTTTGCGCGCGCCGGTGTAGCTGAGTTCGGAAAACCGCTCGCGCCGCTCGAACCGGACATTCGGCACCAGCGTGTTGATCATGCCCTTCATCGTGTCGCTGCCCAGAAACAGCGTCTCGTGGGTGCCGCGCGCGTTCAGCAGACGGTCGGTGAACACATGGCCACGGTCGGGATCGGCACAAAGCTGAATCTCGTCCACGGCCAGAAAATCCGGCCCGATCCCCGGCGGCATCGCCTCGACCGTCGCGACCCAGTATTTCGCGCGCGCGGGCACGATCCGTTCCTCGCCCGTGACCAGCGCCACCACCGAGGGACCCCTGATCGCCACGATCTTGTCAAAGACCTCGCGCGCCAGCAACCTGAGCGGCAAGCCGATCACGCCCGAGCCATGGCCCAGCATCCGTTCGATCGCGTAATGTGTCTTGCCGGTATTGGTCGGGCCCAGCATGGCCACGATTCGCCCGGTTTCCTGGCGCATCGCCCCCGCCCCGACCTTGGGCCCGCTAGAGCGAGGTACCGTCGGTCTTATCTTCCAGTCTTTCAATGGCCCGGTGTAAATCGGGCCGATAGGGATGTACAGCCAAAGCGCCGCGATAGGCCAGCAGTGCCTGATCGTATTGTCCCAGCGTTTCCAGAATCATCCCCAGCCCCGACATCGCGCCGAAATGGCGTGGATTGAGGGCAAGCGTGGTTTCGATATCCGCAACCGACAAGGCGTATTCCTCCATCATGAAAAACACGGTTGCCCGCGCATTCCATCCCTCGGCAAATTCCGGTGCGTGGTCGGTCAGCGCGGTCAGATGCTCGACGGCCTTGTCCAGATCACCCGCACGCATCGCCCGACGCCCGCGTTCCAGCAGCAGATCCATCGCATCCGATCCGGAATGCGACCACGCCTTCCATATCTGGTTTTCAACCGAGCGCCAGTCGCCATCGACAGGATCGTGCAACTGTGTGAACAGTTCGTCCAACTCGTCGGTCTGCGCCCACGCCGTGCGGCCGAGCGAAGAAAATGCGACCAACAGCGCAAATGCCGCAACGGCAAGGGTTATATTTTTGGTCGGAAATCGCATATCGGTTTCAATGGTAACTCAATCGACCTAAAATGCGAGTAAAACAATCGTTAAGAACCGGAGGATAACACATGAGTGATGTCATAAACGGCGCCGTCGAGGTGCTTCAGGCCAAACTGGCGGGCAATTCGATCGGTGCCACCGTCAAATTCCAGATCGAAGGCGAAGGCTCGATCATCGTCGACAGCGACGGCGTTTACGCGGGTGACGACGACGCGCAATGCACGTTGACCGCCGACGCCGATACCTTTCAGGCGATCATGGACGGCAGTCTCAACGCGACCGCCGCCTTCATGACCGGCAAATTGTCGGTGGACGGCGATATGGGCGTGGCGATGCAGCTTGGGGCGTTGCTGAGTTGATATGAAACGGGCTCCTCTTTACGCGCAACTGGCGGAATCTCCGCCGGGTGGTTCGGCGGTCTGGATCGAGGCCGAGGACGGCGTTCGGCTGCGCTTGGGCACGTGGCCCGAGGGGCACAGGGGAACTGTGCTGATTTTTCCCGGACGCACGGAGTTCGTCGAAAAATACGGCCGCACCGCAGCAGAGTTCCGCCGCCGCGGATACGCCCTGGCAGCCATCGACTGGCGCGGGCAGGGATTGTCGGACCGGCTGGCATCAAACCGCACGCTGGGCCATGTCGGCGAATTCACCGATTATCAGCGCGACGTCGACGCGATGATCGCCGAGCTTGGGCGCAAGGGGATGCCCGAACCCTATTATCTGTGCGCGCATTCCATGGGCGGCACCATCGGCCTGCGCGCCCTGCAAAACGGGCTTGGCGTCAAGCGGGCCGTATTCAGTGCCCCGCTTTGGGGTTTGACGATCGATCCGTTGTGGCGGCCGTTGTTGCAGGCGGTTGCCGCCGGCAGCAGCACCGTCGGTTTCGGCGAAGAGTTCGCACCGGGCACCGGACCGCTGAACTATCTGCAGTCGCATGAATTTGACGACAACACCCTGACATCCAGCGCCGAGACCTGGGAATATCTGGTGCGCATGGTCAACGCGCATCCCGGATTGGAAATCGGCGGCCCCAGCATTCACTGGGTCTATGAGGTGCTGAACGAAACCAGGGCACTGGCGGCGATGCCGGCGCCGGGATACCCCGTTCTGTGCCTGATCGGCAGCGACGAAAAGGTCGTCAACAAACGCGATGTTCTGGCCTATATGGAAAAATGGCCCAACGGCCATGTCGGGATCGTGTCCGGCTCGCGCCACGAAATCCTGATGGAACAACCTGAAATGCGAAAACACGCCCACGACATGATGGACCTGTTTTTCGAGGGCTGATCAGGCCGCCGGATCGCCCAGGATTTCCAGCGCCGCCCGGTGCAGTTCGCGCGAACCCGCCGCCAGGACCTGTCCGCCATCATGGGCCGGACCGCCGCGCCAGTTGGTCACCACCCCACCCGCCGCTTCAATCACCGCGATGGGCGCCTGAATGTCATAGGGCGAAAGCCCGGCCTCGACCACCAGATCAATCTGCCCGGCCGCCAGAAGCGCATAGGCATAGCAATCCATCCCGTACCGGGTCAGGCGGCACCGATCGGCCAGCCGCTGAAACACGGCCTGTTCCGCATGGGTTCCGATTTCGGGGAATGTGCTGAAAATCACCGCTTCGCCAAGGGCCGGGATCCGCCGGACCCCCAGCGCATGCACACCGCGGGCGTCCCGCAATTCGGACACGCCGAACCCGCCGATAAACCGCTCGCCGATATGGGGCTGGTCGATCATCCCGAAAATCGGCCCGGCCCCGGCATTGACCGCGATCAGAACCCCCCAGGTCGGCGTTCCGCTGATGAAGCCGCGCGTGCCGTCAATCGGGTCCAGGACCCAGGTCAGGCCGCTGCGGCTGGCGACAGGGCCGAATTCCTCGCCCAGGATGCCGTCCATGGGCCGTTTCCGTGCCAATATGTCTCGCATCGCCGATTCCGCCGCGCGATCTGAGTTGGTGACGGGATCGAACCCGGTCGCGGATTTGTTTTCGGCGCGAAGCGCAGGCTTGCGAAAATGCGCCAATGTTGCCGGTCGCGCCGCATCTGCCAGCGCATTGGCAATCGCCATCAGCTCGGCCCGCAGTTTTTTGTCGAGTTTCAACGCAAAATCCCCGCTATGACGGCACATGTCCATCGACGCGGGGATTTCATAATGCAGCCTTCAGGTCAACCAGACCGGCGGCGCCAAATTGCCCGATCAGGCGGCGTCACTCAGAACTCGGGCCAGATCAAACAGGCGGCGGCGCTGGTTTTCCGGTATCGCGTAATAGGACCGTACCAGTTCCTGCGCTTCCTTGTCGGCCAGCAGATCACCGCGGGCCATTCCGGCTTGCGGTGCTTCGGCACCGTCGCCTTCCAGCCCTTCAAAAAAGAAGCTGATCGGCACGTCCATCGCATGAGCAATATCCCAGAGCCTGGAGGCGCTGACCCGGTTCATTCCGGTTTCATATTTCTGGATTTGCTGAAATTTGATGCCCACGGCCTCGCCCAATTGCTGCTGGGTCATGCCCACCATCCAGCGGCGGTGCCGCACGCGTTTTCCAACATGTACATCTACGGGATGCTTCATAACTCTACTCCTTGGTTCCCTCATCAGTATAATAAGCAATTTTCGTGCCATTCCAGCCAGAATCGGCAAATATTTCGCCAAATTGCAACCAACAAGGCATATACCATTGATATTTAACGAATTTAATTCCGACCAGCCAAATCGACAGTTTCAATAATAGGTGGACTGGTTCATTTGTGGTTTCGCTTTTAAGATGTTTGGCATATTGCACTGCAAATTGCAAAACATCTTCAGGTTTATTCTCCCATTTTGCGAATCGCGCGCTTTCGCTCGTGCGGATCAAGATGCCGCTTCCGCAGCCGGATCGCTTTGGGCGTGACCTCGACAAGCTCGTCGTCGTTGATATACGCGATTGCCTCCTCCAGCGAAAACCGCACTGGCGTGGTCAGGCGCACCGCCTCGTCGGTGCCGCTGGCGCGCACGTTGGTCAGCTTCTTGCCCTTCAGCGGATTGACCTCCAGATCGTTGCCCCGCGAATGCTCGCCGATGATCATGCCCTGATAGACCTGCACCTGCGCGCCGATGAACATGCGCCCGCGATCTTCGAGATTGAACAGGGCGTAGGCCACCGAAACCCCGCCCTCCATCGAGATCAGCACCCCGGCCCGTCGTCCGGGCACCGCGCCCTTGAAATCCGCCCATTCGTGAAACACGCGGTTCAGAACCCCGGTGCCGCGCGTGTCGGTCAGAAACTCGCCGTGATAGCCGATCAGACCGCGCGACGGCACATGGGCGATGATCCGGGTCTTGCCAACGCCGGCGGGCCGCATCTCGGCCAATTCGCCCTTGCGGATCGCCAGTTTCTCGATCACCACGCCGGAATATTCGTCGTCAACGTCGATGGTGACCTCTTCGATCGGCTCCAGCTTTTGGCCGTCGCGTTCCTGAAACAGGACCTGCGGACGCGATATCGACAGCTCGAACCCCTCGCGGCGCATGTTTTCGATCAACACACCCATCTGCAACTCGCCGCGCCCCGCCACTTCGAACGCCTCGCCGCCGGGCGTGTCCGTGACCTTGATCGCGACGTTTGACTCCGCCTCGCGCATCAGACGCGCCCGGATCACCCGGCTTTGAACCTTGTCGCCGTCGCGGCCCGCCAGCGGGCTGTCGTTGATGCCGAAAGTGACCGTAATGGTAGGCGGATCGATCGGTTGCGCCGGAATCGCCGACGTCACCTCGGTTGCACACAGCGTGTCGGCCACCGTCGTCCTGGTCATGCCCGCGATGGAAACGATGTCGCCGGCCTCGGCCCGGTCGATCGGTTGCTGGTTCAGGCCACGAAAGGCCAGGATTTTGGTGGCGCGAAAGTTCTCGACCAGTTTGCCGTCGCGCGAAAGGGCCTTGATCGTCATTCCGGCTTTCAGCGCACCGCTCTCCACGCGACCGGTCAGAATGCGGCCAAGATAGGGGTCGTTGCCCAGCGTTGTCGCCAGCATCCGAAACGGCGCGTCCAGGTCCGCCGATTGTTTCGGCGGCGCGACATGTTCAACGATCAGATCAAACAACGCGGCAAGGTCCCGGCGCGGCCCGTCCAGTTCCTGATCGGCCCAACCGGCACGGCCCGAGGCATAAAGCGCCGGAAAGTCGAGCTGTTGGTCATCGGCATCCAGATTGGCAAACAGATCGAAACATTCGTCCAGCGCCCGGTCGGGCTCTGCATCGGGCTTGTCGACCTTGTTCAAGACCACGATGGGCCGCAGCCCCTGCGCCAACGCCTTTTGCGTCACGAATTTGGTTTGGGGCATCGGGCCCTCGGCGGCATCGACCAGCAACACCACGCCGTCGACCATGGAAAGGATACGCTCGACCTCACCGCCGAAATCCGCGTGGCCCGGCGTATCGACGATGTTGATGCGCGTGCCTTTCCAGACGACGCTGGTGGCCTTGGCCAGAATGGTGATGCCGCGTTCGCGCTCCAGATCGTTGCTGTCCATGGCGCGTTCGGCCACAGCCTCGCCGGCCCGGAAAATGCCGGATTGCTTCAGCATTTCATCCACCAGCGTGGTTTTGCCGTGATCCACATGTGCAATGATCGCGATGTTGCGAAGGTCCATCTGCGGTTTCCTGAATATGATGCCGTGGCTTCGCGCGGGCATTACCGCAGGCATCCCGGAATGGCCAGCGGCAATCGCCCGGCCGTCACCAATCCATCCGTTTTCCAATTGGTCTCAAATATCCGGAGCGCCACGGCCAATCGCGCAAGGGCGGCTTGCGAAATATCGCGCCGCCTGCCAAATGCTGTTCAAACAACCAAAGGAGCCTGTCATGCGCGCCATGCAAGTCACGCAATACGGTCAGCCGCTGCAAATGTGCGACATTGCCCGGCCCGACCCGGCCCCCTGCGAAGCCCTCTTGAAAATTCACGCGGTGGGCATGAATTTCGGCGACACGCTGCTGGTCCAGGGAACGTATCAGGAAAAACCTGCCCTGCCCTTCACGTTGGGCATGGAAATCTGCGGAACGGTGGAACGGGTCGGCGAAGGTGTCCAGAACCTGAAACCCGGTCAGCGGGTCGCGGTCTATGCGGGCGCGGGCGGGCTGGCGGAATACGGCACGTTTGCCG